>Ga0080008_180451_pt1 | contig 34264 bp, 43 predicted proteins | sample ConCONMetagenome_FD_69211 | JGI IMG/M metagenome (GOLD analysis project Ga0080008, IMG submission 69211) | Hot spring microbial streamer communities from Conch Spring, Yellowstone National Park, USA - CON_C (SPADES assembly) (version 2) | ecosystem: Environmental > Aquatic > Thermal springs > Hot...
CTGGCAACATAAGGGCTTAAACCGTTAATTGAGACGAGACCCCTGCTGGGGCTGATCTCCTCGTCAATAATCCTAACCAGAGTAGTCTTGCCACTGCCATTTGGACCAGCGAGAATAACTAGGGGCTCGTCCACTAGAGCAAAACTAACACCCCTCAGCGCGACAGTCCCAGAACTATAGATCTTCCACAAGTCTTCACAGCGAATCTCAACCATAACCCCAATCCCAATTCACCACTAGACCCTCTACAATCCAAGCCATTAACCTCGCGCTTCCTAATAATGCAGTCTCAAAACCACTATGCAAGTTTACTGTAAAAACCAAACCGAGTAAAATAGTTGAGACGACTTCTCACACCGCCCCGGGGGCGTTAACGCTGACTCTATTGTACTAGTGATTAGTAACTGTGATTTCACCAAGTAAATCACACAGCAAATTTACACCTCTTCCACGAGGACGCGAATCGCAGAGAGCAATCCAACAAAGCCTATCTGGGTGTTTTAATGGAGGAGCGCCGGGGGCGGGATTTGAACCCGCGCGGGGAAACCCCCACCGGCTTAGCAGGCCGGCGCCCTACCAGGCTAGGCGACCCCGGCTCCACTATACTACTATTTAGCTCTAGTGGTTTTTAAGACTATACTTCGTACTTCTCTCTGTACAGCGTGGTCAGGGCTTCGAGCGCGCTTATAATTAGTAGTGTGTTTCTGGCCTGCCCGGCTAGCTGAGCTGGGTCGTTTAGACTGAGTGGATTAGGGCTCTTCAAGTAGAGTACTAGTGTACTGGCGTTTAGTAGTTCTAGGAGTAAGTAGTAGCCTCTAGACCTGATTCTACTAGCTAGGAGTCCAGCGGAGATCACGAGGAGTAGTGTTTGTGGGTAGCAGTAGGGGTGTAGAGCGTAGAGAACTAGGAGCACAGTATACGCGTGGCCCGCTAAGTGCTCGAGCTCTCTTGGTGTTAGTGAGCAGAGTACTACTAGCAGAGAGAGCCACAAAGCCACACTAACTCTGTACACGAGCTCTTCACTAGCAAAGCTACTAATAAGCCTGTAGATACTGAGCGGAGTGCGCGGCTCGTACACTACTCTCTCTACTAGTAGAGTGAAGTATTCTAGTCTAATAGCGCAGAGCACTATGTGGGGTAGCAGGCCGAGTAGTAGCATTACAGCAGACTTCTTATTGAAGTAGTTTTCGCGGAGAGCATAGAAGACTAGTACTGCTAGTAGAGCGAAGTTGAAGTAGGATATACTGGTTGCCAGCCCCGCGTAGAGTAGTGATCTAGCGTAATCCCTCCTACTAATACTCTCTAGAGTGAGAGCTAGTAGTGGTAGAGAGAGCGTCTCTAAACTGTACATGCCGCAGAGAGCGAGTGTTGAGAGGAGTAGCGGGGGGAGTAGAGAGGCGCTTTTAACTACTCGCGCAGTGAGCACTACAGACACCACTACTAGAACAGCCTGTACAGCGTAGACTACAGCTGTAAATCCAGTAGTTCCCGGAGACCCCCCCACAGCGCGGCCCAAGTAGCTCGCAAGAGCCCAGACGAGTCCATATAGTGGTGGAGCTGGGAGGCCGTGATCGGCTATTTGAGGAGTGTAGTCGACGTAGGGTGTTCTGAGCTCGCCGTGAACAGAGTACTTTCTAATACTATCGAGAAGCTCGACTCTGAGAGGACTCCACACTACTCTGCCAAATACTGCCTGCTGGAGTTCACCGGGCATGTAGATAACTACGGATACCACTATAGCTACTATTAAGAGCGCGGTGTTCCGCATAGTTGAGCACACAGAGAGCTAATATTAACACTCAAGTGTTAAAAACACTACGTACAGGCTACGCAGAGAGAGGTGTAGAGCACTGTGCTAACTCAGCGTGGTGTCCGCGAGAGGGCAGTGCTAATTGTCTCGCTGATCACTGTAGCCGCACTAGCCCTCTACGTCTACACTAGTAGTGCTCGCGAGCTCTACAACTCGGAGACCGCGCGTAGAGGCCGAGGGCACGTCTCAGACGAGGTGTGGTACGTCTCCTCTTCACGTGTTATTCTGAAGAAACTACTCGGATTAGAGCCGAGACAGCCTCCAAGCCTCTACAACGCCACAGTAATTCTCGCCGAGAAACCCAATGTCTGGGAGCTGGGCGATATTGCAAATAAATACAGAGTAGAGATTCTCCGCGCGGACTTCAGAGAGCTCAATGCTGTATACGTGTCGGGGGCGAGAGAGTCTGTTGAGAAGTTCATTAAGAGTCTAGGTGGCAGAGTAGTAGATGTCATACCGGGCTGGGTGTTACCCGACCACAAGGATATCAATAACTATATTAACTGGGAACACCCGCCACTGGGAAAATACCTCATAGCGCTCGTAATGTACACTCTGGGTGACAGTCCACTCTACTGGAGGATACCAGTAGTTGTAGCTGGTGTGTTAACAGCTATTTTCACGTTTCTAGTAGTCTACGTGCTCGTAAAGAACACTATTGCACCACTAGTAGCAGCCCTCCTCACGCTAGTAGACCCCATATCTAGAGCTCTCTTCAGTATTGCTCTGCTAGACGGCTACGTAGCGCTCTTCACAGTAATAGCACTCTACTTTGTAGTTAAGGGGAACTACAAGGCCGGATTACTAGTAACTCTCATTGGGGCGTGCTTTAAGGCCTCAGCACTGTTCACAGCGATTCCACTAATAGTCCTCTTATCTAGAAGAGAGGCTCTGAGTAGTGGGGGGAGTGTAGTAGTCTTTATTAAGTCCTCTGTGTGGTACTCCGCTACGACAGCCCTGCTCTACCTCTTAATTCTAGCGGGAGCGTCTGCTCCCATAGTGAGCTACATGGGTATTATAGAGTGGCTCAACAACGCGGTATTTGGCGCGGCTAAGTGGCACGCGAGTGTAAAGTGCGTTGACCCCGCCAGGTGCCCAGTCAGCTCGTCTCCCTGGGACTGGTTCATAGGTGTAAACAGCTTTCTACTCTACGTTTACCCAGATGGCACTCGACTCTACGCTGCGGGGTTTTACCCGCTCTGGTCACTCTCACTAATCTCAGCGCTCTTCTTCACACCACTAGTCTACACGCGTAAACGCGAGTACGGCTACATAGTGCTAGTATTCCTGGGGACTCTGCTAGGTTACATAGGGCTCTGGGTTATTGGAGGGCGAACACAGTACAGCTTCTACGCAGTTCACTTCGCGCCACTAGTCTACGTTAATCTAGCGTACGTGTTCTCGGAGATAGTGCCGCGCAGAGAGCTTGTTAGAGAAGCTGTAGAGTACTGGGTTAAGCTCTTCTCGAGTGTAATATCTAGACTCGTAGCTCTCTAAGTAGCTTGCTACACTGCAACCTAGTTGAGACTACTAGTAGTAGAGCTCCCTGCCTTTTAAGTACTTACACGTGAGAATTGTAATACTGGTGTCGCTGTGTACGTGAAAACCACAAACAAGCCGAGGTTGAGGTTGATTACAGTTAAACTACCAGAACTCTACGTTGAGGGAATAGACGAGCTAGTAAAGATTGGCAGGTACAGAAATAGGAGTGAAGTAATAAGAGTCGCGATTAGAGACCTCTTGAAGAAAGAGCTCTGGTTTAGAGAAGAGTAGTGGTTTTCCGTGAAAACGTAGTACCCTGTTCACTGCAGCGTAGTTGTCCTTGACACACATAGTAAAACTTTATTACTCAGACTCGTCATACTAGACTTCTGAGGTGTAGACACACTATGTCTAGTTACCTCAAACCACTACTACTCACCTCACTCCTACTAGCCTTAACTATAGAGATAATTGCCGTGACAACCGCGGCTCAGGGGTATACTCCACTAACAGTGTGGCTGGAAAACCCCGAACTCTATGTTGGAGACGAGGCAGTACTGTACGTTGAGGAGGGACCGCCAAATACTGAGCTATACGTCTACTTGGACGGCAGATTTATCACTAGTGATGTAACGGACGAGGATGGCTTTGCTGAAATAGCGTTTACAGTACCACTAATTCCAGGTGGTGAGCACTTAGTTGAAGTAGAAGCTACTGTGAATGGGCAGGTCTACTACGGCTACACTACGCTATACATCCTGCCAAAACTAATAGTTATACCAGAAGTAGTAGTAGTGCCTGAGAGAATATACATTGAAGTAACAGGGCTAGAGGCAGGTCAACTAGTTGAAATATACTTAGATGACAGTCCTCTACTAGCTAAGAGACGAGCGGACAGCAACGGGTACATTAGAACTACTTATGGGATAAACCTACCACTAGTTGAGCCCGGTGTTCACGTAGTGAGAATAGTTGATTCAATTAGTGGAGAGGAGATTGTCAGCGCTGAGATATTTGTTCTCGGAGTTTTCGAGGAGTTTGCGAGTTGGCTCTTCATTATTAGTGACACGCTGACTTCTATTAATGAGGGCGTCAACACAGTACTCAATAATATTGATAGAATTGACCTCACGCTAATAGACATTAGGAACCTAGTTATTAGTGGTAACAACGCTATTCTATCTAGACTCGGCGAGATCAACGCTGTAGTAATTGGTATTAGGGATAATACAGTCTATATTCTCACGGAGCTAGGTTTAATCAGGACTAATCTCACAACTATTAGAGAGCTACTAGAGGCATCGCGAACTATTATACTTGAAAAACTAGACGAAAAAACTCTCAAGATCTTAACTGATACTGGAGAAATTAAAGTTAGACTAGACAGGATCAATGCTACTATACTAACTCAACTAATACCAGGACTCTCAGAGGTAAAGTCACTAGTAACGGTAGGATTCTCAGATGTGAAGTCACAAATTTCCACTACTAGAGACGATATAATTAGTAAGGCGAGTGAATTAAAGAACTTAATAGCAGAGGTTAATAGCTCAGTAAGCGAATTGAAGAGCCTAATAGCGGAGACGAGAGACGCCGTTATAGCTGTTAAAGAGAGAGTAGAGCCGACATCGCCACTACCTATTGGCGTGTGGGCGGCTGCAATATTCGGACTACTAGCTACCGTGATTTCCGCAATTGGGCTCAGAAAGTAGCTCTCTTCTAACTACACTTTTTTACCTCCTTAATACTGCTTTAAGTGCTGAGGTCTCTCGCTTTATTTAAGACCATTACTAGTACTGGCTCGTAGTCATCTATTTTCTGCAGTCTAAGTGGTGGATTAAAATCCGGGAGTATTTTTAGAATAGTCTTTAATTCAACGGGCTTTCTGTAGAGTATAGGCTCTACTACTTTCATTGCGAGTGCTAGTGGAGAGCCCTTAATGTACTCGAAGTCCTCCTCGCCGAGCCCGGCAGCCGGGTTTCTAGAGAGGAATCTAACAACGTAGTCTGGAGTCCCCACAAGGACTTCTCCCACTGTGTACTCTCCCATAAACGCCTTTACTCTGCCACTAACATACAGGACTACTCTGTCTCCACGCTTAACTACGGGCTTGCTCTCGAAGAGCTTTCTCAAATCGTACTTCTTAACCCCCGTGAAGATTCTGTAGGCAAACTTCGGCTTTATTGGCATGAGAAACGTTGCCACTATTACACCACTACTCGCTGGGCTTATCGGAGAGTTTCTACTCGCGACTAACTTATATAAATCTCGCTGTGCAGAGATAAGTGTAGTGTGCTGAGAGCTGGTATTTCTGAGTAGTGATGAGTGACGCCGGAGCTTAGAGTAAACTCAGTGCTTTAGAGCAGTGGCTCCTCTAAGTATTCAAATGGGAGTGGTGTTGCGGAGTGTCTAGTGCGCTCCGTGAAGGAGACTTAGTGCTAGTGTACATTGACGAGAAGAGGAAGTTTATTACTAAACTAGAGCGGGGGAGAACTCTAGGCACTGATAAGGGCTATGTGAGCCACGACGCTCTAATAGGGCTGCCATACGGCTCGAGCGTTAAGACTAGTACTGGCGTTCAAGCCTACTTGTTCAAGCCGCTGCGACACGACTTCGTGCACGGCATTGAGAGGTCTACGCAGATAATATACCCCAAAGACGCGGCGCTCATGATATACTTGTCGGGTATAAGCTGTGGTAGTCGAGTAGGAGAGGCTGGTGTGGGGAGCGGCGCGTTCTCAATAGCTATAGCCTCAGTTATATGTGATAGTGGTAAACTCTACGGCTTCGACGTGTCAGACAGAGCACTGGAAGTTGCGCGTAGAAATCTAGAAAAAGCGGGACTACTCGGTAGAGTCGTCTTAGTTAAGCGAGATGTGAGGGAGGGCGTAGACGTGGAGTCTCTAGACGCGTTTTTCCTCGACATACCAGACCCCTGGAACGCTATTAACAGTGTGAGCAGGGCTCTAAGCCCCTCAGCCCCCCTACTAGCCTACGTCCCCACAGTGAATCAAGTCGAGAAGACAGTACTAGCTCTCAGAGAGAGCGGGCTCTTCAAGGATATACACGTCTACGAAGTACTACTGAGAGAGTACAGTGTTGAAAAAGACGCTGTGAGGCCCAAGACGAGAATGATTGGTCACACGGGTTACATTGTCTTCGCGAGGAGAGTTCTATAAGTGCCTCCCTATAACGTAGAGGTACACTACGTGTGATAAACCGTTCTCGTCTCTCACGTCAACAACCTTCTCGGGCTTCCAGCCCGGTATTCTAAACTCGTGACTCACAACTCTAGTTCCCGGTTTCAACTCGCGCTCGAATTTAGGTTTAAGCATTTCATTTACAGATGTGAGTAGAAACAGCGTTACAACAGTGGCCTCGCTAATATCCTCCTCGAAGAAGTCTCCAAGCTTAATTTCGACTTTCCCCTCAAGACCCTCTTCGCGCACTCGCGTTAAAGCGGCTTTGTATCTCTCCGGGTCTTTCTCGATACCTACAGCCCTCTTGACGCCAAACTCCTTAGCGGCTATTAAGACTATTCTCCCATCACCACATCCTAAGTCGTAGACGACGTCGCCGGGACCTGTGTTTGCGAGTTTAAGCATTGCTCTGACAACAGCGTAGGGGGTTGGCACGTAGGGAACGTACACCATTAAAGAGCCCCCAGGAGAAAATACTCCGTACTAGTGTACTTAAAATTATTGCTCGTGTCTCTAACTGGGAGGAGAAAAACTACTACTCTTGTTGAGGCATTTCAATACCTAGTTCTCGCAGTTTACGTAGCATCTCCTCTAGCGCTTTCTCCTCACTGGGCTCTAATCTCTCATTTAGTGGTAGTTGCGAGAGGAGCCAGTAGACTTTGCCGTCGTCTGTCTCGACTAGTATTTGTGGTAGCCAGGTCATTCCAAGCTCGTCTTTGTCGCCGTGCTCTACTAGATACACGTAGTCCTCTATTTTAACGTCTAGAGGGGCGTTTACCGTCTTGCTTAACTTGTCGGCTAGTTTAAGCCAGAACTTGTGGTAGGGGTGGTGTTCAGCCGTCACAATTACTACTTTACTCACTCTCACTCACTCCACCTCAATATCACGCTCACAGAGCTATCAGTAAAGCTGAGTATTTAAAAATTCCACTACTACTAGACTGTGGGGACTTTTGGCTTTCTCTCCTCTTCGGGTCTCACTTTAATTATGCCGAGAAATATAGCGCAGGAGACGCAGTAGCACTTTTTAACAGGGTACCTCATTATAACAGCCCCCTTCTTCTCCAGTTCTTCTGCTAGTCCTGGTGGAACTGGACTGTACATTCTCGTCACACAGACAGCCTTGTCTGCGGGTATTAGAGCTCCACACTGGTCACACTGTACTCTCCCAACAGAGCCTTTATCCCCTTTTCTGCGTCCACGACTCTCTCTCTTCTTGGGCAACTCTAAACACCCTCTATTAAGTGCACTGACTCTCTTTGTGAAAAGACACTAATATTTTTTCTCCTTGAAGAGCCCCTAGGAGGTCGTCGTGAATTTCTTTAAGCTAACACCCCCAATAATAGTCTCCCACTCAATGCCTATGGCCGACAAGAGCTGTTCTAGACTAGACCTCAGTCTTTCAATGTACCTCTCAGAGTCTATTTCGTGTTGCCTAGCTAGTTGTATAGCCTTGTAGCCACCACCACCCTTCACCATGACTACTAGCACGACGTCCCCCTCTCTAATGTCAATACCGTGACTTCTAAGTTGCAGCGCGGCTTTAACGTGGTACGGCATGCTCTTAGTGTACTCAGAGGGGTTTTTCGACAGTGTTGTCTTAACTGTGAGCTGGTCTAGTGTTATCTCCTTGCGCTTCAGCCCGTGGTAGTAGTACTTTAGCGTGTCTTCAAGCCACATAATGAACTCCGAGAAGTCGCTGGGGGATTCTATCTTAGAGAGCTTCTCTGTAATTGCGTTGAAGAGGTCTTTAATGAACTCTGGAGTATTTCTCTTCTTAGCCATAAGGCCTTTAATCTCGATCTCTCCTTTAGCAGTCCTCCCCAGGTAGTTCTTCTTCAGCCCGGTAAACACGACGAATGTGAACTCCTTATCCAGTTCAATGTCTAGTCCCAGCGTCTGCTGAGTCCACTGTTGCAGTAGTTCTAACTGGTCTTTACTGTAAGCCCAGACGAAAATAGAGTCCGTGTCTCCGTAGAGGGGTTTCATGCCCATTTCAGCCGCCTTGCACACTATGTGTTTAAACGCGACTCTACCGAGAGCTGTAACGCTCTCAGCTACAGCTGGTGAGTACAGGGCGAATCTCTCGTCTCCGAAGACACCATAACTAGCATTTATGAAGACTTTGAGAGCTCTCTGCACCACCTCGTACCAAGTCCTCTGCTCAGAGGGCAGCGTCTTGTCTTTTGCCCGCTTCTTGTAGACACCAACTCTGAAATCTCTGAGAATGCCAATAATGAGTGCTGTTAGACCCGCTTTGTCTACGCAGACTCTGTGTATTTCTACCCCGGTCTCGTCTCTAACACTAATTCTCCTACTACACCACTCCATGTCGACTGTTTCGTAGCTTAAATTATAGTTCTTTATAATACTCGGATACAGTGAAGCTATGTCTAGCACAGCCACGTTGAAGAAGAGGCCTCGAGGAGGCTCAATTACTAGTGCACCAGCGTACTTCTTCCCCTCAATAACAGCTCTCGTAGAGGACTTCACGCGGCTCGCAATATCCTCTTTATTTGATATCAAATACCCCCTCCTCCTGTGCTCCCAGAAGAAGAGGTTTTGTATCCACCCCGAAATCTGCCTTCTACAGACCTCTTCGAAACTAGTCTTAGATATACGCGCTAGTAGTACGAGGAGCTTCCACACGAGCTCGTCCTCGAACATTGTGAGTTTAAGTGTCAACTCAGCGTCTCGCAGGTTGTACGCGGCTAGGAGTCCAGCGGAGATATCGCTAATAGTCTCTTCAAACCCTATCTTCGCCATGCCTAGTAAAGCGCCGGCCACGGCGTCGAGCCTGTCTTCCTGGTACTTACCTCCAAAAGCATAGTTCTTCACGGCTCTATTCGAGAAGAACTTGTAGAGGTCTAAGTGTATGCTAGTCTCTAGGCCAATCATGCCCTCTCTTATCTGAATTGGAATCATAGACCGGGGTATTCCGAGTTTAAGAGACCTCATGTAGAGGTAGAGCAAGTCAAAGTTATCGCCGTTGTATGAGAGTACTACTGGGTACTTCGCGAGGGCGTTGTAGACATCTAGTATTAGTGCTCTCTCCGAGTCGTAGACTTCTACGATAGCGTCTACTGGGTACTCTTTCGGGTTGAGAGCGTACGTAAACGTGTTTTTAAACGGGCGAGCCAGCAGGAAAACCCTCTTAGAGCCCCTATTGTCCACAAGGCTTACACTAATAACCGGGTACTCTGCTAGTCGAGGACTCGGTATTCTGCCCTTAAATGGCGTAAACACCTCTATGTCTATTGAGACTCTGAGAGCTCTCGGTGGAGACTCCTCAAAGAGCATTGCGAAAAATCTCGCTGCCGCTCTAACTTCCTCAGGGTCTTTCTCGAAGAGCTTGTCAACGGACTTTAATACAGACTCCGATATACCCGGCTCTAGTAGCGTTATTCTCGGCACGCCGCTGTTATTAGTAATAGTGTACTTCATTCCCGGCACGAGGCCGAGGTCGAATATGTAGTTGGAGTGGTACTTTATCTTAGCCTCCCACGCCACGTTTACCTTACTTCGAAGCTTCTTCACAGCTAGCGGGTCCCCAGTGATCACCTTTACGACTCTAATAGTCCTAGCTGTTAGCGGGTCTATTTTCTGCGCTTCCTCGAAGCCTAGTACTGAGGACTCGCCAGCTAACTTGACCTTTAGACTCTCCGGGTCTTCACTAGTCAGGAAGTAGGGGTGGTGTCCAGTTAGATCTGGTGCTTTTACCAGCTTCTCTCCGTCCTCGCTTAGAAAGACTAGTATAGCCTTGCCTATTTTACCATCATAGTACACGCCTAGCAAGTAGTGCGGTGTCGTAATAGTCTTAACTAAGTTAGCGCGAAATGGCAACTCTAGAGTAGTAATCTCGCCCTCGTCGCGAGAACTCGTCATTTACTACTCTCACCACTAGTCAGCATCATTATGGCCTTGGCGATGTCACCCTTAGCCTTAATGAGGGCTTCGCGGGCCTTCTCGAGAGAAGCACCTGTGTATTCAGCAATGAACTTCACGTCGTCTTCAGAGACGTGAACCTCTTCAGTAGTCTCCTCTCGCTGAAAAGCTGTCCTAGGCTCCTCCCGCACTTCTTCGCCGAGTACCTGAAATACTGTCTGCTTAGAGATCTTAAAAGCGAGTACTTGTGGCGAGGGTATAACTATAGTCTTATCTGCTAAGTGTATCTCGACTCTCTCAACGCCCTTAACTTCTTCAACGTCGATACCGTATCTCTTCAGTAGTTTCTTGACTTCGTGGGGGCTGAGAGGTAGCACTCTAAAGCACCCCTAATATAAACTCCTAATTCTATGCTTTAAAGATGTAGTTCCAAGTAGTGTTGTCGAGGATGCTGAGACATGGTAGTGAAAGTGAGCATTCTCGGTGGAGGCCGCGAAGTAGGCAGGTCAGCTGTGCTTGTAAATGCTGATGGGAAGAAGCTACTACTCGACTATGGAGTGAGTTTTGGTGAAAAAGACCGCCCGGTATTTCCACTACACGTAAGGCCAGTAGACCTCTCGGCAATTGTGGTCTCACACGCGCACTTAGATCACATTGGTGCAGCACCCTACTTCTACATAACGGGCTCGCCTAGGCTAATCGCTACGAGGCCCACAATGGACGTGGCAAGGCTACTCGTACTAGACTTCTTGAGGCTAAACGCCCCCTACGTAGAGTACGAGATGAGGGAATTTGAGCGAATGTGTGATAGTACTCAGTTCGTGGAGTACGGTGAGAGTGTAGACGTAGATGGTTTATTTCTCCAGTTCTTCAACGCCGGTCACATTATCGGCAGTATCTTAACATACGTGGAGACTCCTAGTGGAGAGAACATACTGTACACAGGAGACTTCAATACTATAGAGACGTGGACTTTCAGACCAGCTGAAATACCTCCCTTAAAAGTGACTACAATAATAGTTGAGTCTACGTACGGAGCGCGTAACCACCCCTCACGAAGTAGAGTAGAAGAGAGACTTGTGTCAATAGTCGAGGAGACAGTGGATCGCGGTGGTGTAGCACTAATACCAGCTTTTAGTGTTGGTAGAAGCCAAGAAGTAGTGACACTGCTCTGCACTCGAGCACCTTACCTCGACGTCTACGTCGACGGGCTGAGTAGAGATGTAACAGAGGTTTACGTTAAACACAAGAAGTTTCTCCGAGACCCGGCACTATTTAGTAAAGTTGTCGAGAACGTGAATTTCGTCGTGGACTCTTCAATGAGAAGAAAGATCACGAAAAAGCCCTGCGTAATCGTAGCCTCCGCTGGCATGTTGAAAGGAGGACCCAGTCTATACTACTTCAAAAAGCTCTACGACAACCCCAGAAACTCCATTATACTAGTGAGCTACCAGGCAATTAACAGTACTGGCCACAAGTTGCTCGAAGAGGGTCAAATACTGGAGCAGAATATAGGCCCTATTAGAGCTAGACTAGAGTGGCTAGACCTCTCGAGTCACACAAGTAGAGATGAGACTGTCAAGTACATACTACGGTACAAGAGCACTCTCAGAGACATCGTACTAGTCCACGGAGACTACGAGGAGGCGCAGGCTCTAGCTAGTAGAATAAGAGAGTTCCTAGGCGAGGACGTTAAAATACACATTCCAGCCACAGGTGAGGAGTTAGTACTAGAATAGCTCTAGCAGAGCTCAAGAGCACTTCTAAGTGCACGAAGCCGCCTGCTCTACATTAAGATTTTAACCCTCTCAATTCTATTAGTGAGTACTGGTCTCGGAGCCGGGGTAGCTCAGCCTGGAAGAGCGCCGGGCTGTTAACCGAGCTGTGCTAGCCGTGGCGGAGACCCGGTGGTCCGGGGTTCAAATCCCCGCCCCGGCGTTCAACTCCTCCTCTTCGTGGAGTCCTAGTCTAGAAGCACTCAGTTAACACTTTCACACATCTCTCTGAGCTATAAGCACATCGTAGTTACCTGGGGGCTGGTGGTTTGAGGGCGTATGAGGCCTCGAGTTCACACGTCTATTGATGTCTATGACTTGTACCTGAGACTAGTAGAGGCGGGTGTGGTTTTCGTCACGGTAGACTACATTGCGAGATTACTAGCTATTCCTACTAGGAGTGCTGGGAGAATTCTCTCTAGGATGCGTGAATTAGGATTAGCTGTGAGAATTAGTAAAAACGCATATAGGCTAGTAAGACCCTGAAGGCTAGGGCTTAATAAAGTCCTCCACGGCTGGGGGCTCCGGCTTTAACCCCTTCCTAGTTCTAATTTTAGCAATTAAGTCCATTAACATGCTGTCTGGAACCGGCGCCCACCTACTGAACTCTTGACCCCATATAGCCTTGCCGGCAGTGGAGTTTCTCAGAGCGTCCGCTATGTCGAGGGACTCTGCGACCGGGGTCTCGGCTATTATTCTCGCCAGGTTCTCACTCTGCTCGACGTTTAGTAGCTTTCCGCGCTTCTTGGTTATTATAACTGAAATGTTGCCGATGTACTCGACGGGTGTTCTAATGTCTAGTCTCAATATGGGCTCTAGTAGAGTGGGACTAGTAATCAGCATGCCGGCGAAGATGGCGTTTCTAACAGCCGGGTAGATCTGTGCGGGGCCCCTGTGAGCAGGATCTTCGTGTATTACTGCGTCGTGTAGAATAACTTTCACGCCTCTAACAGGCTCGTGTGCTAGTGGGCCCTCTCTCATAGCTAATCTAAAGCCCTGTATTAGCGTGTCTCTCACTTCGCGCAGGTACTGCACACCAGTGGTTCTGTCTACTAGTATGTCGATGTTCTCGTCTATCGCGACAATTCTCCTCGCCTCGTCAGCATCCCATCCGGCGTGATCTCTGAGTATCTTAGCTCTCTCGCGTGGATCCATGTCCTCGGCCACAATGCCCTCTTGAATAAGCTTTATTGTCGTCTCGTCAAGCGGCTCGACGTTAATGTAGAATCTATTGTGCTTGTTAGGCGACTTGCCCTCAAACACCTGACTAGCACTCCTAATTGCCTCTCTGTAGACTATTACTGGCGGAGAGGTGACGACTTCAAGCCCGTAGAACTCTCTTAGTAGTGTTAAAGCTATTTCTATGTGTAGTGTGCCAACACCGTGAATTAAGTACTCGCCGGTTTCCTCGTTAATTTTAACTAAGAGGCTTGGGTCTTCGAGGTGCAACTTGTACAGTGCGTCAATGAGTTTAGTTAGTTGTTGCGGGTTCTTGGGCTCAATGGCGACTGTTACGACGGATTCCGTTATCACTCTAAATCTCTCGAATGGAGTCATGTGGTCTCTGAGTACAGTTGAAACGAGTGTTTCTCCAGACCTGACTTTGTCGGGGCCTAGTACAGCCGCTATGTTACCAGCTGCTACTTCGCTCGCGAGCTCCCTGTACGGGCCCATGTAGAGGCCTACTTGTAGTATTCTCTGAGCTGTTCTCGCGTTGACAAGCCACACTTCTTCACCAGCCCTCACGGTTCCAGAGAACACTCTACCAGTAGCTACTAAGCCCGCGTGCGGGTCTACTTTGACGTCTGTAACCATCATTACTAATGGCCCATTGGGCTCGCACTCCACCATGTACTTGGCTACCTCGCTGTTGATTTCTCCGTGCCAGACCTTCGGTATTCTGTACTTCTGGGCTTCACGCGGATTAGGTATAAACTTCACAACCATGTCGAGTATGGCTTCGTGGAGAGAAGCGGCCTTTTGCAACTCCACAAGCGCGTCTTTACCGCGGTTGTAGATGTCAATAACATCACTTATCTTTATTCCCTTCTCCTGAGCTAGTGGTATTGTCAGGCCCCACCTATCCCTCGCGGAGCCGAAAGCCACCTGCCCCTTAGCTGGGTCGAGAAGCCACGCTTTCTGGAACTCCTTGTCAGCGTAGTTAGATATGAGCATGTTGATGTCTCTCACGATCTGTACTAGTCTCCGCTGTATTTCCTGAGGAGACAGCTTGAGCTCTTTAATTAACCTGTCAATTTTATTAATGAAGAGTATTGGCCTAACGCGCTCTTCTAGGGCTACTCTCAAATACATCTCTGTCTGAGTCATGACGCCCTCAACAGCGTCTACTACTACAATAGCGCCGTCAATAGCTCTGAGAGCCCTGAGGGTCCTGGACTGGAAGTCCACGTGGCCCGGAGTGTCTATGAGGTTAATTACGTAGGGCTTGCCCTTGTACTCATGGTAGAGACTGACGTTTGCGGCTTTAACAGTCATTTGCCTCCTCTGCTCAACGTCAAGGTAGTCTAGTGCTAGCACCTGGCCGGCGAGTTTCTCTGAGAGTAGCCCGGCGGCGCTCAGTAGAGAGTCTGATAGCGTGGTCTTGCCGTGATCGACGTGAGCTGTTATACCTATATTTCTGACCTGCTCTATGTTCTTCATTATCTTCATTACTTCGGTTATCTGCTTATACCGAACCATTGTAAAGCACCACTTGCCTATATCACTCTAAGTATTTAAGAGACCTCTTAAAAGCTCTTTGTCACGTAGTATTCACACTTAGCGTTTTACTCAGGCTCTCTAAGTACTCCCTAATTCTCCTCTTAGCGTAATTAAGCGCCTCGTTAACCACATCTACACACCTCTCGCGGAGTGTAATGCAACGCTCTACTCTGAGGTCTATTACTAGGTCTACTCCACTGGGAGTCCTAGATATACTAGCAATAAGGGTGTACTCACTACTCTTTGCTAATTTCTCTCGTAGGTATTCTCTGATGCTCTCGTCTACGAGAACTAGTATCTCTTCGAGCTTGTCTAGAGGCAAGTTCTTAAGAACTACACTATAGCCTTCTTCTTTGAACTCTGTAGGCGAGCTACTGGCCAATAGTAATCCCGTGTTTAGCTAGGGCCTCTCTTAGTTTATTCTCGAGCTCTTGAATCTGCTTGTTTAAGAAGTCTAGTTGCTTCTTATACTTGTCTCTCTTAATTGTGAGTAGCTCCTTCCTCTCCTCAAGTTCCTTTAGAATCTCTGAGCGCGTCTTTCTCACTAGTATGTGTCCCACACTCTTGTAGAGCTCAACGTTGTCGTCGAGGTCTTTTAGAGTACTATTTATACTGTCTATTTCGCTGAGCTCAGCCTCTACAGCTCTCAGCTCGGCTTCAATTCTCGCGTACTGCTCGCGCACGGCCTGGTACTGTATTAGTAACTGCTGAATTTCCGGTGGTAGGCTCCTCTCGCGTTGAGTCGCGCTCATTACCCATTTCACCTACAATTCTTAGTAGTAAGGCGACTAAGCCTATTAAATTGTTATTCACAGCTCTCGCTCTACTCAGACTACTACACTCGACTACTAGGTTTAAAACTCTCTCGGAGACACTGATGTCGCCACTACACGTGCTTGGAAGAGACTTAATATCCGGGGTGAGCGCTCTCAGAAGCGCGCTCACAACTTCACTACTACTCAATTCAACCCTGTATACCAGTTTCAGTTTCAACTCCACCGCCTCTAATGACCCTGAGGACTCTCAGTACGGGGCCTATTAACTTGCCGTGAACACTCTGAAACTTAACGATAATGTACTTGTCCTCTTCGAGTAGAACAGTGACGTCGGGGTCTTTCGCTATTCTCGGCTGAAAGACTCTTAGTAGAATATCCGCGAGTAGAAAGCAGTCGCTAGATATGCACTTAGAGTGGTCAATAGCTATGCTACTAGCACCGTATACTTTAGAGGCCAGTGGATTCTCCCTAGAGAGCTTTACTCCTTTAAGTATTAAATCGGCTATTTTCACTAGTTTAGGGGCGATCTCTGCTTGAACCTCGAAGAGGAAGAGTCTTCCCGGGTTTCCGTAGAACTCGCTAACTATCAGAACATACTTTAAGCCACGCGTATAGGCCTCTATAGCTAAGTCCTCGAGTGTTTTGTGGCCTCGCTGAATTCTAATAGAACAGGGGAAAACACTTACGAGGTCTTTTACGAAAGACCTAACTCGGGGAGAGGTGTGGCGCGATGTTGTAACTAAGAGCAAAAAATCTATTCCCTAGTAATAATTTCTGGAAAAGTCTTAGAGAGACCTGTTCTTGGAATGTGAGCGCCTCCAGCCCACTTGGCACCGCACTTCCTGCAAACCCATATTCCAGTACTTAGTCTAACGACTCGACCTTTGTGCGCGCAGAACGGGCAGGCGTGGTCGGCGTATCTCTTTTCGAGAACTTCTTTGACTTTCTTTCTCACAGTGGAGCCGTATCTCGCGCCGTATCTACCAGCAATGCCTACGACTCTGGTTCTACCCATAAGCACTTACCTCACTGAGTCTAAATTTCCGATAGTGGTTTAATGTAGTTTTGTGGGTTATTTAAGACATTTTTCATGAAGCCTATTAGCTGAAGCCCCCTCTCAACGACTATGTCGAGCGCGCCCTCCAGCACCTTTCTCGGAACTCCCCTCTCTCCTCTTTTCTGCGCGCCGCAAATTCTACCATTCTCGTCTACAGCTAGCACTATTAGCGCGTTTGCTACTAGCTCCTCCTCGAGGCTCGGGTCTACAAAGAGAGTGTTCTCGATTACTCCGAGTGTTACAGTAGCTACTAGGAGATTCACCGGTAGTAGGGTCTCGCGCACACTCGCGTCTACTACGTACTGCCCAGTCTCCGTCTTAACTAGTCTGGGTATCTTAGTAGTTGCTAGTGCCAGCATAGAGGCTAGCATACTGGCGTCTACAATGTTCCCGTCGTGGTCAATTAGGTATATGTCGTTGTAGACAACCCACGCAACTCTACCCGGCTCAATAACGAGGTCTTCTAGCTTAATAGCCCGAGGCTCTCGAAGAGACCTGTCAATAATCCTAGCTACTTCAATAGCGTTTTCATCGGGGGGACCCGGCTCAAAAGAGGGAGATGCGAGGGGGACGAATTCTAAGTGTACTTGTAGGACGCCCTCGTTAGGTCTATCCTTAAATGGAGCTCCCAGCTCGAGTTTTACGCCAACTATAACTTGCGTTCTCCCGAGCTTGACTAGAGCGCTCCCCTCGGCTTTTCTAATGGGGCTGAGAATTACTGATATAGGCCTGTAGTCTAGTAGACCCCTCCCATCTAGTCTCTCTCCGCGCTTAATGCTCTTAACTATTTGCTCTACTTGCATTTTAGGTATGATCTCTCTCTCGGGCGTAATACTCATGGCCCGGTGATCACCCTGCTCTCACTTCCTCGAGTAGCTTTACGTACTTGTTGTACAAAGCCTCTTTAGCAATTTTGTATACGGTCTCAGCGGCTTTAAACGCCATGTCTACTCCAGCTTTAATTTCCTGTGGTGTGAGCACTCCATTGAGCTGGAAGAGGACTATTTCCCCTAAATTCGGTGCTATGCCAACCGGCATGTCGGCTTCTCCGTGCTCGTCTTCCAGCTCGTTAATGTCTAGTAAGAGAACGCCGTTGACTTTCCCCACGGCGATGCCTACTACTACGTCTCTTAGTGGTATTCCCGCGTCTGCGAGTGCTAGCGAGGCGGCCGTCAACCCAGCTGTTCTAGTCCCCCCGTCCGCCTGTAAGACCTCTATAAAGACGTCTATTCCAGTTCTAGGGAAGAGCGATGTGAAGACAACTGCTTCTAGTGCTTCTCGTATTACTTTAGAGAGCTCTATTTCTCTCCTAGTTGGAGCGGGGCTTTTCCTCTCATTTGTCGAGAAGGAAGCCATGTGGTAGCGCACTCGAAGCGTTGCCCGCATAGGCATGCTCATGTACCGGGGTGGTGCTTCGCGAGGACCGTAAACAGCCGCCAGGACTTTTGTGTCTCCATACTCGACTAGAGCGCTGCCATTAGCGTTTTTCAGTACACCCACAGTTATTTTCACAGGCCTCATTTCATCAGGGCTTCTTCCGTCGATTCGCCGGCCGTCTTCTCTAATTAAAACAGGCTTTGAGGTGTTCATGCTTTAACACCGAGCTTCGAGGCTAGGTGAGACTTGATCTCCTCCGTCAAGCTCCTCATGTGGGCTCTAGCCTCTATAAGCCTAACAGCACTTATAAGCGCGCTGAGTACGTACTCGTCTGGGCACTTAGCCCAGATATACCCGTTAACTCCCACTACAATTTCGCAGTTAGTCATACTTGTGAGTAAATTATACATACTGCCCTTCTTCCCTATAATCCGCGCTACTTTACTGGGTTTAACGTCTATTACGTGCCCCTCGACTATTTTTCCCAGCCCCTTACCCTTAACTGTTAGAACGGGGTCTCGTAGCCTGTCAAACGCCGCTACTTTAGCTAGCACGTAGTCGCCTATATCGAGGTAGTTTCTCAAATTGTGTACTGCTGGGTTAAACCCCTCTACTACATTAGTAGCTGGTAGTATTGCTTTATACGGTGATTTAATCTCAACGTGCCACGCTGTAACGCCAACTCCACTAATAACTCCTATTACGACGTCGTCTATTCTGGGTATGTATACGCCCTCTAAGGGAACCACGCTGATACTGCTATTCTCAATTGACACTACTCCGACGACGTCGCTGTAGACTCTATCACCTAGAATGTATATGTGCTTCTCTGGTATGTGTTTTACTTTCTGCTCGTATACTCCGCTCTCAACTATGGCTAGGCAGTCGCCGGGCCTCACTATTTGCCTGTGCGCTACTAGTATTTTGAGAGGTGGAGTACTCGCGGACAACTCGTCATCCCACACTCACAATTTTTACGTCTCCGCTACCCTTGGTAATAGCGTTTACTCTGTCTATTAACTCCTGCTGGAGACCAGCTGGTATTTCAAGCTCCACCTCTAGGCTTCCGTCACTAAGCCACGTGGACTTCTTAACAGTGCCCATTGACTGAAGTACTTTGAGTCCTTTACCAGCGTGGTCTGGAGGTAGCTTCACTATAACGTAGGCGCGCGCTATCTTTATCGGCATTACCTTAGCTAGCTGAGCTACTATTGCCTCTAATTGCTGCTCAGCTGGCTTAAACGGGTCTATAGAGACCTTCGCCTGCTCAAGGGCTATTTCTATTCTCTTCAGCGGTATGGGTAGCTTGGTTTTAGGGTCTACTGCGTTCTTAGCTATGAGGTTTAATATCTGGGCTTTTTTCTCTTCAATTAGCTTTCTCCTCTGCTCGGCTGTGAGCTGGATCTCGCCGCGCCTAATGATCTCTACGGCCACGGTTCTAGGGTCGTCTGTTCCAAATACTTCCCGCATAGCCTCCGGTGAGGCTTTAAGCCCCTTCTTAGCGTCTTTGTAAATAAAGTCACTAACTAGTACTTCATCAATGCTTACAGGCTTTCCCTCTTTGAGCTTAATAGCCAAATCCGGGTCTACGAGTACTTCAAATCTGTGACCTTTAGCCTCGTATTTCGCAATAACATGCTTCCCGCTCAAAGAGGTGCACCTGGAGTTTTCTTTTCAAACTATATTAAAGCCAGGCCTGGAAACTCCAGTAGTGTCCAGAGGTGTTAGATTAGGAAAATTAAGCTTTAAGCTTTTATTTTACCCTCCCGCGCAAGCTCCTCAATATATTCTTTTATCTCGCTCGTACTCAGTAGTCTAAATCTCCTACTCTCCTTGTCAATATAGCCTACTTCTATGAAGTTCTCGTACGGCTTGCTCTCGACGATGTTTACTATAGCCTGTATGGCTAGTTTAATCGTGCTCCTCGTATCGAGGTCGTACTTGTAGTTCTTCTCGAGGAAGTCCTGGACAACATTGCCCTTCTCGCCAATAGCGATAGCGTAGTAGCCAATGTAGTTACCACTAGGCTCTGTCATGAACAAGTGTAATCCGCGATCATCAGCGCCGGCGAATATAATTGCTACACCAAAAGGCCTAACGCCGGCGTGCTGTGTGTATAACTGCTTCACGTCGCAGACAAGCTTTACGAGGTACTCAACGGGTACTGGCTCGTCGTAGACAAACCTGTAGTAGAGGGCTTGCTGCGTGGCGTGATCTAGTAGTACCCTCCCGTCACCAGCCATCCCGGCATACGTGGCTCCTACGTGTTCGTCTACTCTGAAGATCTTCTTTACGCTCTTCTCGTCGGCTAGTGGCAGTACTTTGCGCTTTTCTGCTACAATAACACTAGCACTAGCTGTTCTAATGCCGAGACTAGTCCACCCTCTCCTAACAGTCTCGAAAGCGTACTCGACCTGGTATATTCTACCATCAGGCGCGAATATCGTAATAGCCCTGTCGTAAGCCGCCGTCATGGGTAGACTCATTCACTACACCTAGACCCTTTCTACCTCTACGCCCTTAGGATTAAAAACACGTTTGGGATAATAAGGAAAACCATCGCGGAGTCTGAGCTGGGTTAACACGCTATTTAAACCCCTCTACTAGAAGAAATTAATATAATGGAGCTGCGGGGGTGCCCGAGCCTGGTCAAAGGGGGCGGACTTAAGATCCGCTGGCGTAGGCCTGCGTGGGTTCAAATCCCACCCCCCGCACGCTCCTCCTAGCCACACACTTCTCCACTAGTGGAGCTTCTGTGGAGAAGCTTAGTAACTACGTGATGAGCCCCCACTCCTAATCTCAAGACTCTGTACTGAGACTCTGAGTTAGAGCGTAGAGGAGTTATATGAGCGCGAGGGTAGTAGGCGCTATCAGCTCGTCGCGAAGTAATCATCACTCATACTGGAGCGGCTTCATCACTACAGAGTAAATCTCTCAAGCTCCCTAAAATTTAAGTTTTCTAGCTAGTTCTCTGGCTTTTCTAAGTGTACCCGTTGTTCTGAGTGGTACTATTACACAGCGCTTATTCTCCACGGTTTTTACTAGCCCGAGGGCGGCTATGAAGTAGTCCACGTATAGGTGAGCAACTCGATACACTCCTCTCTCCGTGTTCTCGTCGAAGAATAGTAGTTGAGGAGATGCTTTGTAGTACGTGCTTTCACTGAATAGCTCTTTAAACTTAGCAGACACTGCGTCTTTAAGCTCACTACTCCTCACTCTCTCCTCACATACAGCAGCGAAGACAACATACCTCTTTCTTATCCGCCTAGCAATACTCGACTCCTCTCTCACTTTCAGCAAGGCACTGTATGCTCTGACTAGTCTTCGGAGCTTAATCAGCGTGACTAGTAGTAGTATGCTACAAGTAGACACTAATATGAGCGTGGCGATTAAGAGTTCATATAACATGTACTCACCTATACTCAGGCCACTAACTTTCTGGAGATTAACTGTCTCGGAATATTTGTTAGAGCTAGCAGTGCGAATTTCTCTGGAATGTCGTAGAGGGTCTTTACAGCCTTAATAACCACGACTGGGTGTACTAGCTCGTAGACACTACTAGCTGGAACGCCCAAGACAAATCCGACTTTGAATTTAATGAGCATGTTTAGCCTCCTGTAGAAGTAGCTCTTCACTTCACTGCTACTGTGAAGTAGGTGTGTAATGTGGATTTCTAGTGGCTTATCGTAGTACTTCATAACACTGACTTGTCCCTTGTCTAGGATTTTGAGGTTACTCGGAGTTACCAGGATAGTGTCTACTCGGCTATCGTGAGCAGACCACCTAGCGACTTTAGTGCTAGTTGGGTGGACACTTATAATTTTCCCCCTGTACTCAATTCTCCCCAAGATCTCTCTGAGCTCATCTACGCTACTAGTGCTCACAACTATCTTATCTACAACCGCCATTTTCGCGCTGAGCGGGCTAGTATCTAAGTGCTTCTCGAGACAGGCGACGTGAGTATAGCCCATTTTGTAGTGCACTTCGAGCACTTCTCTAGTACAAGTACTGGCGTGAATATTAGCGAAAACTCGCTTCAAGACAAGAGCACCCGCTCTTAAATACGTGGTTTAAGAGAGCACCTAGACTACTCAAATTACTGTTTAGTTGATCTCTATTAAATCTCGACTAGGAGATTAGTCTGCTCCGCGCCAGGAACTCCTCTAGATCTCTGTAGCTCTTAACGTTCTTTAAGTGTATTGTGAGTTTAACTACATCGTCTGAGTCGACGAGCTGGAGTTTACTCATGTAGAGGCTCTGCTTTGAGAACCTTATAACAAACCTCTTTTCTCGAGGGTCGAATCTGAGTCTACTTGTAATTCTCAGTAGCCTCTTCTCGCTATCTTCTAGCCTACTGGCAACGTACTTGACTATAGAACTCGCTAGTAGCGGATCTCTCACCACGAGTGACAAGATGACTATTGGGTTTCCGTAATAGCCCCTTTCCTCTCTAACTGCGAGTTCCAGTTTGGGCCTTGTGTCTTCTGGGAGGAGGTTGCGTATTGAGCTCTCAACGCGCGAGCACTCTTCTGTGGCGTGGCAGAAAGCCGTGATCTCTACTGAGGAGACCTCTACTACCCTCTCTCTTCTTCTAGCTTCTCCGCTACTTGCCAAGGCTCGCGAGCCCCTCTACTAGCCTCGTGTCTCTTCTTCAACAAGCGCTCTTTCTGCTTCTTCTTCCACTTGTAGTATACTGTGCCTCTAAGTCCTCTACTCTTTCTCAGCCCTCTCGTCTTTTTACCTGCGCTCGTAAGCCCCCTGAACACTCTGCCTCTATTTTGCGGCTCGCATATCCACTTGATTTCGGGGTCTCTGAATATAGACGGGTGGTGGGGGTCTACTAGTATTACCTCGAACCACTTGTACTTGCCGTCTTCGCCTACGTAGTAGCTATTTAGCACTTCGAGGTTTCTGTACCTCCTGGCAGCTCTCTCCTCGGCGATGAGTCTTAAGCTCTTGGCGGGAGCGTAGCCGTAAACACCCATTCTCTTAGGTCTACGCCCACTATCGGGTCTGGGTTTTCTCTGACCACCCTTTCTAACCCTCACGCGGACAACTATATAGCCTATTTTAGCCTTGTACCCCAGAGCTCTGGCCCTGTCTAGTCTTGTAGGCTTCTCAATTCTCACGACAGTAGGTTCTTTTCTCCACTCTACTAGCCTTTGACGCAGTAGCTCTCTCAGCTCTCCCCTGTAGATCTGATGCCATGTTTGAGCTAAGTAGTGGTACATGCCTTTTGCCAATTTAGTACACCACTCTAGCCGGTATACTTTAAGACCTGCTAGGGGTTTATATAGAGTAATATAGAGTACTAGTGCGGTGACCCGTGCTTGCCTATACTGGAGAAGGTTATTGGAGTTGTCGGTAAGACTAATGTGGGCAAGTCGACGCTCTTCTCGGCAATGACAATGATCCCGGTGAAAACAGCGGACCACCCGTTCACGACAATAGAGCCTAATATTGGCGTAGCCTACGTCAGGAAGAGCTGTGTTCACGTGGAATTAGGGCTTCCAGGCTGCAATCCTAGGAGTGGCTTTTGCGTTAAGGGGTACAGATTTATACCAGTAAAAATCATGGACGTAGCTGGCCTAGTTCCCGGAGCACACGCCGGGAGAGGTCTTGGAAACAAGTTCATGGATGATCTGCGCCAGGCAGACGCACTTATACACGTAGTAGACGCGGCTGGCTCAACAGACTTAGACGGTAATAGAGTAAAGCCCGGTACAGCTGACCCTGTCGAAGAGGTGAAGACTATTCTCTTTGAGGTTAATGAGTGGTTCAAGAACGTAATTGTGAGAGTGTGGGAGAGTAAGATCTCGAGGCTCGTAATTACAGCGCAGAATCCACTAGAAGTCATATACCAGAACATCTCTGGACTCAACATTAAGCGAGTACATGTAATAGAGGCTATTAGAGCGTGTGGTCTCGAAGCCAAACACCCCAAGAACTGGACTACTAGTGACGTGGAGGACTTCTCTATTAAGCTAAGAGAGATCTCGAAGCCAATTATAATAGCGGCGAATAAGGCGGACTACCCCGAGGCTAAAGACAACATTAAGAGGCTACAAGAGGCCTACGGGAGGGAAAACGTCGTTCCAGTTAGCGCGCTAGCAGAGCTAATTCTCAGAAGAGCAGCCAGTTCTGGTCTAATAGAGTACACTCCGGGTGACAGCGGGTTCGAAGTTGTAAAGCCCGACGCGCTTACGAGAGATCAGCTGAGAGTACTCGAAATGATCCAGGAGAGCGTGATTAAGCTCTACGGGTCAACGGGCGTGCAGGAGGTTCTCAGAAAAGTGGTTTTCGAGAAGCTAAAGCTAGTAGCCGTCTACCCGGTAGCGGATGAGAACAGGTTTAGCGATCACAGCGGTAACGTGCTACCAGATGCCTTTCTCGTAGAGCGGGGGACAGCGGCTAGAGACCTGGCTTACGCTATACACACGGCTCTAGGTGAGGGCTTCTTGTACGCTATTAACGTTAAAAGGCGGAAGCGCGTGGGAGAGTCCTACGTCCTGGAAGACAACGACGTCGTTAAGATAGTGTCTACTATGTCGCGCTAGTAGAGCTACGCCTCCTCAGAGTACTCTGTCTCCTCCCTCTGATCCTCTTCGCGCTCCTCTACTAACTGTGCTCTCCGCTTCTTCACGAGGCTCCAGTACTTCTTAGCCTCCTTGTAGTAGTAGTCGTCTTCTTTCCTACCCCCGAAGAACTCGAGTCCTCGTGTTAGCAGAATACTCCTTAACTCGCTAGCTTCTTCACTTGAGAGCTCTCCTCTCCTAGTCAAGTAATCAACTACCTGTATGGCTTCTTCGACTGTCCTACACCTCCTAATGTAGTCAATAACTGTTGGCACGTAGTTTCTCCACGGGTCTACAAACCCGCTCTCCACTCTGAGAGTGAGCTGTTTAGTCTTATTGCCGAATATCTCTTCTGCTAACTTGGGAAATCTCCTCTTGAACTCCTCTACGTCGAATTCGTGTGACATAGACCCCACGTGACTATGTAATGCCCTCACTGTAGTGTAGTGCGTGGGGGGTATATAGTCTTTGAGGAGACATCCCTGTAGACAACAGTGCCCGGGAGTATCCAGCTATACGAGCCTATTTTAACACCCGGCATTATGGAGACGTTCACGCCTGTCTTCACGTGCGCTCCAATAATACCCCCCAGTTTAACTCTCCCGGTGTCCTCTCGAACGCCTTTAATATTCATCTTAATGGATTTCTCGTCGAGCCTTAAATTAGCGAGAATAGTACCAGCACCCAGATTTACACCCTCACATATGACGCTGTCACCTATGTACGATAAGTGAGAGGCGTGCACGTTCTCCATGATAACACTCTCCTTAACCTCTACAGAGAACCCTATTCTGGAGTTTTGGCATATGACGCTCCAGGGCCTAATATAGGCGTGAGGACCTATCACGGCGCCTTTACCTATGTAGGCTGGACCCTCGATCACTGTGAACGGCTTGATCTCGGCCCCCTCCTCGATCACGACACTGCCCTTAATGTAGACGGGGTCCTCGACTCTGCCCTTAATAGTGGTGGTGACGCCTTCTAGAGCGATTTTATTAGCCTCTATTACGTGCCACGGCTTGCCAACATCAATCCACTTACCACTGTACTCGTAGACTCTTACTAGGCTCCTAGTGGCCACTCTGTTAACTATGCTAGTCAGCTCGACTTCGCCGCGAGGACTTAAAGAGACGTCGCTGTTCTCGAGAATGTCTTTGACTCTCAACTTGTAAAGACCGGCGTTCACTAGGTCTGATTCAGGTTGCTCGGGCTTTTCGGCAATGTGCTTTAAGTAGCCGCCATCGCCGTAGAGAACGCCGTAGTCTCTCGGATTGGGAACTCTCACACCGACAATGATGTTACCACTCTCTCTGCTAATTTCATCCAAGACTCTCCAGTCTCCGAGAAACACATCGGAATATGTGATTATGACCTCGTCGTCTGGGTCTAGTGTTCTAGTGGCGACTAGTACAGCGTCACCGGTGCCTAGGAGTTTTTCTTGTCTTACAACCCTCACGCTCCTACTCATTAGACCGCTACTCTCAAGGTGCTCCACCACGAGGTCAGACATGTACCCAACAACAACAATGACCTCCTCTACTACTCTGAGTAACGCCTCAATGTGCCACTGTAAGAGCGGCTTACAGAGAACAGGTATGAGTGCTTTAGACCTCGTCTCTGTAATAGGTCTAAGTCTTGTCCCCTCGCCAGCAGAGAGCACGACTGCTTTTAGAGCCAAGAGAATGCCCCCTCTACTAGCACGTGCTACACTAAGTGCACTAGACACTAAGTAGCTGGGATGGTGATTTAAAGATACCTCAAGGAGGGATCGGAGTAGTACGAGTAGAGAGCACTAGAATAGTAGTGTACTGGTCTACTTTGTTGCTACTCTACGTAGCTGTATTGGAGAAACAACCACAGCGGGTTTGGGCCCCTCTGGTGTGGGCACCATTAGTAGTTTTGTCTTGTAGACCTCTACTCTTCTAATTGGGTAGATTTTTCTGGCGTGCTCTGCTATTTCATTAGAGATCTTGTAGCTCAGGGTCTCGGAGACAAGCTCTGCGAGTGTTAGTTCTGGGGCTCTACTAGTTATGTAGTCACGCATAATTCTCCTAATTGCTCTCTTCTGGCTACTCTTACATCTATAACTAGTCAGAGCGACTATTGTTATTCTCAGCACATACCCGTCTTTAGTTGTAATGTCAAATATCCCTTGTATTTTACTACTCTTTCTCCTGACTAGACTCCTCATGTAGTCTCTTGCCAGCTCGTGTCCTTTAAACCACGTATACGCCTTATCCCCCTCGACTTTAATTATCTGGAAGTAGAGCTTCACGTGAACTTGTGAAATATCGCCAGTTACATCGTAAAGCGTAGTCTCCATTACTCGGCCAATTAACATGTCGGGGTCGTCGGCCGGCACAGTACCCAGACTTATATTGTTAAACAATTCTGGTGCTAGTACCTCACACCACTTCTTCAACTTCCACTTATCCTTCACAGGTCTACTAGCAGACAAGTAGCTGGACACCCCCTACTAAACCGGGACTCTACACATAGTTAAAACGGCTTATTAAGTCTTTAATGCGCTGTGCGTGCTTAAAATCGCTTTTAGTGCTAGTAGTAGGTCGTTCACAGTCGCTCTAGCTCTCTTAACGGCTTCAAAGTCGCTCTCGGCGTGAACAGTTATCTCGACCTCGTAGACGCACTCACCGCTCCTAGACTCCCTGAGACTCTCACTAATACTCATGTTCTTAGTCGTAGCGCGGTTATCAGGAGTGAGAGCCCTCATAATTGACTCGACGAGTTTACACTCACCGCTAATGCTCACTAGGGCTTCTACTTTACTCTGCACACCTGGCTCTCCAGGCACTTCGAGTACGCCTCTTCGGGTTTAACACCTACTCTGAGTAGCTCTCTGAGAACAGTCACCTCCTCTCCATCACAGACGGCGCTCACGGCTCTGTTCTGTGGCGCGATGCCGTGGTATAGCAGTACATCTACTATTAGGTCTGGTCTCTGCAGGGACTCCTCGCACTCAAAGACGCTTCTCCCACTTCTCAGGAACTCTACTAGTTGCGTTGAGAGCGACGCGGCCAGGTAGTCTACTACGCTATTATACACGGCTAGAATCTGTGGTAGCGAGTCCACGCTCAGAGGCAACACTACTATGTCTAGTGGGCACTCTCTACAACTACTCTCATAGACCACGAGGCCTCCGAGGGCTTCATGGGCTTCTAGCTCTAGTGCAGTGCCATAGGCCTCTACGTGTATGTAGAAGTCGCCGACAAGCTTAATTGGTAGCTGGAGGTCTACTTTAGCGTACTGCTGAGCCACCTCTGAGACTTTTTTGATGAGAGCTGAAGCCTTCTTAACGTCTTCCTCGCCACTAATCTCTTTTAACCTAACAGAGCTAGGGTCGCTAACACCGAGTACTTCTCTCACAATTCGAGACGCGTTCTCCAAGTTACCCGTGATCCCGGGAATGAAGGGTACGAGTGTCCTCGCCAGCGCCGACACTAGACCACTCCTCTTAGCACCCCAGAGCCTTAGCGACACTACTTCTGTAACGATCTTCTGAGACGCTAGTTCGCTGAGAATAGAGTTCTCCAAGCCTTTAAACCCGCCGGCTTTAAAGTCGTAGTGCCCGCGGTAGAGCCCCGAGATCACGGCTAGTACTTTACACCACTTGTCGACTCCTCCAAGCGCCTTCTCTAGTAGTGAGACTGTGAGAGCCGTCACAGAGCTCGTACTAGTAGACGAGAGCACTAGTTGTTTTTGAGTATTAGTGGGCTGTAAATTCAGGAGTATAGCCGGGTCACTGCTATAGTCGAGGAGGACTTTGGGGTCTAAGTTTACTCTCACATCCCAGCCGTGCTCGCTCAGGTTCTTCAAGAGGACTCCAGCTGAGAGGAGGGAGTCTAGTGAGCTATCTGGTACTATAGTAAAGCTCTTATACGACTCTATAAAGTTGATAAATGAGGCGTCGCTCAAGTAGCTAGTACACCAAGTACTGAGAAGTAGTGCGTACTATTAAAATTGCGATGTCTGCGGGAACCTGTAGAGTCCTGTGGACACAATTAACTTCGCTGCTTCCGGGTCGTAGTTCCAGTCTGGCGGTAACTTACCAGCTCTCTTGTAGTACTTGACGAGCCTGTGTATTTTAGACTCTATTTCTATTAAGCCACGCTCGCTGTGGTAGTCCTTGGGGTGCTCTTCTAAGTGTCTACGTAGATTGACAGCTCTCTTTATTAAGTTGAAGAGGTCTTCAGGCACGACTAGTTTAATACCGTGCTTTTCTAGTACATCTTCAACTTTCTTGCCTATAACCTGCTTGAGTAGCGGTATTCCGTACTGGTCTCGCAGTACAATACCTATTATTGAGGGGGGATAGCCCTTCTTAGCCAACTCGACTACGAGCTGCTCTATGTCACTCGGACTGAGGTCTAGTTTAAGCCAGCGCGGTGGCCCGGCGCGCGCGGGTCTAGTGGAGTGTGATTGCCCCTTATCGTGCCTCTTGTTCACTAGACATCACCACGTCTAATCACACTTCAATAAACACACCCCTAAAAAATACTTGATTCCACGTATTTAGCAAAAACTCGTGAAACTGCTTTAGCTCTGTGGCTATACTTATTCTTCTCCTCCACGCTCATTTCAGCGAAAGTTCTCGTGTCGCCGTAGGGGACAAATATAGGGTCAAACCCGAATCCCCGCGTACCTCTGGGCGCGGTGGTAATGTAGCCGCAGACCTCTCCCTCACCAATAATGACTCCTCTCTCGTAAGCTAGCGCGGCAGCCGACTTGAAACACGCCTCTCTCTCTTCAACTCCTTCTAGTAATTTGAGTACTCCTCTCAGCCCTATAGTCCTGTACACGTAGCTACTATAAGGACCTGGAAAGCCGTTGAGCGCTTTTATGAAGAGGCCGGCGTCCTCGACGAGTACTGGTCTATTTGCAAATAAGTACGCGAGAATAACAGACTTAGAGACGATCTCTGCGAGGCTGTCTCCCTGAACCTCTATTTTAGGTAAACTGCACTGCTCTAACTCAATACCGTACTCTCTAGCTACAGCTGAGACTTCTTCTAGTTTGTGCGCGTTACTAGTTGCAAAGCACACTTTTCTACTCGACATACTTCTCCCTCAAGATGGCTTTGCGGATCTCTCTGTCAACATACCTGCCCCTAGCGCGAATTTCACTCACTTTCTTAACTACGGCGTCACCTGCTGTACTGTGCTCTCTGTACGCTCTAAACATAGTCCTCGTAAACGCCTCCGCGAGCTCGGGGAATAGGGCTTCAACGCTTCTACTCACTAAGTGCAAGTCTATAGCGTACTCTTCAACGTCATTACTGTAGCCGGACAGCCCGAAGTCTATTATCACTGTCTTGCCGCTCTCTCTGAGCAGTACATTTGCGAGCGTGAAGTCTCCGTGGTATATACCCATGTTGTGCATTAAGGCGGCGTACCTCCCAATATCCCCCGCGATCTCCTCGACTACGCTCGCGCTAAGCGAGCCCAGTATATCTGAGAGCCTCGATCCCTCTATGTACTCCATTACAATAACACCAGCCTCCTCGTCTACTAGTAGTACGGGTGGTACTGGCACGCCGGCCAAGTAGAGCTCTGAGAGGATTTTGGCTTCAGTCCTAGTCCTCGACTCAATAAACACCCTATTGAAAACGGGATTTCTAAAAGGCTTGCCAACTCTCTTCTTAATAACGACTCTCACGCCGAAGAACTCTCCGAGGTAGATTTCAGCCTCGGCTCCTCGGGCTATAAGAGTAGAGTCTGCGAGAGCCACGGGTACGTCTCCTCGTCTAGTCTAAAGCGCTGCCTAACCACTAGATTCTCGGGCTCTACGAGCCTGCCGTAGAGGTACTGGAGTAGTCCCGTGTACGCTATCATTAAGCCGTTGTCTCCAGCGATCTCGGGGGGAGTCCCGTAGTACTTGACACCGTAAAACCCGGCGAGGGCCTCGAACTTCTCTCTGAGTATAGTATTCGAGGCTACTCCGCCCACTAGTAGGACTTCGCGCTTACCAGTGAGCATTAAACCTCTCTCAACGACCTCGAGTAGCATGTTAAACGCGGTCTCCCTCAAACTATTACACACTCTACCTAGCCGGCTCCTACTACTCCCAGCTTCTCTCGCAATTCTCAAAGCAGCTGTTAGTAGACCCGAGAAGCTGAGGTCGGCTCCCTTCACAGTGTATGGTAGTGGAGTGAACTCGCTGCTCCACTCAGCGCAGATATCAATAGCGTGCTTGCCGTTAACTACATAGGGTGGGGCTATTCCAATCTCGCGTGTAAAAGTGTCTAGTAGATTCCCGAGGGGTATGTCGAGAGTCTCGCCTAGAACTCTGTATCTCTTATCTTTCTGCACGGCTATTAGAGTGTTGCCTCCCGACACGTACACTACAAGTGGGTCTCTCATACCCCCCGCGAGCTTACCTATCTCTATATGCGCGACTGCGTGGTTGACGGGTACTAGTGGCTTATTCCAGTAGGCTGAGAGAAACCTCGCTACTGTTGCACCAGCCCTGAGACACGGACCGAGACCAGGCCCCACAGCCACAGCCACGACGTCTACTCCGCGTAGAGTGAGCCCAGCTTCTTCAAGAGCACTCTTAATTACGCTGTGAGCGGCGTTTACGTGGTGTTGAGCGGCCTCGCTGGGGTGTATTCCGCCCTTCTCGGGCTTGTAGTGACTCGAATTGTTAGCTAGTACGCGTACTCGCCCGCTCTTGAACTCTAGAACACCCACTCCGAAAGTGTGACTAGTAGACTCTATTCCGAGTACTACTACTCGCCTCTCAGTAGGGGGCACTACTACGGGGATCTCGTATAGCTGCCCTTCGAGCATTACTGCTAATCCTTTAGCCTAGTCCTCCCTACTTGGCAAACTCAACGTAGCTACACTTGCCGCAGTGCCAGCGGGGAACGGGCTCTTTGTGGAAAGCCATGAAAGACCCGCACTTTGGACAAGTCTTGTTCTTTCTCCTAATAGTCCACTTCCCGACGTCTATTTCGTAGAGCTTGTGAACATGCGGCATAATTAGTCACCTACTGTGGTGTCTGAGATTGTGCTAGTTTTGAGAGGGACTCTTCATCTCTCTTAATAATGTACTCTGGCTCAAAAGCTCTCGCGCGCTCAGGACTATCGTAAATGTGGACTTCAACTCTGCTCGTGCACATACCGTACTCTGTTTTAATAGACCTAATGTACACAGCGTTCAAGTCAGCGTTGTACAGGCTAGCTATGGCTTTTTTCAAGAGCCCTCTACTGGGAGTTCCCTCGTCTCCGTGAAACATTCTCAATACAAGTTCGCGCCTCCTTACTAGTGGATTGTAGCGCTCTTCCACTACTTCGCAGTCGTACTTATCTAGTAGTCTAATATGCTTACTCATAGATACCACCCACGCTATAGGTGACTATACTGGGTTTAAGTATTTTCAGCATTTTTAAAGCAATGTTTAAGTCTGATTTAAGCTTCACAGCGCCGACGCCAGGCTGACCATAGATAATACTAATACCTCGCCTAGCCAGGAACGGTACGACTAGTAAGTCCTCTTCTCCCACTACCCTGATACACCCTCTCTCCACGCCGCTAATAGTAGTTATTGTATTCAAGCTCAGCGTGCCCGGGGGGTTTACAACCACTCTACACTCACTAGTACTAACCGCGTACCTAGCCGTGTGTGGGCGCCTCTCGCTCTTGTAGTCGACGACTCTGATAACGGCGCTGTGCCTCGCCGACACGACGTCCCCCACAGAGACAACGGCGCTGAGGCCCCTCACTTCTCCGCGAGTTGGCTCAACGTATAGTGCGCCCTGGGGTAGAGCGAGGGCTCTTCTGAACTCCGAGGGCAGTACTAGTACTGGAATAGCCAGGGATGTACTACTCGAGTTTAACTGCATACCTGCCCTTGCCGGTAATGCTCAGTGTCTTAGCCAGTTCAGAGTCCTCGGGGTCAATGGTTATTATGACGCCGCTCCACTCGTCAGTGAACTCTTTGGAGCCGCAGTGCGGGCAGACCTCGGCTTCTCTGTCTACTAGCGCTCTGCACGAGGAGCACGCCTTGAAAGGGGCATTCTTCCTCCTAGTACTCAAGCCCGCTCACGCTCGAGCGGCTTCTAGAGCTGTGCGTGAAGTGCTACTTAGACTTACCCGCCTTGTCCTCTTTAATCCACTCTAGTTTCCCGAGCCCCGGTTGCCTCATAGTCATGTGTATTCTTATGCCTTTACCCGGCAGTATTCCCATTGTGTAGACTCTAGCTCTAACAACATCGCCTCTCTCAACGCGCCTTCTGCTCTCTTCTAGCAGTAGTGATCCTGTTGCCGTGTCGAAAGCAACGTGCTCGTCGGAGACTTGGTTTATGTGAATAAAGCCGTCAATAACACCGAGATTCACGTAGAGCCCCGCTCTAGTAGCAGACACTACTTCGCCCTCTACAACCTCCTTCACGAATGGGGAAAACGCGACAAACTCGAACTCTACATTGTGATACGACGCGCCGTCACCCGGCACTAGAATTCCGAGGGGATCTGCGCTGGCGCTCACTATTGCCACTACTATAGCTAGGTGTCTAGTGTTTCTCTCTGCGTCCTCGATGTACACCAGCCTATTCTCGTACTTAGCTCTGAGCCCCTCCAGTACAGCGGACTCTAAGGGCTTTGAGAACTTACTCGGCGGCACTCTCACCAAGTCTCTCGCTCTCACCAGCATAAACATCTCTACTCACACTCAACTAGACTTAACCAGCGAGCTTAACTTACTAGGCATAGTCGTTTCAAGGCTAATAAGTGTAGTCCACGAGTAGCACACAGCTACTCCCAACTGCCCGCGGGTCTCTCTTCGACTTACTACTAGAGTCCCCCGCGTGCGCCTACTTGTGAGTTTAGAGGAGTTCGTGTTTTAGCCGGGCTCTTCAAAGTAGAGAGGCGCTTACAGGTAGTTACCTCGAGGAACACCTTCAACTCTAACACGCCTAGCCTCCTCTCTGAAATAGGCTTCTGGAATACCGTGTAGTCTCAGCTTTCTACGTAGTTCTCTATCATTAGTAGCGACTATAGCGTTGTGTTGAAGAGCGAAGTTTACTATAGCGTCATCAGCGCTCTCCCCCGGCCTCAGCGCGTACTCTACTATTCTACAGTACTGCTCAGCTAGTCTAAGGGCGAGGAGGGCTCTTCTAGCAGTACTACTCTTATAGCTCGTGGCTATTTTAACTAGCTCGTCGTAAACTGGCTTTAAAACTACGAAGTCGGGCTTTGTCTCTAGCTCCTCCTCTATCTGTTCAAATACGCGCACACCACTAGCAGCTAGCATTAACATGTTAGTGTCGAGGACTACTAGGGGGCGCCTACTCGTAGAGTTCTTCGACAAAACCCCACCCAGCAAGTCTCCACCTAGCGACTACGCGCCTTCCAACAGCTACTCGAGCCCTCCTCCACGTCGCAATGGGCATTTCTAAGTCTAACTGGGCTCTACCCTCCCGGGCGCTCTTAACAGTCGCGATCCTAGTAGCGGGGCCCACCGCGACAACGACTTTCTCTCCCACTTGCAGGGACGGGAGTTTAACTAGTTGTCCGCGCACATCGACTACTCTGCTCAGGGGGTTATATGAGATCTCTATTGACCTCACTACGGGCACTTCGTAGTCG
>Ga0080008_125597_pt1 | contig 34238 bp, 30 predicted proteins | sample ConCONMetagenome_FD_69211 | JGI IMG/M metagenome (GOLD analysis project Ga0080008, IMG submission 69211) | Hot spring microbial streamer communities from Conch Spring, Yellowstone National Park, USA - CON_C (SPADES assembly) (version 2) | ecosystem: Environmental > Aquatic > Thermal springs > Hot...
CTTTGCCGCCTTAGCCTCCCCTCCCCCATCTCCTTGGGCACACTGTGGCGGGTGATGAGGGGCTGGATCCCGGTGGCCCCCAGCTCCGTGGCCGCCCGCACCACCTCGGAAAGCTTGTCCCCCTTGAGGAGGGCCACGTAGAGGACCACCTCCACCCCCACCTCCCGCTCGGGCCTCCTCTCCTCCAGGATGCGGTAGCGGACCGGGGGGCCCAGGTCCACCACCTCGGCCAGGGCCTCGCGGCTTTCGTCAAAGACGGTGAAGCGGTCCCCCACCCCGGCCCTCAGCACCTCCACCAGGTGGCGGCCCTCCTCCAGGGGAAGGACGCCGGTGAGGCCGGGGCTATAGGCGCGGTGGGGGCGCACCCTCACCTCCTGTAGGCTAGGAGGACCCACTCCCCCTCGGCCGCCTCCTCCAGGGGGGTGAGGCCCGCCATGGCCTCCCGCACCAGGGGGGCCTTCTCCTTGAGGATGCCCGTGAGGAGAAGCCGCCCCCCGGGGGCGAGGGCCTCCCGGTAAAGGGGGGCGAGCTCGGCGTGGAGCTCGGCGAAGAGGTTGGCCACCACGAGGCCGAAGGGGGCCAGGGGCAGGGCGGCCTCGAGGCTCCCCAGGAGGAACTGGGGGTAGACCCCGTTTCTTCTGGCGTTGGCCTCGGCCTGGGGGAGGACGCTTGGGTCCACGTCCACCCCCAGGGCCTTCCCCCCGAGCTTCTCGGCGGCGATGGCCAGGATGCCGCTTCCCGTGCCCACGTCCAGGACCCTTTCCCCGGGGGAAAGGTGCCGGGCCAGGGCCATGAGGGCGAGGCGCGTGGTCTCGTGGTGCCCGGTGCCGAAGGCCATGCCGGGCTCAATGACCAGGGGGATCCCCTCCCCCTCCCAGGCGTGCCAGGGGGCGAGGACCACGAAGGGCGGGGCCAGGGCGGGCTTCAGGTCCCGCCGCCAGGCCGAAAGCCAGTCCTCGTCGGGAAGCTCCTCCCATTCCCCGCCGAAGGGCAGGTCCCTTCTGGCCGGGAAGTAGGCCAGGATCTCCCCTTCCCCCTCCAGGATCCCCCGGGCCCCCCGGTCAAAGAGCTCGGGGATGAGGGCGTCCAGCTCCAGGGGCGTGCCCTTCAGGCGGTAAACCCACACCCCGTCATTCTACCCGGTAGCGGCAGCAACTTCCCCCCTCGGCGATCCGCTCCTCCCACACCAGGGGCAGGCCCAGAAGCTCCTGGTAGGCCAGAAGCTCCCCTTGGCACAAGGCCTCGTGCTCCCGGGAGAGGGCCAGCTTGGGGCAGCGCCGCTGGCAGAGGTAAAGGCGCCCTTCCTCCTCCACCACCTCCGCCTCGTACCCCTCCTCGTTGAGGCGCCGGGCCAGCCGGGTGAGCTTTTCCTTCAGGGGAAGGCCCCTCAGGTCCAGGGGAGCCAGGCGGCCCAGGTTCCGCTGGGCCAAAAAGGCCACCACCCCCTCCTTGCCCAAGGCCTTCTCCAGCCCCTGCAGGACGTCCCGGCAGAGGAGGGCGTAGGGGCTCTCCCCGTCCTGGGCCCGGTAGAGGCGGTGGGGGCGGCCCCGGCCCGAGCAGCGCCGCACCTCGGAGCGCACCAGGCCCCGGGCCTCCAGGTCCTGGAGGTGCTTGCCCACGGCGGCCCGGCTCAGGCCCAGGGCCTCGGCCACCTCCTTGGCGGTGAGGGGCCGGGCCCTGAGGAGCTCCAGAACCTTTTCCTTGGTGCCTTCCAGAAGGAGGGCCATTCTAGGCCATGGGCAGGGAGATGAAGGCCTGGACGCTCAGGGCGGCGGCGAGCTCCCTGGCCGCCCTTAGGAAGGCCTGGGCCTCGAGGCCCTCGGGGTCTTGGGCCACGATGGGGAGCCCTTTGTCCCCGCTTTCCCGAAGGGAGAGGGTGAGGGGAACCTCGCCCAGGAAGCGGGTCTTGAGCCTCTCGGCAAGCCGCCTTCCGCCCCCCTCCCCGAAGATGGGGGTGGGCTTGCCGCAGTGGGGGCAGAGGAAGGCGCTCATGTTCTCCAGGACCCCCAGGACGGGCACCTGGACCTTCTTGAACATGTCGGCGGCCCGCTCGGCGTCTATGAGGGCCACCTCCTGGGGCGTGGTGACGATGACCCCGCCCGAGACCCGGGTGAGCTGGGTGAGGGAGAGCTGCACGTCCCCGGTCCCCGGGGGGAGGTCCACCACCAGGTAGTCCAGCTCCCCCCAGTTCACGTCCTCCAGAAACTGCTTGATGGTGCCGTGGAGGATGGGACCCCGCCAGATCATGGCCTGCCCCGGGGGGACGATGTTGGCGATGGAGAGGACCTTGATGCCGTGGGCCTCCAGGGGGAGGATCTTGCGGTTTCCGTCCACCTGGAGCCTCCTTCCCTCCAGACCGAGCATCTTGGCCTGGCTCGGGCCGTAGAGGTCGGCGTCCAGAAGGCCCACCCGGGCGCCCTCGCGGCTCAGGGCCAGGGCCAGGTTGGCGGCCACGGTGCTCTTCCCCACCCCGCCCTTGCCCGAGCCCACCGCCACCACGTGCTTGACCCCGGGGATGGGGTACTGCTCGGGGGGGCGCACCCCGCCGCCAAAGCGCACCCGCACCTCCTCCAGGCCCAGGGGCATGAGGGCCCGCCGGATGTCGGCCTCAATCTGGCCCTTTAGGGGACAGGCCGGGGTGGTGAGGTGGATGAGGAGGTCCGCCTTATTCCCTTCCAGGCGGATCTCCCCCACCATGCCCAAGGAGACCAGGTCTTGGCCCAGCTCGGGGTCCATGACCCCCCTCAGGGCCTCGAGGACCCGCTCTTCGGAAAGCGCCATACCGGGCCTAGGCTATACCGGGGCGAAGTTTTGGGCAAGGCGCGGCCTCACACTTATACTCCTGGCGTGTACCCCGAGTGGCGGAAAAAGCGCTTTTACGAGCTCCACCTGGCCTGGCTGGTCCAGGGGCCCAGGGGCCTGGAGCTCCTCTTTAAGGTGAACCCCTACAGCCTCTACCCCACGCGGGAGGAGGCCCTGGAGGCGGCGAAAGCCCTCCTCAAAGGCAGGCTGGACCAGGACCCCAGGGTGGGCCAGGGAAAAGCCCCCATCCTCCTCTCCGAAGAGGACCGGGCCCGCTTTCTCGTCCTTCTGGAAAGCGGGAAGGCCCTCCTGCCCCTGGACCGCTACGCCCTTTTGGGGGAGGTGGCCGAGGTGGAGGAGCGCCTTCTCCACAAGGCCCCCTTCCAGGACCCCACCAACGTCCTCCAAAGCCTCAAGGGCCTCCCCGTCCGCCTCCTCCTCACCCCCTTGAACGACCCCGAAGGGGAAAGCCAAAAGCTGGCCCAGGGGCCTTTGGAGGTCCTCCCCGAGGGCATCCGCGTGGGGGATTTTTTCCTTCCCATCCCGCCCGAGACCCCCATTGAGGGCCTGGCCTACGAGGAGGCCTTCTTCCATCTGGGAGACGGCCGCTACTACCTCTACGCCCTCTCCAGCTCCACGTCTTCGTAGAGGGCGTGGAGGTCCAAGGGGGCATCCACGCAGGGCAGAAGCGCCTGGCCCTCGGTGTGGATCCCATGCCCCTCCACCAGCTCGTGGCGCTTTGGGCCTCCCACTCCAGGTAGGCCTCGAGGCTCAAGGGCCGAGGCCGGGCCGCTTCGCCCATGGTAGCCCCATCCTAGCCCTCCCGGGTAAAGTGGTGGGTAGCATGGACCTGCCCAAGGCCTACGACCCCAAGTCCGTGGAGCCCAAGTGGGCCAAGAAGTGGGCGGAAAACCCCTTCGTGGCCAACCCCAAAAGCGGCAAGCCCCCCTTCGTCATCTTCATGCCGCCCCCCAACGTCACGGGGAGCCTGCACATGGGCCACGCCCTGGACAACTCCCTGCAGGACGCCCTCATCCGCTACAAGCGCATGCGGGGGTTTGAGGCGGTCTGGCTCCCCGGCACCGACCACGCCGGCATCGCCACCCAGGTGGTGGTGGAAAGGCTCCTCTTAAAAGAGGGCAAGACCCGGCACGACCTGGGGCGGGAAGAGTTCCTGAAGCGGGTCTGGCAGTGGAAGGAGGAGTCCGGGGGGACCATCCTCAAGCAACTCAAGCGCCTGGGGGCCAGCGCCGACTGGAGCCGGGAGGCCTTCACCATGGACGAAGCCCGCTCCCGGGCGGTGCGCTACGCCTTCTGCCGCTACCACCACGAGGGCCTGGCCTACCGGGCCCCCAGGCTCGTCAACTGGTGCCCCCGGTGCGAGACCACCCTCTCGGACCTGGAGGTGGAGACCGAACCCACCCCGGGCAAGCTCTACACCCTCCGCTACGAGGTGGAAGGGGGCGGGCACATAGAGATCGCCACCGTCCGCCCCGAGACCGTCTTCGCCGACCAGGCCATCGCCGTCCACCCCGAGGACGAGCGCTACCAGGCCTTCATCGGCAAGAAGGCCCGGATCCCCCTCACCGAGATCTGGATCCCCATCCTGGCCGACCCCGCCGTGGAGCGGGAGTTCGGCACCGGGGCCCTGAAGGTGACCCCCGCCCACGACCCCCTGGACTACGAGATCGGGGAAAGGCATGGCCTCACGCCCGTCTCCGTCATCAACCTCGAGGGCCGGATGGAGGGGGAGAGGGTGCCCGAGCCCTTGAGGGGGCTTGACCGCTTTGAGGCCCGCAAAAAGGCGGTGGCCCTCTTCCAGGAGGCGGGCCACCTGGTGAAGGAGGAGGACTACACCATCGCCCTCGCCACCTGCTCCCGGTGCGGCACCCCCTTGGAATACGCCATCTTCCCCCAGTGGTGGCTCAGGATGAAGCCCCTGGCGGAGGAGGTCCTAAAGGGCCTGGAGCGGGACGAGATCGCCTTCGTCCCCGAGAGGTGGAAGAAGGTCAACATGGACTGGCTCAGGAACGTCCGGGACTGGAACATCTCCCGCCAGCTCTGGTGGGGGCACCAGATCCCCGCCTGGTACTGCCAGGACTGCGGGGCGGTCAACGTCCCCAAGCCGGAAAGCTACCTGGAAGACCCCACGGCCTGCGAGGCCTGCGGAAGCCAGAGCCTGAAGCGGGACGAGGACGTCTTTGACACCTGGTTCTCCTCCGCCTTGTGGCCCCTTTCCACCCTGGGCTGGCCCGAAACGACCGAGGACCTGAAGGCCTTCTACCCCGGGGACGTCCTGGTGACGGGGTACGACATCCTCTTCCTCTGGGTTTCCCGCATGGAGGTCTCCGGCTACCACTTCATGGGGGAAAGGCCCTTCAAGACCGTCCTCCTCCACGGCCTGGTCCTGGACGAGAAGGGCCAGAAGATGTCCAAGTCCAAGGGGAACGTCATTGACCCCTTGGAGATGGTGGAGCGCTACGGCGCCGACGCCCTCCGCTTCGCCCTCACCTACCTGGCCACGGGGGGGCAGGACATAAGGCTGGACCTCCGCTGGCTGGAGATGGCCAGGAACTTCGCCAACAAGCTCTACAACGCCGCCCGCTTCGTCCTCCTCTCCCGGGAGGGCTTTAGCCCCCAGGAGGACGCCCCCACCCTGGCGGACCGCTTCATGAAAAGCCGCCTGGCCCGGGGCGTGGAGGAGATCACCGCCCTTTACGAGGCCCTGGACCTGGCCCAGGCCGCCCGGGAGGTCTACGAGCTCATCTGGAGCGAGTTCTGCGACTGGTACCTGGAGGCCTCCAAGCCCGCCCTGAAGGCTGGGAACGCCCACACCCTGAGGACTCTGGAGGAGAGCCTGGCCACCCTCCTCAAGCTCCTCCACCCCATCATGCCCTTCATCACCAGCGAGCTCTACCAGGCCCTGACGGGCAGGGAGGAGCTGGCCCTCGAGGCCTGGCCCGAGCCCGGCCCCCAGGACCCGGAGGCCGAGGCCCGGTTTGAGGTCCTCAAGCAGGCGGTGGGCGCCGTCAGGGCCCTGAAGGCGGAGGCGGGGCTTCCCCAGGGGGAGGAGGTCCGGGTCTATTTGGAGGGGGATGCCGCCTCCGTGGTGGAAAACCTCCCCGTCTTCCGCTTCCTGGCCCGGGCCGAGCTTCTAGAGGAGCGTCCGGAAAAGGCCCTGGTCAAGGCCATGCCCCGGGTGACGGTGAGGATGCCCTTAGAGGGCCTTCTGGACGTGGAGGAGTGGAAGCGCCGCCAGGAAAAGCGCCTGAAGGAGCTTTTGGAGCTGGTGGAGAGGAGCCGGAAGAAGCTCGCCTCCCCCGGCTTCCGGGAAAAGGCCCCAAAGGAGGTGGTGGAGGCCGAGGAGGCGAGGCTAAAGGAGAACCTGGCCCAGGCGGACAGGATCCGGGAGGCCCTTAGCCAAATAGGGTGAATCCTCGCCTCATGGGCTTCCCGCGGCTGCTTGTACACGGTGCACCTCCCAGTAGGCCAGAAGGGCCTCGCTGAAAAGGGGGGCGTGCCCCCTCTCGTAGGCCAGAAGGAGGCGGCGGGCGATCAGGGATTTGAGCCTTTCTGCCGGCGTGGCCAGGATGGGGGGCGAGGCCAGCCGGGCCCGGGCCTCCCGGCCCAGGGCCACCTCCACCCGCTCCACGGCCACCGGGTTTGGGGGAAGGCCCAGCCAGATGGGGGCCTCCTCGGGAGGGAGGAGGCGGAAGCCCTTCTTTCGGGCGTATTCCAGGCCCTCCGGGTTGTCCCCGGGGATGTAGACCCCCTCCCCCATCCTGGCCCGGGCCAGGGCCTCTTCCAGCCTCAGGGGGAAGGCGAAGGCCGTGAGGCCCCCCTCTAGCTCCCCCGGCTCCCGCAGGTGGACCGCCTGGACCTCGTAGCTCACGCTCCCGTTCCAGGCGTTCTCCGTGAGGAGGCCCGCCACCTCCACCTCCCTGGGCACCGCAAGCCCCCCCATGCGCCAGGCCACCACCCGCACCCCCTGCAGGCGGAAGGCCAGATGCCGCCCCTCCCCCATGGTGCGGGCCTCCTCCGGGCTTCCCTGGAGGAGGAAAAGGGGCTCGGGGTTGCCCGCCCCGTAGGGCTTCAGGAGCTCCAGCTCCCGGTAGACCTGGGCCAGAAGGCCCGGGGCGGGGAGGGGGGCCAGGAGGGGGACCTCGAGCTCGGGCTCGGGGAAGCGGGCGGCGTATTCCAGAAGCCTCTTTTTCAGCTCGGGAAAGCGGGCCTCGTCCATGGCGAAGCCCGCCGCCTCCCTATGCCCCCCAAAGCGCTTTAGGAGGTCTTCCACGCTCTTAAGGGCCTCCACGGCGCTTATGGGCGCGAGGCTCCGCACCGTGCCCTTCCCCTGGGCCACCAGGAAGACGGGCCTAAGGGTGGCCTCCAGAATGCGGCTCGCCACGATGCCCATGACCCCGGGGTGCCCCTCCTCGTCCCGAAGGACGATGGCCCTCTCCTCCGGGTCCACCTGGGGCAGGAGGCGGCGGAGCATGGCCTCCTCTAGGGTCTGGCGGCGGGCGTTCAGCCGGTTAAGCTCCTCCACCAGCTCCCGCGCCTCCTCCTCGCTATCGGTGAGGAGGAGCTTGAGGGCCTTTTCCGCCTCCCCCAGGCGGCTTGCCGCGTTGATGCGGGGGGCGATGCGGAAGGCCACCTCGTCGGCCCGGCCCGTGTAGCCCACGGCCTGGGCCAGAAGCCTGAGGCCCACCCAGGCCGAGGTGGCCATACGGGCCAGGCCCTCCTTGGCCAGGGCCCGGTTCCAGCCCCACAAGGGGGCCACATCGGCGATGGTGCCCAGAGCGGCCAGGTCGGCGTACTCCAGGGGAGGGGGCAGGCCAAGCCTCTCGTGAAGGGCAAAGAGGAGGAGGAAGGCCACCCCGGCCCCCGTGGGGTGCTCGCCCAGGCCCGGGGTGTAGGCGGGGTGGAGGACCACCCCGGGGGGCGGGGCTTCTCTGGGCGTGTGGTGGTCGGTGACCAGGACTTCCACCCCGTTTTCCACAAGCTCCCTAAGCTCGGCGTGGTTGGCGATGCCGCAGTCCACGGTGAGGAAGACCTCGGCGGCCTCGAGGTGCTCGGGCACCCTTTCCATGAGGACCCCGTAGCCCTCCTCGAGGCGGTGGGGGATGAAGGGGTGGACCCTGGCCCCCAAAGCGGTGAGGCCCCGCACCAGGATGGCCGTGCCCGCGAGGCCATCGGCATCGTAGTCCCCGTGGACGCGGATCCTCTTTCCCTCCCGTATGGCCTTCAGGAGGAGGTCCACGGCCTCTCCCAGGCCCTTTAGGGGAAGAAGGCGAAGGGGCGGGTCCAGGTCCTCCTTGCGCCGCACCCCCCGGTGCCAGAGGGCCAGGGCCGCCTCAGGCCCCACCCCGAAGGCCTCCATGACCTCCCGCCACTCCGGAAGAGGAGGCAGGGAAAGGAGGCGCCAGCGGAGGCGGCTCATGCCTCGTCCCGGTCGGGGATCCTGGGGATCTCCTCTATCCTCTCCCGCTTCAGGGCGTTCACCTCCCCCTGAAGCCGCCTGATCTCCCGTACAAGCCGCCTCCTTTCCCCCACGCCCCCAAGCCAGAGGGCCAAGGCCCAAAGCCCCCCCACCAGGAACCCAAAAAAGTAGGCCCCGGGCAGGAGGGCGTAAAGGGGAAGGGGCCCCAAGGGGGAGGGCACCTCCAAGAAGGGGTAGGCGTAGTAGAGGTACGCCCCCGCCCCCACCGCGCCCAGGCTCACGAGAAGGAACACCCAGCCCAAAAGCTTCATACCGCCTCCAGGACCTCGGAAAGCCGGATTCGCCCCTCGTAAAGGGCCTTGCCCAGGATGGCCCCCTCCACGCCCAAGGCCTTCAGGCCTAGAAGGTCCTGAAGCCCGGCGATCCCACCCCCGGCGATCAGGGTGTGGGGCCAGGCCTCCCGGACCCGGGCCACGACCTCCAGGTCCAGGCCCATGAGGGTCCCATCCCGGCGCACATCGGTGTAGATGAGGGTGCGCACCCCCATGGCCGCCCACCGGGAAAGAAGGTCCAGGGCGGAGACGGAGGCCCTTTCCCGCCAGCCCGAGACCACCACCGATAGCCCCCTGGCGTCCAGGGCCACGGCCAGGCGCTCAGGGCCAGCCTCGGCCAGCATGGCCTCAAGGAGGTCCGGCTCCTTCACGGCCACCGTGCCCACCACCGCCCGGTCCGCCCCCAGGGCCAGGGCCTCCCGCAAGGCCTCCAGGCTCCGGATCCCCCCGGCCAGCTCAAAGGGGATCCTGAGGGCCTTGCGGATCGCCTCCACAGCCTCCCGGTTGTGGCCGGTGCCCAAAGCCCGGTCCAGGTCCACCAGGTGCAGGTAGCGCGCCCCCTCCTCCTGGAAGCGCAAGGCGGCCAGCACCGGGTCCCCGTAGGGGGTCTCCCGGGAAGGGTCCCCCTCCAGGAGGCGGACCGCCTGGCCGCCTTTTAGGTCCACGGCGGGGATCAGGAGCATGGCCCTATCCTACAAGCTCCCGCACGGCCTCCGCCAAGTCGGGCTTCCTCATGAGGCTTGTGCCCACCAAGACGGCGTCAAAAAGCCCGTGCAAGCCCTCCAGGTCCTCCCTCCTGGCGTAGCCCGACTCCGCCACCAGAAGGCCCCCAAAGCCCCGCTCCCGGGCGAGCCGGCCCAGCCTGGGGGCGGTGGCGAGGTCCACCCTCAGGCTCACCAGGTCCCGGTTGTTGATGCCAAGAATCTCGGCCCCGCTCTCCAGGGCCAGCTCCAGCTCCTCTTCCGCGTGGACCTCCACCAGGGCCTCGAGGCCCAGGGCCCTGGCCCTTTCTAGGTAGGCCCCGGTCATCTCCCCTAGAAGGGCCACGATGAGGAGGACGGCGCTGGCCCCAAAGGCCCTGGCCTCCTCCAGCATGAAGGGGTCCACCACGAAGTCCTTGCGCAGAAGGGGAAGGCCCACCGCCTGACGCACCCTCTTTAGGTCCTCCAGGCTTCCCCCAAAATGGTGGGGCTCGGTGAGGACGCTTAAGGCCCTGGCCCCGCCCCGCTCGTAGGCCAAGGCGGCCTCCACCGGGTCCACCTCCCTAATAAGGCCCTCGGAGGGGCTCTGCCGCTTGACCTCGGCGATGAGGGAAAGGCCGGGGAGGGCCAGGGCCTGGGCGAAGGAGGGCACGGCGGGCGGCTCGGGAAGGGGGTAGGGGGCCACCTCCAGGGCCCGCCTCCTGGCGATCTCCCCCAGGACCCCGGGCACACGGGAAAGGTCGGGCCGCATATGGGCTATTCTAAATCCCAACGAGCCCTACCCTTCCCCGCGTGCTCTTCTTGGACGCGTGCGTCCTCTATCCGGCCCCCACCCGCGATCTCTTCATGCGCCTAGCCCTGGACCCAAGGTTGGGGATTCGCCTCAAGTGGAGCTGGCAGGTGCAAGAGGAGTGGCTATCCCGCCTTCTGGAAGCTCGCGGAGATCTGAACGAGGAGCGACGGAAGCGCTTGCGGCGGACCCCGGACCTGATGGCACAGGCGCTCGCCTTCCAAGAACCCCTCGTAGAAGGGTACGAACATCTGGTCCCTAAAGTTGACCTGCCCGATCCCCATGACCGCCACGTGGGGGCCGCCGCTCACTGGGGTGGGGCCGAGGCCATCCTCACCTTCAACCTCCAGGATTTCCCAGAGGAGGCCCTCGAGCCCTGGGATCTGGTGGCCATCCACCCTGAGGCCTACCTTTTGGATTTGGCAGAGGCCCTGATCAGAATAAGTTACCCGAGCCACTTCTTGAGATTCTGCGAGAGCAAAGGGGAGCGCTTAAAAACCCCACTCTGGACGCGGAATCTTTCTTAGAAAGACTCGCCGGCGCTGGGCTGAGGGGATTGCGTGGCCTTGGCTTTGGGCGGTGGGGGTGTCAGGGGCTACGCCCACCTGGGGGTCCTCGAGGTCCTGGAAAAGGCCAAGGTGTCCATCCGGGGCCTTGCGGGAAGCTCCGCCGGAGCCCTGGCCGCCGCCGGCTTCGCCTTCGGCCACAAGGACCCCTACAAGGTGCACGAGGCCATCTTTGACCCCGATCTGGCCCGCCTGGCCCAGGGAGGCGGCCTGAGGGTCCTCGCCCGCCTCTTCGGGGGCCTCCGCCGCCCCCACCTGGCCGAGGCCGGGCGGCTGGAGGAGGGCCTGAAGGCCCTCTTCGGCGATGCCCTCCTGGAGGAAAGCCCCATCCCCCTGGCCATCCAGGCCGCAGACCTCCTGACGGGCGAGGCCGTGGTCCTGAGGCGGGGCCCGGTCTTTAAGGCCGTCCTCGCCAGCATGGCCATCCCCGGCCTCTTTCCCCCCGTGGCGTGGGAGGGGCGGCTTCTGGTGGACGGGGACGTGGCGGAGAAGGTGCCCGTGCGGGCGGCCAGGGCCCTCTTCCCCAAGGTGGTGGCCGTGGACGTGTCCAACCCGCCGCCCAAGGAGCCGCCCAGGACGGCCCTCGAGGCTGCTCTCCTGGCGGGGGAGGCCAGCCGCCGCCGCCTCAAAGAGCTGGCCCTCAAGGAGGCCGACCTAGTCATCGCCCTGGACCCCCCCTTCCCCATAGACACCTTTGACCACGGCAAGATCTCCCTGGTCTACCAACTGGGCCAGAAACGGGCCTGGGAAAGGCTTCAAGAGGTCCAGGCCCTGGCCCAGGTCCGCCTCAAGGACCTCCTCCCGGTCTTCTTAAAAGCCGGCCCTCCCCCTGCCAAAGGAGGATGAGGAAGACCCCAAGGCCAAGGGGCAAAAGGAGAAGCCCAAGAGGCCGCAAAAGAAGCCCCATCACCCCCAAAAAGAAAAAGGCCGAGGCACCAAGGCCCAAGGCGAGAAGGGGCCCAAAAGGCCCCTCGGTCCGCAACGCCCTCCGGGCCCGGAGGTAAAGCCAGCCCGCCCCCCCAAGCGCCAAAGCCCAGAGGAGGGGATGGGAAGCCCGGGGCAGGAGGAAGGCCAGAAGAAAAAGGCCGAGGCCCTGGAGGAGAAGAAGCCCCAGGGCGTAGACCCTGAGGCCCCGCCGCCTCAGCCCAGGGTCTCCCTTGGGGTCCAGAAGGGCCCGGAAAAGCCCCTCCAGCCCATCGCCCTTTGCGCCCACAAAGCCCTCCCCAGGGGCTCCAGCTTAGTGGTGGAGCACCCGCTGGAGGAAGCTTCGGGTGCGCTCCTCCCGGGGGCGGCTGAAGATCTCCTCCGGCCTCCCCTCCTCCACGATCTGGCCCCCGTCCATGAAGATCACCCGGTCCGCCACCTCCCGGGCAAACCCCATCTCGTGGGTCACCACCAGCATGGTCATCCCGCCCCGGGCCAGGTCCCGCATCACGTCCAACACCTCCCCCACCATCTCCGGGTCCAAAGCGCTCGTGGGCTCGTCAAAGAGCATCACCTTGGGCTCCATGGCCAAAGCCCTGGCGATGGCCACCCGCTGCTGCTGGCCCCCCGAAAGCTGCCCCGGGTACTTCCTGGCCTGGTCCAGAATCCCCACCCGCTCAAGAAGCTCCAAGGCCTTCCTCTCCGCCTTCTCCCGGGACCAGCCCCGGACCCGCATGGGGGCCAGGGTGATGTTCTCCAGGACCGTCATGTGGGGGAAGAGGTTGAACTGCTGGAAGACCATCCCCACCTCCCGCCGCACCGCCCGGAGGGCCTTCTCGTCTTTGACGTTATGCCCGTCCACCACCACCTCCCCCTCCTGGAAGTCCTCCAGGCGGTTGACCGTGCGGATCAGGGTGCTCTTCCCCGAGCCCGAGGGGCCGATGATGACCAGCTTCTCCCCGGGGGCCACCTCCAGGTTGATGCCCTTCAGGACGTGCAGGGGGCCAAACCACTTGTGCAGGTTGTGGATGCGGATGATGGGTTCCACTTCCCGCTATTTTCGCACCCGCTGCCAGAGATAGACAAGGCCAAAAAGGCCGAAGCCCAGGAGGTCGGTGACCAGGCCCGGCACCACCAGGGCGAGGGCCGCCGCCATGAGAAAGGCCCTCTCCAGAAGCGTGGTGGGCTTGTGCAAAAAGCCCACCAGGCTGGCGCTGAAGGCGGTCATGCCCAAAAGGGCGGTGAGGAAGATCCCAAGGCCCTCGCCCCAAGAGCCCACCCCCAGGAGGAGGAGCTTGGGGTTGAAGAAGAACATGTAGGCGAGAAGGGCGGTTCTGAGCTCATAGACGAAGCCCTGGACCGCCGTCCTCCAGAAGTCCGAGCGGGCGATGGCGCTGGCGGCGTAGGCGGCCAGGGCCACGGGAGGGGTGGAGTCGGCCATGATGCCGAAGTAGAAGACGAACATGTGGGCGGCCACCGGGGGCACAGGGTAGCCCGCCTTCTCGGAAAGCCCTAGCACCACGGGGACCACCAGGGAGGCCATGACGATGTAGTTGGCCGTGGTGGGAAGCCCCATGCCCAGGAGGAGGCTCGTAAGCTGGGCCAGGACCAGGACCAAGATCAGGTTCCCCCCGGAGAGCCTCTCCACGATGTCCGTGAGCCCGAAGCCGAGCCCGGTCATGGTGACGATGCCCACGATGACGCCGGCGCTCCCCGTGGCCAGGGCGATGCCCACCATGCCCCTGGCGCCGGCCTCGAGGCCCTCCAGGAGAAGCCGGAATCCCCTAAGGAACCCAGGCCCCAGCCCCGCCCCACCCCGCCAGGCCCGCCAGACCTCCTGCAAAACGATGAGGAGGGCCATAAGGAAGATGGTGTTCAAGGCCGCCCGCTCGGGGGTGAGCCGCAGGGCCACCAGGGCGTAGATGAGGTAGACGAGGGGCAGGAGGTAGTGGAACCCGGAACGCAGGGTAGGGGCCAAGGGGGGAAGCTCGGCGCGGGGCACCCCCTTGAGGCCTAGGCGCAGGGCCTCGAGGTGCACGGTGATGAAGAGGGTAGCGTAGGCCAGTAGGGCGGGCACCAGGGCGATCAGGATCAGGTTGGCGTAGGGGATGCCCAGAAACTCCGCCATGATGAAGGCCGCCGCCCCCATGACCGGGGGCATGAGCTGGCCGTTGGAGGAGCTGGCCACCTCCACCGCCGCCGCCTTCTCCGGCGGGTAGCCCACCCGCTTCATCAGGGGGATGGTGAAGGTGCCGGTGGTGACCACGTTGGAGACCGAGCTTCCCGAGACCACCCCGGTCAGGGCGCTGGCCACCACCGCCGCCTTGGCAGGCCCCCCGCGGAAGTGGCCCAGGAGGGCGTAGGCCGCCTGGATGAAGAAGCGCCCCGCCCCCGCCTTCTCCAGAAGGGCGCCAAAGAGGACGAAGAGGAAGACGAAGGTGGCGGAAACCCCCAAGGGCACCCCGAAGATGCCCTCGGCCGTGGTGTAGAGCTGGCCCATCAGGTGGCTCCACTGGCTCCCCGCATGGAGCTGGAGCCAGGGGGGAAGGGTGAAGGGGAGAAGCCCCTTGGGCCCGGTGAGGGCGTAGAGGACGAAGACCGAGGCGATAATGGGCAGGGCGGGCCCCACCACCCGCCAGGCGGCCAGGAAGAGGACCAAAAGGGTCAGGGTGCCGAAGAAGACATCCCGCTCGCTGGGAATCCCGCCCCGGATCTGGGTGATGCCGTAATAGTCCACCACCACGTAAAGGGCCCCCGCCACCCCCAGAAGGGCGAGAACCCAGTCCCCTAGGGGAACCCGGTCCCTAGAGCCCCGCCTTCCCGGGTAGGCCAGAAAGGCCAGGGCCAGGGCGAAGCCCAGGTGGATGGCCCTGAGGCGGATGGGGTCCAGGGTGCCCACCTCCGTGGCCCAGAGCTGGAAAAGGCTCCAGGCCACCGCCAAAGCGAAAAGGACGTGCCGAGCCCACCCCTTGGGCCTCCTTCCCCCCAGCTCGCTTTCCTCCAGCAACAGCGAAGCGTCCTTCTCCATACCTCCTCCGAGAGAAAGGGGGCCCCAAGCAGGGCCCCCCAGGCGCTAGGCCAAGGCTACTTCAGAACCCCCACTTCCTTGTAGAAGCGCTCCGCCCCGGGGTGGAGGGGGATAGGGAGGCCCTTGACGGCCCTCTCCAGGCTGAAGAAGCGCTCCAGGTTGGGGTGGATCTTCTTGAAGGCCTCCTGGTTGCCGAAAACGGCCTTCATGAACCGGTAGACGGTGTCGGCGGAGAGCTTCTCCGAGGCGATGAGCATGGCCTGGACCGCCACCGTGGGCGTGGTCACGTCCACCCCCTTGTAGGTGCCCCCGGGGATGTTGAAGCGCACGTAGAAGGGGTACTTCTTGGCGATGGCCTGGACCCTATCCAGGTCCACGGCCACCAGGGTGATGGGGGTGGTGAGGGCCAGCTGCTGGATGGCGGAGGCCCCCAGGCCCACGGTGTAGAAGAGGGCGTCGGCCCGCTTGTCCTGCATGAGCTGGATGCCCTGGGTGGCGCTCACCCGGATGGCCTGGCCCAGGTCCTCAAAGCGGAGGCCGTAGGCCTCGAGGATCTGCCGGGCGTTCTGCTCGGTGCCCGAGCCCACGTCCCCCACCACCACCCGCTTGCCCTTGAGGTCGGCCACGGTGCGGATGCCGGCGTCGGCCCGGGCCACGATGTGGACCACCTCGGGGTAGAGGGCGGCCAGGGCCCGGATGACCTTCACCGGCCTGCCGTCAAAGGCCGGGATGCAGCACCCTTGGAAGGCGTAGAAGCTGATGTCGTTCTGGGCCAGGGCCATCTCAAACTCCCCGGCGGCGATGGCGTTGATGTTGGCCACGCTCCCACCCGTGGAGCGGGCGTTGGCCCGGATGCCCACGTTGGCCTCGTTCACCAGCTTGGCCATGCCCGTGGCCACGGGGAAGTAGACCCCCGTGGTGGCCCCGGAGCCGATGGTGATGAACTCCTGGGCCATCCCAAGCCCCATGAGGACCAGGCCCAATAGCAACGCGCGCTTCATGCCATACCACCTCCTCTTGACCACAGGAAGTATATCCCCACCACCCCAGGCCCCGCAACCCCTAACGGCCCGCCACCTTGAGCCTCTCCTCCAGGCGGTTGGTGAACTGGGTCAGCACCGTGGTGAGGAGGAGGTAGATGGCGGCCACCGCCAAGTAGACCTCCACCGGACGGAAGGTGGCGGAGATGATGCGCTGGCCGGAAAGGGCGAGCTCCGTTAGGGTGATGACGCTGGCCAAGGAGGAGTCCTTGAGGAGGGCCACCAGGTTGTTGACCAGGGGCGGGACCACGATGCGCAGGGCCTGGGGCAGGACCACGAAGCGCATGGTGTCCACCGGGGAAAGGCCCAAGGACCAGGCGGCCTCCCACTGCCCCTTGGGGACGGCCTGGATGCCGGCCCGCACCACCTCGGCGTTGTAGGCCCCCACGTTAAAGGAGAGGGCGATGAAGGCGGCCCAGTAGGGGGTGAGGGCCTGCTGCGCCCCCGGCCATAGGGGCTGGAGGAGGAAGGGCAAGGCGTTGTAGGCGAAGAGGATCTGTACCAAAAGAGGGGTGCCCCGGGTCACCCAGATGTAAAAGGTGGCGGGAAGGCGCACCCAGGCCCGGCTGGAAAGACGGGACATCCCGGCAAAAACGCCGATGAAAAGGCCAGCGAGACCGGAGATCAGGGTGAGCTTCAGGGTGATCTCCGCCCCCTCCGCCATGGCCCTCCCGGCGGAAAAGGCCCGTTCCGGACCGAAGCCCATAAGGAGAAAGTAACGCTCCAGGGCCACGCCTAAAAGGGCGAAAAAGGCCACGTACCCCAGGAAGAGGAGGGCCAGCCAAAGAAGCCAGCGCAAGAGGATGGGCTTCATGGGTCAAGAAAAGGGCCCAGGAGGGGAAAACTCCCGGGCCCGTAGGGAACTACCTGCAGCGCACGTCCTCCCCAAACCACTTCTTGGAGATCCGGGCGTAGGTGCCGTCCTTCATCAGGTCGGCCAAGGCCTTGTTGAGGGCGTCCAGGACGCTCTTGTTGCCCTTGGCCACCGCCATGGCCACCCGCTCGTGGAAAACCAACTCCCCAAGCTGCAGGGTCCCCTCCAGCTTCCTCTCCTTGATGGCCTCCTTGGCCACGAAGCGGTCGGTGATCCAGGCATCTATGCGGCCCGCCAACAGGTCCTGCAGGGCCTCGGGGTCCTTCTGGTAGGTGCGCACCTGCCTGACCCCGGGAATCTTCTGGGCCGCCTCCATGTAGGTGGTGCCGATCTGCACCCCCACCACCTTGCCCTGAAGGTCCTTCTTGGTCTTGGGCCCACCCTTCTTGCTGACGATAATGCCCCCGGTGCAGTAGTGGGGGTTGGCGAAGTCCACCGCCTTGGCCCGCTCCTCGGTGATGCCGTGGGAGGCGATGACGAAGTCAAACCGCCCCTGGCCAAGCTGGATGAGGAGGCTGTCAAAGGCCTGGGCGATCCACTTGGGCTTCAGGCCCAGCTTCTTGGCGATGGCGTTGCCCAGGTCCACCTCAAAGCCGGTGAGCTGGTTCTTTTCGTCAAAGTAGTTGAAGGGGGGGAAGGCCCCTTCGGTGCCGATGCGGATCTCCCCACTCTTCTTGATCTGGTCAAAGGTCCGCACCTGGGCGAAGGCGAGGCCGAGGGCCAGGATGCCGAGAAACACCAGGGCTTTACGCATGGGCCACCTCCGGAAAAGGCACAGGGGGATTATACACGAAAAGCCGGGCTCGCTGGCCCTCGGGAATGGGCCTCCCCTTGGCCTGAGAGAAGTGCCAGCGCCAGGTGGCCTCAGGCCCAGCGGACCCAGTTCACCCGCCCGGTGACGGGGTGCCTGAGGGCCAGGCGCACCCCGTAGGCGTAGCTTCCCGGACGGGAGGGCCAGTAGGCCACCTCGTAGCCGCCTTCCCCCGGGGCCAGGGGGACGATCTCCACCTCCCCCGTGCTCCTTTTGGCCACCAGCTGGACCTCCAAAAAGGGCCTTAAGACCTCGGGGACCTCCCCCTCGAGGCGGGCCCGCACCCTGAGGGCCTCCCCGTTCAGGGTCTGGTGGCTGGGCCCTTCCACGCTGAAGCCGAGGGCGTGGAAGGCGGGCAGGGCCTGGTGGAAGGCCTGGAGGAGGTCCTTAAGCCCCTCCGCCTTCTTCCCCATCTCGGCCCCTTGGGCGTAAAGGAGGGCGTACTCCCCCACCATCCGGTGGGCGCTAAAGCGCGGGCCCACAGTGCGGAGGCTTTCCTGGACCATGGAGAGCCAGCCCAAGGAATACCCCTCGGGGCCCTTGGCGTAGAAGAGGGGCAGGACCTCGCCTTCCAGGACGTCGTAAAGGGCCTGAGCGTCCGCCATGTCCTGGGCCTCCTCGCTCTCGTAGACCCGCTCGTCGCCGATGGCGAAGCCGTTCTTGCCGTTGTAGGCCTCGGCCCACCAGCCGTCCAGGACGCTCAGGTTCAGGACCCCGTTCAAGGCGGCCTTCATGCCGCTGGTGCCGCTAGCCTCCATGGGCCGGCGAGGGGTGTTGAGCCAGACGTCGGAGCCGTGGACCAGGACCCGGGCCAGGTACATGTCGTAGTCCTCCAGGACCGCCACGCGGTCCTCGAGGCCGTACTCCTTGATCTTGGCCACCAGCTCCTGCAGGTAGGCCTTGCCGGGCTCGTCCTTGGGGTGGGCCTTCCCGGCGAAGACGAACTGCACGGGGTAAGGCCCCCGAAGGATCTTGAGGAGGCGCTCCGGGTCTTTAAAGAGGAGGACCGCCCGCTTGTAGGTGGCGAAGCGCCGGGCGAAGCCGATGGTGAGGACCTCGGGGTCCAAAAGGCGCTCCGCCGCCTTCAGGCGGCTTGGGCTTTCCCCGTTGCGGCGGCGCTGCTCCAGGACCCGGTGCCGCACCTCCCGCACCAGCTCGGCCCTTAAGTCCTTGTGGATGCGCCAGAACTCCTCCCCCAGGCCCTCCACCTTCCAGGCGGCGGGGTCCTCCGGGGACTTTAGCCACTCGGGGCCGAAGACCTCGGCGTAGTGGCGGCGGAGGCGGGGGTGGAGGAAGGTCCAGGTGTGGACCCCGTTGGTCACGTGGCCGATGGGCACCTCCTCCAAAAGGAGCCCGGGCCAGAGGTGGTGGAACATCTGCCGGGAGACCTCGCCGTGGAGGCGGCTCACCCCGCCCGCCTGGTGGCTGGTGGAAAGGGCCAGGTTGGACATGGAGAAGACCTGGCCCCAGGGCTTCTCCTCGAGGCCCAGCCGCAGGAAGCCCTCCCGGTCCGTGCCCATCTTCTCAAAGAAGCCCCCCAGGTAGCGGTCTATGAGTTCCAGGGGGAAGGCGTCGTGCCCGGCGGGAACGGGGGTGTGGGTGGTGAAGAGGGCCCCGGCCCGGGCCAGCTCCAGGGCCACGGGGAAAGGGTGGCCCTCGGCGACCAGCTCCCGCACCCGCTCCAGGCCCAAAAAGGCGGAGTGCCCCTCGTTCATGTGGAACACCTGGGGACTTAGGCCCAAGGCCCTGAGGAAGCGCACCCCGGCGATGCCCAAGATCATCTCCTGCTGGATGCGCATCTCCAGACCCGGGGCGTAGAGCCTGGCGGTGATGGCCCGGTCCTCGGGGGCGTTCTCCGGGAGGTCGGTGGTGAGGAGAAAGACGGGCACCGCCCCCACCTGGACCCGGTAGCCCCCCACGTGGACCACCCGCCCGGGGAAGTCCACGGCCACTTTGAGGGGCCTCCCCTCGCCGTCCAGGACCGGGAGGAGGGGAAGCTCCTCGGGGCGCAGGGTTTCATAAACCTCCACCTGGGCCCCCTCGGGGGAGAGGCGCTGGTGGAAGTAGCCCTGGTGGTAGAAGATCCCCACGCCCACCAGGTTGAGCCCCAGGTCGCTGGCGGCCTTCACGTGGTCCCCCGCCAAAACCCCAAGCCCCCCGGAGTAGATGGGCAGGGAACTGTGGAGGCCGTACTCGGCGGAGAAGTAGGCGGTCAGGGGACCCTTTTTGACCTCCCGGGCCTTCAGGTAGTCCCTGAGGGCCTGGACCACCGCCTGGACCCGGGCGGGGTAGCCCGTGGCGCACAGGGCCGAAAGCCGGGCGGGGTCGGCCTCCAGGAGGAGCTTGACCGGGTTGCCGCGGAAGCGCTTCCAGAGCACGGGGTCTATCTCCTGGAAAAGCTCCGCCGCCTCCGGGTTCCAGCTCCACCAGAGGTTGTAAGCCAGCTCCTTGAGCCCCCCGATGGCCTCGGGGAGCCTGGGCATGGCGGTGATGTGGCCCAGCGTCCTCACGAGGAAAGATTATAAACCCTCAGGGCCTCGCCCAGTTCCTTCGGCCTACCATGCCTGGTAACTTCCCCGGGAACCTTTTGCCGGGCCCCCGTGCTGGCTTGGGCCAGCATGGGGTGCTATCACCTGAGCCTCCGCCAAAGCTCGGGGCTGAAGAGGAGGACCACGGGGAGGATCTCTATCCGGCCGGCCCACATCTGGAGGATGAGGACCACCTTGGAAAGGGGGTGAAGCCCAGCGTAGGAACCAAAGGGCCCCACCTCGCCAAGCCCAGGACCGATGTTGCCGATGGCCTGGGCGCTGGCGGTGAAGGCCACCACGAAGTCCTTTTCCAGGAAGGCAAGGACCACGGTGCCCATGGCGAAGAGGATGGTGTAGAGGAAGACGAAAACGGAAACCTGCCTCAGGGCCTCCTCCCCCACCACCCGCCCGCCCAGCCTTAAGGGGAGGACCGCCTGGGGGTGGAGGGTGCGGGTGATCTCCCGGCGCAGGAAGCCAAAGAGGAGAAGCCAGCGCACCACCTTGATGCTCCCGGCGGCAGACCCCGCGCTACCCCCAATAAACATCAGGGCCACGAGTATGGCCTGGGCTGGAATAGTCCAAGCGGCAAAGTCAATGCTGGCATAGCCGGTGCCGGTGAGAAGGGACAAAGTCTGGAAAAAAGCGTGGCGGAGGCTTTCCTCAAGCTCGTACCCGTGATGGGTGTAAAGAAAGAAGGCCAGCCCCGACGCCGCCAAAAGCACGATCCCCAGATAGGCCCGGAACTCCGCATCCCGGAGCAGAGGCCTGGCCTCGCGGCGGAACAAAAGGCGGTACTGGAGGAGCAGGTTTACCCCAGCCCAAAACATGAAGAAAACGGCCGCCCACTGGACCAGCGGCCCATAGGCGGCGAAGCTCTGGGGGTTGGGGCTGAACCCCCCAGCGGGAGTGGTGGTAAGGGCGTTGGCCAGGGCCTCAAACAGGGGCATACCCGCCGCCACGTAGGCGGAAAAGGCCAGAAGGGTGAGGAGGGCGTAGACCCTTAGCACCGCCCGGGCCGTCTCCCGGAGCCGGGGCGTGAGCTTCTCCTTCTCCACCCCGGTGGTCTCGGCGAAGAAGGCCTGGCGGCCCGCCACCTGGAGCTGGGGGAAGACCACCAGGAAGAGCACCACGATGCCGATCCCCCCCATCCACTGGGTGAGGCTCCGCCAGAGGAAGAGGCTCTGGCCGAACTGGCCAAAGTCCGAAAGGACCGTGGCCCCCGTGGTGGTGAAGCCCGACATGGCCTCAAAGAGGGCATCCAGATAGCCAAGCCCGCCAGAGATCCAGTAGGGCACAGCTCCCAGGGCGGGCACGGAAAACCACAAAAGGGCCACGCTGGCGAAGACCTCGGCCCGTCTGGGCTGGGCCTCCGGGTGGCCCAGGCCCTGGAGAAGGCGCCCAAGGCCCACCCCCAAAAGGGCGGCCACGGCGAAGCCCCGGGCATCCTCGCCCAGGAGAAAGGCCCCCAGGGCGAAGAGGAGAAGGAGGAAGCCCATCCCCTGGTAGGTGAGCCCCAGGAGGTAGAGGCTCGCCCCCAGGCCCCGCCTAGCGGAGGATCTGGGCCAGGGCCTCATCCGCCACCTCCCGGGCCGCCACCAGGAAGAGCCGGTCCCCCGGGAGGGCCTCCAGGTCCTCCCGGTAGAGCATCACCCGATGGTCCCGCTCCAGGGCCACAGGAACCACCTCGGGTAGGGCCAGGTGCCGCAGGGGCTTGGCCTTGGAAGCCTCGGGAAGCTCCACCTCCAGAAGCTCTATGTTCTCGTCCATGGTGGAAACGTGCTCCACGTTCTCCGGCCCCAAAAAGTCCAGCACCGAGCGCACCGCCGCCTGCCTGGGGGTCAGGGCCAGGTCAATGCCCACCTGCTCAAAGAGCCGGCGGGTCTCCGAGCGGGAAACCCGGGTGATGACCTTGCTGACCCCAAGCTGCTTGGCCAGGAGGGAAGCCAGGAGGTTCTTCTCGTCGTTGTCGGTGACGGCCACCACCACGTCGGCCTCCGCCATGCCCTCGGCCTCCAAAAGCTCTATGTCGGTGCCGTCCCCGTGAATGACCAAAGCCTCGGGGAGCTCCTGGGAAAGCCACTCGCACCGCTCCCGGCTGGCCTCAATGAGGACCACCTCCACCCGCCTTTTTAAAAGCCCCTGGGCCACCATGAAGCCCACGTTCCCCCCGCCCAGGATCATGACCCGGCGCACCTCCCGCCCCACGGCGAAGTGGGCCTCCAACTCGGGAAAGGCCCGGGCGGTGGTGACGAAGAGGAGCTTGTCTCCGGGCTCCAGAACCAGCTCGGGAAACAGGGGATGGGCAAAGCTCAAAAAGGTGCCGTCCCGAACCACCCCCACCACCAGGACCCCTTCCGGCCAGGCCATCTCCCAGAGGAGGCGGTGGGCGTAGGGCCCCCCTTCCTTCACCCGGTACTCCACGAAACGAAGCCGCCCCTCGGCCAGAAGCTCCACGTCCACCGCCCCGGGGACCAGGATCACCTCCACGATCTCCCGGGCCATGGCCCTTTGCGGCCAAAGGACCTTGTCTATGCGGGTGCCCAGGATCTCCGCCGTCCTGGGGTCGGCCAGGACGTCCACGTACCCCCCCTTGCCCACGAAGCAGAGGACCTGCCTGGACCCCAGGCCCTTGGCCAGCAGGGAGGCCAGGAGGTTCACCTCGTCGGAGTTGGTGCAGGCGATGAAGAGGTCGGCCCGGTCCACCCCCGCCTCCCGCAGGGTGTCGGGGTCCGTGGCCCCGCCCACCACCACCTTCACGTCCAAAGAGCCCAGGCGCTCCCGGGCCTGGGGGTTCCGGTCAATGACCACCACCTCGTGGGCCTTCTCCAGGTTGCGGGCCAGCTCGCCCCCCACCTCCCCGCCCCCAGCGACGACGATGTACATACCGCCCCTATCCTACGCCTGGACCCCGAAGAGGTCGTGGGTGTCCGCCCGGGTGATGCGCACCCGGACCCTCTCCCCCACCCGGACCGTGCCGTCCGTCTCCACGTAGACCAGGCCGTCAATGCCGGGGGCGTCCCGGTAGGAGCGGCCCACGGCCAGGCCCGGCTCGGGAAGCTCGTCCACCAGGACCTCGAGGACCCGGCCCACGAAGCCCTGGTTCTTCCTGAGGCTGATCCTGGCCTGGAGCTCCATGAGCCTAAAGAGGCGCTCCTCCTTGACCTCCTCGGGCACGGGATCGGGAAAGAGGTTGGCCTCCGCCCCCTCCACCGGGGAGTAGGTGAAGGCCCCCACCCGGTCCAGCTCCGCCTCCTCCAGAAAGTCCAGGAGGATCTGGAAGTCCTCCTCGGTCTCCCCGGGAAAGCCCACGATGAAGGTGGAGCGCACCGCCAGCTCCGGCACCACCTCCCGCCAGGCCTTCAGGGTCTTGAGGTGGCTCCCGTACCCCCCGGGGCGGCGCATGAGCCTCAGGATGCGCTCGGAGGCGTGCTGGAGGGGCACGTCCAGGTAGGGGAGGACCTTCCCCTCGGCCATGAGGGGGAGGAGGTCCTTTACGTGGGGGTAGGGGTAGACGTAGTGGAGGCGGATCCAGACCCCAAGCTCGGCCATGTTCTCCAGGAGGTCCTTGAGGTGGGCCCGCACCAGCCGGTCGCCGAAGAAGCTCTCCCGATGCCCCAGGTCCACCCCGTAGGCGGAAAGGTCCTGGGCGATGAGGAGGAGCTCCTTGGTGCCGGTGGCCGCAAGCCGGTACGCTTCCGCCAGCACCTCGGCGGCGTCCCGGGAGCGGAGCCTTCCCCGAAGCTGGGGGATGATGCAGAAGCTACACCTGTGGTCGCACCCCTCCGAGAGCTTGATGTAGGCGTAGTGCCGGGGCGTGAGCTTCACCTGGGGCGGGATTAGGTCCAAGAAGGGGTCCCTGGGGGCGGGCAGGACCGCCTGCACCGCCTCCAGCACCCGCTCCACCTCCCCGGGCCCCGTCACCGCCAGCACCTGGGGGTAGGCCTCCCGGATCACCTCGGGCCTGGCCCCCAGGCACCCCGTGACCACCACCTTGCCGTTGGCCTTCAAGGCCTCGCCGATGGTGGTCAGGCTCTCCTCCACGGCCGGGGTGATGAAGCCGCAGGTGTTGACGACGACCAGCTCCGCCTCCTCGTAGCTGGGGCTGGTCTCGTAGCCCAGGGCCCTGAGCCGGGAGAGGATCTGTTCCGAGTCCACCAAGGCCTTGGGACACCCCAGGCTCACAAAGCCGATCTTCGCCATATCCCTCCTGGGGCCTTGGGCCCCAACAAAGGGAAAGTATAGCAAAAGCTTCAGGGGAAGCTTTTGGTGACGGGTTTGCCGGGCTCCCCCATGGGGCCCAGGTCCCGGCCCTCCAGGATCACCCGCACCGCCCCGGGATTCCCGGCCCGCACCTCCACGGGCAGGTCAAAGCTGAGCTCGGCCCCCACCTCGGGAATGCCCTCGTAAAGCCGCTTATCCCCCTGCCGGACCCTGAGCCAGCTCCGGCCTTCCAGCTTGAGAACCAGCTTGCCCTTCTCCTCTACCGGGGCGGGAGGGCTTGCGGGCGGGGGCTGGGGAAGGGGCTTCAGGCGGTAGCTGAGGGCGAGGGGGGCCTTGAGGAGGACCTCCGCCTCGAGGGGCTCATAGCCGGGAAGCTCCAGCCTTAAAACCCTCTTCCCCCCCTCCACAGGGGGGCTTTCCAGGGGGGTCCGGCCCAGATAAAAGCCGTCCAGGTAGACCCGGGCCCCGGGGGGCTCGGAGACCACCCGCAAGGGGTAGCGCTCCGGGGGCTTGGAGGGAGGAGGCGGGGCCACCTCCACCACCTGGACCGGGCGGGGTCTTAAGAGGAGGTAGGCCCCGTAGCCCAGGCCAAAAAGGAGCAGGAGGAAAAGGAGAAGCCCCAGGGGAAAAGGGCGCCTCCCGGGCCCCTTCCTGGGAGGCGGCGGCGGAGCCTGGCGGGGGTAGAGGGCCAGGAGGGGCTCCGGGTCCAGGCCCAGGAGGAGGGCGTAGCGGCGCAGGTAGCCCCGGGCCAGGGGAGGCTCGGGGAGCGCCTCAAAGCGGCAGGCCTCCAGGGCCTCCAGGACGCTGGCCTTCAGGGCCAGGCGCGCTGCGGCCTCCTTCAGGGAAAGCCCCTTCGCCTCCCGGGCCCGCCTTAGCCTCTCGCCCAGCTCGCACACAAGGCTATTCTAGCCCGGCCCAGGCCAGGGCCACCTGGGCCGCCACCCGGGCGTTCTCCAGGAGGAGCCTCTCGTTGACCCGGTCCGTCTCCCCCTGGGAAAGCTCGGAGAGCTTCCGCAGGAGGTAGGGGGTGAGGGCCTTGCCGTGGACCCCCTGCCGGGCCGCCTGGCGGCCCGCCTCCTCCACCATCCGGGCCACCTCCTCATAGGGAAGCCCCTGGGAGACGGGGTTGGCCAGGAGGACCCCTCCCAGGCCCAGCTCCCGGGCGCGCTTGAGGACCAGGGCGGCCTCGAGGGGGGTCTCCACCACGGCGGGCACGGGGTAGGGGGAGGAGGGGGAAAAGAAGGCGGGGAGGCGGTCCGTGCGGTAGCCCACCACGGCCACCCCCAGGGTCTCCAGCCGCTCCAGGGTGGCCTCCAGGTCCAGGATGGCCTTGGGCCCCGAGGCCACCACCAGGATGGGGGTGCGGGAAAGGGCCACCAGGTCGGCGCTCTCGTCGTAGGGCTCGGGGGGGACCCCGCCGATGCCCCCCGTGGCGAAGACGGCGATGCCGTGGCGGTGGGCCAGGTGGGCCGTGGCCGCCACCGTGGTCCCGGCGCTAAGGCCGCGGGCCAGAAGGGCCGCCAGGTTCCAGAGGCTGGCCTTATCGGCCCCGCCCCTGGCCAAGGCCTCCATCTCCTCCGGGGTAAGGCCCACCCGCACCTCGCCCCGCACCAGGGCGATGGTTCTGGGGATGGCCCCCTCGGCCCGCACCGCCTCCTCCAGGGCCAGGGCCGTCTTCAGGTTCAGCGGGTAGGGCAGGCCGTGGGTGAGAACGGCGGACTCCAGGGCCACCAGGGCTTCCGGCACGGGCCCCAGTATAACCGGCCTCGGCGCCTCTTTGGGGCCCCAAAAGGGCGTGCCAAAGCCCAGGGCTGAAGGCTCTTCCGGGGCCCCCACCGCGGCTTTCGCCGCGGTGGGGCACTTAGACCTCGGGCCAGACCAGGACCTCCTCCCCCACCTTGAGGCCCAGGAAGAGGAGGTGCTCCGGGGCCAAGCGGAGCTCCACGCCAAGCCCCTCCACCCCCTCCACGGCCAGGCTCCCCTCTCCCTTGCCCCGCACCCGCACCCGGGCAAACCCCCCGTAGTGGGACCGCCAGGCGGTGAGGAGGAGGCGGTCCACCTGGGCCCCCCGTCCCCCCAAGGCCACCCGCAGGCGGGCGGTGTGGGGCACCCGGGGGTGGACCTCCAGGAGGCGGAGCCGGGCCAGGTGCCCCAGGCGCTTCAGAACCGCCTCCAGGGGAAGCCCGGTGGCCGCCGCCAGGTCCAGGGGGCTCTTTCCCGCCCCCAGGGCCAGAAGGAGGGCCTGGTCCTCCCCTTCCAGGGTGGCCCCATAGGCCCGGGAGGAGGGGCGCACCAGGTCAAAGGGGCCCACCTCCACCCCCTCGTCCAGGAGGCGGAGGGCCTCCAGGAGGTAGGCCTCGAGGGGGGCCTCGAGGGAGGTCGTGGGGGCCCGCTCCCCCAAAAGGAAGCGGAACCTCCCCTCCTTTAGGGCCAGGATCCCCAAAAGGGCCTCCTTGCCCGCCTTCTTTCCCAAAAAGGCGTGGACCGGCCTGCCCCCCTCCAGGTACACCCCGCCCCCCTCCACCAGAAAGGCCCCGGTCTTCCCCCCCTGGGCCAGAAGCTGGAGGAGGTCAATGGGACCTAGGAGGCGGAAATCGCCTTCCATAGCGCTCCCAGATACCCTTCCCCAAAGAAGTGGACGTGGGCCAGGAGGTAGTAGACCTGGTAGCGGGGAAGGGCCCTTTCCACCTCCTCGGGGATGGGGTAGGCCTCCCGGTAGGCCCGCCAGAAGGCCTGGGGAAAGCCCCCAAAAAGGCGCATCATGGCCAGGTCCACGCCCCGCTCCCCCACGAAGAAGGAGGGGTCCAGAAGGGCCGGGCCGCCCTGGGCGAAGTGGACGTTGCCCCGCCACAGGTCCCCGTGGAGGGGGGCGGGCCCTTCCGTGGGGAGGGGTTTAAGGTAAAGGGCCTCCACCTTGGGGCCCAGCTCCCCAAGCCGCCCCCAGGTGGCCTTCAGGAGGGGCTCCACGCACCTCAGGAAGAAGAACTCCGTCCACGCATCCCCCCGCCTTTCGGGCAGGGGAAAGGTGCCCAGGTACCCCGCCTCGGCCCAGTAGGCCTCCTCTCGCCTCCGGTGAAGGCGGGCCAGCATCCGGGCCAGGCCCTCCCAGTCCTCCGGGCCCGGGGGCAGGTACTCCAGGACGATCCCCTCTTCCCCCCACCAGTAGACCCGGGGCACCCTCGCGCCCCGCGCCTCGAGGGCCTTCAGGCCCCTGGCCTCGGCCTGGAAGAGGCCCGGCGGGGCGTGGCGCGCCGTCTTCACCACATAAGGCCCCAGGCGGTAGACCAGGGCCATATCGCCCCCGTGGAGGGGGATGGGCGGGCCCTCGGCCTCAAGCCCCGCCTTCTCCATCAGCGACAGGGGGTCCATGCTGGTCCAAGAAGGCCCGGCAGGCGGCCTCCACCATCCAGTAAACCTCCCGGCAGTCCTGGAGGTCCCCGTAGTAGGGGTCCGGCACCTCGCCCCCGCCCAGGTAGTCCAGGAGAAGCCGGGCCTTGCCCCTGGCCTCGGGAAAGCGGCGGAGGACCTCGAGGAGGTTCTCCCGGTCCATGACCAGGATGTGGTCAAAGCGGAGGGCGTCCTCCCGGGTCATCTGCCGGGCCACGTGGGGAAAGTAGGCCCCCTCCTCCTCCAAAACCCGCCTGGCCCGGGGGTCCATGGGCTCCCCCGCGTGCCAGGCCCCGGTGCCCGCCGAGTCCACCTCAAAGCGGTCCTCGAGGCCCCTCTCCCGCAAAAGCTTGCGGAAAGCCCCCTCCGCCAGGGGGCTTCGGCAGATGTTGCCCAGGCAGACGAAGAGCACGCGCACCGGGCGCTCCATACCTCCCATGATACCTACCCAAGTGCCCGCACTTTGGTTTCGCAACATGGGGTGCCCAAGTCTGAGCTGTGGAAGGGCTTTTCTGGGGCCCCCACCGCGGCAAAAGCCGCGGTGGGGTGCTTAGTAAGGGAGTTCGGCCACCACCTCCGTGCCCTTGCCCGGCTCCGAGCGCACGAAAAAGCGCCCGCCCCGGGCCTCCACCCGCTCCCGCATCTGGGTGAGGCCGAAGCCCCCAAGCCCCTGGGCGCTGGGCTCGGCGAAGCCCCGGCCGTTGTCCCGCACCACTAGCCTCGCCCCCCGCTCCCCTAAAGGCTCCAGGACCACGTCCACCCGGGTGGGCCTGGCGTGCTTGGCGGCGTTGGTGAGGGCCTCCTGCAACACCCGGAAGAGGACCAGCTCGCTGGCCTGGGAAAGCCCCACCCTTTCGGGCGTGGAGATCTGGACCCGGAAGCCCGCCTGCTCGGCGAAGGCCTGGGCGTAGCGGCGCACGGACTCCAGAAAGCCGTAGCGCTCCAGGTCAATGGGCCTAAGGGCGAAGATGCTCCGCCGCACCTCCCGGATCTGGGCCCTCAGGGTGTCCTTCACCTCGGCCAACGCCTTCAAGGCCGCCTCCCGGTCCTTGTCCAGGAGGCGCTCGGCCAGGTCCAGCTTCAGGGCCATGAAGGCCAGGCTCTGGGCGATGCCGTCGTGGATCTCCCGGGCGATGCGGGTGCGCTCCTCGTTGATGGCCAGCTCCTCGGCCCTCAGGTAGGCCTGGGCGTTCCGCACCGCCAGGGCCACCTGGGAGGCCAGGAAGGAGAGGAAGGGGATGCGGCGGGAAAGCCCCTTCCCCTTGACCACCAATACCCCCACGGGCTCCCGAGCCTTGAGGGGCAGGGCCAGGGTATCCTGGGCCACGAAGACCGGTCCCGCCAGGGCCCCTTTCCAAGGACCTTCGGGAAGAAAGGGGTGGCCTGGCAGGTCCAGGTTCCGCACCACCCGGGGCACCAAGAAGCCCTCCTCGTCCAGGAGGAGGACGCCCGCCCCCTCGGCCTCGGCCCAGGCGCGGATGCGCTCCAAAAGCCCCTCCAGAAGCCGGTCTAGGTTGGCCTCGGCCTTCAGGGCCTGGTCCACCTCGTAGAGGGTGAGGAGGTCCCGGCTTCGGGCCACCACCGCCTGCAGGGCCCCGGCCACCTCGTGGGCCAGGACCTCCAGGAAGGCCCGGTCCGCCCCCTGGGCGCAGACCTCCAGGTACCCCTTAAGCCCGGGAAGCTCCACCCTGAGGCCCTCCCCCTCGCACCCGGCCCGCACCCCTTCCACCTCGAGGCCCACGGGAAGGCCCAGGCTCTCCTCCAGGACCCGGGCCACCCGCTGGACCGCCTCCTCCAGGTTCTCGCTCTTCAGGGCCTCGCGGAAGACCCGCCCCGCGGCGAGAAGCCTGCGGTTGGCCTCCTCCAGGGCCCTTTCCGCCCTGGCCCTCTCCAGAACCTCCTGGGCGATCCACTCCAGGACGGCGTAGGTGACCAAAGGCCCCACCAGGCCGTAAAAGCCCAGCCGGAGCCAAAGGGTGAAGTCCTGGTGGCGGTAGGGGAGGAGGGCCAGCTCAAAGGCCACCACCACCAGGGCGATGACGGGGGGCAGGAGGCGCTGGGCCAGCCGGACCAAGCGGATCAGGTTCTCGCTAGCCATCCTTCTTCCTCATCTGGTAGCGGCTCTGGTGCAGGAGGCCCCTGAGCATCTGCACCTCCCCCGGGGTGAGCCTGGCCTTGTGGAAGATGCGCCTCAGGCGGCGCATAGCGTGGGGAAAGCGGTTCTGGTCGGTGAAGCCGATCTCCAGCACATAGCGGCCCAGGTCCTCAAAGAAGGCCTCGAGGGCCGCCACCTGGGCCAGCTCCTCCCGGGGAAACCTCCCCTCCCCCACCGCCGCCTTAAAGAGCTCGTAGGCGAAGACCACCACCGCCTGGGCCAGGTTCAAGGAGGGCTGCTCCGGGGCCGTGGGGATGGTGCCGATCACGTGGGCCAGGGCCAGCTCCTCGTTGGTGAGGCCAAAGGTCTCCCGGCCGAAGACCAAGGCCACCTCCCCCTCCACGGAGAGGACGCGGGCCGGCACCTCCCAGGCGGGGACCACGGGGGCCGGGTAGAGCTCCCGGGGCCTGCCCGTGGTGGCTACCACCAGCTGTACGTCCGCTAGGGCCTCCATTAGGCTGTCCACGGCCACAGCCCGGTCCAGGATCTCCTCGGCGTGGACCGCCAGCCAGTAGGCCTCCCTGGCCCAGGGAGGCCCCACCCGGGGGGCGGGGTTGACCAGGTAAAGCCGGGCCAGGCCGAAGTTGCGCATGGCCCGGGCCACCGCCCCCACGTTCATGGGCTCCTGGGGCTCCACCAGGACCACCCGCACCCGGGACAAGGCCTCCCTCATGGCGCCTCCTCCGAAGGCGGTGCCTGGGGGGCCGGGCTTTGGAGGCCCGTGGGTGGGGTTTCCCGGGCCCCTGGCCCCTCCGCCGGCGGGGTGGGCTCCGGGGGAGGCGGCGGCGCAGGGGCCTTGCCCTCGGGGAAGACCATCTCCACCCCCCCCGGCGAGGGGTAGCCGGAGAGGAGGTCCACCCGGGCCCGGACCAGGCCCGGGGGCAGGGGGAAATCCTGCCCGGGCCGGCCCCGCAGGGCCTCGGCCACGAAGTCCCGCCAGATGGGGGGGTTCACCACCGAGCTGGAGGGCTCCCGCCCCCCCATGCGCAGGGGGCGGTTGTCGTCCCGCCCCACCCAGACCACGGCCGAAAGCCCCCGGGTCACCCCGGCGAACCACAGGTCCCGGGCCTCGTTGGTGGTGCCCGTCTTGCCCCCCACCACCCGCCCGGGAATCCGGGCCCCCTTGGCCAGGCCCTTCTCCCCCAGGTCGTAGACGTAGCCCTTCAGGAGGTCCCAGCCCTGGTAGGCCACCAGGGGGTCAAAGAGGAGGCGGCGCTCGGGGGTGGCCCGGTAGAGGACCTCCCCCCTGGCGTCCTCCACCCGGGCCACAAAGATGGGGGCCACCCGGTACCCCCCGTTCACGAAGGCGGCGTAGGCGGCGGCCAGGTCTATGGGGGTGATGGAAGCCCCCCCGATGGCGATGGCCAGGGTGGGGTAGCGCACGGCGAAGCCCGCCTGGGCGAGCTTTTCGGCGACCTTTTCCACCCCTACCTGGTGGGCGGTGTAGATGGCGGGCAGGTTCAAGGAGAGGTCAAAGGCGTAGCGCAGGGTGATGCTCCTGTTCAGGAAGGTGCCGGAGAAGTTCTTGGGCCGCCAGATGCCCCCCGGCTGGCTGGGGTCGGGGAACTCCAGGGGGCGGTCCGGCACCAAGGTGGCCTGGGTCCAGCCCGCCTCGAGGGCGGTGGCGTAGACGAGGGGCTTCACGGCGCTCCCCGGGTTCCTCAGGGCCCGGGTGGCCCGGTTGTACTGGTCGTTCTCCCGCCGGATGCCCCCCACCAGGGCCAGGACCTCCCCCGTCTCCGGGTCCAGGCCCACCAGGGCCAGCTCGGCCCCCTCGGGCAGGCGGGCCCTCTGGGCGGCGGCCTCCGCCGCCCGCTGCATGACGGGGTCCAGGGTGGTGTAGACCTTGAGCCCCCCCTCCCCATAAACCTTCTCCTTGCCGAAGCGGGCCTCCAGGAAGCGCCGCACCTCCAGGACGAAGTGGGAGGCCATTCTGGGGCTGATGGAGCGGACCAGCCGGGCCTCGGGGTCAACGAGCCTGGCCTCCAGGAGGTTCCCCTCTTCGTCGTAGCGGGCCCGCCAGCCGCTGGGCTCCAGGGGTTCGCGCCAGGCGGCCTCGGCCACCTCCCGGCTCACCCAGCCCTCGGCCACCATCTCGTTCAGAAGGCGGCGCATGCGCTCCCTGACCCCCTTGAGGTCGCCGTAGCGGGCGTTGGGAGCGGGGATCAGGGAGGCCAGGTAGAGCCCCTCGGCCAGGCTCAGCCCCCCCGGGTCCTTGCCGAAGTAGGCCTCCGCCGCCCCGGCGATCCCCACCGCGTTCCCTCCCCAGGGAATCACGTTCAGGTACATCTCCAGGATCTCCTCCTTGGTGTAGCGCCGCTCCAGCTCCAGGGCCAGAATCCACTCCTTGATCTTCCTTTCCAGGGTTCTCTCCTGGGCCAGGTCCTTGAGGAGCGTGTTCTTGAGGACCTGGGTGGAGATGGTGCTCCCCCCCTGGAGGTCCCCCTTCAGCACGGCGTAAAGGGCTCCGAAGAGGCGGAGGAAGTCCACCCCGTAGTGCTGGAAGTAGCGGCGGTCCTCGGAGAAGACGATGGCGGCCACCGCCGCCGGGGAGACCTGGGAAAGCCGCACCAGGCCCCGGTGGATGGCCCGCCCCTCCTCCACGCTGGCGATCTGGGCGAGGAGAGAGCCGTCCCGGGCGTAGAGGGTGGAGGTGGCGGTCAGGCGAAGGCGGTCCAGCTGGGCAAGGTCGGGGAGGTCCCGGGTGAAGGCGTAGGCCACGTAGCCGAGGGCCAGCCCCGCCCCCAGAAAAAGCGCCAAGAGGAAAAGGGCGAAAAGCCGAAGCCAGCGCACGGCCCCTAGTTTACCCGAGGCCCACCCTTAAGTACCCCGCCGTGGCTCTTGCCACGGCCCCAAAAGGACGTACCGGAGCCTAAGGTTTTCTATAGCGATGGGTGGCCACTTAGGAGGCGCTTCCTAGAGGGAAATCCAGGAAGCGGAAGAGCTTCTCCCGGGTTAAGGGTTTTTCTATGGCCTTCACCCGCACCACCTCCGCCGTGGTGCGGAGCTTCTCGGAAGGGGGGATGAGGACCGCGATGGGAACGGACTTTAAGCGCCTCACGTGGCGGATCCGGTTGGCGACGGAAAAGGGGTCCAGGTCCAGGTCCTCGTCCAAAAGGATGTGGCGGGGAGTGTTGTCCACCAGCCAGAAGAGCCCCTCCTTGGCATTATCAAAGTGGCGCACCGGGATCCCCCGCTCCGAGAGGACCAGGTCCACGTAGGCCCTCAAGGCCTCGTTGCGGCTTAATAAAAGCAGGCCCGGATACTCCGCCGCCACGGGCTGAGTTTATCGGACCTCTGCAAAAGTCGCATGAAAAGCTAAGTTTATCGGACCTCTGTAAAAAATCGCATGAAAAAAGGCGTGGCTGGGGCGCGTGGACTCGAACCACGACCGGCGGATCCAAAGTCCGCTGTCCTGCCATTAGACGACGCCCCAGCGCCAAAGGCGATTTTAGGGCAAAGGGACCCCGCCGTCAAACGCTGAAGAGGATGTAAAGGACATCCCCGTCCTGCACCTCGTAGTCCTTGCCCTCGAGGCGCACCCAGCCCCGCTCCTTGGCCCTGGCCCACCCCCCGGCCTCCACCAGCCTGTCCCAGGGGATGACCTCGGCCCGGATGAAGCCCCGCTCCATGTCGGAGTGGATCTCCCCGGCGGCCTCCTTGGCCTTGGTCCCCCGGCGCACCGTCCAGGCCCGCACCTCCTTCTCCCCCGCCGTGAAGAAGGTGACGAGGCCCAAAGCCCGGTAGCCCGCCCGGGCCAGGCGCTGCAGGCCGCTTTCCTTTAGGCCGTAGGCGGCGAGGAGCTCCCTGGCCTCCTCCTCAGAAAGCTCGGCCAGCTCCGCCTCCAGCTTGGCGGAGACCACCACCACCTCGGCCCCCTCCCGCTCCGCCCGGGCCCTCAGGGCGGCCACGTGGGGGTTACCCGCGCCATCGGGCAGGTCCTCCTCCGACACGTTGGCCACGTAGATGACCGGCTTGGCGGTGAGGAGGGGGGTCTCCTTGAGGAGGCGGCGGCCTTCCTCGGAGAGGGGAAAGGTGCGGGCGGGCCTGCCCTCGGTGAGGTGGGCGTGAAGGCCCTCGGCCTCCTCCAGAAGGGGGGCGAGCTCCCGGTTGGCCCGGGCCTCCTTCCTCAAGCGCTCCAGCCGCCTTTCCCAGGTGGCCAGGTCGGCCAGGAGGAGCTCCGTCTCCACCACCTCCACGTCCTCCAGGGGGTCCACCCGGCCCATGACGTGGACCACGTTGGGGTCGGGAAAGCAGCGCACCACGTGGGCGATGGCCGCCACCTCCCGGATGTGGGCCAGAAACTGGTTGCCAAGCCCCTCCCCCTTGTGGGCCCCCTTCACCAGGCCGGCGATGTCCACGAACTCCACGTGGGTGGGGATGACGGGCGGCAGGCGCTCCCCCCTGGCGAAGGTCTTCTGCAGGGCGTAAAGGCGCGGGTCCTCCAGGGCCACCACACCCACGTTCTTGTCAATGGTGGCAAAGGGGTAGTTGGCCGCCAAAGCCCCCGCCCGGGTGAGGGCGTTGAAGAGGGTGGACTTGCCGACGTTGGGTAGACCGACGATGCCTACGGCGAGCATGCGGACCTCAAAAAAAGCCCCGTCCGGGGCTTGGCCTTATCCTAAATGCCCGCCCTTTG
>Ga0080008_114129_pt1 | contig 33885 bp, 33 predicted proteins | sample ConCONMetagenome_FD_69211 | JGI IMG/M metagenome (GOLD analysis project Ga0080008, IMG submission 69211) | Hot spring microbial streamer communities from Conch Spring, Yellowstone National Park, USA - CON_C (SPADES assembly) (version 2) | ecosystem: Environmental > Aquatic > Thermal springs > Hot...
ATAAAAGAATGGGGTAAAAAAGATATAGTTAATTTATATTCACAATGGAAAAACAAAACTGGCGTGTTTTTATTGTATTTTAATTCAAAAAAAGACTAAATTTAACTATTTTGTTTAAAACTTTCATTTAATAATTGTTATTACTTTTTAGTAACACTTGACTGTCGGGGGTAGAGTATTTTATCCCCCCACCCCCTCACCTCAGTATTACCATTTAGTGGTGTTATTTGCCTTATTATCTTATTGTTTGATTTATTATATTTGTATTTGTATTTTATAAAGATTAATTATTTTTTTGATTCAATAACCTCGGTTTTTTCTAATAAAAAAGGAAATATTTCTTTATATAAAATAGTTAAATGGTTTTTTAAGACTGCTAAAACATAGATGTCTATGGTTAACAAATTCTTTATTATCTTATATGTTGGAATATCTGACGTATTTAAACCATATTTTTTAGAAAAATATCTTACATAACCATCTTTTGTTATTGTATTTACTATAATCTTATAATTCATTAAGTATTTGATTACCTCACTTAATAAATCATCAAAATATAACGGTATTTCTATATCGCCAATTTTAATTTTATTTTCTTTTCCATCCGTTAATATGTAATTCTTAAATAATCTTATTGCTTCATTGGTACTTAAAGCATTTAAATATTGAAAATATGCCAGAGCATGATATGCTAAAAATTTAATTTCTATTTTAAAAGGTCTTTCTTTATTTTTTATGGAATTAAATTTTTCAGTAAGAGAATCATACAATAACCCAGGAATGTCTATTTTTAGAATATTTTCATCTATCTTTATTTTCATATAGTTTATATTTTATATTATTTGCTATAAATCTTATTGTTTTACAGCTCAAAGAAAACAAAAAAGATATATACTTTATTTATTATATTATTTGAGGGTCGGCGATACCCACACTTTTCTATATCTTTTTTATATACTTTATAAATTTATAAATTTTATATAAGATTTAAAGCCTCGACAAAATTAAGTGTTTTTTTAGTAATTTAATCAAAATAGACATTTAATAAAGTCCATGTTTTTGTAGACTTAGTTAAAATATGCTTTTATAAACCCACATATATGGTACCATTGGGTAGTTATTATGTTATAGGGGCATTTATACCTTAATATAGTATACCACCACCCCCCTCCCCCCACTTTATATTTATATGCGTCTAAAAAGATTTATTAGCTTTTAGACTAATTATAAAAAATTCTTTATTTTGATCTTTAAAATCATATCAAAAAACTTATAAATAAGAAACACCAAATATTATATATGGTGTCGGCGATACCCTCTAAAAGAGAAATATCTTTTATAGCGAGAGACATAGAAATGGATAGAATACAGGCAGTATTTACAGAGTTAAAACTAATAACTAGCTTAAAAAAGGCAGAACTATATGGCAAAGCATTGCTGTGGATCGCAGAAAATGAAATAGCAAAAAAGAAATTTATAGAATATTTGCTAAATGAAAAGGCAAAAAAACAACAATTAGTTATCATTAAATAAAATAATATGACATCATCAGTAGTATTTCTAATATCAGCAGGGCTATGGATACCAATGGTAATGTTGTATGTTTTGTTGACTAGAAAAGGTATAGAATCTATATTTTCTCCACTTGGTACGATATTCTTGGGAATAATTGGGATTGTCTTTGTGTTAATATTTGCTAGTATAGTCGCAAGGCTTTATGAGGAAGATATAGGTAAATCAATAATAGCATTTGTGATTATAACTATGGGATTTGTAATACTAGATATAATGGGGTTATACTTTTACCATTTAAATAACATAATCTTTTCATAATTTATAGAAAATTAGACAAAGAAAAGAAGAATAAGCATACGATAATTAGAATTTAATTAAAGAAGATATTATTGGATTTTTTCGGAAAATATTTTTAAATTATAAATCATAAAAATTGCTCTAATTCTTCTTTAGAAATTCCATATAGTTCGGCAGCTGCTAAATCAATTACATCTTTTTTATTATATATTAAAATAAAGTTGAACAATTATTCCGTTTATATTTTTCAGAATTTTTTTAAATTAAACGAAAAAGTTGGAAACTTTTAAAAATCATTAAATTTATAAAAGCATAATTTAATTAAATTGAATGAGATTACATATTAAAATTACTTTAATTGCATTATTAGGAATTGTATTAATATTTTTATTTTATGAATTTTCTAATACACCTATTAAGATTGCTAAAAATACAGGATGGACTCCTGAAGGATTAAGTCATGTAGTAAATTCTAGTAACAATTTTGGACTTAAATTATTTAAAGTAATTCAGCAGGATAATCCGACTAGTAATATTATGATTTCTCCTTATAGTGTTTTTTCAAATCTTTTATTATTATATAATGGAGCTGGTGGGGAAACATATGAAGAATTAAAAAATATATTAAATTTAAGTGAGCCAAATTATGTTAATCCAAACTTTGGAGAATTATACAATATTTTAATGAATACTGGTGGTAATTATGAATTAAAAATTGCAAATGGTTTATTCTTAAATAAAGATTATGAGTTCAAACCCACATTTATAAATACTGCAAAAGATTATTTCTTAGTAAAAACTGAAAATATAGATGTAACTGATAGAATAAAATCTGCAGAAACTATAAATAATTTTATATCTCAAAATACAAACGGTTTAATAAAAAATGTAATATCACCATATGATATTAATGAAAGCACAGTATTGGTTATAGCAAATGCTATATATTTCCATGGAAAATGGGCAAAGCAATTTAAAAAAGAAGATACTAAACCTAGAAAATTTTATATTTCATCAAAAGATGTTATAGAAGTACAAACAATGGTTGCATATGATGTTTCATTGAAATATGGAATTTTTGGTGATATAAAAGTTGTAGAAATACCTTATAAAGGAAATAATATCGCTATGATTGTAATTATTCCATATAATCCTTATTATGATCTACATCGTCTTGTAGACAATCCATGCATCAGATTAAAAGGTGAAGATCCATATAACTTATCAAATATAGTATCGAATCTTACATTGGAAAATTCGGAAGAAAATCTGTGTGACCTATCAAATATAATATCAAATCTTACATTAGATAATTTGTATTATTATCTAAATAATTTAAATGAAATTGTAGTAGATGAATTATATATGCCAAAGTTTAGTTTTGAAGGAAAATACGATTTAATACCATATCTTAAATCTTTGGGTATAAACACAATATTTAATCCAAGATCCTCAAATCTTTCAAATATAGTATATTTTAAAAGCCTTGATGAAAATTTATATGTTTCATTATTTAAGCAGTTTACATATATCGAAAATAATGAAGAAGGAACTAAAGCTGCTGCAGCAACTATTACAGTAGCTCGACCTGTATCTTTAGGACCAGTAATAAAAATAAATAGACCATTTATATTTATGATAATAGATTTAAAGACAAAAGAAATATTATTCATTGGCCAAGTTGTAAATCCATCATCTTAAAATTATAGTTATTAGTTGATAGCTAATAGTGTTAATAAATCTAAAAAATTTCCAACGTTTTATTAATCATGAAAAGCAAGTATTTTTATATTAATATCCTATAGTTGTTTGGAATGTTATAATATGAGTTTAAATAAAATTCATTAATTATATAATGTTTTCTTATATTAATAAAGCATTTACTCCTTCATTTTTTGCAATTTCATATTGTTTTATATCAGATGTTACTAACTCAAGATTTTTTGATTTAGCCAATGCAATAAATAGAGAGTCATAAATAGTTATTTTATTTCTATTAGCGATTTTAAACGCCTCTATTAAGTATTCGTCTTGATTTACAATTATCATAGCCTCTCGTTTTAATAAGTCGGAAAGTATTTTAATCGCAATATCTTCATTCAAATCTCCTTTAAGAACCTTTTTCCATAAAGCGTTGGCAACCTCTTTTATTGATAAATCTAGGGTTATAACTCCTTCAGATATTATTTGAGCTACTTTTTCCTAACCTTTTTCTTTAGAGAAAAATTTTACCAAGGAAGATGAATCAACAACTCTCACGGTCTTCTCTTATTGATTTTGTAGAGAAACTCTCTTCACTAGGTTTAATTTACATACTCTTTAGCTTTAACCTTTACATAAAGTTCTTCTAAAAATTTTTTTTACTTCTTGGCTAATATCTATTCCATGCTTTTCTAATTCTTCTTTTATTTCTTTTTTTTATCCTAATGCTAATGACTGTAGACATGATTGTTTATTATTTGTATACATTTATAAAGATTTTCATAAAAATTAATGTAAACTATTGAAGAGCTTAAGTTCTTCCTTATTTTAATGAATATCATTTACAAATGATCTTGAATATCCAATAATTGATTTAAAGACAAATAAAATATTGTTTATTGGTTCGGTTATAAATTCTCTGTCTTAAAATTCTTGATAAATACATAAAAAGGTTAAAATTTAAAAATTGAATATAATATTATATTATGGAATATTATGAAGAATTTTTAGGTAAAATAACAAAAAGCGAATATCTCGAAATTTATGATAATTTAGATATAGAAAAAATGAAAAAAATTGTTCAAGAAAATATTGATTATTTAATAAAATTAAAAGGTGAAAAAGCTATTGAAGAAATGATTAATAATGATGGGTTGATTGAATATATTCAATGGTTAGTTAAGGAAAAATCTATTTTATATATTCCAAAAGAATTTATAACTTATATTTATTTAATTAAAGAAAGATTTGGTGGAAAAGTTTTGAAAGATTTGATAAGTATGTTAATAAAATGTGAAGAAATATTTCAAATATCTACAACATTCATAATAGAAAATATTGGAAAAAACATAGAAAATCTAGACGAAGAAAGAATAAATGTTTTATTAGAAATATTAGAATATTTAATAAATGAGAAATATAAACTAAAAATTACGATGTATACAGCTTTATCTAATAGCCTAAACTTAATTGTTGATAAAGATATAGATATTAAAATAGCAAAAGATTTTATAGTAAGAGTTATTGGAAATTTTAGTGGATATTCTTTTCTTATAATAAAGTTAAAAGATAAGATTCCAAAGGAAAAATTTGTAAAATTATTAAATATATTTTCTTCTAATGGTTTATATTATAAGGTACAAAATGAAGAAGATTTAATATTACTTTTAAATCAGGTTGTCAGAGATCCTTCAATTATTGATCTTATAGATAATATAAACTTTGAAAAAATAAAGGCAAAAGATTTCTTATTTATTTTAACAAAATACTTTGAAAATATATATCTTAATGATAAAATAAATCAAGAAATAAAATTAGAAATATTTAATCAACTAATAAATAAAGGTGGAAGAAATGTTAGATATATAATAATTCATACAGATAACAAAAAGTATAATTTTATAGATTATGATAGATTATATAATGTTATAAATTTAATGGGAAAGGATTTATTTACAAAATATCCAAATATATTAAAATATTATCCTCAGTTTGTTTCTTTTAGATTATATAGATTGGTAAATTCTGAAAGAGATTTAGAATATTTAGAAGAAGAATTAGCTAAAAAAGATCTTTATGAACTTATATGCGATATTAAAATATTAAAAAGAATATATGAAAGCTTTAATGTAAAATATTTGGCAGAACTTTTTGAATATATAATTAAGAAATATGGAAAGAAAAGAAAAGTAATTATTAAAATACTGGATGCTATTGAAGAAATGAAAAAATTTGATAAATATGATTTATCAGAGGTTTTTATGTATGCTTTATTGTCTATTAAAGATAATATTGGAAAAATTGGGGCGTGGTGCAATTACTTTTCAAATGAAAATGTATATTATTGGTGTATTTATAAAAACGTTATGAAAAAATTAAAAAAGATGAGTAGGTAGAAATTTATATAATTATTTTACATATTTTATATGTTAATGTTGGATTTTAGATAAAAATAAAAACTTTAAAATTTATAAAGTAAAAAATTTATATGGATTTCCTTAAAAATAATTCAACAGATTTCTTTAAAGAAGGTGAAAGAAATTTAAATGAGGGAAAATATAATTTAGCCATGTTTCATTTAGAACAAGCATTACAATTAGGTTTAAAATATAAATTATATGAACTAACCGGAACATATGATAAAACACATGATATTATTATTTTATTAAATAAAGTTATTGAATTAACGAAAGATAATAGATTAAAAGAAATATTGGATAAGGAATATGTTACTCTAGAATTAATAAAACAGGCATATATTTCTTCGAGATATCTACCGTTTACATACGATAAGAAATCCGTAGAAAAAGTCTATCAAATAGTTAAAAATATATTAAATGTACTTGGAATACTTTAAAAATAAGTGGGAAGAAAGAATTAAAATATTAAAAAACGCAAGAGAATATGTTAAAAGAATTAAAAAAATTTGTATTAATAAAATAGACAAAAACTGTAGAGTGATATTATTTGGATCAATTGTTAGAGGAAATTATAGAATCGATAGCGATGTAGATGTATTAATAATATTACCAAATATTAAGGATAATTTTGAAAGAGCAGAAATTGCTGCGAAAATATATAGTGAATTGGGTATAGAAGATCCTATAGAATTACATATAATATCAGAAGAAGAATATAATAATTGGTATTCAAAATTTATCGATAAATATGAAGAATATTAAGTTTTAGACTAAGAATTTTTAAAAATTTGATTAAAAAATAAGAAAATTTTTATTATCTTTTAGTACACCAATCCCAATCTTTTTTCATGATTTCACAATCAAAAAGTTTCTTTTGCTCAGATAACAATAAATTATGGGTTTCTTTTAAACTTGATGGAGGATCTCCTTTATTTAGCGAATTCATAATCTTATCTATAGAGACTTTATTAATTCCTATTAGATAGGACATCTTAAGAATACCTTCAATATAATCACGCATTTTTGCTGCATAATGCAATTTTCTATTAATCATATGTAGTTCAAAATAATAATAATCGTGTGATAAATGTCCTTCTTTATACTTATTTTCAAGATCTTTTAAAGATTTTTTAGCATGAATTTCAATATTTTTTATGTATGTTGAGTAATTTTCTATTATTGGTTTTAATATTCTATAAATTTCTATGATCCTTTTAACACCTTCTTCTAATAATTTGGGTAGATTTTCTTCTTCATATTTTTTTAATTCTTCTATTTTCTTTCTTAAATAGTCTTTGATACTTTTAATTATAGCTTTCTCAGATGGTTCTTTAATATTGGAATATTTTTTAGATAGATATTTAAGAAAAAGCTCTAAGGCTTCGGATGGCAAGGGTACTTTATATACACTTCCATGTAAACTGCGAAATTCTGGGTAGTAAAATTTTTCATCAAGAATACCACGTCCGATTAAAAAATAACTCTTCCAGTCTAAAGCTTTATGAAGTATATAATCTAAACTATCACGAATGGAAGAAAATAAAGAGTTTGTTAAGTCTTTTAATGTTTTTTTAATTGTAGGTACATCCATTTTTTGATATAGATTGGCTTGTATAAAGTATACAAGTGCTCCAAGTAAGTATGGATAACGATCATGGTCTTCAGAACTCAATCTTTGTATAGCTGATGCTATCTGTTCTTCAGAATATCCAAAATCCCTTAACTTATCATAATATAGTTTAGCTTGAATTTCGATTAAAAGATTAGTATTGTTATATTTAGTATTTGATACTCCAACCATATGGTAAATATATTATTAGATAAGCTTAAAAAATATTATTTAAGGAATAAAATTTTAAATCAGCACAATGTTAATATTGGAATGGAATATATATTTCCAGATTATAAAAATAGTATATATAATTTGCATTATGCAATATTGGACTATTTTGGAATAAAAAATAGGGAAAGGGGAAAAATAAAGTTAGAAAATAAGAAAAATAAACTGTTATTTATTTTTGTAGATAGTTTAGGAATAAATTTATTAAATAAATTAAATTTAAAGTTAGAATATCATGAAATGACTTCTGTATTACCATCATCAACTACTACAGCATTACCTTCATTCTTTTTTGGTTTAAGACCATCTGAACATATGATGTTCATTAGAACAAAAACTACAAAATTGTCTGGTACATTATTATGGTTTCCATATTATTATGTATATCCCACAAGATCTGCCCCAATAGTTGATATAACATTTGTTTATAATTTTGATACAATATTTACAAAATTAAAGAAAAAAGAATTAAAATCCTTATCTATAATACACAATTCTCTAGAAAATACAGCTTTAACAAAGATTTTATATAAAGATAGTGATATAAAATATTATTTAAATTGGTTTAATGCAGTAGAATTAATTTTAGAAAATAAAAACTATGATTTCATTATATGGTACTTAATGGACATAGATGATCTATCCCATCAATATGGTATAGGTCATCCGTCAATATTATTAGCTCTAAAATATCTCTTTGAACTAATAGAATATATAAAAGAAAAAGATGTTTTTGATATAATAATATCCACAGATCATGGACAAACAAAAGTCAATAAAATGAGATTATTAGAAGAGTTACAGAACAATCCGAATGTAGAGAGAATTTATGGGGATAGAAGGGCTATAATGATTGATGGAGAATTAGAAGATATTAATAAAATATTTCCTGAAGATGATTATTTTGTTTTTTACAAAGAAGAAGCATTTAAGTTATTGGGAGGTAAGGGAAATAAAAAAATAATGCCGGATTATTTAATTGTACCTAAAAAAGGAGAAGAAATGAGAATAAGATTGGGATTTGATGATAAACCAGAAAGCGAATTTAAGAGCGCACATGGTGGATTAACTGAAGATGAACAGAGAATACCACTGATAACTTTCTAAAAATTTGGTTAAAATAATAAATTTTAATAGTAAATAACCTTTTGTTCCAGATCTTTACTTATATTACCTTTTTTTAAATTATTATTTCTATATTCTTTTATATAATATAAACCTTCAAATAATAATTTTGGCAAATATTCTTCCTTAAATTTGATATAAGATTGTTTATAGACATCTAATAAATCTGAGATACATAATAATCTATTATAGTAAGTATTTAACTCTTTTTTTATATTTAATATATCTTTCAATTTTTTAGTATATCTAGAATCTTTTTCAATATTTTCTAGATTATTTTTTATATATTCTAGATTTTTTATTGTGCAAGAAATTTGTCTTTTGATATTTTCTATTCTTTCTATATAACGATTGCTTCTTGGATTTTGTATTATATCATATATATAGTTCAATGATGGCATATTACATTTTTTAATATTTTCTATTGAATTTTTTATTTCAATATATTTTTTATCATTATCATTTAGGAGAATTTTTAATTTATTCAATTTATTTAATATATTATCAATATTTTGAGAAGATTTAGGTATTTTTCTTAAAAGTTTTAATTTTTGTTTAAGATCTTCTTCAAGTTTTTTATAGTATCTTTCATAAATATGGGCAGAAACTTCAAATAATAATTTATCAATCTTGTTTGTTCCAAATTTAGAAATTATATTTAGTAATATTATAGATATATATTTTTCATCAAATCCAATTTCTCTTAATCTAACCAATCCAATGACGAAAAAGCGCATATTTTCTATTTTATTTATATGATCTTCATATTGGATTACAAGTCTTTCTAAAACTTTAAAATCATCTTCATTAATTATTCCCCTTTGTAACTTAAAATTTAATAATTCAATTATCTCTTCTAACTTAGTAGTCATTATGAAAATTTATATAAAAAAGGATTTTAAGCTTTAACATATTTTAAATTTATGTTGATTTTTTCTGCGAAAATATGTTTGTTATTAAGAGTTAAAAAATATTTATAATGATGATTATTATCATACCTGATTAAAAACTCTAGAGTATCGATCTAAAAGTAAATCATAATTGAAAACATTAGTGTTACTATGAATATATTTATATTGGTTGTTAATTTTTGCTACAATAATATATCTGCTATTATCTAAAAGATTAAAATCTTTAAATAAAAATTACACAGAATATAATTAATATCCTAAATTTTTCTTTTTAATCAGATTCTTATTAGTTTATGCTATAAACATTTGCTTTATCATAAATTCTTCTAAAAATAAGTATAAAACATCTTTATTAAATAAGATTATTATAATTTTATAAAACTCTCTATTTTGAGCTTATTTTCTTCAATTCTCTTTCAATATATAATTTTAATTCTTCATCTATAATTTCGTTAATAATTTTTAATATTTCTTTCATGTTTTTATCTGTACGCGCTAATTCGTGCATATCATATGCCGCCAAATAAGAAAGCAAATGTGATTCTCTTATAATATATTGAATTCCCATTTCATTTTTTATTTTTCCAATTCGATGAAGTTTTATTCTTATTAATACTTTTCTGTTTAGGGATACATATCCTATATCTGCATCTTCTAATGTGCGTATCATCGCTAGTTCCGTTATTGTTTCTCTCTTTGAAAGTTCTCTACCTCTATAGATGCTATAAAAAGGATTATGTGGCCTTATATAATTATCAATTATATCATATATATCTATTTGTGTCTCTACACGTGGTTCAACATATAAACCATTTAATTCCATTGAATGTATTAATTCATGTATAACTGTTGGAAGCAAAGCTCTAGATTTGTCAAGGTCGTCGTCTTCTATTATTGTTACTGCCAATGGTTGTCTACTTAAATACCCTGTAGGAACCTGTTCTGTACGCGATTCTATGATCTTATCTAATGAGAGTCTTCTTTCTGAAGGTATACGGTGTAGTGTAATAAGAATACCCAATCTAATATGGTCTTTAATGGATATAGGTAATTCAGAGCCATATTTATCTATACAACCAAGTAATTGGGAATAGTTTATTTTATCATATTCATTAGTTGAAGCACATTCTATAACCTCTTTTACTAAAGAACGATTAAATATATATACTGGTAAATCCATTTCATTGCTTTTTTCAGAAGTCCTTAAGAATATGTCCAAAAAAGAATTTGGTCTTATAGAAAGACCATATTTTTCTATTTCACTTTTTATTAATTCTGACATTCTATATTCTTTATATAGTTTAGTCATATTTATCTAGTGATAATAGTAAATTTTAAAAATGCTTAGATATTATAAGAAAGTATCAACTTTTGGAAAGAATTTAGATATATACTCAGACTTAATCTTTATTAATTCTTGATTTGATAATCTTTATAATTTTTTGACTATATTTGTATGATTGATTCTTAAATCAAATTTCGTATTGATATATATTCTACAGTAATTTTCTACAAGTTTACTTAAAATATATCTTTATATAAATACATAACATTCAAAATGCTGGATTATGAACTATACTGAGATAAAAGAATATACTTGGATTAAGGAAAAATTTTATAATAATAATTAAAAATTTCTTATAGAAATTTTTAATTATTTTGGAATTAAAATTTAAATGATAAATATTTAAATCAACATGTTAAGGTATTAAATAGATTTTTATTCATTAAATGTCCTTTTTAAAACTCTTATATAAAATTATTTTTCATATAGATTATAATTTTTCTTTATTAATTCTTCTTTTAATTTAGTCTTGACTATATTTATATATCCCACACACATTATTAAATTACAAAATATTTTCTCTGTCTCAGAATATATAAACTCATTAATTTTACAAGCTTCTTTAAACCCCAACTTTATTAAAAGTTTCTTAGATCTCAGATTCTTTTCATCTACCCATGCGGTAAGTATTTTAACGTTTTCAAGCCTTTTTATTGCTTCGTTAAATAGAATGTATATTAATCCTTTACCTCTAAATTCTTTATCAACTGCATAAGCTATTTCTGCAACATGAAATTGTCTATCAAGACCAAAATATTTACCACGTGATGCTTGAAAAAATCCTACGATCATAGAATCATTGTATGCAAAAATCATAGTAATATTTTTTCCCCAAGATTTTGACCATTCAATAATCTTTTGTTCATCTATTTTGCTATATCTACTTAATGTGTAATTGTCTAGATCTTGAGAGAGTTTATTCATGAATTTTATATAATCATTAACATTATCATTTGATCCTTCTATTATTTGTATTAACTTACCGTCTATTTCTATTTTCATAATTTTTATTAATGATATTATTATACTTAAACTTTATTATGATTAAGAAATGTTATATAAAAAAGAATTCTTTATTTTATATACCTTTTATAGAATTACAAGAAAGTTGTAAATAAATAAGAAAGAAGTATTGTTAAAGTAAATAACAATAATTTTAATTGAAGATTTTAAGTTCAATTTAAAAATAAATTTTTATCTTATATTTTTTAAAAATGCTTTTAATCCAGCAATGTTTTTGCTATGATAGGGATTTACGTTATTCTTCTCTGCCAATTTTAATGTAAAAGTTCTTAATGATAATGTACCTAAAACTAATTCTTCTATTAGACTTCTATATCTTAAATCAAATACAAGAACATTGTTTTCATAGATTTCTAATAAATCCTTCATATAATTCATTCTGTATTCAATTCTTTCATAATAATTAAACTTCAATAAAATGAAATCTATATTTAATTTTGATATACCTTCCAAATCATGATGATTATATTCTGAAATTATTCCATATTCAGAAAACCATTTTGCATCTTCATTTAAATGCATTTTTAATGCTAGAGCAACAGGTTCATGTTTAACATCTGTATAAATCATTATTGGATTTTTTATATCGTTTACAAATATTGACAAATCTTTTAATCTTTCTCTATAATTTTTTAATATTTCTAATAATTCATAATATTTTTTCTTATTCAATATTGATAAAACTATTCCTAAAATTACTGGAAATGTATATCTTGTTGCTGGATAGTTATTATCAATTTTTATATAGTATAAATTTTTTTCTTTAGCTATTTTTTCCATTTCTCCTCCAGAAGAAATTGCTATAATTTTATTTCCATTGTTTATCGCTTCATTCATACAATTTAATGTTTCTTCAGTATCTCCAGAATATGAAATAAATATTGTTAACCAATCTTTATCAATAAACTTTGGTAAAAAATAATCTTTACAAACAATTATTTCTTTATCATCTAATATTTGTTTTGCATAATCTCCAAAAATTCCAGATCCTCCCATTCCAGATATCAATATTTTATTATGATCTAATTCTTCTATAGATTCATATTTTTTTGTTATAGAATAGTAGTCTATGAAATAAGGATCATACATATAATAAAAAAACATTATTATTTATTATAAGTTTATCCCCCAGAAACCGCATCTAGTATTTTTATATAATCCCCATCATTTATTGTATCATCTTCTGTTGCAATTTCTCCATTTTTTACAACAATAAATCTTGAGGAATCTAAATTTAACATATTTAATAAATCTTTTATAGTATTTCCATTAAATTCTATATTATTTTCAGTATGGTATCTTTCAATAAATACTCTTATTTTTTTCATTAATATTTTTTAAGTTTTATTCTTAAAAAATTTTTAGATGAAAAAAGAAGATATAGTAACATTTATTGTACTTACAGTGGTGTTTTTTGTAATATTTTATATAGCTCTTTATAAATTGCTTAATAAAAATTTGGAAAATTCTGAAAACACATCAATAAATATAGCATTTTATATAAACCCATATAGATATACTGTAGATTATATGAACAATACTTTATATTTAAATATAACTAATCATCAACTCCCATATATAAATACTTCCAATTTCATATTAAACATAACTGGAAACATTTACAATTTAATGTGTGAAGGAGAAATAATATATCCAAACCAGTCCGTATTATGTTATGTAAAAAATATAATTATCGAGAATAATACATTAATTCAATTATCATATCAATTCAATAATACGATATATGATATGAAGTATGAAATAATAATTTAAAGTTATAAATGATAATTTTTAAAGAATTTAATATGCCGCGGTGCCCGAGTGGCCCAAGGGGATGGATTGCTAATCCATTCCCCGAAAGGGGGCGTGGGTTCAAATCCCACCCGCGGCGTTTATAAATGTATATAATAATTGTCATTTATGCATAATGAGAACATTAGGAAAATAGACGATTTAATAGGAAAAATAGAGATTTCAATTATGGAACATTCATCTGATAAGTTGTATCCTAAAGGCTACATGGATAAATTACTTAGATATTTAAAATTGATAAGGGAAGAGAAAGGGAATATACCTAATATATCTGCAACTTTTGCTTTGAATCGAAAAAATAAAAATAATATTACTAATATAGAAGAATCTTTAAATATTGAAAGGGCGATAGTAGAAAAAATAGGTGCTCAACCATATTATTATTTAATATCTTTAGAAGACTATAATGGAAGGTTAATCTTAATTAGTGGGAGACCAGATGGGTTAGAGATTATGTATGATAGAGTTAAAATAATTGAAGTAAAATCTTCCGGGATTCTTTCGAAAATTTTTAAAAATAATGTCAAATTAGATGATCTTGAGCTCCAAAAGATTGTTTATAGACAAATTTTGTTTAGAGGTTTGAGAGAACAATTAATATTTTATCAATATTTATTTGAAAAAACGTCAAAGTATGGTCTAATTAATAATGTTAAAAAGATTGAGTTATATGGATATGTTGTTTTATATTTGAAAGGAGAAGAACATTTAGAACAATTAGATAAGGTGAGAAAGAAGATAATAGATAATTTAAAGAAAATTGGACCTTTTTTAAGTAAATTTGGTGTTCATATATATGGATTAAGCGAAATAAATAGCACCCCTATCGGTAAAAATAAATTTTATTATTTCACCATCATTGTTAAAGTAGACTATAACAAAAAAGTAGCAATGGATTACTTAAAAAGTTTATTATCCAGTTTAGATAGAATAGAAATTGTTAGAAATTTATAAATATTTTCTTTCATTTGAATAAGAATGAACGGGAAAATTTCGTTATATAAAGTAATTATGGTTTTATTAGCATTTACAGCAGTATTATCTTTAATATCTTTATCAAATTTGAGAGAGATTAGCTTCTATTATAATGGGGAATATTCTGTTTATATTCCAGCAGTTTTAAATCAATCAAATAATTTATCTGGAGAAGTTACTCAATTTTTCTTAAAAATATCTCCAGGTTCTGGAAATGTATATGCAAGGATTCCTCCGATATCTTATGGAGATTATGATTTAGCATATCTATTTCCCAAGGTTGCTGCATGCAATATATATCCAGATAAGTGTAACGATTATGATTATTATTTTAGCTCAGATGATGTACTATTTGCGGAGGGATTTTCAGGCACTGCAGGATTAACTTTACTTGTTTTACAAGCTTTATCGAATAAAACTGCAATAGTTAATTATCCAATTACCGGTTTTATGTTGCCAAATGGCATAATAGCACCAGTTGAAGGTATTGAATATAAACTAAATGCAACTCTACAACATTTTCCATATATGGTAGCCCCATATTATAATAACCCTAAAATAATCCCTGCATATACTATACTCGATTTAAAAAGAATATATCTAGGAAAACAAGTCAATTATACTTATAATGTTCCTCAAGATTATATTCGTGTCATGAAAAATATAACGAATGAAATATGTAAAGGAATACACAATGATACTATAAATTACTACATCTCTTCGGGAAATTATTATACAGCAGCAAGTTTATGTTTTGAAAAAAAAGTTACAGATCCAAAATTTTATCCTAACATAACTAAAGAAGAATTAGAAAAAAACATAACAAATTTTTATAATTATATAAGTAATTATCAGTGTTTTGGAAATTACGAATGTGAAGAAATAAAATATCAAGTAATACTAAGACTAGGAGAAGCTAACAAAACATTAAATAATTTACAGCAATCATATTGGAGATATCGCTCTGCAGTTGGTTGGGCGCAATTTTTATCAATAACAAATAGCATATATAAAGAAAATCGATGTTCACTAATAGATCAGCAATATGCATTAATGCAATATCTATATAAATATCAATTACCATCAAATTTATCTTGTTTTGAAAAAAGAAACTATTTATCCAATTTATATTTTCTCTACATATCAAATAGTACAAATTATGTTAGTAATTACACCATAAAAGCGATAGAACAGTTAAATTATTACTATTATAATAAATATGGATTTTCTATAACTTCCTATAATTATTTACAATTTGGGAAAGATTTAATAAATATGGGTAATATAGATTCAGGTTTGTATTATTTAATGTTATCGACAGAGTATGCAATATGAAATTGAAATTGGAGAAAGAGTAAAGAGAGAGATAAAAAAAGGAAGACATGTTTTTTCTGTAAATTGGGTTAAAAGGATTGAAGCTGAGCCTGGCGAATTGGTTAAATTAAAATATAATAATAATTTTCTAGCTTGGGGAGTAATAAATCCAAAAGACCCATATCATTATATTAGAATATTTTCGTATAATGAAGACATAGATGTATATAATGAGATAAAGGAAAAAATAAAAAAGGCAAGAGAATATAGAGAAAAAAGAATAAATTATAAAAATCATTATAGATTAGTATATTCAGAATCTGATTTCTTATCTGGTTTAATCATAGATAAATATAATGATATATTTGTAATACAAAATTCAAATGCCTTTTTTGATAAGAATATAAACCTACTCAAGAATGCATTAATAGATATATATGGAAAAGATATTACTATTTATGAGAAAAGTATTGGAAAACAGAGAGAAAGAGCTTATTTAAAACCTATAGAAAGGTTTATTTATGGGAATAAATATGAGACTGAAATAGAGGAAGTCAATAAAAAATTTTATATAAATATATTAAAAGGACAAAAAACAGGATGGTTTTTGGATCAAAGAGAAAATAGAAAGATCGTTAGTCAATTATATGGAGATAAGATTTTGGATGTATTTTCGTATTCAGGATCTTTTGGCATAATTATTAATGGGGAAGAAAAATATTTTGTTGAAAAAAATAAAGAAGCTGCTAGTATGTTATATAAGAATTTGAAATTAAATAATATAGAAAATTATAATGTCATAAATGGTAATGCATATAAAATATTAAAGCAATTTTATTTAGAAAAAAGAAAATTTGATATAATAATATTAGATCCTCCAGATTTATTAGCAGAAGATTATGAAAAGGGAATTAGAAGTTTTATATTAATAAATTCTATTGCTTTAGACCTAATTGATGAAGGATATTTAATAACATTCTCATGTTCTCAAGATTTGAATGAAAGAAAATTTTATTCATTAATTAGAACATTAATAAGAAGAAAAAATAAAAAATTTGAAATATTGTATAAATTTAATCAAGCTTTAGATCATAAAGTCATATTTCCTCACAAAGAATTATCATATCTTAAAGGATTTTTAATAGAAATTAAAAAATAATTATTTATTTTCTACTGTTTGTAGAATTTTCCGATTAACCTTGCTTATTTTTGTTATTCTCCTCATTTCAACATTATTAACTGGAAATATTTTGTTCAATATTGGCTTTATTTCATTTTGTAGGTCATAATTTATTGCTTTTTCAATTAGCTCATAATATTTTAATGAAGAAGCTTTTTCTTCCAAATATTTTCTGTATGTTTTCCTTATTTCAGTTTTTTGTGATCTATGAGCTTTAAATCTTGTAATAACTAATGATTTTATCCTTACTTCGTATCCATCACTTGTTTTTACTATAAATGAATCTTCTATCTTTGATGTTCCTTTTCTAGTTATTCTTCTTATATATGATGGATATAACATTATTTCCTTTACTTCTGTGTATGCTTTCAGTCCAGATATTTTATTTACTCGAAAAATAACCTTATAATTTTGATATTTAAAATTATTTAATACGAATGCAAGATTCAAATCTATCAATCTTCCAATAACATTTTCAACATTGTCTTTATATACCGGTGTTTCTCCAATTTTATTTTCATTAAAAATTTCTACAGGTGCATATATATCCACCCATACCTTTTTACTCCAATCAGCATACTTTTTACTATACGCCATTTAATAAAATCATAAAAAATAATTTTAAAAGTATTTTTATATTTAAACTACTTTATGAATGAAAATAATATAAAATTCTTTAAAGAGGTAGAGAAAAAATGGCAAAAGATCTGGGATGAAAGACACGTATATTACCCAAATCCTGATAAAGAAAAGCCAAAATTTTTTGTTACATTTCCTTACCCATATGTAAGTGGATTTCTTCATATTGGTACTGCCTTATCTTTAACCAGAGTAGATATTATTGCTAGGTATAAGAGATTAAAAGGTTATAATGTATTATTTCCTCAAGGTTTTCATTTAACTGGATCTCCAATTGTTGCAAAATCATGGAAATTAAGAAAGGAGGATAAAAAACTTATAAAAGAATTAAAAGATGAAGGTGTTTCTGATGAAGATATAGAAAAATTAAAGGATCCAGCAGGATGGGCTCTATACTTTGTAGAAAAAGCTGAGGAAGATATAAAAAATTTGGGATGTTCAATAGATTGGAGAAGAAAATTTTATACAACATATTTACATCCATGGTATAATAAATTTATAGAATGGCAATATAGAAAATTGAAAGAGAAAGGTCTAGTTATAACTGGAAAGCATCCTGTAGTGTATGATCCAGTTGTAAATATACCTGTTGGAGACCATGATAGGGCGGATGAATATGCTGGAATAGGTCCTACAGAAGGTTATATAATTTTATTTAAATTAAAAGATGAAGATATAATATTACCTGTATTTACTTTGAGGCCAGAAACATTATATGGGGTGACTAATATATGGATAAATCCAAATGAAAAATATTCAATATACTTAGATAAAGAAAGTGGTAATAAATATATATTACCAGATACAATAATTGTCGAAGAATTTAATGCACAAAGATATAAATTAGAAAAAATTAAAGATATTAATGTTAAAGAATTAATAGGAAAAAGATGCATAAATCCATTAACAAATGAAGAATTACCAATATTGCCTGCAGAATTTGTAGATATAAAGACTGGAAGTGGTATTGTCATGAGTGTTCCATCTCATGCCCCATATGATTATATTGGATTAATAGATCTATTAGATACAGAATACAAAGAGATAGCAAAGAAATGTTTAGATGGCATGAAAGTTTTATTCAATGTTCCTGGATATAATATACCGGCAAAAGAGATTGTTGAAAAAATGAAAATAAATAGTCAGAAAGATGTACAAAAATTAGAAGAAGCAACAAGAGAAATATATTCTTTAGAATATTATAATGGAATATTAACAGATGTTTTTGGAAAATATAGTGGTATGAAAATATATGAAGCCAAGGATAATATAGCTAAAGATTTTATAGAAAAAAATATAGCAAAAGTACATTATACATTAAAGCCAAGATTCGAATCTAGATATGGGAACTTATGCATTGTAAAAATCATAGATAACCAATGGTTCTTAAAATATTCAGATTCTGAATGGAAAAAACTTGCTCATGAATGTATAGATAATATGAACTTTTATCCTGATTACATAAAACAAGATTTTCATCAGAAGATTGATTGGTTAAAAGATTGGGCATGTGCACATAATAAGGATGAATTGGGAACATATCTACCTTGGGATAAATCTTGGGTCATAGAATCATTATCAGATTCTACAATATATATGGCATTTTATACAATTGCCCATTTAATAAAAAATATAGATCCAAATAAAATTGAAGATGATTTATTTGATTATATATTTTTGAATAAAGGAAATGAAGAGGAAATAATAAGGAAATATGGAAATATTGTGAAAAAGATGAAGGAAGAATTTGAATATTGGTATCCTGTTGATTTAAGAAGTTCTGGAAAAGATTTAATCCCAAATCATCTATGTTTCTATATATTTCATCATGTTGCAACATTTGATAAAAAATATTGGCCAAGAGGAATTGCTATAAACGGATATGCTGTAGATGTATTAGGAAGAAAAATGTCTAAATCTTTAGGAAATTATATATCACTAAGAGATGCTTTAAGAAAATATTCTGCGGATATAATAAGATTTATTATTGCAATGTCAACAAATTCATCTTATGATGATGCAAAGATAGACTTAAATAAATCAGAATTTGTTACGAAATATCTAATATCATTTTATAATTATTCAATAGAAAATTACAACAAATATCAAGAATACGAAAAAAGTTATATTGATCTGTGGTTTGAAAATAAGTTAAATAAATTAGCAAAGGAAATTGAAGATGAATATGAAAAATTAAATTATATGAATGTTATTAATAAGATATTTGAATTAGACAATTCTTTTGAATGGTACTTAAAGAGATCTTTGAACAAGATAAATGGAATAATTATAAACAAATATATTGAATATAAAGCTATATTTTTGTACCCAATAGTCCCTCATATTATTTCTGAAATATTTGAAAAAATTGGTTTAGATCCATTTAATATAAAATATCCAGAAAATTTAAGTTATACAGATGAATACGAAAAATATGAAAAATATGTAAAATCTGTAAGGGATGATCTAATAAAGTTAAAAATATTAATGAATAACAAAAAATTTAATAAAATAAAAATAATAATAGCAAGTAAAGAAAAATATGAATTATTTAATAAATTAAGAAATAATAAAAGCTGGATTGATGAATTTCTGAATGAGTATCAAAATTATAAAGACATATTGTTGTTTGTAAAGAGAAATATATATGTGCTTGATGAGTTTTTGAATAGAGAAAAAGAATATGAGCTATTAAATTGTGCTGTAGCTTTATTTAAATCCGAATTAAATGTCAGAGATATAATTATAGAATATGAAGAAGAATCAAAAGAATCAAAAAAAGGTAGGGCAATGCCATACAAACCAGCTATTGTATTTTTTGAATAATAAAATTTATATTTTATGACTTGTTAATTATATTATATGGCAGTGGGTTTATTTAAGAAAAAGAATAAGAATGAGGGGGAATTTTATGGAGATCTGGATAATTTAAAAAACCAACTTGGGGGGATGGGTGGTATGTCAATGGATATGGGTGGTAATTATGGTATGCCAGGAACTAGCCAAAATCTCTATGATTATAATACAAACCCGGGTAGCTTTGGAGGATTTGGAAACCAAAACCAGCAACTAACATTTGGAAATCAAGGGTTTAGTCAACAATCATTCGCTGAAATGGGTCAACAAACAAGTTTTGGAGTAGCTCAAGGTACTAGCAATCAACAATTTGGAGGATTTGGAAACCAAAACCAACAACCATTTGGATTTCCAAGTATCGGTGCCCAGCAAGTACAACAACTACCTTTGCAGGAAACCAAACCTTTATTAAAAGAAAAAGTTAAAGAAAAGGTTCATAAAAGACATTTAAAAGATGAAGAATCATTAGAAGTAAAAAAAGAATTATTAATAAAGATAGAAGATTATAAAAGGGTTAGAGAATTATTAAAGCAATTAAAAGAAAAGATGTCTGAAATAGAAAAAATAGTTAGCGAATTAAAAGAAGATGAAAACAAAAGACTAGAAAGTATAAGAGGATTAAAAGAAAAATTGGAAGAATCGAAAAGTAATATAAATAGTGTGTTAGATATATTTAGATAGAATGGAGAGCGCCGGTAGTCTAGTGGTAGGATGTAGGCCTGCCTAGCCTAAGACCCGGGTTCGAATCCCGGCCGGCGCATAAGATGGTTCATAAAATGTCCCTAGACAATCTATATGTTGAAATAAAATCTGAGAAAGATATATTGAGGATAATTAAAAGAATAAAGAAAAATATATATTTACAATTATATGATGTATTGCATAATATAAAAGATCATGAAGTTAGAAGCAATAGATTGGATAAACTATTGGAAAATGTGAGGTCTATAAATGATATAATAGATGAACTATTGAATTCATTACCAGAGACAAAGGAGATAGAAGAATTATATAAAGAGATTAATTTTGAGGAACTAAATAAATTAGAAATTAAAGAAAAAAAGAAAGCAAAGAAGAAACTAAAGATTGAAGTAATAAAAGAAGAAAATAACAAAAAAGATGATCAAATTAAAAAAGAATTAGATGAGATATCTGCTGAGTTAGAAGAATTAAAGAAAGAATTGAAAAAATTAATAGAGTCTTAATACCTCTCCAGTTTTTTCATCATATTTGTAAGCAATTTTCTTTCTCTTTAATTTTAATTCTACTTTATTTTTGTATATATTTATCTCATCAAAATCATCTAATATACAGATATTTTCATTTTTTTCTTCAATATCCTTCCTTATATTTTCCATTTCCTTTTCATATCTCTGACTAAAATGTGTCAATAATAATATCTTGCTACTACTCCTATTAAATATTTCTCTAACTTCTAAAAAATCCATATGCATATTCTTTTTTGCTAAATCTGGTTGGAAAAAATAAGTAGATTCTGATATTAATATTGTACTATCTTTTGCAAAATCGATTAATTTATCAAAAAATATCGTATCAGTAATATATGTAATTTTAATTCCTTTCTTTATATGTCCAATCTCCTTATAAGATATTATTTTACCGTCTATTTCAATTTCTTTACCCTCCTTTAATTTTTTAATTAATTCTTTATCTTTTATATTATATTTTTTTAATAAATTCTTATCTAGTTTAATATAATCTTTTTCTATAATATAATATGAATAGGAAGTTATGGAATGTTTTGTCATTATTCCATATATTTGAAAATCTTCTTCATCAACTATTAGGCCTTCTCTAGCTTCTATTATACTTATGTCAAAGTTTATTGGGATAATAAAATCTTCAATTATTCTTCTTAAGTTTTTTATATTTTCTTTCGGAATTATTATATTTAATTCTTTATTATAATTCATGCTAGATAAACTTTGAAAAATACCTGGTAATCCTAGTACATGATCCCCATGCCAATGTGTAATTAATATGTAATCAATATCTGTTGGTGAGATTTTCATTATCCTTAATTGCCTCTGTATATTTTCTCCACAATCTAATAAAATTCCTTTCTTATTGAATTTTATAAATATCCCTGGATGATTTCTACTTTCAGTAGGTATTGAAGATGAAGTCCCCAATATTACTATTTTTTTCATCATTAAACCTTCCAATTCATCTTTGGAGCTCTTTCAAATATTCCGTAGTATATTATATCGTATATTATGATTATTTCATATAATGGTATGTACAATATTGAAAACAGTATAAATGGGAGAAAATTATATAATTTTTTTCTCCTTATTGAAATTAGTAGGTATATATAAGAAGAAGTTATTATTATGTATAATAAGGTTAGATATAGAATGTTGAATATTTTGAGGATAGATGAAGGGTTTAATATTATTAAATATATAAAACTAATATTATTGGATAGACTTCTATATACATCTATAGCAATTTGATATAAGAAAGAGGCCGGTAAGTAAATGTATATATAGGCCCATATTATGTATGGTAAATATAAAAGTAGAATTATCAATAGAGCAATTAACATATTGCGCATAAAAAAATCTGCCATATAATCCAGATGATTTAACATTACTTCTATTAATCCAAAGCTCCATCTTTTTCTTTGTTCAATCCATTGTCTTAAATTTTTCAACGGTTCAATTAGTATTTTTACATCTTTAGACATACGGTATGTATATCCCTCTTTCCCAGCTTTCATGGCAAAATCCACATCTTCTACATATACTTTAGAATAGCCATCTACTGCATTCCATACACTCTTTTTAGTTGCAAATCCACTACCATTTAGAAATAAAGGTTTTTTTGTTTTATTTAACATGGGATTGATAATATCAAAATATGAAGAAAATTCTATAAACATAAGGTAACCAAGCCAACCCTTTTTAATTACCTCCTTATAGAATTCTACTATATCATATTCTTTCAATTCTTCAACGATTCTATTTATATTAATATAATCAATGATAATATCTGCATCAAAGAAAAATAAAATTTCTCCAGAAGAGATTTTTACCGCATCATTAGTTGCGGAAACTTTTCCTCTTCTGTCTTTTGATATAATCAATATTATATTTTTATATTTGTTTTTTAATTCTAATAATTTATTTAAGAAGTCATCTTCCGGTGAGTCTATAGATATTATTATTTCTTTTAGATCGTTTGGATAAGGATCTTCTAATATTTTTTGAATATTATTTTCCAAATATTTACTTCTTTTATAAATAGGAAATATAATTGATACTTTTGGGAGATCCATAAAGATTATATTTAATATTAATATTATTAAAAATAGTGATGAAGGTCGGAGTTAGCTGATATATGATGACATTCAGATACCTCTGACATTTTCTACTCTTTCTATTACTGAATATATAAAGAACAGATATAATGAAACTATTATAAGTACTGCAATATCGATTAAAGATGGTATGACGAAATCAATAATTTTTCTCAAGCTTTCAACTAAAAATATGGATACTGTGAATGTAGATAGGAACATTGATATATAATATTCTCTTGTTTTTGTTATATTTAGTGAGAATACCTTTTCATAGTGAATGTATAATATCCCTTGTGCGGCTATTAAAAACAATATTATTATATAACTATTACCGTTTGTAGCTAAAGAAACAATTGTAGCTGTAAGTCCTATAAACATCATATTTCTTGTCATTTCAAATTTTACAAATTCATCAAATATTTTAATTTTTAGTTTTTTTAATATTTTCTTGTCTTTAACATCTGCCGATCCCATATACAACGAATTAATTGTTTGAATTACAAAATTCAATAATAGTAATTGTACGGCATGTAGAAATATTTGGTCATATATGAAGAATCCAATTGAAATGAGTAGAGATACCCCCATTATCATTGATAATGTTATTAAAATAAATACCTTTAGATTGTATATAATTCTTTTTCCTTCTATGATTAATTTCGTTATTTTGTCTATTCCTTTATCCATTAATATAACATTTGCAGAGTCTTTCGCTATATCAGTAGCGTTATAAAATGAAATACCTACATTGGATATTTTTAATGCTATAGCATCATTTGTACCATCTCCAACAAACAATACCCTATGACCTTTATCTTTTAGTGTTTTTACTATTCTATATTTATCTAAAGGATCGGCATTTACTACAACATGATATTCTTTTAATATTTTGTATAGATAATCTTCATTTAATTTCTTTATTTCATTCGCATCTACTATTTTATAATCTAAATTCAACATTCTTAAAATTCCCAAGGTATGATCTTTATTATCTCCAGTTACTATATATATATTTATACCAATTTCTCTCAAATCTTTTATATATTCTAAGACACCTTCTCTTATCCTATCTTTTATAAATAATAATCCCAAGAATGTTATATCTTTTTCAGGTTCTTCATCTTTCTTTATTTCTTTAATACCAATTGCTAATATTTTATAACCTCTTTTTCCATATTTATTCCTAATTTTTTCAATTTTTTCTTTATATTTATCTATTTTAAGTATTTTATTATTTATCATTATATATTTTGAAATGGATAGAAGAGAAGATGGGGATCCTTTTATTATTGCATATTTTTTATCATTATATTTTACTATTACAGAAGATCTTTTTCTGTATGGATCAAAATAATTTACAGAATATCTTTCCAAAAATTTAGAAATCTTTAAATATTTTGCTAGTCTATATATTGATAAATTTATAGGATCTCCAATATTTTTTTCTATATCTATTGTTAAATAATCCTCTATTGAATTATATAAAAATATTAAAAATTCTTCTATTTTATTTATATTTATTATTTTTGTATCAGATAGTATATCTGCTCTATCTTCATAATATTTTATATCATAAAATTTACCATTATAAAAAAATTTATCTATAATTAATTCATTATATGTAATTGTACCAGTCTTATCTAAAATAACAGTATCTATATTGCTAACATCTTCCAATATATTGGGATTTTTTACGTATATAAGATCTTTTTCTAATTTTAGACTACTCATTGTGTATAACAATATTAATGCTGCAGGCAATCCTTCCGGTATTACGACAACAGCAAGTGCTATTGTAAATATTATCAGTTGATATAAGTCCATCACATTTTTTATTAATAATATTATAAAGGATGTAATTATAATTATCGATATGAGTATTATCACATAATATGAAAATCTGTCCAATTCTTCTTGCAATTGAGATTTACCTCTTTTTTGTTTACTTATATTTTTGTATATACTTCCATAATATGTATTATTTCCAGTTGCAACTACAACACCAATTACAATTCCTTTTACTACATAAGTATTTTGGAATATCATATTTTTTCTTTTCTTTATTGGGATATCTTTTGGTAATACAGTATCATATTTTCTTACAGGTTCGGATTCACCAGTTAAGGAGCTTTCATCAACTTCTAGATCAGTTGATTTTATTATTCTTATATCAGCAGGAGCTCTCTGTCCATATTTTAATATAATAATATCTCCTGAAACAATTTTTGATGATTTTATATGTTTATATTTTCCATTTCTAATAACTAATACATTGCTTTCTATACCCTCTTCTAGAGATTTTATTACTTTTTCAGATTTTTTACTATGGAAGTAACCTGATATTATATATAATATCAAAAATAATGTTATTACAATACCTTCGGTAATACCACCAAAAATGAATGATAGTATATCTGCAATAAAAAATAACAATATAAATGGATTTTTTATATGTTCAATTACAATTTCTAAAAAATTAGTTCTTTCTAATTTTATTCTGTTTTCCCCATATATTTTTAGTCTCCTTTCTGCTTCATAATCATCTAAACCTTTAATTGATGTATTTAACTTCTTTAATACCTCTTCAACAGGTAGAGAATGCCACATTATAAATTCTTATAAATTTGCGAATTTTATAAATTATAATAATGTTGATTATAAATTTGAAATCTTACATGGAAACAATCGGAAAAAGAGGTTTAGAATTATTAGAAGCTGCTGAAAAAGTTGCTGAAGAGTATGGTATTGATATAGCGATTGTTCCACAATTTACTGATATATATTTACTATCAAAAAATGCAAAGAAAGTAAAAATATTTGCACAACATATAGATCCAATTGAACCGGGTGCTTATACGGGATATATATTGCCAGAAGCTGTGAAAGAGGCTGGTGCAGTTGGAACTTTAATAAATCATTCAGAAAAACCAATGAAGATTATAGATATAGAAAAAACAATAAATATAGCAAGAAGATTGGGTTTAATTACAATAGTATGTGCAAATGATAGTATTGTAGGAGCTGCAATTGCAAAATTTAATCCAGATTATATTGCTGTAGAACCACCAGAATTAATAGGAACAGGAATTTCTGTATCAACTGCTAAGCCAGAAATAGTAATAAATTCTGTCAAAATGATTAAAGAAAGTAATTCAAATATTAAGGTATTGGTTGGGGCTGGTATAAGTAATAGGGAAGATGTAAGGAAAGCATTGGAATTAGGAGCTGAAGGTGTGTTGTTATCTTCTGCAGTTACAAAGGCCAATAATTTTTATGAAAAAATAAAAGAATTGGCTGAAGGTTTTGTAAGATAATTTTTAAATATACCTTAATTTTGACCATGCTAAAATTAAAAAGTTTTTAGAAAAAGTATTATTGTAATGGAATATATACCCAGGGTATTATTAAATGAGATTATAGAATATATTGATAGAAGGGAAATTATAGCAATTAAAGGACCAAGACAGTCTGGAAAGACAACAATATTAAAAATGTTAAAAGATTTTCTAATAAATGAAAAAAATATTGATGAAGACCATATTATTTACTTAACTTTTGAGGATAATGAGATTTTATATAAGTTTTCAGAAAATCCTAAAGATTTTATAAGAAAATATATAATAGATAGTAAAAGATATTATTTTTTAATAGATGAAGCACAGTATTGTAAAGATCTAGGAAAAAAATTAAAATTAATATATGATCTTTTTGAAAATATAAAAATCATTATAACAGGATCATCATCCTTAGAATTAAAAAATGAAACTGCAAAATATTTGGTTGGTAGATTATTAGAATTTGAATTATATCCTCTAAACTTTTACGAATTTTTATTATATAAAGATCAAAAAATTGCTAAAATATATAGAGAATGGAATGAAAAAATATTAAATCTTTTGATAAATAATATCGATTTTGAGATTAAAAAAGATGTAGATATATATATTAATGATTTATTAAAGTATTTAAATGAATATATAAAGTTTGGAGGATATCCAGCTATAATAAAAGCTGAAAGTGAAAAAGAAAAAATATTTTTGTTGAAAAATCTTATAAATACATATTTAGATAGAGATATTGTCTCCTTTTTAAATATAAGAGATACTGTTAAATTTAGGAAATTGATTATGGCACTATCATCTCTAAATGGTTCTTTAATAAATATAACTCAATTAGCCAACGAAATTAATAGTTATTTTAAGGAAATAACAGATCTATTAGATATATTAGAACAAACGTATATTATAAGAAGGATAAGACCATTTCATAAAAATTTGGTTACAGAATTGAAAAAAGAAAGTAAAATATATTTTGTAGATACAGGATTAAGAAATTATTTAATAAATAATTTTAATGATATAGAAGTTAGAAATGATTCTGGAACTCTTATAGAGAATTTTATATTAAATGAATTATATCAATATGGGAAGATTAATTTTTGGAGAACAAAAAATAAAGCAGAAGTTGATTTTATATTTGAAGGGAAAGAAACAATACCAATAGAAGTTAAATTCTCTATCATAAAGAAAAATATTTTAACTAGGAGTTTATATTCTTTTATAAAAAACTATAATAGTAAATTTTCTATAATTGTTACAAAAAATTATTGGGGAGAAAGAATTATAAATAATAGTAAAATAAAATATATCCCTATAGTGTATTTTTAATAATTTAGAAATTTATTTTATAAGATTTTGACAATTCTTCTAATTTCTTTGCTTCCTTTTTCATATTAATTATAAATAAACTTTTTGGATTATTCCATTCTTCTTTTGTAAATGCAAAAAATTCGATATCTCCTTTAGAATATTTATATAATTTTTCTAACCTTTCTATATATCTTAAGTTCTTAAAGTCATCAGATACTATCACTAAATCTAAATCACTTGTATCTAGATAATCCCCTCTAGCTCTAGAACCTACAACATAAACGTCAATTATATTAATTTCCTTTTTTATATCATTTATTATTTCTATAGCTTTTTTTAATAGTTCTTTCTGACTTTTAATGGCAGATTTTGCTTTCATTTAATAAATTTCTTAACCCAATTGACAATTTTTTAGCCATCTTTAAATATTCTTCCGCATCTTTTTTATCATACAATAAATATGGTAAACTATTTGCCGCATCTGGATATCTAGAAATAGTATAATTTGGATTTAATTTTAAAGCTTCTTTTCTTATTTCTTCAACATTTAAATTTACTTCTTCTTTAATTATATCTAACATTTTACTTAAATCGTGTGTTTTTACATCTTTTCCAAAATATAATAATAAAGCTTTTAAAGCTTTTTCTGCTGCTTGATGTGAATAAAATGCAGAAGCATAATATTTATTATTATTTAACAATACTCTTGCTGTATCTAAATCTTCCAAAGATCGCTTTAACCATAATTCAACATAATCTCTCATAATACTATCTCTAATTCTATCCTTTATAAAATAAGTTCCATTATTTCATCAATTTTATTTTCAATAATTAATTTATTTTCTTTATATAATTGTTGATATATATATTCCGTTATATATGGTAAAATTGGATGTAACATAATTAAGATTATTTTATATACTGTGTATAATAAATATTTTGCAGTTTTATCATCATTTTTTATTCTTTCTTTTATTTTTTCTAAATAATTATTTGCAAAATCTTCCCATGTAAATTTTCTCCATAATTTTACATATTCAGAATATCTAAATTGATAAATATATTCTTTAGATTTCACAATATTTTCTTTTAACATTCTTATTATTTCTATATCTTCATCTTTTAATTCTAATACTTTCTCTGGTTTTTCTTTTATGTTCATCTCAATATATCTCCCAATATTCCATAATTTTATTATAAATGCTTGTCCAGATTCTATATCTTTCATATTAAATCTATAGTCATTACCAGGTGCAGCTAATAAAGCCCAATATCTTAAAGCATCTGGAGAATATTTATCCATTATTTCATTTGGATCTATTGCATTTCCCAAGGATTTTGACATTTTTCTTCCTTTTTCATCTAATACCATTCCATGAATTAATGCATATTTCCATGGATTTTTGTTTGTTAATAAATTTACCCTTACAATTGTATCAAATAACCACGTTCTTATAATTTCATATCCTTGTTGTCTTAAATCTACAGGTAAATATTCTTTTATTTTATTGAATAATTCTGGTAATTCTTTTGGATCAAATTCTTTATTTTCAGTTAATGCATAATATAATATTACTAAAGGTGTTATTGAAGATTCAACCCACACATCAACAGTTTCATCTTCGAAGAATTTTCCATTATATTTCTTTAATTTTTCTTTATCTATTCTTGGATCAATTGGTAAATCTTCTATATTTACTGGATATATTTTTCCGTCTTTTTCATAAAATGGAAATGCAAGACCCCACAACATTTTTGTCCTAGAAATATTCCAATCCTGATCTATATTATTTATCCAGTCAATTAATCTTTTTACCTCACTTTCAGGAATTATTTTTATATTTTTTTGCCATTCTAATATTTTTTCTTTTAAATCTTTTATTTTTATGAAGAATTGATCCTTTGGAATAAATTCTAATGGTGATAAACAATCAGATCTTTCAGTATGTGATAATACATTATGACTTATCTTTTCTATTTTATATATATAATCCTTTAATATTTCTTTCATTTTTTTCCTTGCTTCTTCAACTTTTAATCCATTTATTTCATTTATATCTGATATTATTCTTCCATTTTCAGATACTGAAATTATTTCAGGTAAATTATATTTTTCTTTCCATTTTATATCATAAGGATCTCCGTATGTACATACCCATACAATTCCAGTCCCGAAATTATAATCCACATCTTCATCAGAAATAATCTTTACTTTTCTATTTATTAATGGAATTATAACTTCTATCTCTTCTAATTCTTTATAATCATATTCTTTTATAATATTTAAATTATTTTTTTCTGCATATGTTTTTGATATAATCAAATTATTTTCAGTTTCTACATACCTGTTTTTTGCAATTAATATTAATGAACATGAATTAATTAATTCCAGTCTCGTTGTTGCTATTAATATATATTTTCCATTATTTGTTGGTAATTTTATATACATTAAGTATCCTTCTTTTTCTAAATATCCGGCTTCTTGCATTGAAATTGCTGTTTGACATTTTGGACACCACATTATTGGATATCTTTTTCTCTCAATTAAACCATCATTAAACATTTTTATTAATGTATACTGAACAAATGCTTCGTATTTTTTATCAATTGTTTTATATACTTTATCTCTATCAAAAGACGATCCTAATCTTTCAAATGTTTTATACATAGATTCAATCATTTTATTTGTCCAATCAATGCATGCTTTTATAAATTGTTCTTTATTCTCTTTAGATATCTTTAATTTATTTATAATTTTTAATTCTGTTGGCAAACCATGACAATCAAATCCTAAAGGAAAATATACATCATAACCTTCTAATCTTTTATATCTAGCCAAAAAATCTATCCATATAAATTCTAGAGCATGACCCATATGGGCTTCTCCAGAAGTAAATGGTGGTGGGGTATCTATTATATATTTTTTATCTTTATTAATATCAAATCTAAAGATTTCTTTATTTTTATTCCAGAGGTTTAATATCTCTTTTTCAATTATTTTATAATCGGGTCTCTTATCCATTCAAAAATATATATATAAAAAATATATAAAAGACTATACTTCATATATATTTTCCTTTGCTTTGTTTTTAACTAACATAACTATCAACATTCCTACTAATAATAATACAAGACCACCTATTAATAGATAAACACCAGTTTGAATTATAGATTGGAAGTTTGAATATAATGGTTGTAATAAGGTTCCTACAATATATATTAGAAGTCCTGCAAATTCCAATGCCAATCCTAGATTTGATATAATGCATTTATCCATACCCTTTACTAACATATATACTAGTAAGGATATTGCTACTGCTATTCCTATTCCCGGTAAAAAAGATACTAATACTGAGAATACAGAAACTAAAACAACTTTTTTCCAATCCATTAATAAATTATATAATATTTATTTATAAGTTTATTTAGGTAAAAATTCTAATAAATTGTTTAATTTATTTTGTAATTCCTTAATAGCTAATGGTATTAATTTCTCTGCCGAATATTGTCCAAAGGATTCTATAACAAAAATAAATTCATCTTTTGGTATAACTTTTATTTTTTCATTTGATGCTCTTTCTATTGCATCTAAAAAGGTTCTATCATATTCTTTTTCTTTTGATATCTGTATTTTGTTTTTCTTTATTTCTACTCCTAACAATTTTAAATTTTCTAATTCCTTTTCATCTAATTTTCCTTCTAGTTTTAATTCTCCAGTTCTATAATAATAAACATGTCCAGGTATAAATTTTGCATGTTGCTTTCCACTACCAAGTATTGCAACAGCTTCTATTTTTATTTTTTGGTTTTCATCAATATATGCAATCATTGTCTCTGGATAAACTACATATGTATCTTTTCTATCAGTCTTTAAATCAGAACCATATATATATCCCTTTTCATTTTTTTCCAAATAAAGTTTTATTTCTTCATTTTCTTTAATGTTTTCGGGGGTATTTAATACAACTAAACCCAATCTATGTGCTAACATTTCATCCCACATTGCAGAATTGTTTTCTATAATATAAACGTCTTCAATTGCCAATGTTCTTACTTCTTCTAGTATTGCTCTTCTTAAAACATTTAAGAAATTTGGAGTTTCGTCTTTTATTAGTAATTTTAACTTGTATATCTTCTTATCTTTATCGACTGCATATTTATCAGTTGTTTTCTCTAATAACAATATTTCTGGCATTTAAAATTGTTTATAAAAATTGTTTATAAATTTTGATATTAGAGGTTCTCTGTAGTGCAAGGGTTTAATCTATTGGAAGATTATGTTTATACACTAACTAATAATTTAACTTGAGCTATTTATTATTATTTATATTATATTTTTCTTTATGTTAATTTAAACATTATATCTACGTATTTACAATTTAAGTTTCATTAATTATAGAAATTTACCAACATTGAATATTCCTACGACTAATAATATCATAATCTAGTAAATAATGTAGAAAATAAAAGTTTGTTGATAAAGAGTTTTTTACTAATTTTGATATATTATTAACAATTTTGTATAGTAGTAACTCATATTTATACAAAAATAAAGATTGTTTTGGAATGTTTATTACATTAAAAATCTAACCAATATGGATTGAAGGCATTACACCATTTGGAGGATATGCTCTAGCTACTACCCATTGTACATATTGATATGACATAGCACCACCAGTTCCTGCACCTATTTGTAATGTAGGATATTGGAATGGATTATAATTTAAATTAGAATATGTATAATTTCCATAATTTGGATTATATGATAAATGATACATATTTAATAATGTTAAAGGAACCCATACTTGATTAGAATTATAAATATAATATCCTGCTTGTGCATATGTAGAATTAACTATTAAATATGAATAAATAGTTCCTCCATTTGGTGGGAAATACGTATAATTTAAATATTGATTTGTTACTGCAGATTTTAACATTGCTGCTTGGGAAGAAGG
>Ga0080008_143570_pt1 | contig 33450 bp, 38 predicted proteins | sample ConCONMetagenome_FD_69211 | JGI IMG/M metagenome (GOLD analysis project Ga0080008, IMG submission 69211) | Hot spring microbial streamer communities from Conch Spring, Yellowstone National Park, USA - CON_C (SPADES assembly) (version 2) | ecosystem: Environmental > Aquatic > Thermal springs > Hot...
CACGCTTTAACAACAATAGCAAGGTGTAAGGGTAGACAGTATAGCGATAATGGTGATAAGGCTCGGGTAGCCTTCCTCTCCTCATCCTTAGAGGCTTAGCTAATTCAAAGCTCTGAACGGCTCTAATACTCATGTTTAGGCTTTTTCAAGCGGGGGTAGCATAGCTGTTATGGTTTTAGAATCGCGAGGTTAGAGGAGGGTGGATTCTTGAGATCCGGGTTTGGTAAGCTTTAATAGGGTTCTCTGGTTTTATGTTTAATTGGCGATGACTGACGCTCTAAGGCTGATATAATGATGTGGAACGGGTCTGAGGAGCTCCTATTTCCGGGTTTTTAGGAGTTTGCATATGAAGAACCCCTCTGTTCCATGAATGTGAGGCCATAGTCTTACACATCTCGCTACCTCAGGGTTTAGCTTAACCCCCCTATAGTATGTTATTCCCTGTGATAGCCTAAACTTCCCGTTAGGCTCTATAACGTGGATTTCACCATGTGTCTCTAGTATCTTGTGTACCACATACTCCCCCTCTTCTACGGCTGTAGAGCATGCAGCATACACTATCACCCCTCCATCTGCGACAAGCTTCACTGCCTTCTCTAGTAGGCTTAGCTGGAGCTCGTGCACAGCCTTTATATCCTCCACCCTCCCCCTCCTCTTCCTCCCGGGATCCTTCCTTATTATGCCTTCCCCGGAGCTCGGAGCATCTAGGAGCACCCTATCCGCTCTTATAGTCTCAGGTAGTAGCCTGGCGTCCATCCTAACAGCTATGTAGCTTGTAAACCCCATCCTCTGCATGTGGGATCTAAGCGCTCTCATCCTCCTCCTGGAGATATCGACTGCCACCAGCCTAGCCTTATCCCTTGTTAACTGTAGTATCTGTGTAGCCTTCCCCCCGGGTGCAGCAGCCATATCTACTATGAGCTCCCCCGGCTTAGGGTCTAGTATGTAGACCACCATCATTGAGCCTGGATCCTGTATGTAGTAGTAGCCTTGAAGGTACTCATGCGTAGCCCCTATGGAGATGGGAGCCTCTAGTACCTCGAAGCCGTGGGGGGCTAGGGGTAGCTCTCTAAGCTTAAACCCCTTGCCCTTAAGCCTAGACTTCAGGATACCACAGTCTATTAGGTAGTCGTTACACCTTATAGTCTCAGGCAACGGTCTCTCGTTAGCTTCAAGGAGCTCCACGGCCCCCTGGTACCCTAGGGTTTCAACGTACCTGTACACTATGCTAGGCTCATACCCGTACCTTCTGGAGAGCTCCAGCACGTTCTTATCGTGAACGTAGGGGCTGAAGATTATGCTGTCTAGCTCCTCGAAACCCTTCAATCTCCTATCACGCCAACACTTCTAGCAAGCTTGTACGCTACATCATAGTCTAGTTGCTTCTCACCTAGTATGGTGTACCTCTCAGGCCTTATTGTTGGTGCTATGCTTAGAGCTCTGACAACCTCCTCGTCTGATACACCAAGCTCTCTAGCCGTTGTCGGTGCCCCTACTGCTTTAAGTAGCTTCCTTATCCACCTCCAGTTAAGCCCGTGCAAGCTAGCCATTATAATCGTTCCAACCCCCACAGCCTCCCCATGGAGGGGTGGGTTTTTAGCTATCATTGTTAGAGCGTGGGCGAATAGGTGTTCTGAGCCGCTTGCAGGCCTAGTGCTACCAGCTATGCACATGGAGACGCCACTACTAACGAGTGCCTCTAGGAGGATCCTGTAGCCCTCCTCACTCCCAGAGGCTATCTCCTTGTAATAGCTACTAACATGCCTAGCGCTCATCAAGGCTAGGCTTGCTGCATACTCGCCATAATACTCCCCCTTGATCATGCTAGCGAGCTTCCAATCCCTAACGGCTGTGAACTTACCAATAAGATCCCCGAACCCGGCTATATTGTACCTACGGGGGGCTGAGGCTATCACATCTACATCAATCACTATGACGTCAGGGGGCTTAGCGAGCCTCGATATAGGCTTATCGAAACCCCTAAGGCTAGCGTAAGGCGATGTTATACCATCATGGCTAGCTACTGTAGGCACGCTGACAAAAGGCTTACCTGCAACCTTGGAAGCGTACTTAGCAACATCTATAGACTTACCACCACCAAACCCAACGATGACATCAACTCTATCAAGGCTACTCTCCTCTGCAACCCTTAAAGCAACATCTATGTGTGGTTCCCCGACAACAGTAACCCAAACATTGAAACCAGCCTCCTCCAAGCTACCCCTCACGATACCATCATATTGGCTAACAATATTAGGGCCTGTAACAACAAGAACACCCCTGCCACTACCATAAAGTGAGGATAGATACCCACCAATCTTGCTGAGAACACCCTTACCAACAACAATCTTCCTGGGTAGGTCTATCGAGTGTACAGAACTCAGCACTCCTGCCAACCCCCGTATCTAATACCATTAGGTATTTAAATACGCTAACGCCATGGGCTATCGTATAGGGTTAAGCGTCGCCATAATCCTCGATGGGGTCTCCCACGGGGTTACTATAACAGTTCTTATACCATTGGATCTCAGCTCCCTAGCCTTATCATAGGCTCTCTTAATATCATTGTATACCTTTAGCCTGTACACTGCTATCTCGAAGGGGCTGAGCTTTGTGAGGCCGTAGAGTTGAGGTATTAATATGAAGGTATTCAATGAAAACCCCATGCTCCTCAATGGCGATAAGTTTTTGATAACGTTTATCGTCTTCTCACTAGCAGGTGTTAGGATTATAACGTTTATCCTCTCCCGCGGGCACATGGATTTAATGTACTTGACTATCCTAGCCCCATCACCCATCATAGCTTTAGCCTCGGGGCCCGTTCTTAGTACGTGTTTCTCGTAATCTATCGACGTGAGGAGATTTAATACCTCCACGTAGCCACGCCTCCCCCTCCTAAACCTCGTTCCCTCAAGCACACCAGGCCCCATGATTAGAAGTGCTATGATATCACCTCTTCTCGAAGCGTAATCAGCAACAGTGGCTAGTATCCTGGAGGCGTGCTCTAATGGTGTTTCCAGGTAGGGGCCGTATAGCGTTGTCTCGTCAAGGGCTAGGATGAATAGTATGTATGCCGAGGTTTCACTCTCAAACTCCTTTACAGCAAGCTTCCCCCGAGCTAGGGCTTTCCAGTAAACCCTTCTAAGCTCGTCACCCTGCCTATAGTCCCTAACCGAGTAGAACTCAACACCTTCACCAGGCCTCCTAGACCTCGATACCCCGGTTGCCCTACTAGCTTGGAGTAGAGCTCTCACCAACCTCTCGCTTACACGAGGTCTAACCCTAACCTCTATCACATGCCCTAGGTTTAACTCTACACCCCTATAGAGGCCTAGAGGGTCCCTGAGGACCGCTCTCAAAGGCCCTATCCTGTGGAGTCCAACCCTCCCTTTGAAGGAAACCCTATACTCAATACACCCCCTAGGCGGGATAGCTATCAAGCCACCCCTAGACCCCCTTGAAAGCCTCAGGTGCTGTGGGTAGCTTAGGGAGAGCTCCACAAAAGCTATTGGTATGATGCTGTCATTGCACACCTCGTACTCAACATCTACATCCCCACCCTCAATAAACCCCTTATAGGAGCCTCTAACCCTACATGTTGCAAGTGCTGTCTGAGCTAGGGATGTATAGACCCTAAGGGCTAGGATTGAGATTACAATAGCCATACCTAGAGCTCCCGTCCTAGCCACTCCCACCACGTCTAGTGATATGAGTAGACCCCCGACTAGTAGTAGGGCTAGTAGCCTCCTTGTAGCTCTAACTACCTCCACTCGACCTCAAACCTCTCTCAGCTATAAGCTCAAGCTTCGAAGGCCTGGTAATCGATGCCCCCAGGGGTTCTAGTATCTTCTCGCACATCATTATAGCTTTCCTGGTAATCCTACCCCACATAACTAGTGGGGGCCATAGGGTTTTCCCGGTAGCCCTCCTATAGTATTTGACCATGAATCCTCTAAAGGCCTCAGCTTCACCTCTACTAACACCTATAGCTTCAAGAACCGATGGGAGCTGTGGATCTTCCAGGGTGGAGCCAGTGGTAGATCTAAGTATGGTGTTAACCATATCATATAGGGTTATGAAATCCTGCTTAGTAAGCTTAGCACCATGGGATACAAGGTGTCTTCTAAACTCCCCGAAACCATACCAGTCTATCTCAGCTACATCCTCGAGCATAGAGTCCTTAACCCTCCTCTCCCTAGGTACAACTAGCATTACTATGATGGCGCCGACGACTATGATAAGCCCTTTAAAATAGGGGTTTAGTTCTATAAGGCTCCTAATGCTATGGTTTACGATGTTCAGAAGCGGGGGTAGCCATGTTGAGGGGTGAACTAGCCTGGCTATAAGAGATAACACTAGGTCGATCATATTAAGTAAACCTAGAACCCTCTTATCACCGCTTCTTAAAACCTCGACAGGATCAAAGCCCATGTACTTGGAGGCCTCCATTAGGACTACGCAGTTGCCGAGCTCACCACATAAATGTGATACAGTTGATCTTATGAAGCTTAAAGGGTACTCTCCTATGTTAGAGTCTAAAACTTGGTTTAGAAACATGGATCCATCCCCTACAACGACAACCTCAACCCCGTTAACCTTCTCATAGTATGCTACCTCTACCGAGGTTGCTAGGATCTCAACAAACCCTATGGGCATCACGTCACCTGAAGGTTGTACAACGTTAACTCGTGAAGCCTTATCCAGTAAGACTCTCCCACTCCAACCCCATGGTGTACTCAGGTTAGCTACTAGGGTGTAAGGTTGTAGTATTGCACCTGAAATCCTCACCTTAGAGCCTATACTCTCTAGGACCCTGTTGGATTCTACACCCTCATCTGCTATGAGGAGGCTGAACTTCCTACAGGAGCCTTTCAGGTAGTTTATCGACTCTAGATCTTCATCTGTGTAGGAAGTCTCAGGGGATACTATGATGGCCACTACACTTAGATTACAGGGGTTTAAAGTTTGCCTTATGTAACTCCAGCTTGTTACAGGGATCACCGTGTAATTCTCTCTAAGCTTCTGGTATAGGATCGATGTTCCAAGGGGGCCGTTATTACCTGGATATGCTCCCGGTGCTGTTAGGATGTGGAGGGGCCCCTTTTCCAGCAATGCTACCAAGCCTATAACTGCTAGGGCTAGTAACAGGAGTCCCGGTACTAGAACCTCCTTACCTCTGCTTTCCCTCACCCTCAACACCTCTACTTAGACTATACACGTAGGCTGAGAGTCGTAGGGTGTAGAGTGAGCTTGAGAGTAGTGTAAACCCTATTAGTGCTGAGAGGAGCGATGTAGCTATAGATCCTCTCTCCATATACCCCACAGACCATAGTAGGAATAGGCCGGAAGCCGCTAGGAGTACTAGTGAGAGCCCTAGGTACACCATCCACCTAGCCTCCTCGCTAACCCTAAATCTGGTCATGGCGGCTCACCTACGGTCTTGGTACCGGGACTTTGCCGAGAATCTCCTTGATTACAGCCTCCGGTTTCACCCCCTCGACCTCATACTCCGGGTTCAATATTATCCTATGAGCTAGGGCTGGTATAGCTACAGCTTTAACATCATCTGGTATAACGTAACCCCTACCCTCTATGTAAGCCCACGCCTTAGCGAGCCTGACTATAGCTATCCCAGCCCTAGGGGAGCCCCCTAGCTTAACAGCTGGATGTCTCCTAGACTCTTCAACTATCCTGGCAATATACTCGTATAGGGAGTCTTCAACTCTAACCCTTGAAGCCTCCTTTATAGCGTTTAGAACATCCTCTCTACTTACCATCGGGGTAAGGTTGGCTATAGCCTCCTCTATCTCATCAGCTCTCCTGAGAATCTCTATGAACCCCTTGGTTGAAGGGTAGCCTACAGGCACCCTGGCTATGAACCTATCTAGTTGAGCCTCGGGTAGCGGGAATACGCCCTCAAACTCTATTGGATTCTGAGTTGCTATAACCATGAAGGGCTCCTCTAATGGCATTGTCACACCCTCTATAGTGACCTGCCTCTCCTGCATGGCCTCTAGGAGTGCTGATTGAGTCCTAGGGGATGCTCTGTTGATCTCGTCAACTAGGAGTATGTTAGTGAATATAGGCCCCTTTCTAAGCTTGAACTCCCCCGTTCTCTGATCGTACACGAAACCCCCGGTTACATCGCTAGGTAGAAGGTCTGGTGTCATCTGTATCCTCTTAAAACTAAGACTTAGTAGTGACGCTACTGTCTTGGCCGTGTATGTCTTAGCAACACCTGGGACACCCTCTAGGAGTATGTGGCCCCTCGCTAGTAGTGATGCTAGCATCAATTTAATCTCGTTATCCCTTTCAACGAGGATACTGCTAGCCTTCTCTACAACCTTCGCTATCAAGAACTCCTCACCCTGCTCGCCCTCTCCAAGTCTTCATAGTATCTTAGAGCCTGCTCCTCCACACCCCTCCCGGAGAGGCCTGCGTAGCGGTAGAGCTCATAGCTTAAAGTTAGACCCTTAAACGGTCTCTCGAGCTCACCCACCTTACCCTCAATCCTGGCTAAGAACTCTCTATGCGTGGTAGAAGCATCCATCCTCGCTCCACTCACCCTCTCAATAAGCCTCACACCACTCCAGTAAAGCCCGGGGATTAGTGGGATATCTCTGAACTCCACTTCCTCACCCTCCCTCCGCCTCACTATACTGGCTATGAGGGCTCCCAACCTTTGGGAGCTAAAGAGCGTTATTATTGCCAGGCTAGCTAGCAGGATTAACATTAGTATACTTGGTGACACGCTGGGCAACTCAAACCTAACCCTAGGGCTTTCAACCTTAGAACCCCCCCTTTGGCTATTAAAGCTAGAGCTCCACCCCTGAGACTCCCTATAGAGCCCGCTAATCCTCTCAAGAAGCTCCGAGAGGAGACCCCTCCTAGAGGCTTCGACGAGAGCCTCCCTTATAGCCTCAACCTGCCTTCTCTCAATAACCTCACCCTGGGGGTTACCGCTCCTCTCAAGCATCCTCCTTAGTAGCTCTAATGCAGCCATGTAGGCTTGAGGTGATATAGACCCCCTACTCCTAGCACTCTCCAGCTCGTTAACCAACCTATCAATCTCCAATGGGCCGAGGTTACCAGACCTATTAAGAGATTCTAGTAGACCCCTTATACTGGTATCGTCAATCATGTCTAGTAGCTGGCTATCACTTAAGGCTCTTAGCCCGATTATATCTACTCCTGTGGAGTTGTAGAGGATCGACTTTAGAATGTTGGCAGAGAACTCGTCCCCCTCTATGCACTCAAGGGTATCGCATTGTAGTAGCTTCTCAAGAGCTTTACGTACATCGGGGGAGGATACGCTAAGCAGATCGTCTATGCTCGTAATGTTTAGGATACCAGGGAACCCGGGGGTATGCCTGTTCTCTAGAACATCTGCAACGTTAAGCTGAGAGCTAGAGGCTATAGGTGCTGAGGCCGCTGACGCCATTGATAGTAGGAGTAGTAGGCTTACTGCAAACGCTCTTAACATCCATTAAACCCCAGGCTATACAGCTAAGCTCTAAGCTTTAAAAATACACACTCTATAGCTACTCTTGTGTGATGATTAGAGCCCTATATCCTTGTAATCCTTGATACGATGATACACCGTGGTTGTTGGACGTTAAGGCTAAAGCTATTAGGTTTGATGCATGCGAGGGTGATAGGAGGTGGAGGTTTTGGAGACTAGGTGCCCTGAGGATCTGCTCTCACTAGCTTTAACCTACGTCGATAATGCTTACGCCCCCTACTCGGGCTACAAGGTTGTCGCCGTCCTAAGGGATGAGTATGGCAGGGCTTACGTTGGTGTTAACGTTGAGAACTCCTCCTACGGTTTGACTGTTTGCGCTGAGAGGGTTGCTCTCTTTAACGCTATAACGGGTGGGTCGAGGAGGTTTAAGGAGCTCCTCGTATACTCTAGAGGCTCCAACCCCCCGGTACCTTGTGGTGCCTGCCTTCAATCTCTATCTGAGTTCGATGATGGTAGTCTGAGAATCTACGTTGCCAAGGCTAATGGTGTATGTGATAGCTTCACTCTTTCAAGCCTGCTACCAAGGCCTTTCAGACTGTGAGGTGGCGTGTTTGGTCTACGAGGTGCCAGAGCTCTATAAGGCCTTAGCATTAGCCTATGAGAGGGCTAGATTGGATGAGGGTTGGAGGGTTGCTCATAGTCGTTTGAACGAGCTCACATGGAGGGTTGAGAGGCTCCTTGGTAGAACCTCAATCCTTGGGTTAAAGCTTGAAGGTTACATGAAAGCCTATACCATCAAGCTACTTAGGGGTGTTGAGGATGGTGATATAGCTACTGTCATCGATGTATACATGGAGTTAGATAGGGTGCTTAAACCACTTGAAGCTCGTACATCGATAGCCTACGTGCACCTAATCCTAGGTAGGCTCGTGTCAGCAGTTATAGTGATAGGCGTGGGGATGCTGTTAACGGTAAATGCTATGAGACTAGACCTCCTACTACCATCGATACTATCGATACTATCAATTGGCGTAAGCATAGGGGGCCTACTGCTAACACTACGTAGTAACGCACACCTAGTAATACTGGGGGCAAGCGCTCTACAGCTACTCTACACTCTTACCTACATCAGCTACAGACCACAGGATGCAACTTTAATCCTCACAGCCGTCCTAATATCCCTAATGGTAGCCTCAACACTACTAGTGTTACATTCCATAGCAAGGGGCATGGTGTACAGTGAGGTTTCCAAGCTCCCCAGGACTATGCTGGCATCTCCTTCTCCCACAACGGCTTCCCCTTAGATGTTGGTGGTGCCAGCCAATCTATGATATCCTCCGGGTTGCTGTAGTGTATGGTAACTCTTATCGCTCCAAGTGGTGACTCGTGATCGCCATCAACGAAGCTCACCCTACCCATGTATGCTGCCTGCTTGTGTAAATGGAATACTATCGTCGACCCCCTAACTCCCCTCTTCAACACGCTTCTAGCCGTATCAAGTATCCTTTCAGCTCTAAAAGCCCTATGTAGCTTCAAAAGGCTTGAAATGCTATTAGACGATGCCACTAGGATTCTGGATGCACCGGAGTCGATGATTTCCACCTTTTCCGCGTCAAAGATGTTAGTTACAGCTCTTAACACCCTCTCTTCATCCTCAGTCGGCCTGATCTCGGTCTCCACTACAACCTCTAGCTTCATTTTCAATCTCACCAGCTACCCTCTCAGCCTCCTCTACTAGTTTCTCTAACGTTGAGTTATTAACTACCATGTAGTCAGCTAGAGCTATGACATCCCCAATGCCAAGCCTTAGGTTAGCCTCATCTCTAAACCTAAACTCCTCAGAGCCACTCACATCACCCTCCCTCCTCCTAGAGATCATCCTCTGGAATCTAAGGTTTGGAGGTGAGTGTACAGCTACTATGTAGACCCTACCAAGACTTGAGAGCACTTTAACCTCATCGAGACTTCTAACGCCATCCACGACAACCCCTTGAGTGTTGAGAGCTCTAGCCTTCTCCACAATAAGCTCTGCAATAGCCCCAGGCCCTCTAAGCTCTCTAAGCCTCCTTGCAACCTCCTCTATGTTGTGTACTGTAAGCTCCAAACCCCTCCTTGCAACCTCCTCTCTAACAACATCACCCATCACTAGTAGTGGGTAACCTAGCCTCCTAGCTATAACCCTAGCAACGGTACTCTTACCACTACCAGGCATACCTGTAACAGCTATCACGATCACAAAGACAACCCGTGTTCTCTAACTCACTCTAACGGTCTTAAAAGCTAGTAATGTTGATTTACGCACATCAATAATATGACATGGTGTTGATTACAGAATAGTATTAATCCAGCCACCCCTCATGGGAGTTAGGGTGTTAGAGGTTGGTCAAGGTTAGAGTTAAACTCGTATCCTGGGAGGAGATAGTGGATTGGACTATGAGGCTCGCTAGGCTAATAGAGGATTCGGGTTGGAAACCCGACGTTATAGTAGCTGTAGCTCGTGGAGGCTATGTGCCAGCTAGGCTTCTATGCGACTTCCTAGATGTAACAGATCTCATAAGCATTCAAAGCCAGCACTGGGTTGAAGCAGCTATAGTAGCTGAGAGGGCCATACTAAGGTACCCTTACAAGCTTGATATGTCGGATAAGAAGTTACTACTCGTAGACGACATAGTGGATACAGGGGAGAGCCTGATACTAGCCCGAGAGTTCATAACGAGAGAGTGGAGGCCGAAGGAGCTCAGGATAGCTGCAATGCAGTGGATAAGCCCGGTGGCCAAGATCAAACCAGACTACTACCTGATAGAAGTCAAAGAATGGGTATGGTTCCAGTACCCCTGGACGAGGCTAGAGGATGTAAGCCAGTTCATAGCAAGGATATACAGGGAGGACGAGAGAGCAAAGGGGGTGGAGCTCTCGGAGGAGGAGCTAAGGAACCTCTTCATAGAATGGTACGGTATACACCCAGCAGAGCTAGGGGAATACTGGAGGCTAGCACTTGAGAGGCTGGTGAAGAAGGGGATCCTGAAGAGGACAGAGAAAGGATACAAGGCAGCGTGAACGATCTTAAGGAAGGTAATCTGCAATACATACCTCTCTTTAAGCCACACTAGAACGTACCACTAGGGGGAACCTTATATGGCTGAAGGAGGTGTAGATAGCATGCTAGTTTTAGCGGAGGAAATACTAGGATACGCTGAGGAGGAGTTTAGAAGAGCTCTAGAGACTAAAGATACTCTATTGTATAGAAATGCTGCGGACAAGGCCTTCCTAGCTCTAGTTATAGCCGTGAACGGGTTCATAGTATCAAGGGCTGGTTTAACACCACGATCCCATAGTGATAGGAGGAGGTTTCTCAGAGAGCTGGGAAGAGAGGATCTAAGAGCTATTTACAGTGACCTAATGAGGACGTTGCATGATGAGGCGTTCTATGAAGGTGTATACGATCCTGAAGAGGTTAAATACGCAATTAAGAAGGTTAGGGATGTAATTGATGAAATTAAAAAAGCTGTAAGCCGGAGAGCACACTAGGCTTTTAATGTTAAACGCCATTACCTCGCTAAGGGGTTAGACCCTCTGTTTAGAGCCGGACACGCTCGAGCTAAGCCTCTAAAGTGTAGGGTACTCTAAGTCTATCTAGAGCATTAAGAGCTTAAGGCGGTGAAGTGTTAAGAGATCCTCTGTCCAAAAGCCTCATTGTTGGAAGCTTCAACTTCGTCATATTTTGAGGGCGAGAATCCCACGGGCTTTAAAGGTAGCTCTAGAAGCAATCCTACCATGTGCGCGCTCCTCAAGGGCTTAGAGCTTCAGTCTTTTAACCTCTGCTATCCCGATAGGGGGTAGGAATCCATGGGGGTCAAGGTGAGCTTTCGTGGGTGTAGAGTTGAGACTATGTAGAATCATAGCTATTGTTAGTGGAGGGCCCGATAGCTTCTGCTACCTTGCCAGGTGGCTCTCCAGGGGGTGCGATGCCCACGTCCTAACGTTCAACTATGGTCAGAAGGGTGTTAAGGAAGTCGAGGTTGCCTTTAGGTTGGTGAGGGAGCTCGACAAGATGGCTATGGCTAAAGGCTGGGGGAGGGTCTTGGAGCATAAGCTTGTTGACGTGGGCTTCCTTAGAGAGCTGTGGCGCGGTACACAGCTGACTGATGAGAGTGTTGGTGTAGAGGAGGAGTATAAGCCTACTGTGGTGGTCCCCATAAGGAACGTTGTAATGCTCTCCATAGCAGTAGCGTACGCCTTCACCTTAAGGCAAATGCATGGAGTTAAAACGTATGTTATCTACGGGGCACACTACAATGATGTAATGCCCAGGCCTGACACGTGGGAACCCCTGTATCCTGATTGCTCACCCGAGTGTATAGAGGTGCTACAAGCAGCCTTCAACATCTGCCATTTCAGGGCTGAGAGGGGGGTTGAGATATGGAGCCCCTCAAGGGAGGGCTTGGGGAAGGCTGACAACATCAGGGAGTGTTACAAGCTGGTAGGAGACCTCGTATACGAGACGTGGAGTTGCTACCTAAGCGGAGAGGCACATTGTGGTAAGTGCGAGAGTTGCCTCAACAGAGCTAGGGCCTTCAAGGAAGCTGGTCTACCGGATAAAACGTTATACAAAAGCAGGCCTTCCGTATGACTAACCCTATCATTATCGTGATTGGATAAAGGTAACCTTAAGGTCTGAATTGGAATCTAGCATGTGGGGTTGAGGGTTTTGAAGGCTTTAGCTGTAGATGTTGGTGCTTCGAGGCTTAGGGTCGCCTTATTTGATGGCACTGTTATGGTTGAGAGGGTTGAAGTTGATACTCCAAGGGCTGGTGATAGCCTTTCTGTTGTTAGGGCTATTGCTGGTATTGCTTCCAGGTTCTCTTTCGATGTTATTGGTGTTGCTAGTATTGGGCCCTTGGATCTTGAGAGGGGGTGGGTTATCGGTACTCCTAATAATCCTCTTAGGAGTTTTGCTCTTAGGGATCCTCTTGTAGAGCTCTTCAGGAAGCCTGTCGTAATAGCTAATGATTGTGTTGCAGCTGTTTGGGGTGAGTTTGTCCTAGGCGGGGGTAGGGGGTTGAGTGAGGTTGCATACGTTACCATTAGCACCGGTGTTGGCGTTGGTATCGTTGTCGATGGGAGGCTTCTAGTTGGTAGGAGAGGTAACTCCCATGAAGCTGGCCATGTTGTCGTCGACCTGGATAGTGGTGTTAGGTGTGGTTGTGGTGGTCTCGGCCACTGGGAGGCCTTGGGTAGTGGTGCTAACATACCTAGGCTAGCTTATGTTAAAGCTCTGGAGTGGGGTGGTGATAGTAGGGCTTGGAGGCTTGCAGTAGAAGGCACCTTAACCCCGGAGGCCCTCTACAGCCTAGCGAGGAGCGGTGATGCCTTCGCGTTAAAGCTCGTAGACTATATAAACAGGGTTCACGCTGCAGGGTTGGCTAGCGTAGTTGCAGCATACGACCCCCAAGTTGTATTCCTAGGTGGTAGCATATTCCTCAAGAACAAGGACTTGATATTGGAGGGTGTTAGAAGGTACATTAGAGAGTATAGCCTACTAGAACCACCAGAGCTTAGGGATGCGACCTTCGGGGAGGACAGCGTTCTATACGGAGCTCTGGCCATAGCACTCAAAACCCCACCAGAGCTAGCAAGGTACGCGGGTGTACCTAGGTGAAGATACTAGAGCTTCTATCAATAAAACCATTCGCGGTAATAGGGCATAGGGGGGCGGCGGGGTTAGCTAGAGAGAATAGCTTGAAGGCGTTAGAGGAGGCTATAAGGGTTGGAGCGGACATAGCGGAGTTCGACGTCCAAGTTACATCTGATGGAATCCCCATAGCATCGCACGATGAAATAGTCACATTCGATGATGGTTCGAGGGCCAACGTGAGGTTAATGAAATTAGAGGATTTAAAGTCGAGGAGGGTGGGTGGGGAGGAGGTACCAACAATACAGGAGCTTGTAGAGCATGCCACCGGGAGGATAGGCTTGTTCCTAGAGGTCAAGAACCCTAGTGACACGGGGATGCTAGCTAGCTTAATTAGAAAACTTAAAGCTCAAGAGTGGATTGCCATCATAAGCTTCCACGAGGAAGCCTTAGCTGAAGCTTCTAACTATGGGATTACGACAGGAATACTGTACTTCAAACCACCGGGTAAGATAGTGGAATGTGCTAAGCTGAGATGTAGAATAGTACTACCAAGGTACAACCTAGCAACAGGGAAGGCTGTAGAGTTCGCTCATAGACTAAGGCTCAAAGTAGTAGCATGGACTGTGAACGACATCACGTTAATGAGAGAACTCGTAGAAAGAGGCGTCGACGGGATAGCGACAGACTACCCAAATGTAGCTGTAAGCCTCAGAAGAACAATGTTAAAGTGAGAGGGGAAAGATGGGGAGTTTCAAGGGTAGTGGTTAGAGAGCGTATAACGTTAGAGTCTTAGGGGGAGCCCCTGCAGATAGCTGGACTACAACTTTAACCTCAGTAGCCCCCTCAACAGGGTCGAAAAAGACCTTCTTGTACCCGGCTTTCTTAAGCTCGTCAGCAGCCTTCCTTATGAGAGTTGTAGCAGTAGGAATCCTCCTCCTAATCTTTATCGTTATCTCCTTAGGCCTGGCCGCCACCTCCTACCACCGCTCCTGTTAGAGAGGTACACAGGCAAGCTTAAAATCCTTTACGTCCACCTACAACACCTAAACGATATCACCATTGATGTAACATGTAATACCTAGCGTGGCGCCGGGGGCGGGATTCGAACCCGCGCGCCCTCCACGAGGGCAACGGGTCTCGAGCCCGCCGCCTTGGACCGCTCGGCCACCCCGGCTCCTCTACCCCTACTAGTAGTTGTGGATAGCGATAATATTTTTAACCTATTCCTGCTTTCGATGGCTGAGATTACTACGTTTTGTTATTCGAAGTCTATAACCTTTAGTATCTCTCTCGCCTCTAGCCTCTTCACGGTCATGTACCTGTATGATACGTGTTTTAGGAATGTATTGTGTCCTTGCACCATTACTGTGTGTAGTCTTGCGTTTACTTTTTTAAGTGTTTTTGATAGTAGGTCTAGTGGTATTCTGTCCTCTCCATCCGATATCAGTATTATGTCGCTTACCTTCCCCCTCTCCTTCTCTATATCCTCGCATGCTGTTATCACCGCTCTCGTTATATCCGTTCCTCCTCCTGCTTTCACTCTAGCTAGGTATGAGAGTGTTCTTATGATGTCCGCTGTCTTAGAGTTTGGTTTAACATGCACCGGGGGGTACGCTATTGAGTCGAAGAATCTAGCGTAGAAGCCCCTCCCCTCCACTACAGCTCTTCTTAGTAGTGCTACTGCTACAGCTCTAGCCCAGTCAATCTTCGTACCCACCATGCTACCACTCTTATCGAGGAGGACGTATATAGGCCCTCTGGATGCGGGAAGCACCTTCCTGTATAGCAGAAGCTTGGAGTCAGCAAAAGAGGCTAGGAAGTAGAGCGTAGGGAGTGCTAGCTGGGAGTAGTGTAGCCTCTCCAGATCACCTCCAAGCTCTACACCATCCATCCACCCACGGTTGAACCTCTCATACCTAGCCCTAGTAGCGGGAAGCTTAAGCCCTTCAATCTTCTCCAGAACCCTCGATATATCAGTCTCCTTAGCAAGCCTCAAAACCTCCTCCATAGACTCGTCGAAAGCCAGCACAGAACCCTTACCCGCACCTAGACCTGTTAGAAGCTTCTTAACATCCTTAGCTACCTTCACGTCCTTCACGACCTGCTCTAAGGCCTTGCTAACCATCTCGCTAACCCTCTTCTCGTCTAAAACCTCCTCTCCACCCCCCTCCCAGCTCCTCCCCTCACCCTGCCCGCTACTCCCCCTCTGAAGGAGTCTAACGAGCTTCTCTATGAAGGAGGCTGAGGCCACGAAGCTTGTAACGTTATCAGCCACGGTGTAGGGCTTTATAGACCATATGTTCGGGCTTGAGAGTAAAGCTGATATAACGTTGAGTCTAAACGCTGTCTCATCATCAACACTGCTTTTCCCAAGAGCCTCTACCACACTAGGCACTGGGAGTAGGAATGAGTAGAATATGTCGACAGCGAGCTCAGGGGTCATCATGCTGGGTACGCTTTGACCTAGGAGTTTAGATGCTAGATCGAGGATACGCGAACCCCTATACCTTCTAACATCGTCTATGACCCCTATGCCTTCGATAACACTCATTTTATAACCTTGGCTCAAACCCTTCACCTAGACGTTAAGCTTAGCTGTTATAACGTCTAGGAGCTCGTCTATCTCATTTATAACCTCGTTAGCTATCTTGACAATCTCCTCGTCGTCATCAAAATCCTTTATTAAGCTTAAAACCTTGTTCTTAGCTACTTTTAAGTTCTTATAGTGATCTACGAGTCTAGGATCGAAAGGTCCTAGCTGCTTTATCTTAATCCCAGCTGTTCTAACATTGGTTCTTATCTCGTTCAACTCTCTGAGAACACGCTCTTTAGTCCTAAGCTCCTCCATGAGTATCACCTGTATCTTCTCGAAATCCTCTAAGACTCTTGGTACTGTGTACTTGAGTACTACTAGGTCGTCTTCTGTAGCAGCACTTCTACCGTTTAATAGCGCGTGTGCAGCCACGACCTTTAATATCTTACCCTTCCTCCTATCGGTTACATGTAATCCCTTCTCCTCCAGTACCAGTAGTAGTCTTAGGAGGCTTGATTTAACATTATCCAGGTTCACTTTTAAAACGGTTCTGTTTATAGCCTTTAGATCCTCCATTGACAGTATTGGTTTAGGCTCGCTGATAGATCCAACCTCCATCCTCCACGATGCCTCTAATAGTTCAGCCCAGTAGTCTTGATCTAGTGGTTTAACGTGGGTTCTGAGTAGGAACCTATCATATAGTGCTTCCAGCTCAGGCTCCTCAGGTACTCTATTGGAGGCTCCGAATAGGCTCCAGAGTGGTGTTCTAAGCTCAACGTAGCCATCGTATATAACCCTCTCCATCATAAGGCTTAAGAGCGTGTTTAGTATAGCACTACTAGCATTGAATATCTCATCCAGGAACGCTATCTCAGCCTCAGGAAGCTTACCCTCGGTAACCCTAGCGTAAACCCCCTTCCTCAAAGCCCTGATATCTAGTGGGCCGAAGAGCTCGCTAGGCTCAGTATACTTTGTCAAAAGGTACTTGAAAAACCTAGCGTTAAGGAGGCTAGCAGCCCTCCTAACCATAGCACTCTTAGCTGTACCAGGTTCCCCCACTAGGACGGAGTGCTCACCACACATAAGAGATAACGTTATAACCATGGCCTCATCGTGCCTACCAACAAACGGTGCTTCAAGCTCTTTAAGGAACCTCTGAGCTTTAGTGGATGCCTCCTCGAAAGTTAAGCTCAACTGCCAACACCAGTTGAAACTCGATCCTCGTATACGCGGTGTCTCCGAGTTTAATAAGCTTTAATTAAAGGTCTTAGTGTTAGAAGCTTAATCCAACCCCTCATACCCTTTTACCCTTCTGGATAAAAGTTCTACTTGGGTAGAGGACGTGTAGGGTGTGCTTATTGAGGAGAAGTCTGGTTAAGGTTATCGCTACCCTAGGCCCCTCGTCGTCCAGCAGTAGTGTTATAGCTCAAATGGCTAGAGCTGGTGCTGATGCGTTTAGGATAAACATGAGCCACGGTGATCAAAGCTCCTGGGAATCCCTAGTTTCATCCTTTGTCGAGGCTGAGGGTGCTGTCGAACAAAATCTAGGCTTGGTAGCGGATCTAGAGGGGCCTAGGCTTAGGGTTGGGAATGCGGAGCCCGTCAGGGTTCAACCCGGTTCTACTATAACGTTTGCATACTCAGGTGGCGATGTAATCGTGCCGTATAGAGAGTTCTTTGAGGTTCTAAGCGAAGGTGATGTCGTCCTCATAGGTGATGGGAAGGTTTCGTTGTTAACGGAATCTGTTGAGGGTCTCTCAGCGAGGCTAAGGGTTATTCAAGGTGATGTTATTGAGCCTAGGAAGGGTGTAGTGATTAGCGGGAAGGAGCCCGAGCTCCCACTGATAACAGCTAAGGATAAGGCTTGCTTAGAGTACGTAGCCAAAAGGCCTTTCAGCCACGTTATGGTAAGCTATGCTAAGAGTCCCGAGCAGATAGAGCTTATCAAGTCCATCCTAAGGGATTATGGTAGGCAGGATGTGAAGGTCCTAGCTAAGATTGAGACCCCCTCTGGTGTCAGGAGGGTTAAGGATATAGCTCAGGCCTCCGACGGGGTTGTGGTAGCTCGCGGCGACCTAGGAATGCACTACAGCCTAGAGGATATCCCGATAATACAAAGGGATGTTGTCCGCGCCGCGAGAGCCTTGTATAAACCCGTTATCCTAGCTACAGAGTTCCTTTCAAGCATGGTTGAAAGGCCTGTCCCCACTAGGAGTGAGGTTGTAGACATATATGAGGCCGTCAGACTCTCCGTAGATGCACTACTACTAACCGGAGAGACAGCTATAGGCAAACACCCCGTTAAAGCCGTACAATGGATGAACAGGGTTATAGTTAAAGCTCAGCAGGGTTTGAGCGTGGAAAGGCCGATGGCTACGACCCAGATATACAGGTTAGCCCGCGGCCTTGTAGAGCTAGTGGAAAATCTCAATGCCACGCTAGTCGTATACTCTAAGACTGGGAGGTTCGCTGAGAGGATAGCATCATTCAGGCCCACGAAGCACTACTATGTAGGAGTTCCAAACGAGAAGGTGGCTAGGACAGTTAGACTACTCTGGGCCTCAGAACCAGTAGTTGTAGGTGATACTAGCTACGAAGAAGGTCTAATGAGGACTACCAAGCTATTAGAGGATAAGGGTGTCCTAGGCCCAGGTGATACAGTGGTAGAAGCTGCGTGGTCTAGCGAGAGGGGGGTTTACCTGGTGAGGATAAGGAACATAGTGGTATAGTGTCACACAACCAGATCTATATAGGTTAACCTTTTAAGAGCTTGTCTCATGAAGAGCTACGAGGGAGTATATGAGTGGGATACGCCGGGTTTAAAAGTTTAGGCCTTGTATACAACTTCGATTGTTCTAAGGAGCTAAGAGGGCTTACATAGGATTTCTCAATTACCTTCAATGGCGGGTTACGAGGGTATATTAGGGGGTACTACGGCGTATCGGAGGGTTTAATGCTTATTAAACTGTAGACATGGGTATTACCTAGTCTGGCTACGCTTATCGAGCCTAGGTGGCTTACCATGGGCATAGAGGTTAACGGAGTCGGTATAATAGCTGTTGTGTGCCGTAAGTGTGGATTTAAACTATACTGGTACGCTATAGGCGATAGTAGCAATAGGACTAAGTTCAGTGGGCCCCCAACACCAGCTAAAGCTCTAAGTGGTTATGATGGAGGACACTGCCCCCTATGTGGAAACAAGCTGTCAAGAAAACCATCTAAGATAATTTTCATGACACAAAAGGAGTTCAATGAAAGATATGTTGTCGGAGAATACAAGCTAATCTTAAGGAAACAAATGCAACCGGATATAGTAGCTATCGTAACTAGTACGAACTTAAATGAGGGGGGTTTAGAGCCTCAAGTCCTAGAGGTCTAGGGGTATCTTTGAAAGCTACCTCCTGCCTACAGTTAACATCTTTTCCCTCCGAAATACGCTAAATCATCCTCAGCACCACTCTTAAGCTCACGTTTCTCCACTAACGGAATCCCCGTTAGCGGGGTTGAGCCCAGGCCCTGGGATCGCAGGCTTCACCCGAGCCCCGTGGGTTCCCGTCGAGCCCTAATGTCACAGGGTTCCCACTAGATTCCACACCCTCCTCCTATCGTCAGGGGATTTGCTGTCCAGAAGGTCTTGGAGCTCTGCGCACGCCATGCCTTAAATCTCGTAAGTGCTCGGTGTGGGGGTTCTCAGGCTACGAGTAACAGTGGAGGCAGGGACTGCTTCCAAGCCCCAGGAAGGATTTAACCTTAATAATCCCCGAGGCCACTGCATTAGTGGAGATGCTAGTGGAGGTGGGTCTTGGTGAGTTACACATATGCTACATTAGGTGATTTGAAGAAGGGGAGTTACATAGTGATAGATGGAGAGCCTTGTAGGATTGTGGATTACTCAACAGCTAAGACTGGAAAACATGGTAGTGCTAAAGCTCATGTTGTAGCTATAGGCATATTCTCGGGCCAGAAGAAGACCTTGGTGGCTCCTGTTGATACTAAGGTTCAGGTACCTGTTATCGAGAAGAGGGTGGCTCAGGTTATAGCGGATTTAGGGGGTTCCGTTCAACTCATGGATATGGAGTCCTATGAGACCTTTGAGGTAGAGAAGCCAGCGGAGGATCCAGAACTTGCAGCCTCCCTGAAACCAGGGGTTAGCGTGGAATACTGGCTTATAATGGGTAAGCCTAAGATTATGAGGCTTAGAAGCTAAGAGCTAGAACCACCCCTACTATACACTTCATACTTTGAGAGAATGTTCATAACATTCTCCATGTAGTCTCTCACCTTCGATACCAGGCGCTCACCCCCAGTAGCCTTAACCCTTGCTATGATCTCCTCTAAAACCCTCTCATAGGATTTGTATCGTTCGTTTAAAACCCTCCACGGGATCCCCTTTAAGGCCTCCTCCACTTCCTGGTCTCTGGGGATTAGACCTTTAATCATTAACAGTGAGATTATAGGGTAGCCTATGTACCCTCTAAACCTTGTCCCATTGTCATCAGAACTTGCTACTATTGATTTAGGCCCTGTAATCTCGATGACGACATTATAGCTCCTATCACCCATGCTAGACTCTACGACTGCTACCACCTTCGAGCCCCTATCCTCTAATACTCTAACCCTACCGTCGGCTATGGAGCCTGCAGCCTCCAATACCTTAATCTTAGGAGGAAGCCTTAGCGGTCTCCCCTCCACCTTAAACTCCCCAGTTCTGTGTTTAAGCAGGGGGAGCTAAAAGCTTGTCAGACTAAATGGGGTCTTGAAGCTAGTTTTAACAACTATAGTAACCTCCTCATATAAGCCTTCTCTAGAGCCCATATTAGAGCGTATGATAGCACCCCCAGGGCTGATAGTGTGATAACGTATGCGTATAACGCTGGGTAATCGAGTCTAGACCAGTTATACTCTATTTGTGCTCCAAGCCCTCCTGTTAGCACGAAGCTCTCGGCTATGAACACCACTGCGTAGGCTGTACTCACTGCTATCCTGAGCCCTGTCAGCAACCCTGGTATTATGTAGGGTATTACAACGTACACTATCACATGTAGCCTCGACCCACCCATGCTCTTAACTAGATCCTCGTACTCCCTGGGAGCTCTCGTAGCCCACTCCATTGTTGATAACGCTATCGGATAGTATGTTATGATCGCTATTACCGCTATCTTACTCCACTCCACTCCAAGGATCCAGAATAGTATGGGTATTAGGGTTACATGGGGTATGGGGTATGTGGCTAGTATAATGGGCCTTAGGAGACTCCTACCAACAGCCGTCCTTGAGGCTATGAGGCCTGAGGGAAGCCCTAGCACTAAGGCTATTAGTAAGGCTGTAACAACCCTCCTTAGGGTTATCAACGTGTTCTCAACCAACACCCCACCTGTGAGGCTCCAATAGAGTTCTGCTAAGACCTGAGCTGGCGTTGGTAGGTATGGTTTCTTAAACGTAGTAGCTGCTAGATGCCATAGGGCTATTAGTAGGATTGACGTGGTAACAACCACTAGGAGATCTTGTAGTACACGTCTATAGCTCTCCTTAGCCTGCCCCAAGCCCCCTCTCCACCCTCGAAGACCTCAACTACCCTAGCAGGCCTTCCGGCTAGTATGTGGATTAAGCCGTCCTCGTGTAGAGCTTCACTAACATCATGTGTCACGACCAGGACTAGCCTATCCCTAGCTAGGCTCCTAAGGTAACCCCATAGGAGCTCCCTACTCCTAGGATCTAGGTTTGCGGTTGGCTCGTCGAGGAGCACTATCTTAGAGTTTGAGGCTAGAGCTCTAGCTAGGGCAACCCTCTTCCTCTCTCCACCCGATAAATGCCTAGGATACCTATTAGCGTAACCTAGAACTCCCATCGCCTTCAAAGCCTCTACAACCCTAAGCCTCCTCTCATTCCCATCAATTCCAGCTATCCTAAGTGGAAGTTCAACGTTAGCGTAGACTGAGAGCCATGGGAGGAGCTCGTTATCCTGCGGTACATAGCTTACGCTACCTTTACTAAGCGATCCACCCTCTAGGGTTATGAAGCCTCGTAGGGGGTTTAGAACACCGGCTATGAGCTTTAAAAGCGTCGTCTTACCAACACCGTTTGGCCCTAGGATTATGTGGAGTCGTGGGCCCTCGAAGACATGGTTAAATGAATCTAATATGTAGGTGTCGCTCTGTGCGTATTTGAAGGTGAGATCTTCAATGTAGAGTTTCAACCCCACTGCACCACTAGAGCGTTATAGTCGGGCTTACTAGTTATAAGCCCTCTTAGGAGAAGCCATGAGCTTACAAGTTCGAAGTTGCCCCTGGGGTAAACTGTTATCCTACCCCTCCACTCGGGTAACCACTTGCCTCTAAGCTCCTCTGGTATGAATATCTTCTCCTCTATGACACCCCTATACTTCTCCGGGTTGGCCTTATAAAGCTCTAGAGCTTCGTTGAGCATGGAGACGAGCCTTAGAACCACCTCCCTATCTCCGATTACAGCAGGTCTAGCTATGATCACCGAAATGGTTATAGGCTCACCGAACACGTCATCTCTAGCAAGTAGCCTAGCACCCTTAGCTAGTGCAAGGCTACCCCAGGGGTCTGGAAGTACTGCAGCCTCAACCCTACCCTCCATGAGCATCTGGAATCTAAGAGGGATACTCGGGACATCGATCAGCTCAACCCCCCGAGGATCTACCCCAAGACGTTCTAGCATGACCCATGTGACGAACTCTATGATCGTATTCCTCGATACAGCTACCTGCTTCAAACCCTTCACATCCACCCCGCTACCGGGTGGTGCAAGCAGGTAGAAGAGGCCATCGCTTGGATGCTCTCCTAGGAGGAGTGACGGTATCCTCACATCTACACCTCTATCAGCCAACATTAAGGTTGTAATGGGGTCGTTTAAAGCTACATCTATAAGCCCGGCAGTGAAGGCGGCATCTCTATCTCTAGCCGAGCCAAAGAACTTTAGGGTGGCATTAAAGCCGTATTTAGCATAGAGACCCTCAACATCAGCCACTATAAACGGGATGGAGTCTATTACAGGTAGTAACCCGATCCTCAATACAATAGGTTGAGGTGTACTAGGAGCGCCTTCCTCGACAGGTGGAGCTTCAGTCCCTGTAAGCATCCTATACGCTACCAGGGCTAAGACTAGTAGGGAGATCAAACCTATAGCTATGAGCACAGCAAACCTCAAACCAGACACCGTGTAATGTAACTCCTACACCCTTATAAACCTTTCTACAGTTTACCAAACCTGCCTATACACGCATAGAAAAGTATATAAGGTTCTAATGCTTAACTCTAGTAGGGTGCCTCTATGGCGTTCAAGGACCTAAGGGATGCTATCACAGCTCTGGAGAAATGGGGGTTACTTAGGAGGGTTAAGGTTGAGGTAAACCCGTTGTTGGAGGTTGCTGAGATAGCTAGGAGGGTTATGTACAGGAGGGGTCCCACACTGTTATTCGAGAACATTAAAGGCTACCCAGGCTGGAGGATGGCTACCAACCTCTTCAGAGACGTTGATACCATAAGAAGACTTCTAGGTGTTGAGAGACTGGAGGATGTGGGGGAGAGGCTTGTCAAACCCTTCATGGGCCCTCCCCCCATAGGTTTAACTGATAAGCTGTCAACACTCTTTGATGTCCTAAAGCTTGGCACGTACACTCCTAGGAAGGCCTCCAGGGGCTTATTCGAAGATAACGTTATAGAGTCTGAGGGCTTCGATAGGACACCCATACCTAAAACCTGGCCCGGAGATGCTGGTAGGTACATAACCTATGGTCTCGTCCTCTCAAGGGATCCTGAGAGTGGTGTGAACAACATGGGTGTGTATAGGATTCAGATATTAGACGGTAGTAGGGCTGCTATGCACTGGCATGTTCACAAGAGAGGGGCTTTAGCCTGGCAGAAGGCTAGAGAGCATGGTGCTAAGAGGCTTAAGGTGGCTATAGCAGTGGGATCCGATCCAGGAACTATGCTTACGGGGGCTCTCCCAGTCCCATACCCCATAGATAAGCTTCTCTTCGCCTCGGTGGTTAGAGGTTCAGCTTTAGAGGTTGTAGACCTAGATGGGGTTTTCGTTCCCGCTAATGCTGAGGTCGTCTATGTCGGTGAAGTTGACGCAGGGACTTTGATCGACGAGGGGCCCTTCGGTGATCACACGGGCTACTATACACCACCAGCAAAGTACCCTCTCTTCAGGCTCGAGAGGGTGTATCATAGGGACGACCCGATATACTATTTCACTGTTGTAGGTAAACCTGTCCTAGAGGATGCGTGGATCGGTAAGGCTGCTGAGAGGATATTCCTACCATTTATGAGGATGCTCCTACCCGAGATTGTCGACGTTAACCTACCACCTGAGGGGCTTTTCACAGGGGGTATAGCCATAGTGTCTATAAAGAAGAGGTATCCCGGTCACGCTAAGAAGGCTATGCTAGGCTTATGGGGGCTCGGGTTGTTCAGCCTGGTTAAGGTTATAATAGTTGTTGATAGTGATGTTAACGTCCACGATCTGGGACAGGTGTTGTACGCTATAAGCACGTGCGTAGACCCACAGAGGGATGTCGTCGTGGTACCCTACGCGGTGACGGACGAGCTAGATCATGCGGCCATGGAGAGGAGCTACGGGTCTAAGCTAGGTATAGATGCCACCAGGAAGTTTAAGGAGGAGAGCTACGGTAGAGAGTGGCCTGAAGAGGTTAGCCCCGATTCTGAGACGGTGAAGCTCGTTGACTCTAGGTGGAGAGACTACGGGATTGACTAGGAGGCTGAAGGCATACGTAAGGCTCACCAGGCCTATTACGGCCCTCTCGACGGTACTCGCAGCTATAGGAGGCTTGTTCTACGCGGGTAACCCCCTGGACTACTCTGGAATCCACATTCCACTACTTATCGTTACAGGCGTTATGCTAGCGCATTTCGCTATTAACGCTCTAAACGACTACCTAGACTATAGGAGTGGCCTAGACCTGCTTACCCCGAGAACGCCCTTCAGCGGTGGATCTAAGGTTCTCGTGGACGGCATTATGAAGCCTGCGGAGGCCCTAGGGGTTTCATTAGCCCTCCTACTCCTAGCCTTCGCTATAGGACTGTATCTAACACTGTACAGAGGGCTCCTGGTGCTAGTGTTAGCTGTTACAGGAGCTCTGATAATAGCTACCTACAACGAGCTCCTCGTTAAAATAGGTTTAGGGGAGATAGCGGTATGGGCTAAGGGTGTCCTAGTCTTCGTGGGAGCCCACTACACGGTAGCAGGGTTTATAACGTTAGAGGCTGTAGCAGTAGGCATGGTTTACGGTGGGGTTTCAGCGCTCACACTATACGCTAACTTCATCCCAGATGTGGAGGCAGATAGAGTGGTTGGGAGGAAGACCTTACCAGCACTCCTAGGGGGCAAGGCTTGGCCAGGGTATCTCATGATATCACTAACACTAACCCTAATACTCGTACTACTGGTCTCCCTAAGGCTCTTAAGCCCCCTAGCGATCCTAGCACTAATACCGTTAGCTTTAACTCTTAGGGTTGCTCTTAAACTGAAGACAAGCAGGGGTCTCGAGGATATAGTGGGGGCTCTGGCGTTGAACACCAGGCTATGCAGGGGTGTTGATGTCATAGTAACAGCTTCTATCGTAATCGAAGCCCTCCTCTAAGCCCCCGACCCCCATGCTCTAGGCAAGCTACCCCTCTTAACGTTAACCATTTTTAGGTTGCAAAGCTTACCCCCAATTGGTGGTTAGCTTGCCTGGGAGGAGGGTTGCTGTCGGCTCCGACGACCTATACCCTGCGGCTAGGCTTGCTGTCGAGTACTTGAAGAAGAAGGGTTTTGAGGTTATAACGGTAGGCTCAGTTAGGTCTGGTAGGCCTGAGCCCTGGCCTAGGGTTGCTATTGAGGTTGCAGAGATGGTTGCTAGGGGTGAGGTTGACTGGGGTGTGCTCGTATGCTATACGGGGACCGGTGTTTCGATAGCTGCTAACAAGGTTAGGGGGGTTAGAGCGGCTCTATGCAATGACGCTGAGACAGCTAGAGGTGCTAGGCTGTGGAATGATGCTAATGTCCTGGCTATGAGCGGTCGTCTCGTAACAGAGGTCTTAGCTAGGGAGATCATCGATGCCTGGCTTTCTGTTGAAAACATTGATGAGAGTGAGAGGGATAACATAGAGTTCCTGAAGCGGTACGATGAGGGCAGGGGGTAGGGGAGGCTTAGGGGTTTGAGTGTATGGGATAGGGTGGCTCGTGGCAGCATAGCACTCTCCATAGGATCCATAGTATCGTTAGCGATAGCATCAATAGGTAGTATCATTATAGCCAGAACATTAGGCCCTGAGAACTATGGTTTAATATCAGTGATAATGATAGCACCTAACATGCTCATGGTGCTAAGCGATCTAGGCGTATCAACTGCTATCACAAGATACGCTCCCATGAGAGGCTATGGTAACTCATACATAGTGGCGGGTGTCGCCATCAAGGCTATAACAGGGCTTTTAGCCTCCTTAGCCTTGATGCTAACAGCGGGCTATGTAGCAGAGGCCCTTGGGAGGCCGTACATCGAGCCCTACATTAGGCTTGCAGCGGTACTTGTAGTGGCAAACTCCATAGTATCAGCTGTAACATCAGCCCTCATAGGCTTAGGGGGTTACTTTACCAGCGCTATCATACAAGCTTCGCTAACAGCCTTAAGGGTTGTGGTTGGAGCAGGCCTCGTTATAGCTGGTTTCGGTGTCCTAGGAGCGGTTCTAGGCCATGTCGTGGCTTGGAGTGTCTTAGCACTTGTATCCCTAGCGTTACTCCTACACCGTGTAGGTCTCAGCGGTAGGCCGTCGGCTAGGGTTGTGAGAGAGATTCTAGCCTACTCCACACCCCTCTACATCCCAAGCCTCCTAGGCCTGCCCCTAGGGCAACTCTACTACTCCATCCTAGCCAGGGTTGCGACAAACTGGGATCTAGGGAACCTAGGTGTAGCAGGTAACCTTATGACGGTTATTGGTAGTATCGGTGGAGCTATATCAACAAGCCTCCTATCAAGCTTCCCACTACTACTAGGTGATAGGGATGGTCTATCAAGGGCTGTTGAGAAATCGATAGCGTACACAGCCCTCATAATGCCGGCCATGGCTGGGGGTGTTATAGTGTTAGCTGAACCACTCCTACTAACCCTCTACGGCAACTCATACGGTAAAGCACCCCTATACGCATCGCTAATAGCTCTAGGCGTAATGCTAGCACCCCTAGGCTCCTACGTGTGGGGTGCATACATGGCTAGCATAGGTAGAACCGATGTACTCTTAAAAGCTGGAATCCTAGGAGCTCTCACAGGGATCCCGATATACGTCAGCCTAACCCTAACAATGGGGGTCGTAGGGTACATAGTAGCGGGCATCCTAAACTCGCTCATCGTAACAACATACCTACTCACAGTAGCCTTAAACCAGGGTGTCCGCGTAGACCTAAAATCAACCTTTAGGATGATAACACCAACAGTAATAGCCTTAACAACAGCAACACCAGCACTACTAATACCAGAGGACCCCCTGGTCAGATGGATACTAGCACCCCTAACCTACACACTAACACTAGCAATAGTAACCCCCGTGATAACGGGGTCTGAGATGCTATCAGAGATGGCCGTAACACTGAGAAGAGCGGGCTTCATAGGGTCACTCATAGCACTAGCAATAAACATAGACGTTAAGGTAGCAGGGAAAATATGGGGGTTGAGGGAGTGAACACAGCTAGCTCCCATCAACCTAGCCCAGGTAACCACTAGAAACACAGCTTAAATGGCATGGGGTACCATACGAGTTCAAGAGACTGCCTAGCAGGGTATGTCCAAACTATGAGGTTGAAATGGAAGAGCTCCCAGGAAGAGGGAAATGAAATGCTCTAAATCCTGATCTAAGGAGAATAGTAAATGGAATGAAAGTAAGTATAGGATACCAATACTCCGGGCACTAAATCTGCTCGGAGAGTAAAAGTAAGCATAGCAAATGTGTTGATGGAAGCCCGCAACTGAAAGTCTCGTCTTTAAAGGTGGGGGTGGAAAGAGATTGCCTAGACATATAGGGTTAAGGTGGAGGAGAGCCGGTGCGGGAAGGAGGTCCGATGGTCCCACCGGGGCCGAGGCCCCCGGCCCTGAAAGGTGATGCCCCAAGGATGGGGAATCCGATAGGAGGGATGAGGTGTGCGCTTCCGAGCGGAAAACCGGCAAACCGCTCGGGGAGGTCTGGCTTCAAGCCAGGCCTCTGGGGATGCGGGGAGGGGGTCACATGGTGGGAGTTGGATTCTTCTACTTGGGTAGCTTTAAGCCTAAACGTTACCAGCCATCTCTTTAACCCGGAATTTAAGCTTCCTAGGCTTGATGGAGAACTCCTGCCTACTCTCCACAAGCTCCATAGCCACTTGTATAAGCTTCTTAAGCCTATCGTCTACCAGCCTATAGTAGACATTCTTACCAACCTTCCTAAACCCTATGAAGCCTAGCCTCTTAACAGCACTCATATGGTATGATACGAGGTTCTCAGGCCTCCCAATAGCCTCAGCAATCTCCTTAACGGAAGCCTCCCCCCTCTTAGCCAAGTACATGAATATAAGTAGCCTGGTAGGCTCAGATAGCATTTTAAAGAGTTCACTAGCATAGCCTAAGGTGTAAGCCAGCCTCTCAGCATCCAAACCCTTCCCACCAGGATGTCTTTAAAAACTCAAGGTTATTAAGCGTTAATACATTAACAAACCTATTAGACTCAAATAGGTGAGGTGTTAGGCTGTGCTCGACCAGTACTCTAGGTGGGGTGAGCTACTCCTCTCAGGCTACGAGTCCAGCCGTATGGCCCTCTCGGGCTTCAGTATAGCTGGGGGTCTGGGTGGTGTCGTTGTCTGCGGTATGGGTGGGAGCGGGGTTTCAGGCGACTTCCTCTCAGTTATAGGTAGGCTTTACGGGGCCCGCTTGCCAATACTTGTTTTTAAGGGTTTCGATCTACCACAGTGGTTTTCAAACCACCTTGTTGTCGCTGTAAGCTACTCCGGGAACACTCTTGAGACCCTAGAGTGTTCTAGAAGAGCTCGGAGCCTGGGGGCTAGGGTTGTACATGCTAGTAGTGGCGGGCTACTCATGAGCGAGGCTGAGAGGGAGGGGATCCCATGGATACCATTGGAGCAAGGCCTGGTACCCAGGGTTGCCTTACCATCAATGGTTGGGGCTCTACTAGGCTTAACTAACATAGTGGGGGTTACAAGTGTTGGGGATGAAGTCCTACTGGAAGCATACTATGCTCTTAAGAACACCTTGGTCGATGATGCTAGAAGCCTGGCCGATAGAGTTCTGGACGCTGATATCCTGGTAGTTGGGGCCTGCGGCCTCTACGGGGTTTTAGCTGAGAGGTTTAGAAGTGAGTTTAGCGAGAATAGCAAGATGCTTGTTAAAGCAGAAGTGTACCCCGAGTCCGCTCACAACGACATAGTAGCTTGGCAGGCTAAGAGGAGGGCTAAGATAGCGTTTATAGCGATTAAAGGTGGAGGTGGTCTATGCGATAGGATAATGGAGTTTGTATCCAGGAAGTATAGAGAGCATGGAGTGGTAGAGGAGTTAAACCTTGGAGCACCATCCCTAGCGAGTGTACTGAGGGGGGCCCTGCTAGGAGGGTACGCCTCGGTACTAGTGGCTAGAGAGAGGGGGGTGGAGCCTTCTACAACACCGGTGATAGACGAGTATAAGAGGGTGCTAGCCGGTGGCATGCACGCTTAAACCTGGAACCCCTACTTGTAGGGCACGTTAGGGTCCTTCGAAGCCACAGTTAGGGCACTTGTATGGGATCATCTGGACTCTACACTTACGGCAACGCCATATGAGTATTATACCACAGTTGGGGCAGTAGAAGGAGGCAGCTCTCTCCGTAGGGTTTATCGGTTTACCACAGCTGGCGCATAGTGGGGGCTCTACGCTATCATACATATCTACCCTCCTTAAGGTCGCAGCGCTCTTAGACATGCTCTTCACCTAAGCTAGCTTCTGGGATGAGGGTTTAAATGCTTTATAGTAGTTTGCTGACTATACTCGGTATCTCGAATGGATTTCTAGCGATCTTAGCTCCTGCTTTCTCTAACGCTCTAACCTTACTAGCGTAATCACCCTCACCCATCATTATTATTGCCCCAGCATGGCCCATCCTCTTACCAGGCGGTGCTGTCCTCCCAGCTATGAAGGCTACTACTGGTTTCGTGAACCTACCCTCCATTATCATTCTTGCAGCCCTCTCCTCCATATCGCCTCCGATCTCGCCAATGAGTACTAACACTTTAGTCTCAGGATCCCTCTCGAACATCTCCATAGCCTCCGTGAAGGTTAGCCCTACAATGGGGTCCCCTCCAATGCCTATCACCGTTGACTGTCCGATGCCCTCCTTTGTAAGAGCGTAGCTTATCTCATAGGTTAGCGTACCACTCCTAGATATTATGCCAACAGGCCCTCTGCTGAAGACATGACCTGGCATTATACCAACCTTAGCCTCACCCGGTGTTATAACACCTGGGCAGTTAGGCCCAACTATTATCGTACCCCTACTCCTAGCGTAATTAGTGAACCTTAAGGTTTCATGGACGGGTATACCCTCGGTTATGACCACCACTAGCTTCAATCCAGCATCTATAGCCTCGTATACAGCGTCTGGAGCAAACCTAGCTGGAACGAATACAATCGACGTGTTTATATCGGGATGCTCCTCTAACGCCTCCCTCACGCTATCGTAGACCTTAACCCCGTGAACCTCGCTCCCACCTTTACCAGGTGTTACCCCGGCAGCAATCCTCGTGCCATACTCTAACATTAGCTTAGTATGGAATGACCCCTCCCTCCCCGTTATACCCTGGACTAAGACAACCGTATTCCTGTTGACGAGCACCGCCATGTAGATCACCTCGCAGCCTTAATAGCTTCAACTACTGCATCCACAGGGTTATCGAAGGCTCTTATACCAGCCTCTTCTAGAATCCTCCTACCCTCCTCCTCCCTGGTTCCGGAAAGTCTTACGAATACGGGTTTAGGTTTACCAGCATACTCTCTTAAAGCCTCGACTATCCCCCTAGCAACCTCATCACACCTCGTTATACCGCCGAATATGTTTATGAATATGCTCTTAGCCTTAGGGAACTCTAGTAATAATGATACCGCTCTCTTAACCCGCTCAGCACTAGCACCTCCACCTATGTCAAGGAAGTTAGCCGGGATACCACCATACTCGTAGACCAGGTCCATACTAGTCATTGTAAGCCCAGCTCCATTACCTAAGACTCCAACGTATCCATCGAGTTCTACAAAGGCTAGCCCTAGACGTCTAGCCTTCGACTCCCACTCGCTAACCTCCCCACCTTCAATTCTTTCAACAGCTAGCTCCGGGTGTTTGTATGAAGCATTATCATCAACTATAATCCTAGCATCCAGGGCTACAACCCTATCTCCTACAATCGTTAACGGGTTTACTTCAACCAGCTCAGCATCATAGTCTATGAAGGCACCGTACATGGATTGGAGTAGGGATGCGAATGACTGCATCAAACCACCCTTCAACCCAAGCTTTTTAGCTATAAACCTAGCCTCAAACCCCCTCAAGCCGGTATAGGGGTCTACATGGTATCTAATGATGCTCTCAGGCCTTTCCCTAGCTATCTCCTCAATATCAACACCCCCATAGAGGCTAGCTAGTACAACCGGTTTCCTAGCACTCCTATCAATTGCTATGGAGGTGTAGAGCTCCACCGAATGCTCTACAGCCTCCTCTACAAGAACATACCTAGGCTTAAGACCCTTTATAGGGTAGTCGAAGAGGAGCTCCACCAAGGAGACAGCTTCATCCAAGCTCTTAGCAATCCTAACACCACCAGCCTTCCCCCTACCAGCTACGAGAACCTGGCTTTTAACAACAAGAGGTGGTGTTAAACCACTAGACACAAGCTTACCCCTCACATCCTCACCTTTCTCGACAACAACACCTCTGGGAACGCTAACACCATACCTTGCTAGAATACCCTTAGCTTCAAACTCGTAGAGCTTCAAACCCGGACACCAAGATAACAGGTGGTCTAAACTCCTTTTAAACTACTGCTATGTAGTCGAAGTTCTAAGCCAACACTCAAGAGGGGCTAGCTGTTCTCCCCCAACAGGAGTCGTTAAAAGCCGGATCCCAGAGCTAAGCTATGGGTTTAAGGAAGTGCCTAGGGTTGATGAAGGGTCTTACGTGGTGGAGGTTAGCTCTGTATTTAGCCTTGATAGGGAGCATATTGGGGTACTTGTAAGGTGGGCTCTATCCACGGGTGTATTCCTAGTTGTTGAGCCTACAATAGCCTTTGTAAGAGCTCCAAGCTCCCATCGGGTACTGCCCCTAGCTATCGGGGTTGGAAGCTTGATATCTCGTAGCGAGCCACCGCCTGTCAGATACTATGTTGTTGAAAGACCGTTCTGGGCTAGCTACTGGAAGGTTGGTCTAAGAGAGCCTAGCCTTAGAGTACTCGATGGTGCTAGGATAGCTCTCGAGGGTACAATAGTATCCCTAGATTTCAGGGACCCCGTAGCTCTGGTTGTAAACGGGCTACCCGGGGTCCACGTGGTGAACAAGGTTGCTATGCCTAACTGTACTCCACTCGCTCGGCTTAAGGACGTAGTGGTACTGTGTAGAAGTGGTATAGAGTATATCACGAACCTCGTGGAGGGGGAGGCGGCTAAAAGGGTGGAATACATGGCCGTCCTAGCTTCATCAGCAAGCCCTGGCCCTGCTACAACTGACGTAGATAACTAGGTGCTCGGGTCTTCCAAGCCTTTCATAGATTTTAGCGCTTTCTCCCTCCTATACCTAACGTAGTTCATAGCATACTCCTCCAGGACACTACAGGGGTTTCTTAGCTCTACGTAGAGCCCCTCGCTATCCCTGGAGATCGATAGAAACCCTAGCTTCCTCAACCGTTTCACGATATTAACAGCTGTCCTCCCAGTAACCCCCATCTCGTTTCTAAGCGTGTCCACGACTAAGCCTAGGTTGACCCTGCCGGCACCGTGGAGCTTGTAGAGGAGTATTACTGATGCTAGCTCTCTCCTCCTAACCCTCATAGCCTTTACTCCCCCAATCCAAACTAAGACATAGGTTTATAAGTATCTTAGGCTTAAAGTTACGCTTGGAGCAGGGCGTCGAAGGTGATCTTATGGCGAGGATCCTCGTTATTAGAGCTGAGATGGGTAAGGTTGTCGAGTCTAAGATCGTTGAGGGGGAATTGTATGAGGTTGTGAGAGGATATGTATCTAGCGCTAGCCTAGAATGGGATCCCAGGGTTAGCGACTTTGTTGTTATAAAGGAGGATCTAGAGACAGATGTGGGAGACCTCCCAGACAGGGATACCCTGGAATCCCTTACTAAGTACGGTTCAATTGAGAAGGTTGAAACCGGCTATAGGGTGAGGATCCCCGTGTACACGATAAGCTTCGACAATAGATCCCTTAAGGAGGACGTCTACGTTGAGAACAAGGTATACGTGATCTCAGTCTACGTTAACGATGATCTTAGAGCACTCCTGGAATCCGAGGCTGCAAGCATAACAGTTCAGGAAACCCCACCTGAGGGTGTAAGCGAGGCCTAGTGTTTTTAGCGAGCTGGGCGTGTGAACGGTGCGATCGAGGAGGCTAGGACGGCTTCCAAGCCCCACGTTGACCATGTTCTTGTTATGCTTTTAGCGTATTAACGGGGGTTTAAAAGGCTCCCACCTGCCCTTCTTGGTAGGTGGTCTCGTTTGGCCTATACGGGGAAGGCTTTAGAGGTCTTCCTTGAGACTGGCACGAGGTTCCCTAGGAGAACCCTTGGG
>Ga0080008_129627_pt1 | contig 33049 bp, 24 predicted proteins | sample ConCONMetagenome_FD_69211 | JGI IMG/M metagenome (GOLD analysis project Ga0080008, IMG submission 69211) | Hot spring microbial streamer communities from Conch Spring, Yellowstone National Park, USA - CON_C (SPADES assembly) (version 2) | ecosystem: Environmental > Aquatic > Thermal springs > Hot...
AAACCTGGTGAGCTTCATCCTCCTAGCCTTGGGCTTCTCAAGCTTAAAACCACCTGTAACGCAAGCACCCCAGAGTGGGGTATAAACCCTGTTAAACCCTCATAGCATTTTCTTCGCACATTCCCCTCCCCTTTCCAGCTTTTTGAGGCTGTTATAGCAGTTACCTTAACCTAGCCACTATGGGGGCTTTAAGTTTGAAATCATACCTGGCGTTTAAGCCTTAGGGTTTAAGAGTAGACGTTTACTTGTGAGCTCCCTGTAGTAGCTTGATACCACGTAGAGTCTCGCTTCCACTGATGGATGTGTTGATAGGGGGCTCGACATCTTTATGTACTTGATTAAGCTTGATTGAGGCCTCCGCGGGCCCTCCGTCTTTATGTACTTGACTAGCCTAACTAGGCTTGGGGGGCTTGCTCCCGTGAGCTCGCCGTAGGCCATTGGGATTATGTAGAGGGCCTTCTTAACGCTTGGCTGGAATCCAGCCTCCCCGCTCTCCCTCATCCTCTCTATGGCCCTCTCTATCTTCACCAGAGCCGAGGCTATCCTGGTGTCCCCTGTTACCCTGACCGAGTATATGTCCGCTAGGTGCTCTCTGATCCTGGAGAACGCTAGCACCCCTATGTTGGCTAGGTATGAGGCTATCGTGAGTAGCAACCCCACCATGACTGCTATTAGCCCTATTACGAATGCTTTGAGGACTGCGAAGAAGGCGAAGAACGATCCGAGGGCTGCCCCCTCCTCATCCCGGGATTTAGCGTGCCCGGCTGCCCTCTCAGCCCCAGAGAGCACCATCGCAACCCCCACCAGGAGGACTAGGCCGAAGAGCAGGGAGAGGAGCCCTACCACGTATGCGAGGAAGGGTGTCAGGGACACTGCTATCATGTAGGCGTTATCCCTGTGAGCTATGTGTCCGAGCTCGTGCGCCAGAACAGCTTTAACCTCACCCCTGTCTAGCTCCCTTAGGAGGCCGCTGTGGACTACAACGGCCTTCTTGAACACGTTGCCTACTGCGAAGGCGTTGGGCACAGGGGTGTCGACGATGTAGAGCTCGACCTCCCCCCGGTAGCCGGAGCTCCTCTTAACCTCCTCGAACAGCTCGACAACCCACTCCTCCCCGGCCCCAGGCCTCCTAGCCCTGGAGGTGTACAGGACGAGGTAGGGGGCGACGAGGTACTGGACTACGAACAGGACGAGGAGCGCGGCGACGAGGTACGCTAGGCTGGAGTACGCTAGGCTGGTGATGCCGGTAACGCTGAGAACAGCTAGGACGAGGAGGGCGACAGCAAGAAGACCGGGGATGGTTAGGAGGGCCGCTAGAAACGTAGCACCCCTAACAATCCTCGAAGCACTAAAACCCCTACCGATAAGCCAGTAGACTAGAGGGCCTACGAGCAGGAAGCTACTCAAGACGCTCACAGCGATACCCGTGATTATGAATGTTGAGATTAAATCCAAGCCTACCACCAGCCCATAAAACAACCGGAGACAGGCCCCCTAATAAACATTTAGTCTGGGTGAAGACGATCTAGAACATCAAGCCGAAATTTATAAATCTGCTTTAACCACTAGACCCGAGGGTGCACCCTCCATGGGGTTAGAGCTCTCAACACCGAGCAGGGGTAAGGTTGTCCTAGTTATCGCTGTCCTCGCAGTGGTAGTCCTAGCTTTGGCCACCGCCTACTGGTACACGTCGAGACCACAGTACCCATGGCTTTTTAAAGGTGCCTATGCTGTGTATAAGGGTGAAGCATACGTGCTCCTCCTACCCCTAGAGGTAACCCTTAGGCTTGAAGTCGTGGACTTCAACAAGACACATGCTAAGATCCTGTTCTACGCTAAGGCTAGAGCACCAGTTGGAACCGATGAGAGGCAGGAGGTAAGATGGGTTGACTTAACGAGGGGGAGCTATACTTCTGAGAGGTCTAGGCTTGAGAGGGTGTACGAGGAGGAGAGGTACGTTGAAGGACTTGGAGTTAGGAAGCTCACAGTGTACGAGTTTAAACACGATGGTGGAACAGAGGTGGTGTACGTTGACAGCGGAACACTATGGCCGGTTATGGTAACCTACAAGGATGACATGTTCGGCTTCAAAATAGACCTTAACATAGTTGAAACAAACATACCAGGTCTCAAGAGGAGGTGAGATGCTAAAAGTAGACCGTGCAATCGAAACACGTAAAGATCGCCGAGGGCCCCAATCAATCGACGACTGCTAAGCAAGACTATTCTAAGAACAAGCCCTACAATAACCCTGTGAAGGCTAACTATAGAACCTCCAAAAGGCTACGGTATAACGGCAAGGTGGGAGGTAACTGATGCTAAAGCTTAAACAGTTTATTTGCAATAACGTAGGGTAAACGCACTGTAGGAAACGTTGTTCAAGGCTATGGAGTGTTAGGGAGTCGCAGGACTTGAAATAACCAGGGTTTAAGTACTTTCAATGCAAGATGTTTGTAGACCCGTGGATTAAAGTATAAAAGGTTTAGCTATGCCATGCAGATGTTGCGCTTGTAAAGAACCATTCAGCCCTATAACCCTCTGCCATCACTACTCCGTGGAAGCTCATATACTGAGACCGCGGAGTCCAAGGCTTCCCCCGATGAGGTGGCCATAGAGAACTTTAAGAGCATAGAGAGCCTATCCTTTAAGCTTAACTAGTGTTAACCTAATAGCGGGCCCTAAAGCCTCGGGTGAAATCCACGTGCTAGAAGCAATATGCTTCTTCCTGAGAGCACTATCGAGGGAGGAGCTCCTAGAGGTACCTAAAGATACCATACTACTGGAGTGTAAAAAGCTTGTTCCTACATTGCCTAGTTTCAAGCATATTTAGGTTTCCGGGTTGAAGGGTACCTCTGAGGGTTCTCTAAGCGTGGGTCTTATGTGGGTAAAGGTTAGGGTTGGTAGTGAGGATGGTTCTAGGTTTGTTGAGACTAGAGCTCTCGTAGATACGGGGGCTACGTTAACTGTTATACCTAGGGGTATTGCCGTGCAGCTAGGTCTTAGGGTAACTGGTAAGTCTAGGGTGGAGACAGGGGCCGGGGTTATGGAGGTGGATAGGTCTAGAGCTTACATCGAGATCGTGGGGAAAGCTGATATCGTGCCCGTGATAATCTCGGATATAATTGATAAGGTTTTGATCAGCGTGACGACACTGGAGATACTTGAGCTTGAAGTAGACCTGGTGGCTGGGAGGCTTAAGGAGAGAACATTGCTCCTCCACTAACATCTGGGGCGTGCCGGGTGCCTGGAGTATAGGCTGTGTTCTAGTCATATAATGTTGTTAAACGCCTATCCCACCCTTACTAGTATCCTAGTGTCTCCTCAACCCCCCGTCTTATTAGTGATACTGCGAGGGCCGCCATTAGCAGGCTCATGAACTTATCTAGGATTAGTAGTCCTTGTCTCCCCAGTAGTCTTACTATGCTATCGCTTAGCGCTAGTATCATGTACGCTAGCACCATGTTAACTGTTATCGCAATAACGGCTACGTGCGGCCCCGCTGTGTATTTTATGAGGAGGGTTACTGATATCGCTGCCGGCCCTGCTAGTAGCGGTGTCGCCAGCGGTACTATAGCCATCCTCTCGGGCTCCCCCCTTAGGAAGCCTAGTGGCGCCTCTAGGAGTAGTGCTAGTGATGCTATTAGTAGTAGGAGGCCCGCGGCTACCCTGAAGTCCGCTAAAGTTATGTTAAGGAGCCGGAATATAGCGTCCCCTATGATGGCGAAGGCTAGAAGCATGAGTGCCGCCACCACTATGGTCAGCCTTAGGACTCTAGCCCTCTCACCACCACTTAGCCTTGCGGTGAAAGCCTGGTAGTATGGTGTTGTCCCTATGGGGTCTAGGACTATGAATAGCATAACTATAGATTTCAGGATGTCCACTAGGGTTTCCTGCACCTGGACGACACCCCCGCTTGCTACCCTCTGTTATTTAGAGGATATGGTCACGTCTCTTAGCATGACAGCTGGGGTGTATACGTTGTACATGTTGTCAAGCTCCCTCGATAGACCCCCGATGTTGTCCTTGAAGAGATTGTAGAAGTTGCCCGATATCACTACGCCTCTAACCACACCTCTAAACTCTCCATCCTCTATGAGCTCCCCGTATGTTACTGTCGCGTTTAAATGCCCGCTCACAGGGTTTGATAGCCACTCTCCTATGGTCTCGTACACCACAAGCCCCCTTCTAACGCTCGACAGCAGGCTATCGAAGCTCTCCGAGCCCCCCTCCATTATCAGGTTTAGGGGTGCTGGTCTAGGGGCTACGGTGACTCCTGGTCTAGCAGCGTTACCCGTAGACTCTCTACCTTCAATCCTAGCTGTGTACGTGTCGTAGAGGAATGTTTCTAGGACACCCTTCCTGGTTATAGTCTTAGCCCTTGTAGCCACACCTTCGTCGTCGAACGATGTTGTGGAGTACAACCCCTCCCTCGTAGGGTCGTCCGTGATAGTTACATCCTCTCCTAACACCATGTTGTTGAGCTTACCAGCTAGAGGCGATCTACCCCTCTGCACGTTATCAGCTGTAACTGCTGGTGATAGGATGGCGTTGACCACACCTGCTGTAACCTTGGGTGAGAGCACAACAGTATACTTACCAGGCTCAACACTAACAGTCCTAAGACCCCTTAGGGCTCTCCGGGAGGCATTCTCAAGCAGGTCCTCGAATTTAAACTCGCCAAGGCTATAGCCCATATGGTACTCTCTACATATTGATTGCACCCCGCTCTCAACAGCTTTAACCTCAACGTAGCCGCTAACCCTACTAGACCTCTCCTCCAGGACGTCGAGCGATGTATTAGATAAGGCTCTCTCCGAGATAACAGCGTAGAGCTGGAGCCCTGCAACCTCAAGGCCACCCCCGCTCGGCCCCCTAGATACTTCTAACATCTCCTTCACTAGACCCCCTACATCTAGCTTCTCAAGCCTAGCATCGTAGGAGCTTTTAGCACTAGACGCTGATATCCTCTCAGGTAGCCCCCTCCAGTTGGGGTCTTCTCTAGAAGCTCTAGCTATCCTAACCACAGCTTCAACAATGGACTTGACATCGCCTGGAGCTCTAACAGAGCCACCTCCCACAGCAACCCTTCTACCAATAGCAACTCTAACCCCTAGGGCTAGCCCCTCACCACTCCTAGCTACGTTAACCTCTCCTCTAACAATGTCTATTGTTAGAGGTCTCCTCCAAACAGCTATGGCTTCAACCTCGCTAACCCCGAGTTTCAAAGCCTCCCTAACAGCTTCAAAAGCTACATCCCTAGCTCTAAACTCCACCTACGATCACCCTGCTAACCCTAACATGGGGGCCTCCGAGGCCAACCCTAGCTAGCTGCCCATCCTTACCGCAACCTCCGAAGACGCTTGTCTCAACCTTCAGATCTCTAGCTACAGCCTCAACGCCCCTGAGGAACTCTAGGATACTACCAGCCATTAACACTCCTCTCACCATCTCAATGATCTCACCATTTCTAACAACGTAGGAGGGGCCTGCGTTGAAGGAGAACATCCCGTTACCTGGATCAACTTGACCTCCACCAACCATACCCTTACCCCTTATGTAGAGCCCTGTGAAGCCTTCGAAGAGCTCCTCAACCCTCCAATCACCTGGTTTTATGTAGAAGTTAGTCTGCCTCACCAAAGGCACGTTATCGTAGCCTTCAGCTCTAGCATTACCACTTGGCTTTAACCCAAGCTTCCCCGCTACAACTCTACTCGTAAGGTAACCCTTCAAGACCCCTCTATCCACCACCACTGTCTCAACCTTAGCCGACCCCTCGTCATCGAATACAACGGGGTAACCTCCTTCAACCAAACCATTATCGACTATGGTTACATGCTCCCCGGCAACCCTGGAGCCGGCCATGCCAGCTATGACGGAGGTCCCTGAGACGACGTGATCGCCCTCACTAGCATGCCCTAAAGCCTCATGTATTACAACGCCTACGAGCTCGTTATCAACTATAGCTCTATAGGACCCTGGAGAGGGGGTTTTGGAGCTGACAACTTTCAAGGCGAGCTTGTTAACCTCATCGGAGAACCCGAGCCAGTCCACAGACTCTATATGCTCAAACCCGCCTTCGAATGTCCTCATATCACCAACTCTCTCCATGACACCAGCTTGCCTAGCTACTACGCTATGAGCTAAACCAGAGAGTATAACCTCAGACTCGCCTCTAAACCCCTCACTTGTAGCTACAAGCCTGTAGTCTGACTCGAAAGCCATCCTGGTTACAGATGAAGCTATACCCTCAAGCCTAAGAGCCTCCTTGTTAACCTCCTCGACGACCCTGATCTTATCCTCTGGAGCTACGGTAAATGGGTCGACCTTGTAGGAGCTCCTATAGCTTAGGAGACTGCTACCACCGCTGGAGAACTCTACTGGACGGCCTTGAGCTTTTGAAAGCTCTAAAGCGGTATCAACAGCCCTTCTTACAGCATCCCAGCTTAGTGATGTTGTGAAAGAGTAGCCTCTACCGTTACTGTAAACCTCAACACCAACGCCTGAGCTAACGCTGAAAGCGTACTCTCTAAGAGCTCCGCCATCAAAGACTATGAGCTCCCGCTTCCTCTCATGGAATCTTGCAATAGCGAGCCTAGCACCTCTAGAGATGGCGTAGTCTATAGCCTTTAAGACCACATCCTCTGGCAATGCACCATTCATAGTTAAACCCCTTAAATCTTAAAATCCGTTGTTAAACCTTTTATAGGGCTAGTTTAATTAACTCTAGCGGGCACTTGGATTTGAAATTAGCTTAGCTCTAAACCTAGAAGGTGATCCCTTGTGGTCACGGTTTTAGCTGTTAACGATGATGGTGTTGATAGTGTTGGTTTAAGAGTTTTAGTCGAGGAGCTCTCATCATCGGGTTTTAAGGTTTACGTTATTACACCAGCTTACCAGATGAGTGGTGTGAGTAAGACTGTAAGCTTCTACAGGTTCGGTAGGGATGGTAGGATTTGGTTTAAAAAAGTTGATGTTAATGGTGCTATGGGGTGCTGGGCTCTTAACGCCACCCCAGCTGAGTCTGTTTTAATAGCCTTAAGGCTCTTGTTAGAGGAGAAGCCTAGCATAGTGGTTTCAGGTGTTAACTCAGGCCCTAACCTAGGCTTAGAGGATATACTAACCAGCGGTACTGTGGGTGCAGCCCTTGAAGCCTACCTCCACGGCATCCCAGCTATAGCTGTAAGCCTAGCTCACGATGGCTCTGCTAGTAGTGGAGATTACAGGATCGCAGCTAGGGTAGCCTCTATCCTAGCATACTCTTTGATAGAGGGCGCTTCAAGCAAGCCTTGGTTGTTGAATGTTAACGTGCCTTTAAAGCCACAAGGGGTTATTGTAACGAGGCCTGCTTTAAACACTTATAGGACCAGGTTTAAGATTGAAGGTGAAGTGATAGAGGTGTTAAGAGATTCCATGGAGGAAAGGTACTGGGATAGAGAGTATGGAACTGATGTGTGGGCTGTCTTAAACGGGTACATCTCCATAACACCTCTTAACATTTTCAAGGTGCTCGATGCCGATGAAAGATTTAAATTTAAGTTGGAGGATATAGTTAGAAGGTTACAAGAAGATCTGTAGGTGAAGGTGTGGAGGTTTGAATAATAAGATCGCTTATACTATACATCTCACTATACATACTACTATCCCTGACCCCGCTACTAGGAGGGCTTATAGCCTCAAGAGGGTGGATTGGGTTTGATACTGGAGCATACTATTATAGGAGTGAGCGTTTAGAAGTTAGATTCACAGGCCTCCCAGAGGGTATGGGTAAGCCTAGAGTATACGTCTACATGCCCAACAGCTCCTACAGGCCTATCCTACTCCTAGATGTTGATGATAGGGAGAGTACTGTTGAAGGCTTCAGCTTCTTCTACGAAGCGAGGGACGTTAAAATAAAGACTCTCAACAACACCCTCCTCGTAGACTATGTATTCGATGATTTCAACGTTACTAAGTACGTAGTAGCGTTCAACGAATCCATAGTGTTAGGGTTCAGATCCAAGAACGAGCTGGTGTTTAGAATAGCGTTTGAAGGTAAGAACTACACCCACATTAACTAGGTTAGCTTAAGAGAGCTAGAGGGTAAGAGCGTGGAGTTCAACGATATTAGTGGACTCAACTTCACCTTCTATAACAGGCTTACCGGTATAGGCGGGGGCTCCTTAGAGTTTTCGAGGGCTGTTAAGGTTAGCGTTATAGAGGATTTGGAAGGTGTTACCACTATAGCAGTGGAGTTCAGAGGAGATCACGTGGAGGTTGTTATTAGAGGTTATGTGGAGCCTGTTAGGGTAAGCCCTGTTGTACATACTGTATCGAGCGCGCTCAACCATAGATTCGCACAGCTACTACTCCCCGTAGTCGCGCTCATAGCAGTCTCCCTAGGGTGGATTGTTTGGAGAAAGCTTTGAAGATCGCCTTGGTGGCTGCTACACTAAGACTCCTCGTAGCCCCCTTCTTCGGCCACCTATGGGATATTAAGACGTTACAGGAGACCTTATACTACACATTGAAAGGAGAGAATGTGTACACGCTAGTCTACAGCCTCAGTAGGAAGGTTAGCGAGTCGACGGGACAGCCCTTATTCTACGAGGGCTTCGCCTACCCACCACACATAACTTTAATTCTAATCCCTTTCTACACCCTCTACCTAACCTTGGGGGGAGATCCTCAGCCCATAAAGATTGGCGAGATGGTGGTAGGTGTAGGGTTACTCTACGAGCCTAAATTCTACTTATCTAAAGACACGTTCCTCTTCATGACCCTGATTAAAGCCCCCATGATTATAGCTGATTCCATCATAGTCTATATCCTGGGGAGACGTAGCCTGAGACTCGCTACTATCTACGCCCTAAGCCCCAACGTTATCCTCATAACAGGGGTCTGGGGGATGTTCGATTCCCTGGTAGCGTTATCCCTACTAGCATCCATAATGCTAGCTGAGAGGGGTAGGTATATGTTATCAGGTTTAGCCTACGGCTTCAGCCTGATGAAGCTATACCCTCTACTAGCACTCCCAGCGTTCATGATAGGCTTGAAGAGGAGGGGGTTGAATGCTCTAACCTCATTCACACTGGGTTTCGCTGTAAGCCAGGTTCCCACACTAGCATACATGATCTTAGACCCCCAGTCCTTCACATATACTGTACTTTTATTCCACCTCCTAAGACAACCTAGTGGGTTAACACCGTTGAGAATGCTAGGTGTAGCTGAGAACATAACATTAACGTCAATCATATCAATATGCCATACCATAGTAGCGGTGGCAGTCTACCTAGCGATCCTAGCCTACCTAGCTAGAAACGAGGTCGATATAATGAGAGGATCCGCTCTCACACTCCTCCACTTCCTAGCATTCAGCAAGGTAGTCCACGAGCAGTTCTACCTACCCCTATACCCACTCCTACTACAGCTAAGAATCAGAGAAGCTAGGTTGATAGAGGCTATATTCACCTCATACACCTTGGTAAACACAGGCTTATTCCTAATAGCCCCCACACTCCTCTTCCTCATCGACTACAGACTCCTACAACTACAAGCCTCCATAGTCTACGGAGACCTAGGCTACATATCCATTAACTTCATAGGACCTCTAGTAAGCTCGCTAATCTCAACGATAACCTTCATAGCCATTGTGAAAGCAATAGTAAACATTGTATCGCAAGGAAGGAAACCCCACTAGAGGAGGCAAAGAGGCCTAGCATCCCATCACCCGACACCATGGAGGCTCCGGAGCTTCCGCTCGTCTCTCAACTAACATCGATGTTCCTTCGCACACCACAGGGGTTCACCGTATCCCTTCGCTCTGAGAGGTCAGTTGTCTAAGCGAGCTTTAAACTTCCTTTTCACCCTCGCCACGACCTTAAAGAGGTGAGGTTTCCAGTTGTAAGCCACCTGAGAATATGTTTGGGTGAGGGGCGGCCTCGGAGATATGATGTGTTGGGGTTTGCTTCTCTATTCTACGGGCTACCTCTGCTCTCTCTTCTAGGCATTTCTCCTCTAGGCATTCTCTGAGTATTAGTGTTAGCGTCTCACGATCTCCTATAAGGTTTTCTATTACTTTGACTACCTCTAGGTGCTTCCCTGCTAGTAGGTCTTCTAGTTTAATACCGTATACTTTGATAGCTCTAAGTTTTAATAGTGTGTAGACTCCGTAGAACTTGGCTTGTATGCAGCTTCTAACATTAGCGGCCCTCGGGTTCTCGGTGCTCAAGCCCCCTCACGGTATTACCGTAGAGCCGGCCTGCCCTATTCTGGGTTAATTCACTACAGCCATACCCCTATTGAATCCTTAGGTTTACAAGCTTCTCCCCCGTAGCTCTAGCTATCTCTAGTGCTTTCTCGTAGAAGCCCTCTACGTTACCTTGTAGTTTTGATAGCTCAGCCTCAGCTATGGTGTTTAGAGAGTCTACTACTATCTTCTCAGCTAGTAGCTTTACAAGCATCTTCCTCCTAGAGGAGAGCCTTAGCTCCTTCTCCCCACTACCTTTAAGGTACTCTAGGTGTTTTTCGAGAGCCTCCACGAACTCCCTAATCCCCATGCCTAGAGTAGAGCTGGTTTTTATAACAGGTGGTCTCCAGGCTCCACCTCTACCTATCTCCCCTTTCTCCGCCACGAACAACATGTACTCGTATGTTTTAGATGCTTCCGGTCTATCGCTTTTATTTACAACATATATATCCCCTATCTCGAAAACCCCGGCTTTAAGAGCTTGCACATCGTCACCTGCTCCGGGCATGGTTACAACTACTATTGTATCAGCGACGTTCATAACCTGTGTTTCACTCTGACCTACACCAACAGTCTCCACTATAACCTTATCGTAGCCTAGAGCATCGAAAGCCTCTATCATAGATAGAGCTGAGAGGCTAAGACCTCCCAGGAGCCCTGCTGTGGTAACACTCCTGATGAACACACCTGGATCCGTAGCGTGCTCCTGCATTCTAAGCCTATCACCTAGTATAGCACCGGAGCTTAGAGGGCTCGTTGGATCTATTGTTATAACCGCCACTCTATACCCTCTACCCCTTAAAACGCTTATAGCCCTCGATATAAGGCTACTCTTACCAGCTCCAGGCATGCCCGTGATACCTATCACATGGGCTCCCCTACTTCTACTAGCTAGATACTCTACAACCCATGCAGTCTCACTATTCACATCCTCTAGAATGGTGAGTAGCCTCCCTAGAGCCCTCCTATCACCCTTTCCAGCTTTCTCAATAAGGTTTAACACGTAGTCTCTGGTAACCACACACTACTACCTCTCATATCCCATGCTAAGTCAGGGGGGTTTGGGTTTTAAAATGTGAATCTAAACCTCCCTCCTAGAACGCCTCTCCTCAGCTATACGTAGAAGTTTATCAACTATCTCGTTGATAGGCGTCCCGGGGAGGAAGACCTCTCTAACACCTATGTTCTTTAAAACGTCTAGGTCGACCACAGGTATACTACCACCCATGACTACAGGTATGTCGCCAGCCCCATACTCTCTCAGCTTCTCTAAAAGCTTCCTAGCTATGTATACATGAGATCCCTCGTGCTGGTTAACACCTATTATGTCCACATCCTCCTGTATAGCCGCAGCTACAACCTGGTCAACTGTCTGGCGTAAACCCGTGTATACGACCTCGAACCCCGCATCTCTAAGAGCCCTTGCTATAACCTTAGCTCCTCTATCGTGGCCGTCTAAGCCTATCTTAGCCACTAAGACTTTAACCTTCCTCCTAGTAGTAGGGCGGCTCAACGTAAGTTCCATAGACATCCTTTAAAACCCCCATTATCTCCCCTATGGTAGCATAGGCTTTAACAGCGCTTAGAACATATGGCATTATGTTATCGCCTCTCTCAGCAGCCCCCCTTAGCTCGTCTAAAGCTCTCCTCCACCTAGCCTCATCCCTCATGGACCTAACCTTCCTCACTCTCTCCTTCTGCCTCCTCTCAACCTCCTCCTGGTCGAACTCTAGGAGTGGAACCCTCCTAACCTCCTCTACATCCTCATCTCTGAATATGTTAACACCTACTATAAACCTCCTACCCTCCTCAACCTCCCTCTGGAACCTATAAGCCGCCTCCTCAACCTCCCTCTGCGGATACCCTTTCTTAACAGCTTCAAGCATACCTCCTAAGCTCTCAATCCTCTCAATATACCTCCAAGCCCTCTCCTCCATCTCATCTGTAAGCCACTCTACGAAATAGCTACCCGCCAGGGGGTCTATAACATCGGCCACCCCCGTCTCGTAGGCTATGATCTGCTGCGTCCTCAAAGCTATCTTCGCTGCAAACTCGCTTGGAACCCTGAAGGGTTCGTCGAACGCGTTAGTGTGAAGGCTCTGACACCCTCCTAGCACTGCTGCTAAAGCCTCTAAAGCTGTTCTAACAATGTTAAGCCATGGCTGTTGTGGGTAGAGGGAGCACCCTGCTGTTTGAACGTGGAATCTAAGCCACCAACTTCTAGGCTTCTTAGCCCCAAACCACTCCTTCATGATTCTAGCCCACATCCTACGGGCGGCTCTGAACTTAGCTATCTCCTCGAAGAAGTTTATGTGGGAGTCGAAGAAGAAGCTTAGCCTTGGGGCGAACTCATCCACATCTAGGCCCCTAGCTATGAGTTGCCTCACATACTCAATCCCATCAGCTAGGGTGAACGCCAGCTCTTGCACGGCTGTAGCGCCAGCCTCTCTTATGTGATATCCACTTATACTAATGGGATTCCATTTAGGCAGGTTCTTAACGCTCCACTCGATAACATCCATTGCAACCTTAACAGCCGCCTCAGGTGGGAACACATGGGTCTTCTGCCCTATGAACTCCTTCAGGGGGTCGTTTTGAGTGGTACCCCCAATTCTATCATAGCTAACCCCCTGTTTCTCTGCTACAGCAACGTAGAATGATAGTAGTACTGGTGCTGGGGGGTTTATAGTCATGTTTGTTGTGACCTCGCCTAAGTTTATATCCCTGAATACTATCTCCATATCAACTAGGGTCGGCACACTAACACCTACAACCCCCACAGCGCCCTCAGACAGAGGATCGTCTGGGTCTACGCCTACAAGGGTTGGATTATCGAATGCCAAGCTTAAGCCTGTCTCGCCAGCTTTAATAAGCATTTTAAGCCTCTCATTAGTCTCCTCCGGGCCTCCGTAGCCGCTGAACATCCTTATAGTCCATAGCCTAGCCCTGTACATCGTAGCGTGTATACCCCTGGTGAAGGGATAGGCTCCTGGAACACCTAGCTTCTCCATGTAATCGTAGTCCTTCAAATCAGCTGGTGTGTAGAGGCGTTTTACTGGGATACCGCTTAAAGTAGTGAACTCCTCCTGCCTCTCAGGCATCCTGGAAAGCCATTGTGGTAATATGTTCTCCTCCCACTCCCTGTAAGCCCTTAGGATCTCCTCTAAAGCCTCTCTAGAGTACAGTTTAGCCATGTGTGTACCCTTGATACTATAATGTTAGCTTGGTGTTTTTAAAACTTTTCCTAAGAGGCTTAAACGTGGATACGGTATCCAAGGTCTTAAGGCCTCCAGCCACCCAGTATGTGGGCTGTTACAGTTTTCATATTCAGAGAGAAGCATTTATTGGGCTTGAATCGTCGAGGGATAAGCGGTGTGCGGTGTGGCAAAGCTGTATTCTGAGGTTTTGAATAGGTATGTTGAGGTGCCTGAGGAGCCTAAGAGGATTGTAAGCCTAGCGCCTGCGATAACAGAAACCCTCTACATGCTAGGTTTAAAGGATAGGATAGCGGGGGTTAGCCTCTACTGTAACAAGCCCGAGGAGGCTAGGGATAAGCCTAGAGTTGGGAGTTACTGGAAGGTAATGTACAGTAAGCTTGAACCCCTAAACCCAGATTTAATCCTAGTAGCCACTGGGGCACAGCTCAAGATAATTGGAGAGCTCCTAGAGAGAGGTTACACTGTATACCCCATACCCCTCCCCTTAACCGCCCAGGGGATACTAGAGTACATAGTTAAGGTTGGCATGGTTGTTAACAGGTTTAAAGATGCTAGGAGGCTGGCTTGGGATCTTGAGAGTATGTTTACAAAGCTTAGAGGAACTCTAGATGGTGTTAGACTCTACTACGAGATAGACCTCGGCGGCCCCGTGGTCCCAGCGGCATACACTTACATAGTTGACGCCCTAGAATACCTTGGGGTTGAAACGCCATTCTCGGATACAAGAGATACGTGGCTTGTAAACCCCGATGTGGGGCGTGTGGTCGAGTTTAACCCTGATGTAGTTGTCTTTGAAGCCCCCTACGGTGTTGACGATCTTTTAGGCTATGCTTTGAGGAGGTTTAGAGAAAGAGGTTTAGACTCCCTTGAGGCTATTAAATCTGGTAAGCTTGTGATACTAGAGCCTGATAGCCTAGCGCACTACGGGCCCTCATTCTTCAAAACACTAGGCGAGCTTAAGGTTAAGGTTGAGAACGTGCTGGGATCGAGTTTGAGAGCTAGACCTTAATTTTAACTGTGGAAGCTTTCCTAACTCTATTCATAACAGCTAACCCTAAACCCCTCTCCTCTACACCCTCCACAACAGCCACGTCTACTCCAAGTTTATCAACAGCCCTTAGTGTTGCAAAGAGGTTTCGTGCAACCTCATAGATATTACCTCTAGATCCTATCACGAGCACCCTATCCGCTACCCCCTCATAATACCTGTAAGTCTCGGTGTACGAAAGAACAGCTACTTTTAAACTGCGCATCTTATGGTCTAAGACAACCTTCCTCGTAGCATCTAGAAGCCTTTGAAGCTCACTATAGTCATCGGCCTCAACAAGGATTAAGGGTGTGTTTGGAGCATAATGCCTATGCCTCATCCCCGGTGCTAGGGCCCTCTCAGCCTCGCCAAGACCTCTAGCGAACTCAGGTACAGTAATACTTTTACCTAGAATCCTCTCTATATCCTCAACAGGGTACGCTCCAGGCCTTAGTAGCATTGGAGGTTCCGATAAAAGGTTAATTATGGTTGACTCAACACCGTAAAGCGTCTCACCCGCATCAAGTATAACCTCAACCCTAGAGTATAGATCCTCAACCACATGCTCACCCCTAGTAGGACTAGGCTTGCCCGAGAGGTTAGCACTTGGAGCAGCCACTGGGACGCCAGCCTCCCTTATAAGCTCTAACGCCACAGGGTGTGCTGGCATCCTAACAGCAACAGTCTCAAGCCCAGCTGTAACAGCATAGGGTATCCTAGGACCCCTGGGTAGGAGGAGGGTTAGAGGACCTGGCCAAAGCCTCTCAACAAGCCTATAAGCATCCTCGGGAATCCTAGATGCGACGAGCTCAAGCTGCCTAAGATCACATACATGAACTATAACCGGGTTATCTATAGGCCTACCCTTAACAACATAAATCCTCTCAACAGCCCTAGCATCAAAAGCATTAGCGCCAAGACCGTAAACGGTCTCAGTAGGAAAAGCAACAAGACCCCCCTCCCTTATAACGCTAGCAGCATACCTAATAACATCAACATCAGGCCTAACAGGATCAACTTTAAATACTTTAGTGTAGGTCACCACACATATCCCCTAACCATCATACCACAATCCAGATGACTCCAGAATAACATTGGATGTAAACCTCACAACTTGAAGCCTCGCCTCTCCAGGCGGGGAGGTATAAAGGTTAAAGTTTATAAGTATACCACTTTTAAACTCGTTCTCGAAGTTGGGTGCAGGAGAGCTTAGCAGGCTAACGGGCGGGCCTGAGCTCAGAGCGATTATGCGCGCCCGTGAGGAACTCCGGAGAGATGACGGGAAGCGCTGGTGAGTATAGAAAACTCCCTGATAACCGGGGAGCTCGTTAGCTTAAGAGAATTAAGTTGTACCTTAAACCTACTAAACACCTAAAAGCTGGTACTTGTAGCTAACACACCCTGAATACCCTTCATATGAGAATGGCCGGGGGAGGGCTATTACCTTCAAGTTTACGTGGAGGCTTCGTTCCCGCCTATTAGAGAAATTTACTTCTAACTACAACGAGATTTTAAATACGAGCACACCGCATCTTATCAAGGAGCTAGCATTTCCGCGTATACAGGGTGTTCTTGCTATGGGGTTTGTGGAGGTTAGGGATGTTTGGAAGGATTATGTTGTTGGTAGGGTTAGGGTTACCGCTCTTAGGGGGGTTAGCCTGGATGTTGATTCTGGTGAGTTTCTAGCTGTTACAGGCCCTAGTGGTTCTGGTAAGAGTACGTTGATATACCTGCTCTCCGGCCTCGACGTTCCAACACGTGGTTTGATAAGGGTTGGTGGGGTTGAGGTGTCCCGGCTAGATCAGGCTAGGAGGGCTTCCTGGAGGAGGAGGAGTGTTGGTGTGATCTTCCAGTTCTTCCACTTGATACCGACTTTAACTGCTTTGGAGAACGTGTTGTTGACGATGGAGCTAGCAGGTGTCCCGGCTGGGAAGAGGGTTGAGAGGGCTTTGGAGCTCCTGGAGTTCGTAGGGTTGAAGGATAAGGCTGGTAGGTATCCTTGGGAGCTTAGTGGGGGGGAGCAGCAGAGGGTTGCTATTGCCAGGGCTATAGCCCACAACCCCCCATTAATACTGGCTGACGAGCCTACTGCTAACCTTGATTACGAGAATAAGGTGAGGATAGTGGAGTTACTTAGAGAGGTTTCAAATGCTGGTAAAGCGGTGGTATTTGCTACACATGATGTGGAGCTAGCTAGGAGGGCTGATAGAGTAGTACACCTAAGGGATGGTGTTGTAGTTGGGTTTGAGGGTGGTGGGGGTGCTCCTAGTAAGATCAGCCCTTAGAGTTGTTGTCTGGAAGAGGCTTGAGACTCTAGCTTTAATCCTAGTTACAATGGTGGCTGTAGCGGCTCCAGCATCGCTAGCTATAATCAAGTCGAACCTAGAGTATCAGATCTACGAGCTATTCAAGGATGTTAGTGGAGATGTAATGCTAACAGGCCGTATTCCAAGCGAGGCTCTAACAGCTTTAAAGGGGTTGGAGGGGGTTAGGAGTGTTAATGGTATGATCTTAACCTTTGGGCTCCTAGGGGAGGAGAGGGTTCTCGTAGCTGTAACAGGGCATGAGACTTTCAATAGCTTTGTTAAACTACATGTAATCAGGGAAGGGAGGTTTATTGAAGGTCCCGGGGAGGCTGTGGTTTATAGAGCGATGTTCGTTAGAGGCCCCGTGGAGATGCCCGGGGTTGGCGATGAAGTAGACCTAGTAGTGGTAACGGAGCAGAAGCCTGTATCACTTAAACTTAGGGTAGTTGGGCTAGCTACAGGGTACAATCATATTGGCCCCACCCCCTTCCTGGTCGTCGTCAATGAGGGGCTCCTAGGGAGGGTTATGAACTATACTCTAACAGCTGTCCGACTTGAAGTAGTGGGAGACCTTAGGGGTGTAGCTGGTGAGGCTAGGTCTACTATTGAAAGTCTGGGAGGAGCAGTCTCATGGCATATGGTTAATGTTAGGGAGGAGAACCCTGTGGTTTTAATAGCTGAGAGTGCTATGAGCGTTATGACGCTACCCGTCCTAATCTTCATAGCTATGGCTCCAGTGTTATCAGCCTCACTAGGCCTAGCTACAGTGGTGAGAGATTCTAGGAACGTAGCTGTAATGAAGGCTATGGGCTGCGGGTTGTGGGAGTTATTCTCAGCATACACCCTACCATGGGTTATAAGGGCGGCCCTCGGAGCTCTCATGGGGTTCCTAGTATCACCGTTTATAGCTAGATGGCTTTACCTCAACTACTTCGTAGCCGAGGAGGATCTATCGAGAGCTCTCTACGAGAGATTCGGCTTCAACCCCTACTGGGGTACATCAGCCTACTATGCACTCTTAGTCCTAGGGCTAACGCTACTAGGATCCCTTATCCCGCTCGCTATAGCCTATAGGGTTGATGTTGTAAACGTTATAGCCACAGTGGGATTACATGCTCACCCAGCCCCTAGGGTGGGGTGGAGTGTGGGTAGGCTTGTGGCTTTGAGGATGTGGGTTAGGGATATGGTTGCAAGGTGGTGGAAGACTGTGGGCTTAGTGATACCATTAAGCCTCCTGATAGGACTTGGCTCCTCTGGTGTAATGCTATCCAATGGTGTCGGGGAGTGGGTTAAAGCTGTGGAGGATAGGAGCTCCACCCCCTTCGACGCCATACTAATCATATCTACCGTTGAAAGCCCTGAGAAGCTCCTAGAACTCCTAGACAAGCTAGACTATGTTAAGAGGTACTTTGCAAGCACCCCGTACAGCTTGGCTGCAGCCGTAGAGGGTTTAACTTTTGTGGAGTTGAGGGCTCCGATCAAAGGTGATCCAGGCGTGGAGCTCCCCTTAATCCAAGGGAGGTATCCTATGGGTGGAGGCGAGGTCGCAATATCACATGGGCTAGCAAGCTACAAGGGTTTAAAGGTGGGCGATGTGCTGGAGTTGAGAGATACATTCGGGAGGATGCATAAGCTAGAGGTTGTAGGTGTTGTAAGAGCGTACCATGATAGAGGATTCCAGTTGCTATTAACACGAGATTCCCTTGTAGAGATAACAGGCTATAGACCTGGTATAGGTAGAGCTTTCACGATCAAGGTTGCCGTTGAACTCAGAGACCCCCATAGGGTTGAGGAGCTCCTAGGACGCCTTAGAAGTGATATTGAGAGAGCGGGGCCCTACGGTGTAGAGGTTGTAGATAGGAGCTCTATATCCGGGACGTTCAAAGCGTACTCCACAATGAACACATCGATAACAACAATCCTAAGCCTCCTAGCCGCAGTAGTGGTAGCAGTGGTAACGACATCGATAATCACATCAGACATATCAGCGAGAGCTAGGGAGATAGCAGTACTAACCTCCCTAGGACTACAGGGTAGACAACTAATACTGGGATTCGCAGCACAACTCATACTAGCAATCATAATAGCAATACCTATAGCATACACAACATCAAAGATCATAGCCAGAATGCTAGCAGAGAGAACAGTAAACTTCACAGGCTACATTGAACCAACAGGAGGCTTGGAGACGATAGCAACAGCAACAACGATAACACCACTCCTCATAACAATGTTCATAGTAGTATTAGCGACAACATTAACAGTACGTAGACTAGACCTGGTAAGAGCACTATCAGACATCTAAAACCAAGCCAGTCACAATAACCTCCCCCAAGGCAACCCCCAAGGTTGTCAACGGGAAACCACCCATGCCCGGAGTTCCCCATCCAGAGCTCCCAGACAGCCTCTAGAGCTTCAAAACCAAGCCTTAACAAGACTCCATGTAGAATGCCTAGAGCGTTTAACATGGGTAGCCATGAACCTTAAGCTCCAAACTTGAAACCAGAGCCCACCCTAGGCTAACAACCATAAGCCTTAAAGCTTAAACAATACAATCCACCCGTAGGCTGTGGAGCTCCTAGACCTTACAGGAGTATAGTGGGCCTGGTAAGACGGAGGTCCCGGGTTCAAATCCCGGCCGCGGCTCTATAAAGCAATTGCTTGTTCTCACGAATCCTAAGCTTGTTGATGTTAGGGGTATTCCTGATGAAGTTAGGTACAGAATCTTTGACTATCTCTGGAGTAGAGGTGTTAGGACTTCTAACTTAGGCATTGACTCTACCTACGCTAATAAGGTTAGGAATAGGAGGATTAGGGTTTCCCGATTCCCTCTTAGAGAAAATGATTGAGATGCCAACACTTGACGAGTTAGCAATGTTACTAGGCTCTACACCACAGCAGCAACAGCAGGTTGTTAGAGAGCCTAGAGATATTGCTGAAGCTATTCTAGCTGTGGATCAGTATGTTAGTGGTTTAGAAGCTGTTTTAGATAGGTATCCGCAGCTATCAAATATTGTTTGTGTAACTCTAAAACAGGGTCTATATCTAGCTATGTTGTGGTTTTGATCTGCATCTGTATTTATAAGGTGATGGGAGCATGTTTATAAGTGCTGGTGCACATACAGGGTATTCGTGGAAGTGGTTGTGGTGGAGGATATGGATCAGCGTTATACAAGGATATACTTCCCGTTTAGCGCTATCGTTGGGTTAGAGGATGCTAAGCTAGCTCTTATGGTTAACGCTGTCAACCCTTTGATTGGGGGTGTTGTTTTAGCTGGTGATAAAGGTACAGGTAAATCAACTCTTGTCAGAGCTTTTGCACAGGTGCTACCTGCTCAACCTGTTACTAAAGGATGTTCATATAATTGTAACCCGTTTAACCCTTTAGAGATGTGTGATTATCACTACGAGTTGTGGGTTAGAGGAGAGAGGGTAGAGTATGAGTATAAAAGGATAAGAGTTGTTGAGCTTCCGTTAAACGCTACTCCTGATAGAGTTGCAGGATCTATAGATATTGAGCAAACGATTAAGAGTGGTAGGGTTGTATTTAAACCTGGTCTCTTAGCAGAGGCTAACAGAAATATTCTTTATATCGATGAGGTTAACCTGTTGGAGGATTACATAGCTAATCTAATACTTGATGCAGCTGCTAGTGGATGGAATGTTGTTGAAAGAGAAGGTATATCATTTAAACATCCAGCAAGATTCATACTTGTAGGTTCTATGAATCCTGAGGAAGGTATGCTAAGGCCACAGATACTTGATAGATTCGGTCTCTACGTACCTATAGAAGCTTCTAGAAATCCTGATGAGAGAGTTGAGATTGTTGAGAGAGTTGAGGAATTCTCTAGAGATCCTATATCGTTTTACAGGAAACGGGAACCTATACAGAAACAAGTTGAGGAGAAGATCGCCAAAGCTAGAGAGATCTTGAACAACGTCGTTATTGATAGAGATTTGCTGAAACTAATTACAGAAACCGTTGTTAGACTCGGTATAAAAACTCATAGAGCTGAGATTGTTACTGTCAAAACAGCGAAAGCTATAGCGGCTCTCGATGGAAGGACTAAGGTTGATTTAAACGATGTTGTTAAAGCTATGGAGCTAGCTTTGAGGCATAGGTTGAGATCTAAACCTTTTGAAGAACCTCAGAAAAAATTCGAGGATATAGTGAAGGAGTTGACAGGGAGGGGATCTGGGTATAATCAGGTTAAGGAAGGTAGAGATGTAGAGGGTTCTGCGAACTCTTTCGGAGATGGGAAAAGCGATAAGGTAGAGAATTTCATGAAGAACTTCAGCGAATCTCCTATAGAGCTTCCCAGTCGTAACATAGATAGATCTAAGTACTTCAGTTCTTCAGCTAGTAGAAGTTCTAAAGAGTTTAGATCTGTTGCTATAGCGTCTATGAGGGGTGTAGCTATTGATGCTATACCGATGGCTAACCCGGATCTTAAAGATGTTGATATTGTTGCTAGTATAAGAGCTTGTGTAGCTACCAACCCTACTATACCTATTGCTATAGATCCTCAGTGTATCAGGGTTAGAGTTAGAGAAGAGAAGCTACCTGTATTACATATAGTACTTCTAGATGCTAGTGGTAGTATGGTTGCTGGGAAAAGAATCCCTGTAGCTAAATCTATAGTTAAGAAGCTTATCGAGGAAGCTTACATCAAGAAAATCTATGTATCTCTCGTAGTGTTCAGAGGGGAGAAGGCTTCTACTATTGCATGGCCAACGAGAAACCTTGTAGATATCCTCAACAAACTCGACGAAATCCCTTTAGGAGGTTCAACACCTTTTACAACAGGATTACTAGAGGTATTAAAGCATATGAAGATGTTTAGAGAAAGGTTTAGAGATAGTAGAGCTGTACCACATATTGTAAGTGATGGAAGAGCAAATGTTTTCTTCACCAAGAACCCTCGGAGAGAGGTTCTTGAGCTAGCTGAAGAGTTTAAGAAGTTCGGGGTAGAGGTAGTAGCATACAGAACAACACCAGCTAAAGTTGTTACCGTTCCTGACTACGTAAAACTTTTTGTTGAAGCCGTTGGAGGAGAATACCGTAGCGTAGATGGCAAAAACACAGCTGGTTAACACTCTATACCAAGATATTTAAGCTTTCGTAGCTCTACAAAACTTGGTAGAGTATATGGTTAACGAAGGAAGATATTCTAATAATCCTACCTCCAGAACTTATGGAAGATATTGAAGATATTATACCGGTCATTCTACCCCCAGACGAGGTGTTGATAAATGGTTTTAAAGCTAAGGATTAGAATTAAAATATGCTGTGAAAAGAAATTTATAGATTATGCGTATAAGTTAAGGCTTTTTTGCTCTTTTAGTTAAGGTTTTTTATTGTTTATCCGAAGCTTAGGATATTAGTTGAGAGTAGCAAGTTTGTGAAAGATTTGATGGGTTAGAGTTATTCGAGAGATCTTTCTATTTCTAGCCTTATCTTCTCTATTTCTTCTAGAAGTTCTTCGCTTGGTTTCCAATAACCTCTTCTATAAGCTTCGTATAGAATTTCTATTACTCTATGTAGCGCCCATGGATTCGATCTCCTTATCTTCTCCCTAATCTCCGTATTCGATACGTATGTCTTAGCTACCTCTGTCCACATCCATTCACTAACAGCTTTAGTTAAGACTGCGTGCCCTAAGAGGTACTCTATTCTCTTCATAACTTCTCTAGCTCCATCATATCCGTGTTCAAGTATTGCGTTTATCCATTTCGGGTTGAGTAGTCTTGTTCTTGCCCAAAACTCTACCGCTTCTTCAGCATTTTTAACCTTATTTACAGCACCTGTAGTATCTATCCACAAAACTTCTACTTTTCTATTAGTTAAAATCTCTACAGCTCTTCTCAACCCGCCTAGGAATTCGTAGTAATGATCGAGATCGCCGATATCGTATTCTGTTGTACTTCTGACTTGAGCAACTAGATCAACATTCTTCAGCATATCTATAAGGAATCTCTTTGCTTCCACAGCATGGATTTTATCTGTGTATACATAACCCATATCCTCTAAATAGATATTAACAAGTTCTTCTTCTGTAGACCAGCTAGATGTCTCTATAAACTCTGGTAATCTAGTACCGTAGGTACCTGGTTTAGGTCCGAATATCCTTGCCAACGCAATTTCATCTCCATAGATTTTCCTAAGCTCTAGATAATGTTTTCTAACAAAGTTCATTTCCAGAGGTTCGTCGAGATCTGCGACAAGTTTTACTGCTTGACTAAGCAACTCTACTAGATTTGGGAACATATCTCTGAAGAAACCGCATATAGTTACAGCAATATCTATCCTCGGTCTACCAAGCTCTTTGAGAGGTATAACCTCTAATCTCGGTAGCCAAGGACCTTTATCTCTAACAAGTTTTACACCTAGTAGCTGGAGAATCATACCTATTGTTTCTCCTCTAGTTTGAGCTGTTTCAAATCCCCATAAAACAAAGCCTAGTGTTTCTGGGTATCTACCGTATCTCTCTTTAAACTTTTTAACAAGTTCTTCAGCAATTCTAGCACCTTTAATATAAGCAGCTTTACTAGGTATTAACCTAGGATCGAAAGCATATCCATTACATCCTGTCGGGAATACCCCTGGAGTTCTTATAGGGTCTCCTGCAACCCTAGGCTCTATATAGAGACCGTTGAGAGCTTTGAGTAATGCTCCTAACTCATCGTTTCTCCTAATCCTATCAACAAGATCTTTAACATATTCAAGTGTTTCAATAGCTTCATCTCTAAACTTCTTGAAAAACTTCTTAGCAATTTTCTTCGGATCCCCACCTCTAACTATAAGCATTATCATCTCTCTAACTATTTTCTCAGCATTATCGAGTATCTCCGAACCTCTAACCCCGTTGAATATCTTGCTAGGATTCGAAACAACCTCATCGTAACTAACCCCTTGCTCCTCCACTACCAGCCTAACCAAAGACTTTACATCCCCATCTTTTTTAACAACAAATAAAACATAGTTAACTATATCCTCATCACTCCACGTCCTACCTAGAATATGGAGACCTTTCGGAATAGCGTTTTTCTTCAACTCGTAGAGATAGCTATGCAGCTCTTCAACATCGGTAAACCTTATATTTAGTTTACCACATTTCTCTTTTATCAACTCCAAGATTATACCCTTCTTCTCTACCTCTTGCTCTTCTTCGTATTCATGAACAAGCTGCTCAAGCTCTGCATACTCTCCGTAGAGATCAGCGTTTGCGAACGGAGGTGGTGCATGTGTGACTATGTATGCATGGCTCCTCCTTTTAGCGATAGTCATCTCTGAAGGGTTTGTAACATGGTATACGTATATATTTGAAAGATCGAATACAAGAATATCAGGCCAACAATTTTCTGATAACCCAACTTCTTTACCTGGTAAAAGTTCTAGAGTCCCATGTGTACCTAGATGGATAACAGAATCAGCTTTGAATACGTTTTTTATCCAGTAGTAGAACGCTATGTATTGATGATGTGGTGGTAGATCTTTTGAATGGTATAGCTTCTTAGGATCTTCATGGAATCCTCTAGGTGGTTGAATACCTATGAATATGTTGCCCAAGATAATCCCGGGGATAACTATGTTACCCTTACCATCGGTATTTATATTCCCTGGCGGAGAACCCCATATCTTCTCAACAGTTTCTCTAAGATCTTTCGGTAGAGTATTGTAGAACTCCAGGTATCTATTAAGAGAAAGTTTTGGAACATCATCTCTATGTAGACCCCATCTAGGTGAATTAACTAGCAAATCTTTCACAAGAGGGGTAAGCTCTTCTTTAGACTTAACCTCTACTTTGTAACCAGCGTTTCTTAACGTTTTCAACAAGATTTCGAGGCTTGAGAAAACGTCTAGGTATGTAGCGTTACCAACATTTTCTTCACCTGGTGGATAGTTGTAGATTACTATAGCTATTCTTTTCTCACTATTTGGTTTATATCTTAGTTCTAACCATCTAGCTATTCTCGAAGATTTCTTCTTAATCCTTTCATCGAGAACAACTATATCTGTGTTAACAGTATCGTCAATTGTTGCAGATATTATAGGCTCTATAGCTCCATCGATCTCTGGTAGTGCAACACCTGTTAAAACTTCTATAGGTGAAAGACCTCTAGGGTCTTTCCTCCATTCAGAGTTCCTCCTCATATAAGCTATAAGACCGTTAAATAAGAGGTAACCTGTTTTCAGAAACAGCTCCTTGGTAGGCTCTGTATCACCTCCGTAAGGCCCTCCATTGATTGTGAACCACTGTAGATTTATAACTGCATCGATAAGAGGTTTCTCTTTAACTACTGTGAACTTCTTCAACGTCTCTAACTGTGTTAATAAACTTTCAGCGGATCCTCCTACAATAATCAGCGTATCTATACCCATAGCCTCGAACTCTTTCTTCAAAGCTATTGCTACAGGTAGACATTGCTCAAAATGCATACCTCCGTAGAGAAACAGTGCTACAGCTGGTTTCCTAGGTACTGAAACACTATCTACACATCCTTTCCCAGGTATAAGCAGACAGTTATCGATTTCTTTCCTAGGCTCCTCAAACTTTACATCGATATCGAAGTACTCCGAAAGTACTAGTTTAACCATGTTCTCTAGATTACGTCTACCCCAGTAAACCCAGTACCTACTCAACCAGATATAGTTCCTGTAATCTCTTAGAATACTTAAAGGAATAGCTTTAGAGATCTTCTCAACAATGTTAAGAACTTTAAACACTTTATCAACATCAATTCTATCAGCATCGAAATCAAGAGGTTTCAACCTTTTAGCTATGATCTCACCTGAGAGATTCCCAAGCCTAAGATACGAAATAACGCCCGTACCACCGACCAAAGGTATAACAACTTTAGCTTTCGAACTAGCTATAGCTTCCTCAACATAGCTAGGTATAGCCTCTCTAACATCGAGTAAAAGCACATCAGCATTAGAAATCCTTGGGATAACTTCGCCAGGATCAAGTTTATGAAGATCACAGGTATAGATAGTATCGAGAATAATATCAACACCTACTTCTTTCTCAACACTTTCAATAGCTTCAAACAGAGCTCTAAGACTTGTCTTCGTAGAGAATAACGCTATCCTTAAACTCCTCATTTTTATCAAACCTTGAAGTTCTACCAATGAGTGCACCAGAATATATTTATATGTGCACCAGAGAGTATATTTGTATATGCACTTCAGCAGTTCACAGCTTCATCACTTTCAATGGTTTCGTAGAGTTGAATATATTGAGGAGTTCTGCTGTTGAAGCTTATAGAATTGCTTACGTTTTAAAGCTGATTTCATAAGGGTTAACGCTTATATAGAGACACTGGCCACCGACTCCGGATTGATAGAGTCTTTAGCTCCTAGTTTAGCTGAGTTAAGGTTGTTGATGCCGGGGGTAAGGATATTCGGAGATATATTCTGTAAACATAGTGGAAGTATAGATCTTTTAACTAAGGATCTACACGAGATTCGCTCATACCCTAGGTGAAGAGTCTCTAAACAATATTGATTGTTAAAGATGTTGTGAAAGAGATTGTTTTAGATGCATGTGAAAGAGGTTTAACTGATGCGATTATTGTTACTGGTGGGAGAACAGGTGAACCACCACCCCTGCAACTAGTACAATTCGTTAAAGAAGTATCACCGAAACCTGTATACCTAGGTAGTGGAGCAACACCAGAGAATATAGTTAACTACATAAAGTTCTGCAACGGTGTTATCATCGGTAGCTACGTAAAGATAAACGGAAGGGCAGGAAACACAACAGATCTAGAAGAAGCAAAGAGATTCGCTAAAACATTTAGAGAAGCTTTAAAGAACACCTCTCAATAAAGAAACTCTTCAACACCTTCTACTTAGCATAAAGATAAAACTTGACACAACCCATAGACTAGAAAACATAGTCGGAATCTTTGTACCGGAGGAGTCCGTCTCAAGCTCATCGAGCCCGAGGGACATCCGGGCCCCTTGTCTGAGACCGGGTCCTCCGGCAAGAGAAACCAATAGCTAATATCAATGCTATTAGAGTGCCCACATTCATACTACGCGTATATTTCACCCACTACACTAACACTGTCATGACAACCCTATATATACTTAACGGAAGCTTGGTATAATTTGTGGCGCCTTCCTAATAGCATTTGCTGCATTTAACTACATTAGCTACAGCTTTGTGAATAACAAACACTAATTAAGCACTATGAACATTGCTGAAAATTGGTAAGATAGAGCTAGGTTTTTGTATTAGTTATGGTGCTTAGCTTAGAGATCTGAAAGCAAAATTACAAATCATACTTAGGATGCAGAACTCCATTCATAGCGCTGGGTCTTGGTAATGGTGATGGCTCCCTATCTCTTCAATGTTCCAAATTTGGAATTCTAAAGGCGTTTCCGGTTCTTGCCAATATACCTTTGGTAAGTTCTGTTCTTGACCACCTTCTCTCCTTTCACTTGTAGCTAGAGAAGCGAGAAAGGCTGGTAGGAGTAGTAGGATTATGGAGACAAGGAAAGCTGCGGCAATGTTTCCAGCCTCTTCATGTCTTCTCCTCTGCTCTTCTAAAAGTGCTTGAAGCTCTAAAGCTTTTCCATAGCTTAGCTCTCCTCTCCGAAACTTTATCAGAAGCTCTCTTCTTAGCCTCTCCATTTAGATCCAATCTCACTCTCTTTAAGAGGTAACTGAAGATATTTCCCAACAACCCTTATACTCATCTCTCCAAGTGTAGTTATTGTACCGCTTATTAAATCATTTATACTAACGCTTTCACCCCTGCTAAATTCTATCATATAGCTTCTGAGGAACTGAGTGTAGAGCCCGCATTAGTGCATACAAGGCACCAATTACATTGTGTAACCCAAGTCTTAAATCCCTAATTTGCCTATTGACATTTTGAGCTCGTTTCACAACACGCATAGCTAAAGGAATAATACTAATAACACCACTTCAAAATTGCAAATCATATTAAAATGCACACATATGAAACTTGAGATGAGGCTTAGTATGGATGTAGAGTTTCATTCATATCAGGATGTTCGTCGTCATTCATATCGCTGGACCCTGGAAAACCTCTAGAACTCACAACCACCGGTTTTAATGCCATACGATAGCGCAATCCTACAACATTACCGCTCCAGTAACCCTCCATTATGAGCTTAGCGCATGGAATGCTTTAAGGTTGAAGCTCTAAGCCTCCAACCCTAAAACCGAGAACCCCACCCTCTACAACCTTGAAGTATGTGGCTTCCCACCCGTTAAACCGTCATTCCACGAATGATGTGCTTCCACGGTATCCTCCACTCTAGTAAACTAGCTCCACGACACCCTCCCGCTTAGTAACCCCTGGTATCGTGGCTCCATAACACCTATCAACGTAGTCCCGGGTAGCACTCACCCCGTATTGTAAAATCTCGATTTAAGATCTAACGTGCTAAGCTGAGTTAAGCTTCAAGATAGCTGGGAGCACTTCCTAGTACTGGGTTCCCCGAGGTGACTAGGAGGGCTACGAGGAGGTTTGCTAAAGCTAGGACTCGCAAGAAGCCTAGCTTAGAGGAGGAAATCCTAGCACGGGATTTCATCGACTTCGACCCATGGTAACACTGTAGCTCTACACACCATGCTTCACTAGAGCCCGAACATGAGGGTTAACCGTACTAAGTTCAAATCTCTAAGCACATACTCTATGAGGTGAGGCTTCAAGATCCTAGCAATGTGCCGTACTACACCGAGGCTCCCCTCTTAGAGCTCTACGTAGACCCCCTAAAAGCTACTCTAGGGTGATTGGTGGGAGTTATTGGGTGGAGCCGCGGCCGGGATTTGAACCCGGGACCTCCGCCTTACCAGGGCGGCGCTCTATCCAGGCTGAGCTACCGCGGCCTCCGTTGGATTCTTTGGTTTTGGGAGGGTTAATATGTCTTTGTGTGTTTAGGGTTTCTACATATGTTATCTTTTAAGAGTCTCAAGTATATCCCTTTATCGTTGGGGTTTCCTGTTTGGATTTGCACTGGCTTGGCTATATGGGTTTGGGTGTTGTTGTCTTCTTTGTAGCTTCATTCTACTATGTCCTTCTTAGGGGTTTTGGTGTGCTCCCTCTTCTATCCCATGCTTCTCTCATACTGCTATTCACTGTCTACACTTTCTCGTTTCTTGTTAGTGATTTTAGCCTTGCTGTTGTCTACTATAACTCTCACAGTGGGCTTCCATGGTATTATAGGGTTGCTGGTGGTTGGAGTAATGGTGGTGGTAGCTTTCTCCTCTTCTCTTCTCTAACCTCTCTTACTTCTATTCTGGTCTCAGCTAGCCCTAGGGTTAGGGGGGTTAGGGTTGCTCAAGCTGGTTTCATTCTCGTAGCTCTCTCAGGCCTGGTACTGGCTTTTGTTAATGGTGTTTTCGATAGGGTTCATGGTGTAGTTGAAGGTTTGGGTCTCAACCCCCTCCCTGGTTAACCCGTGGGTTTACCCTCATCCTATAGCTACGTTCCTATCCTACTCTCTCCTAGCGTGTTCAGCGATTCTAGCTATTGTAAATCTAAATAGTATGTCGAGGGTGCTGGCTTCCACGTCTTGGGTGGCTTTAACCGCTGCCCTAGTATTCGGTGGCTTGTGGAGTTATGAGACTCTAGGGTGGGGTGGCTACTGGGCCTGGGATCCTGTTGAGGTTGCCCAGCTAACACCATGGCTTCTATTAACGGCTTCCCTACACTCTCTAGCAGTCTCCCAGGGGCTCTACCAAGCCTTGATGGCTGTGAGCCTCGCCTCCATATACTACAGCTTCCTAGTCGTAAGAGCTGGGCTCTCACCACTACATAGCTTCGCCTCGCCCCAAGCCTACACTTCTAGTGTAAGCCTACTAGCTATAGCTGTTCTACTTGCAGTAGCCTCCTTTAAGGTTAGGGGTTTAAGCTTAGAGGTTAAAGGTTTGAAAGGCTATGCTACCCTAGCATCTATAATAGCACCCCTATACTCAGCATCAGTCCTAGTGGGAGCTCTAACACCATCCATTCTAAGCAATCTAACAGGCCTAGGCTCTCTGACACCACCTGCATTCGATACAGGTGTTATGGTGTACACAACGCTACTAGCCCCAGCAGCCGTCATAGCACTAATACTAGCCCCCATCCCATTCACTCTAGACAGGCTACATAGGGTAACAGTCCTCCTCGGAGCCATAGTGTTCTCCCTAGCTCTAACAAGCTTTTGGACCACAGGCTACACCTACGCTGGTAAAAGCGGGTTCTACTCAAACACCCTAGGCCCCTCCCTCGCAGTCCTAGCAGCCTACACGTTAGCCGTCCTCCTAGCATCAGCTACGCTTCTAGCTCTTAGAAGATTGTACAGGATATCCTTGATAGCCGCCCAACACGCATTCCCAGTCTTAACACTTATAGGCATAGTCTTAAGCGCCCCCTACGCCTACAACCAAGATTACTTTGAGACGTTAAAAGTTGAAGTAGGGGTTATCGAGGGGGATTTTAGCGTTCTAGAGGCACACTACCATCTAAGAGAAGGCTATATCAACCTCTCACAAGTGCTAGCCATGGATAGAGCCCTCCTAGAGTCAACACTAAGCCTTATACGTAAGGCTACCATCGAAGCCGCCCACTTGAAAGCAGCGGTTGACGCTTCCAAGGAGCTCCTCAGCGAGCTAGCTTTAGATAAGTTCTCCGATGGCATCCAGGTTGGAGACATTGGATTTGAAGTCTCAGGCATCGGCCCGGTGTGGGCTCGCAACTCGACTTTAAAGCTTAAACTCCTAGAGGTTGGTAACGCCACGCTCGCAACCCTGGAGGTCACCGGGTTCTTCGAGCCCAGGCTAGGTGATGGGCTCTACAACCTATCTAAACCCCTAGAGCTTAGGCTTGGATATGCGAACCAAACGGTGTCGGGATTAGCAGTCATAGGAGACTCTGTGGTTTTGAGAGGAGCTCTCAAGGGGCATTCCTACGCTGAGATACCTCTACTCTCCACCTCACCTCTCCTCAAGGTGTATAAGTTGTACATTGATAGCGGTGAGGTGAGGGAGCTTTACAGCCTGAGCTCCGCCTCAGAGGAGCTGAACTTGGCTATGATAAACAGGTGCCTAGATAACATTATATACTGCAACAGCGTAATCCCAGAGCTCATACCCAGAGTTCTAGAGTTCAACGTAAAACCTAGAACCCCAGGCGGTCTGGGCGAAGTAAGGTTAAGACACGATATTGGAGGAGAGATAGCCGGGGTCAAAGGCCTAGTCCCCAGAAGCTACATAGCTAGAAGCGGTCTCTCAGACCACTACATAGCTGTATACCCTAGAGTAGTAAACATAACCAAGACGATAACGATGACAGAAGCTGAGGTAGCATACCTAAGAGAAGCCACGAGAAACCTAAGCGAGGAGGAGAAAATAGCCCTAACAACACTCCTAATAACCTCAAGACTAAGAGGAGAACTAGGAGACCCGAGAGCAGTAATAGAACTAAACCCCCTGGAATACGCGACAGCAACACTAAAACTATACAATGAAACCAGAAACTGGAAGGGGGCAGTAGAGGAGGTAACAATAAGAGTTAAAACAATACCATACATATGGATACTATGGATCGGAGTAACACTAACACTCACCACACAAACAACACTAACAATAGAAACTATAAGACTGAGAAGAAAACAGAGAGAAGAAGCTTAAACCCTAAACGCTTAAAACCATTGAAGCCAAAACTATAAAGTTAGGAGCCGGGGTCGCCTAGCCTGGAAGGGCGCCGGCCTGCTAAGCCGGTGGGGGTCAGCCCCCGCGCGGGTTCAAATCCCGCCCCCGGCGCCAAGATCTGAGTGAGCTCATGTGGTGTTTTTATGCTGGATAGATTGTCTGAGGAAATGCCATCTATAACTATGTTATCTACAACTACAACCCTGTATCCTGGCTTTAAAAGCCTAGTTAACCGAGTGGTTTTCTAGGAGGCTGGTTTTACTAGTAACTACTGCCTTCAGGACCTTCTCTTCAACGCTTATTACTGCTTGCTCTCAGGCTTAGCTGTAGTCTCGGCCATTTCCTTCTCAAGCTTCTTGAGCTCCTCTTCAATTTCTTTCTCAATCTCCTCTATAGGCTTCGGGGGAGGTGTTGTAGCGAGGGTGTAGCCGATCCAAGCTAGTATGCCGAAGACCCCTAAAACCCCTATCATAACTGTTAACCTTATTAGAAACTCTGTTATCCCAATGTTCAGCAAGGGTACTGTCCAACCTGGGGGTATGAAGAGGAGCCAGAAGTATACGAGTATGACTATTATAGATACCACGACTAGCCCGACCCCTATAGCTCTATCGCTAACCATCCGACCGAACACCTCCAAGCCTCAGGAGAGGGTAACTATAGGGGTATAAAAGCGTTTGCTACTCTAGAAAGCTGTGGAGATCTTAGCCGGGCTTCGAACTTCCTTGGGCGAAGGGGCTTTCGATCGCATGCTAGCCTCGCTCTGGAACGTCCTATGTTTAATAGGGTGGGTTTCGATGTTATAGTTTTGGGCCTGCTAGGTTGGATAGTGTGGCTAAAAGCGTAGAGGTTGCCTTGGAGAGGATGGGTTGTAGGGTTGTCTACAGGTATGTTGAAGAGTATGGGGATCCTGAGTGGGGGCCTCCCGTAGAGGATGTTGGTTTGAACCCGTTTCTAGCGGAGACGCTTAAGAGCTATGGTGTTAAGAAGCTGTTTAGGTTTCAAGTTGAGGCCTTTAACTCCATTAAGTCTAGGCGGGACACGCTCATAGTAGCTGGGACCGGTACTGGTAAGACTGAGGCATTCCTGGTTCCCGTGGTGGACGAGATTATGAGGTTTAGGGATAGCTGGGGCTCCGGGCCCCACGCTATCCTAGTATACCCTACTAAAGCACTAGCCAGAGATCAGGTTTCCAGGGTTAAAATCCTATCACAGCCAGGCTTAGGTGTTAGCATTTCAATCCTCGATGGGGACACTCCGTTGGAGGAGAGGAGGAGGATCTACAGTAGCCCACCTGATATCCTAGTAACAAACCCTGATATGATACACTTTGGGCTCGCCCTGTCAAGGGATTTCAGAGATCTAATCTCAAGAGCTAGGTACATTGTCTTAGATGAGATCCACGTCTACAACGGTGTTTTCGGTAGCCATGTTAGGTGGGTTCTATCAAGGCTTCTAGGCTACGTTGGAGGTGATACTGTGCTCATAGGCTCGGGTGCTACCATAGGCAACCCGGAGGTGTTCGGTGAGAAGCTTTTCGGTAGAAGTGTTAACGTAATCCTAGGCCCTAGGCGTAGGAGGGGTGTAGCTGAGAG
>Ga0080008_154233_pt1 | contig 32786 bp, 43 predicted proteins | sample ConCONMetagenome_FD_69211 | JGI IMG/M metagenome (GOLD analysis project Ga0080008, IMG submission 69211) | Hot spring microbial streamer communities from Conch Spring, Yellowstone National Park, USA - CON_C (SPADES assembly) (version 2) | ecosystem: Environmental > Aquatic > Thermal springs > Hot...
ACCCTACTAGGGAGGAGCCGGATGGACTCGTCCCTAATCCCCTCCTCCAGGAGCCATGCGAAAAAGCCCCCGGGGCCCAAATACCTGTTAGCGTTCTCATTAACCTCAAGGCTGTTCCAGGAGATGTATTCCCTCAAGGGGTCTTTAGCTTCTTCTCCAATTAAACTGGCATACATAACATGACCCTCAATGCCCATGTATTTAGAGTGGGGTTGATTTTAACCAACTAAAACCCCACTTCCATCATCGTTCCTTCTGGCTTGAGGTCACATGTCCCTGACCGAAAGATTTAAAAACTCATCTCCCTCTATAAATGGAATATGGTGAGACCCGTATGGCACAAGTCCCAAACCCAAATCCCGAACCCCTTAACCCGGAGCCTGGGGCTCAGGGGATGTACCGGGCCAGGCTCGACTTAGCGGAGCCCATCTACAGGCTACGCACATCGGCTAGCTCGCTAGCGACTCCCGATATGTATGAGGAGGATGAGGTGTTGGCTGAGATAGTGAACAGGGATGAGGTTAAGAAATTCTTCGACAGTGTTGTCTGGCTGGCGGTGTTCATGGGGGAAGGCAACCTGTACCTGATGGAATACAGTGAGGAGCCTTTGTTCCCGCAGTCGGGCTCGATATACCTGTGGAGGATACCGCTCGAGAAGATAGGTCAGGATGAGTGAGAACACTGTAGGCTAAACATCCCTAGGCAGAACAGGCATTTTACCTAAGGTTTTTTACCCGAAACCTCCTAGGTTTCCTCAACAATTTCCTGCCATTGAGTTTTCAATTGAGAAGGCACAGATTTCAATTGGACAGATAATGAGGCTGAATTGAAAAAACTATTTTCTGAGGAAACCTAACAAGCCTCTCTGATACTCTCCTTTGACCGCAGTCTTTATTTTTGATATCAAGCTGTCGTAATTGATCCCCATAGCCTCAATCCCAATCCTAGGATAATTCAGAGCAATTTTTGAGAAATTGAGGTAGGCATAGAGGTTGTGTAGCGAGATAAACACATTGTATGGTTTGACGCCTTGAACTGCCTTCTCAACCCCATTGTTCCTCTCTATTATCGTACAGATAGGACAGTTGCATACCAACCTCGAGAGATATTTGAGGTGTAAGTGTATTGGTGTAGGAATAGATGGCACCAGATACTGATACCTCTCGATGTAATCGATAACAGCCATTGAGTCCGCAGTAACAGTCCTGAATCCAGATGCCTCGGCAACAGCACCGACATACCAGAGCCTCTTCTCAAAATATGCTAGAAAGTGAATATCTATGACTCTACTACCCGAGTCCAGGACACCTCTTGAAAGAGCTGAAAGCCTCTCAAGGTTGCTCTCAATCCATTCGCTGTCGTGAAACTCCCTTCCCGTGATGCCTGTTAGAGCGTACCCCGTTATACCATAGTCTCTTATCAAAGGTGACATCTGCCTCATAAACCTCTCGACTCTTTCACGTATCCCCCCTTGAATCGGCATAATCACTCTTATGTTCTTCTGTTCCATCCCACCGTGATAATAGTAGTCCAATTGTCTGGTATAATACTCGACTGTTTTGGCAAGCCTCTTCTCGAACTCATCATTACTCAAGCTGATAAGACTTGACGGATAGTCCAACAGAGTCATGTAGATTATGCCATCATTCCCTAGTAGCCTAGATAACTGGACTGCGGCATTAACAACTCCTTCCGGGATAGAAGTGCCAGACCCAGTAAAAAGCTGAAAACCGCCAGAGTCAAGATACACGTAAAGAGGTTTGACAAACCTACCTTCCTTGATAATGTTCATCAAGGACTTTATGTCGCCTTCGCCACCACCTTGCTTCAAATAATAGGTCGCAATCACATAGTTATGCCTGAAGACACAATCATCAAATAAAAAGCATAGGTTCAATCCGTCAATGGTTATCCTTCTCTCCATGAGCCTAGTGTTAATGAAGACATTCCTTACTTCGCTCAAGCCACCTCATCCCTCAACTCAACAATCTTGACTTTCTCAAGACTGTTTGATTTTGTGATCTCTTTTACCTCAACATATTTCTCGATATCCTTGAAGTCAATCTTCAGCTTCTCCAGCAACCCCAGCAATCTCTCATAATAAACCTGCTTGCCCTGTTCCTTGGCATTCTTCAACAAAGCAAGGACTTTACCGACAGCATCAGACCCATTCTCAAGGACTGATTTAGAGGATTGAGGAGGGGGGGTTGTGAGCTCCTCGACCTCCTTCTGATCTATTTCAATCTTGCCCAGCTTCTCTATCTCAAAAAGCCTCAGCTCAATAATCCCCTTCCAATCCTCAACTCTGCCTAATGCTCTGATTATCTCTCCGTTACTAACATCCAAGTGATCATCGCCGAGGTACTTGACTGACACTCTGCCAGTCTTGTCATAGATGTTGAAGAAAGTCACTTTAACGTTCCCGTCCCTACTCTTCCTTGGATACTCCCTCTTGTCAACATCCATCACAACACCCTCAACAGTCACAACAGATCCAACTATTTCTGGCTTGACATCTGATGCGTAAACTCTCTTGACATCTCTCCTGAGGTGAGAGGATTGAGATGGTTTCTGACCCCTGGAGACCTTCTCATACAGCTCCTGGTTGCAGTATTCGGGATACTTCTTACAGAATTCTTGTAGGCTCAAACCAAACACCAGATAGGAGAATAGGGAAAAGGAGGTTTAAAAAGAAAAGTTGAGCAGAAAAAGTTGCAGTTATTATGCTAACTCCACTTCTCCAAACTCTACCAAGTATCTTCGTATAATGAATATATTTGTCACTAACGACTCTCCATTACAGCGAAAACGGACTTCATATCCATACCCCTCTTCGAGAAACACGCCAGCATCATCTATGCTCTCTATCTCGAAATCTCTACAAACAGATTTTAGTTTTCTCTCAAATAACTCAAACGCCTCGTCTCCTGCATCTGTCTCTTTCTTTGCATTGAGCATCTTACCATTGCATCTTACCATTAAGATTGTCCAGAACCCTAGATACCTCATCTACTATATCTGATACCATATATCCAAACCTCAATATCTGATTCATCAAATCTTGTGATAAATAATTAGGAGGGAACCAGATTTGTTGCAACAATCCTTTCCACCAGCGTCATTATCCTGTCCCAATACCTCTGGTAGTGGGGCTTCTTGGGGAAAACAGGATTTAGCGGGTCAACTGGCTCAACCCCGTCGTTGCCGTTGACGTAATAGTAGCAGATCCTGGAGACCGCATCCAAGGGGATGCCAGTCTGCCTACACAATTTTTTGACGGCCCTGACATGCTCAGCCTCCACCTTGTATTCCTTGAGGGAGACGCCCTTACAGATTATGAGCTCATTGTTCAGGCTCCCGCTCCAGAGCTGGATCTTCACCTTAGCCAAGTAGTCATTAACCTCTCTCCTGCCACCACCCTTAAACAGTATGTCAACAACATCCTTGACCACCTGCTTGAACAATGGAGCCCAGTCGCTCCTGACCAGCTCCACGCCCTTGACTATCTCCTTGCCATCCCTAGTCCTCAGGATATATCGTTTTTTAGCCATGATGTAGAGGTCTCCCATATACTCTAGTTTCATTTTGTAGGGGCTCACCACGGCGTTTATTGAGGACTCTAAGAAGCTCAAGTCATTCTCATCCTTCCATCCCATGACGAATATTGAGTCCGTGTTGTGGACGAAGAGGCCGTTTGCCAGGAATGTGTGGCCCCCGCTCACCTCGAGGTCATAAACAAAACCATCGCATTCCCCAAGGAGCGATACCCTCTTAACCCTCTCGAGCCTGACAGCTCTCCCCAGCCTGAGCCATGTGCCCCCATCTATTTTGCCAGTAAGCCACTTCCTGGGGGTCACGATTCCTGCTAAGTCGCCTGGGAGACTGATCAAGAAGTATCGTCCATGATCTAAAGCCAGATCCCTACAGGATGCCTCAACATACTCCCCTCTCAGCTTATCAAAAACTATTAGGCTGTGGTCAACCGTGACCCTGACCCTCTTCCCCGATTCGGACTCGACCTCGCACATGGGTTTCCTGATCCTATGTCTGACAACCCTAACTATCTCCCCGAGCCCCACGTCCCCTGTGGCAGTGTCCAGAGAAGGGGTGAGCAAGTGTAGGTGGGAAATAAAGGCCTCCTCTTTGCCGTCCTCCCTTGTCTTGGCATCCCTCCCATATTGGCTGAAGAACTCCTCGATGCTGGATGAGTGGAGGGTGCCGTCGGGAGTGAAATAGTATATTTGCGAATCCCCTGACACGCTGTCCCCATAGACCACCACATACCCCAGGCTCTCAACTATATCCCTGGCGGTCATCAACATCTCTCTGCCCTTGGAGGTTATTTTGGAGGCAATGCCCTCGTCGAAGAACCTGAAGCCCTCCGTCCCAAACAAGCCATAGAGTGAGTTAGCGAGTATTTTGAGAGCCCACTGCTCGATATCATACCTCTGGTCGCCGGTCTCCTTGAACCTCTTCTTAGCCTCCCTCCTCAACTCCATGAGCCTAGCCTCAATATACGGCATGACCTCCCCGCTGAACCCAGGGATGTCTATCTTTTCGTTCACAATCACGTTAGGGTAGAGGGACTCGTAGTCCAGGACGGCAACATTCCTTATCAAGCCCTTCCTGACCGGCTCGAAAACCACCGCACCAGGATAGCCCTTCTTCCTGACATTGACCGTGTTGCTCAGGACATACCCCAGCTCCCTAGCCCTCCTCAGGATGAGGGTGTCCCCCATTCTCACAGGGGTCAGGTCGTCATTGAGCAGTCCAACCAGCTCGCCAACCTTAGCCCTGAGCTTACTGAACCCATACTTCTTGTCAATCTCCAGGAGCAGTGCCACATCGTTCCTGTTATACTCCTCCAGCTCCTGCCTGGTCATCTCATGGACTCTTTTATTCGTTGGCTTGCCGCCCAACCCCTCATGCCTGGCTACGAAGTCTAGGGAGTAGTGCTCGAGGCCCTTGACATTGTCCCTATACTCATACATCAGGTCCAGCCCAGACAGAAAGTCTATCTTACCCCTCTTGCTGAGGAATGACAGATCGAAGTCAACGTTCCAGCCCACGGCAACGCTCTTCCCGCTTGAAAGCAGGATGTTTTTGAACTCATCCAGCATTGCCCTCTCACTCGCATAGCCCCCTAGGTGGAGGAAGTCTATCTTGGAGCCGTCCAGGCTGAAGGCGATACTCACCACTGGGTCTCTCTCCGGCTTGGGGAACCCCCGGGAGTCATCAACTTCTATGTCCAGCCAGACGAAAACATTGTCCCAATCAGGCTCGAGAACCCTATCAACAAAAAGCCTCCTGACATACGGGATATCTGCCTCAAAAGTAATGCTGTAGCCAACCCTATCCCTTGCCTCGGCTATCTTCCTGGGAGTGCCCGCTTCAAACCTGGCGACCCTCCTCTTCCCCAAGTGCTCCCTGAGGTCTGTCTCGTAAACCTGTACGCCCTCCCTCAAGACCAAGTCTTTTTTCTCATCCAGGATGAATCCATAGGGGCACGGGATGTCCTTACAGATGGCGAGTGGCTTGATGGAGTTGCCAATCATTGCCAAGAGTTTATCGCCCTTATACCCCGCCCACTTAACCCTCATTACTCACCACCTCCCACGCTGGCAGATAGGGCTCCAGCCATGGATAGAATGGGCATCTGGCTTTAAAACCTTCATTGCAGACTCCAAGAAGCATAAGGGTCCTGCACTTAGGGAACACATACCTTCTCGAGGCAATATGCCTCAGCTGGTAGACCGCCTCCCTCTCGTCATAGTCCTCCATCAACTTGAAGAAAGCGTGAGCCCTCTCAAAACCCCAAGCCCTCAGGGCGAACGTGGCGAATGAGAACCTCTCAGGGTGGGAGAGATAGGCAGTAGCCACGGCTTTGGACAGCATCTCCCTCATACAGAGAGGAGGGGTGATATGCTTGCCTTTCTCAAAAACCACCTTCCTCACAACCTGTCTTGTCTCCGTGACTATGCCCCCAAGGCTGAAAGCCTCCACAAAAACCTCTGGCTCATTAAACCTGATGGAGTAGTCTATATCTGTGAGACCCTCTGGGCTTACTGGGACAGCCTCCCTCCCAGCTTTGGAGTTAACCGTGAATGGAAGCCTAGCCATGGGGTTCTTGTTGAGGACTGCGGCATCAGACCCCAGCTCCTTCCAGTAGGGCTTCAACTGCTCGTAGTCTATTTCAACTGGTTGGCTCAGGAGGATGTAGATGTGGAAGCCCCTGCCCGTGTATATTACTGTTGGCTTGAGCCCCATGTCCACGAGTGTCTTGACCGCCTTCTTAGCCCCCTCGACAGCCTCGCTAAAAGGCTTGCCGTGGGCATCAATATCGAGGTAGAACCTCTCCCAAGTATCCGTGACCAGGCACTCGTAAGGCCTGGCAGAGTAGTAAATATCCTGCCCCCCGAGATAGGAGAGATACTCCTCGAGAGCGTAGGCGAGAAACCTCCTCCCCTGCCCTAGAACCAGGATCTCCCTCAGGGAGGGAACACGGAGGAAGGAGTGTAAAAAAGAGTGTTTAGGGTCTTGCCCATTCATTCAGACACCTCATTGCTTCCTGAACTGCCTCTTCTGCTGAGCCCTGCTGTCCCTATCCCCCAGCACAGTCATCTTCTCGCTCTCCGTGAGGTAGTCCAGGTTGAACTCGACGTCCCAGTAGCCCCTGTCATCTATCCTGGCGAAAGCAACATCGCTCCAGGACTGTTTGCCCGGACCCCTGACAAGCCAGAACCTCCTTATGTGCTCCATCCCCTTCTTCTCCCGGTAGTCAAGATAGACTACTCGTTTGTTAGTGTAGAGGACAGCTATCCCTCCCCTTATGTCAGCGAGGGTCTCGTAGGGGTTGGCAGGGTTGAACGTGGCGTGGTGGGTTGTCAAGACCCCAACTCCATACTTAGCCTGAGCCCTGAGCAGGCTGGCGTAGATCATCCCCGTGACATCAGCCCTGGCTGGGAAGTTCTGCTGGACGCTCGGGAACCTCTCCCTTATCGGCTGGGTGATAGAGTCTATTATGATGAACCCTATCTTGTTCTCCCTGGCAACCCTCTCTATCTCCGGCTCGCCGTCAACCTCCTCCGCCTGGACCTCTACCTTCTGCCCCTTGAGCTCAATATCGACCTTGAACCCTAGGAAGTGGAGCAGTTCCTCCAGGGTCTTGACAACCTCGACCTCTATAATCCCCTTGGGCTCCCCGAACCTGTCCTTGAACACCTGCCCAAAAGCCCTATACGCTGATGCCAGGCTCCCCTCCGTGTCAATATAGAGGATGTTCACGCCCTGGGATGCAAGGAACATGGTCTCCTGCAGGGATAAGAGGGTTTTCCCGACGTTGGGCAAGCCGTATAGAGCCATTACCTCGCAGGTGGAGTATGCCGTGCCGCCGAACAGGGTGTTGAGGTTGCCGAGGCTAGACTTTATCTCTTTACATTTGCCCACTAGCTCATCTATTTTCACATTACCCACCTCCAGCAACCTGGATTGAGACAGAACATTTAAATGCCAACACCTCCCATTGAAGATGAACCCTGGGCATGTACAGAACTCCTCCCCGTTCAGCCTGAACGCCACATGTATTGTCCTCGACGATTTGCTTGGGAACCTGCCTATGACCAGCCTCTGGGACTGGAAAATTACTCATAAATCCACCTCGAAGCCATCTTCGGGAACAGCTTATACTCTCTGAGGGCGATTGTCTTACCCAAGCCATTGTGTAGATCGCCGCTCCTGTCAGGGGATGGGGCAACCTCGAAGTCGAAAACCCTTATCCCCTTCCTCAACAGCTCAGTAGCTGGCTTTGACAAGATCTTGAAGAACACCACGGCATCCACGCATATCTCGTCCTCAAGATCCCCGCACTCCTCTACAGGGCTTATCTTCCTCACGTCCTCGTCGTGAATGATGGGGATGTGGGCAACCAGGATGTATTCGCCGAAATGCTTCTCGAGGATTTTCCTTTGCCTCTCGCTTAACTCCCCATTCCCGATTAAGAGAACCCTTACCTCCATTTTACCCACCTGGGTTTTACGGTTATCAGTGATGGCTGGAAGGGTTTAAAAAACTAAGAGGGCTTCCTCCTGAGCTCCGCATACCTGGTCGTGAGCATTGCCCAGGAGGCAATCAGTTTGATCAGGGGCGGGATGAAAACATCCACCAGCACTGAGGCTATGGACACGGCAACGGAATATACTTGAAAGGCAGAATAGGCATCGCTCATCCTAGCAAACGCCAAGAGCTGGAGGAGGACCCCAGTTAAACCCCTATATATGTCCAACAGCCTGATCGAGACCTGTGCCAGAAGAGAGATGCCCAAGACTACTCCGTAGGCATCCCTCAACCCCAAGACCCCAGCCAATGCCATGGTGTAAGCTGGGAGTGCGGAAACCAAGTCCCTGATGCCTGCCGAGACAACACCTGTTGTAGTGAGCCCTGGCAAAACTAGGAAGGAGTCAATAACCCTCTGGGCTGTCGTCATCTGGGCTCTCAACCCCGGAGCCAAGGCGTGGAGATCCCTGACGGCGACAGATGCCATGATAGCTAAAGAGACTGTTTGAATCGCAGTGAACACATCCTTCAGGGACACTGTGGCTGAGGCAATTGCCGAGGTACCCGGGAGCACTCTGCTCGCATCAATAATTCTGGCTGAGAATCCTGTGAGAAAGACAAGAAACGGAATGAGGGAGTAGGTGTCCACTAGCTTGTCGAGCAGAGACAGAACGGTGCCCAGCCCGAGGATTATACCATAGCGATCGGGTATTTTAGAAAAAACCCCAACCAGCATGCCATGAACCAGAGATGAGAGGAATGAGTCGGCAGTCCTTAGGAAGACGCTCGCTAAGAGCAGATATGAGGGAGTGAGGGAGTAGAGGTCTACGGTCTTGGACGCCAGCACGGTTGTGAACATTATGCCAGCAACAGGAGACTGGATATCCTTGACCCTGAGCGTTGCCCGAGCGATCACGAGATATATCAGGGACAAAACATAGGTCTCAGCCAGCCTCAAAAACCCTAGAGCCGTGAAGGCGTGTGAAGGCTGTATTAGGTAGGACTCAGTGATCCTGACTGATGGCTTTGCGAGTAGTATGGCTCCCGTTAAAAGAACACGAGTATCCCTGAGGCCTGAGGACACAGTAGAAATTATCATGAACACTGGGCTTAAAGCATAGGCCTCGGTCAGCCTCGTGAATTGGGCAACATAAAGGGTATAAGATGGGATGGGCAAATACAACTCGACAACCTTAGTCTTGAGAGATGCTTGGAGGGTTGCCCCTGGCACGACTAGATACGTTTCAGCTAGCCTTGAGACATGAACAGCCAGAAAAGAATGGGAAAGGAGAAGCGAATAAGCATCGGCAATCCTCAATACTCCCGAGGTTGTGAGGACTAGGGAGGGCAGGGTTCTGTAAGACTCGGTGAGCCTGGCGGACAGCCACGTGAGAGACCCAGCTCCAGCAATGGATGCGTGGATATCCCTGATGTTGAGAGATATGGTGAGAGTCGTCACGAACACTAAACGGGGGGCATATGCCTCAACCAGCCTTGTGGACTGGGAGATACGGAGGACATGGGATGGGAGGGATAGGTAGATGTCGGCAATCCTAGACCTTGGGGAGGCATGGAGCATTATCCCGATCCAGACCAGATACTTGTCGCTGGGCCTCATGGTTAGTTGGATGATGAGATCACGCATAGGATTAGGAATATAGATGTCAGCAATCCTAAACGCCCCTGAGACCAAGGCTACGTAAGGCGGGATCATGGTAAGCGTGTCCACCAGCCTCAACAGGGAGGCAGTAAAAAGGGATCTCCCAGGGATGGCAGAATGCGAGTCCCAAACCCTCACTGAGGTATTGAGAAGGAGTGAGTGGGTGAGCCGGGGGAAATATGCGTCCAGGAGCCTTGCTGAAGCCAAGAGGGAGAGCACGTAAGAGGCCCGGGCAGTGGGCTGGTCAATTATTCTAGAGGAGAGCGATGCCAGGAGCACCCTCCAGACAACCCAGCAGGAGTCTATAATCCTCGAGGAGGCGGTTATTGACAGCCTCTGTATTAATGCGGAGGAGTATGCCTCAGCTATCCTCATCCGGGATAATGCCACTACCCCAGCCCCTGGGACAGCCCGGTAAAACTCCACTAATCTAGCTTGACTGCTGGCTAGGATCACATACCTGAGGGCGGGCGAGTAGGAGTCAACTATTTTAGCAGTTAGCCTGGCAACCAGGGCGTATGAGGGAGGAGGAGAGGGGATCTGGAACGAGTGGTAATCGCCAACCCTCTTATTTACCCCCATGCTGAAGACAACGCTCAACTACTATCCTCTCCCTCAAGGAGGATATTTTCCCGTGGGGCTGAAGAGAAAAACTACTGAGTCCAGGTCGCATTCAAGGTGAAGAAGTGATGGACGCCAGCTGGGAAAGTCACCGCAGACGATAAGACAGCCTGGACTGTCACATTGTAAGTGTATGTCGTGGTGCTCCCGTTCCAAAACACCACAGGGGATGCCACCCCTATCCAGCTTATTGTGCTGGCGGATATGTTGCCCGAGGGCAGGATAGAAGTGCCCCATGTAAGCTGGACTGACGTGGCGGAGGCGGTGCTGGAGGGAGGGTAGCTCAGGGAGAACGATGAAGTGCCAACCACCATAGTGGCTATGAACCTGTTGAAATGAGTATAGCCTGTCCACGAGATCGTATCCGGAAGGTAGATGAACGGTATTGCCTGGAGGAAGCCTTGGTTGACTGTCACGGTGGAGACGCTGACGCCCATCGCAGTTATAGTCCCGCTCCAGGAGCTGAACCCGGTGAATATTGCCACGCTCACCTGGACTAACTGGTTTGCTACAACCGCCACCGCACTCGCAGGAGTGCCGATGAATGCTGTTGCCGGTCTATTGCTCAGCAATGCTATGGTTGATATTGTCCCTGCGATAGTAGACCTAACGTTGGTCACGAAAAAGACTCCGAACGCAGTTCCAGTGATCCCCGACAGGCCCGTAGTGGACGTGATGCCCCATGTGAAGATATAGCCGGGCTGGGTGGGGCTCTCGAGCTGGAAGCCTGTGCCCCCCATCACGCTACCGGTGTTGCTGATTATGACTAAGCTCGATATTTTGTGAGTCGGCCCGGCGGAAGCCAAATAGTTCGCAATCATTTGGAAAGCCTCTGCCTGAGGGGTGTTGTGAGCCTCCAGCTCGGCGGAATAAAACGGCTCGGCATCGGAAACCCTTATCCCCACGACGCCCGAAACACCTATTGGCATTCCCATCCATAACACCTGGGAAATCATTATGAGGTGAAAGTAATTAAGAGGGTGAAATAGTGGGTGGTGGCAGACCTGAGCGACATAGCGGTCGAGAGCACTACGGAGAGAGTGTTAAGCAGGGTCATGGTGGATGCCGAGGGATAAGTGATGTAGAGGGTGTCCCTGCCAACCCATCGAATAGTCCCTATGCTCAGGCTGGAACCCGGGGTCAGGGAGGCGTGGTAAGTTAACTGGGATAGACCTGCGGAGACCTGTGTGGTTGCCCTCAGGGTTGAAACTATGAGAGAGGCGATGTATCCCCTTGGGGTGGCATTAGCGAGCGAGGCAACAGGTCTAGGGAGGAACAGCATCGAAACATTCCTGAGGAAGTGAGCGTTAGCCGTGACAGTGGAGATAGTCCCCGTGTAGTTAGACCTGGCTATGACAGACCAGCCGGAGAGCCCTGCCACAATGGTAGAGTAGAATTGGACAGTAGTCCCCTGGGCAACACTGAGCGATAAAGCCATAGTAAAGAGAGGGGGGCAGACAATTATCGGGTTGCCGAGCTCATCCGTGTCCTGGTAGCAGGCACCTATAAGCCTGAACTCCGTGAGTGTTCCTGAATAAGAGGACGTGAACATCCCACTGAAGGCGAACCCCACCGCTGTCCCAATAAACCCTGTGAGCCCTGTGAGCGTAACCCATTGCCACCCGTAGAGATACCCTGGCTGGCTGGGGCTTGTCGCCTGGAGGAGAACGTAATCCGAGACATGGGTTCTGTCCCCCGAGCTCACAACATACTGGATCCCAACTATAAAGTTCAGGGTGCCAGGCAGGGAGCCAGCCATGACCGAGGCTATCCCCTGGAGGGCAGTGGAGGTGGGAGTGCAATGAGACTCCTGCTCTACCTCGCTAACCCTCACAGCCCCCTTGGCAATAACGCCTATCACTGAGACACCCTGAAGGCTATTTCCCCCTGTCCAATGCTGTATGGAGGGAACTGGCTCAAGTAAACCCTGAGGGTTGGGCTGGAGCACTGAGGGGGATTGCGGATGATGAGGAAGCCATCCCCATACTCCAAGCTCGACCCGCTATCCTTGAGTTCTGCCAGCCTGTAGCTCCTCTCTCCACAGGCAAGGGCGAAATGGTCTAGGGCAATACTCCTGTTGTCCAGAGCCCATATCACCGCTGGGTCATCCCTCAAGTGTATGACAATCGTGTATTCATCCCTCCCCTGGAATACTCCCTCATCCGATGGCGTGAATGTTATCTGCTCCATTATTGCGAGCACCGGGGTCGACTGGGAAAGGAGGGATATGGATAAGGGGTAGGTCTGCCTAGTAAGGCTCAGAGTCCCAAGGCCCAGGGCATAGTAGATGGCGTAGCTCCTCGTCCCTGCTTCCACCGCCAGGACTATGGCACTAGTCTCAATATTTGTCTCGCCGAGCCTGACAACTGCTCGGTTTATTGGCTGGGCACTGAGGTTGAGCCTCTGGTTCACGTAGTCCAGGAACAAATTAGACTTGGCGGAGACAGCGTTAATCCATTCGTTGCCCATTTCCACCGCCCTGGGGCTCCCCGCTGACCATGTAGAGTAAAACATAGGCTAGCCACATTAAAGCATGGAGGATTGAGAACAGCCCGAAAAGCGCTACTACCATGGAGTGGACTGCCAGACCCACGATGAAAACAATCCTCTTCCGGGTAAGGGAATATGCCAGCATGCTCAGCAAGGGCAACCCAACGCCAATAGCCAGGTTAAAAATAGCCACCAAGAGGACTGGGCTCATGCCATCTGCCTCGTGTTATTGGATTTTGAAAATGCTGGTGGCTTCAAACCCCTCACTCCAGGGTTAACTGCCCCAAGTCTATTCTAAATGGAAACCTGATTACGGAAGGATACTCTTTTAATTCCACGCCAACCAACTCCTCGATCCTCCTCTTCCACGCCTCTAGTTTGCCAGTTAAGGCGTTGTCTTTATCATATAGCACCACGCCCCTGAAGTATATCTCAAGCCACAGCGTGGTGAACTTGTTGAGGTCGCTTATCAATTTTGGAAATAAGTGTAGAGGAGGGTCCTTATATTTCTCCCTTAGACCGCCGAGCAAATCGTGGTTCACTTTGCCCTTGAACACTACTAACAAATCTATGTCATTGGGCTTCCTCTTAGACTTCACCACGCTCCCGAAGACTGCCACTGCCACCACGCTGTCATCTCTCTTCAACTCCTCAACAATTTTGTTAACGTATTCGACATATTTACTCTGGATGCGTGCCATATTACTCTGCCCGTATCTCGTATAGTTCAATACTACCATCACACAGCCAATCAGTATAATTATTCTTGACCCTTATTATCAGCCTCCCGGGAGGTATTATGTACAGACATGGTGGACGGCCAAAAAGTATGTCAGTCCACCTGCTTGTTATTACGTGATATTCAAAACCATAAGAGGAGTCACGAACCGCTAGAAGTGCCACCCCCTCCACCACTCCGTTAAACACTTCTCTTTCCTCGCCCGCATTAAGGCAAATGTCGAACTCCTCAATCAATTCGGAGTTTACTTTTGCGTAAGAAGGCACTACTTTAATAGCCCTTCCAGTCTTAATGGCTCCCCCAGTCCGTATCATCTCGCCCTCAGCCTCTTGTAGACGTATAGCCTGAATTCATTTTGATTTGTACTGTCATTTACGAACCTCACACGTGCATATTGGCACACTTTCTCAACGCTGAACCCCATCCCCTCTCTAGCGATGACTAGGAAGCTGTCGACTATATCCCAGTTGGTGCCGTCTGGAGACTGCTCAACGTATAGGGTTCCATCCTGGTCAGCGTAGACACTGCCCACAATCCTGCCCGTCCTGGAATCTTCGTCGACCCTTGAAACCCACTGCCCATTGGCGGCTAAAGGGGTCGTGGTGTAGTCGAGAAGGACCAAACTACCGATTTCATCGAGCTTGGAAATTATTGAGTCTCTAAGCTCTGATAGGGTAATGTCCAGATTCCTCAGGTATTGAGATAGATCTGCTCCGGTGCTGTCCGCCGACATAGTGTACAATATTGCTCTGCCGTCGCTGGTTGTAAATCCAGAGACAGGATAGTACTTGCCCGTGGATGGGTCGTAGAGGTAGAGCACAACCCTCCCGGTGAACTCCCTTCCATAGCCACCCGATGACACACCGCTCACCTAGAAGGGTATTTTAATGAGGGGCAATTTATCCACAATCACCTCCTCATTCTCTCAGCGTATTTCCTGAGGGATGGCACCAACCCAAAGTCCTCTGGTTTTACCACGGGGTCGAAGCGTTCTATCCTGCTCTCGATCTCGAACAGCCTCTCCACAGCCTTCGCCATCATGGATTTTGCCTTGTCCCAGGTGTATTCGAGAGCCCTCTGCCTCGCCTTAGACTCAAGATCTGTCCTGAGCTTAGAGTCCAGGAATATCTGCTCCATTTTCACAGAGAGATCGTAGGCATCGGTGGGCGTATACATGTACCCCTCCCATGACTCCTGGATCCCCTGCGGCTCAGCCATGAGGCAATACTCCCCGTGATTACAGAGCTCTAGCATGGCAGAGTTAGCAGTGGCCACCACAGGCCTCTCAGCCGCCATAGCCTCTACTATCGGGATCCCAAAGCCCTCTCCCGAGGACGGGTGGACATAGACATCCGCCAAGTTGTATATTTTGTTGAGCTCCTCGTCCGGGAGGTTCCACTCAGGGTAGGCAAGAATGTTGTAGCTGACCACCCTGTCTGCTACCCCATACTTCCTGGCAATCCTCACTATATCCCAGCCCGGGACGAAACCATTAGCCGAGGGGGTCACCTCCTGGAGCGGGGTGAACAACAGCAGGATGCTCTCCTTCCTTATCTGTCTGGGTAGTAGCCTGTAGGCAAGCATCAGAATAGCGTGCTCCTTCCTCAGGTTGTTCCTGGCCACGAAGAGGTATTTGAACGCCATGGGATCAGGATCTCTGACATCAGCCATTTCCTCAGGCTTCAGCTTCCTGAACACCTTGGGATCCACGCCGTGAGGGACATAGTAGAGGTTCTCTGGGTTCATGTGGTTGGAGAACAGTTTAACTGATATCTGTGAGGGGAATATAGCCATATGGACCCCGATCAGGATGTTCATGAAATACTCGCTGATTGTGACATATTCGATTGGGGCGTAGTAAGCCACCTTGACGCTCGGGTATTTCTCCTTGAGTATTTTTGCTAGGCTCACGTATGGCTCAACCCAGATGCTCCCCAGGGCTACGACAGCATGGGGCTTGAACTCCTCTATGACCCTGAGGATATACTCCATCCTGTTAGCGGGATAGACCCTTGCGTCAAACCCCAGCTCATCCCTCTTAACCACCCTTGGGTAGGCAACCCATTGCATATCACACAGGGCAAGGTCATATCCCTTCTCATAGAGGGCTTGGAGCATGTATCTTGAGGCCTTGCCGAACCCTGTATTGAGGTAGGGGCTGGGGCTGATCCAGAGTATCCGGTCTCCCAGCATACATCACCAGTAAGAAGGGATGATGGGGCTGGGTAATTAAAAAAAGATGTGGTGTGCCCTCTCTCCTCGCTACTGCCTCAGCAGGTCAGTGAACGTATTTCGTCCTTAATCCTTATCACGCCGGAGTCGTTCTCGATGAGCATCCAGATCCTCAGGCCATGCTTCGTCACTATTATGAAGCTCGCCCCTGACCCATTTTCATCCACGCTTGCATCCATCATCAAGACTTCCTGGGCGAGGTTCGCTGACAGCTTCTTATGATGCGAGACCTTGTTGAACAGCTCCACCATTTCCACGATCCATTCCTCGAGGTTCTTGGTGCCCGGGTATTTCTTGAAGTGGCTTACGAGCCCATCCCATATCGGGTTTTGGGTTTGGGTTTGGGTTTCCATCCAACCCACCTCTCATGTTTTTTCTTATAAGAGGCAGATCAGTTTTTAAACTTTTTGGTGCCCCACTATTGCTTGACATCCAGCCCTATCAGGCTAAACCTCAAAACAGCCTGAACTAAGCCAGGGTGCCTCAGGGTTGGGGCGTAGTCCTCACTGGACACCCATGACACCAAGTATCCCTCAAGGGCATTTGGGTTTTTCAGGAGCTCCATCCTCAGCTTTACAACATCACTCCTAGCCCGCTCCAGGGCAGAAGCATAGTTTGATTCGCTGTAGATGTAGTAGAAATAGACCTCTATTTCTGCCTCCTTGAAATACGAGGTGGCACCAATCGTGTAGATCTCTCCTCTCTGGCTCAGGAGCCTCACAACTATGGCTGGCTTGTCATCGCTTATCCTGGCAGTCCTGGACTGGCCCGCTATGAAAATTGAGTAGTCGGGGAAAAGAGAAGAGAGGTAGTTGGAGAGGGCTTCCTCTAGAGCAACCATACAGCACTACCCGAGTCCCCGCCGGCACTCTTGCCCCTCACAACTATCACATCCTCAAAAAAGGCTAAACCAGCAGGGTATCTGACCTCTAAGACAGCATTGGCTGAGACAACTTCTCCCTCTGTACACCCCGTGGTCCTCCCGCATTTAATGACCCTGTCCCCGGGCTTGACGTCCACGGGGCTGGCGTTTACCAGCTCCAGCTCAGGGTAGTAGGAGAGCACATTCCTTATCTTCGAGACCACGTAGTAGTCCCCGCTCCCAGCGAACAGAAAGCCTATTAGTTTCCCGCTCACAGCCACAGGGCTCCCATCATTACCCATGACCACAGGGTTATACTCAACCCCCCTGGGCAGAGTTGCCAGGGCAATATCAACCCTGTTAGCTGGTTTAGTGACAGCCTCAAACCTTGTCTGCCTCCCTAGGACCTCGCTCAGCCAGTTAAGGGTCTTGACCACTGCCTTGGAGATAGAGCAACTGCTCGTGCCTGCAACCTTGACCTGGATGTGGGAATGGTATTTGGCGACTATGTCGTGGGGCTCGAACCCGCCATCTATCGAGCCAGGCTGGAGGATGTTGTGGTTGAACGGGGGATATGGGGACTCAGGCTTATCCGTGAACACGTGGGCATTGCTTATCAGGACTATTTCGCCCTTGTATTTACCAAAAAACCCGAGAGTGCCAGCGGTTATTTTTGCATTCCCAATACTCACCCCAGCCATCAGGGGTCTAACCCTCCTAGTCCTGGGGGATGCTGTGAGAGGCTCGACAGCTGTGAGTATGCGGAATGGCTCATCTAAAACTATCCTGTTAGGACAGTTAAGCCTTTCGAAGCGGGACTCGGGAGGAAGGTAGACGAAAGTTAGACCTGTATCCCTTGCGTATCCAACTACCCTGGGCTCCAAAGCCCTCACCTCATGGTAAATTCCGAGTCGAGCTGTATTATCTTGTAGCCTTTTTTCGACAGGGCTCTCAGAACCTTCTGGCTGGTTTCCTTGAGGACGAAAGCAACCTTAGCCTCCTCGTCTATCCCGACTACCCCGTCACCGAGCCTTACCTTTTTCACTGCCACTGAAGGCACCTCCATAAATCTGCTTTACAGCCTGCCACGCAATCAGGGAGGGCTCCTCAACGCATTTATGTGTTTCAATTACATCATTAACTGCCCCCAACAAAACCCCTATCACATTCCAACCATATTTCCTGACCAGCTTGTTAATGAGTTCGCCGGAGAGCACCTTCCCGCTATGCTCATGCTTGAGGTACAGGTGGTTCACAGCAAGAGCCTTGACAAAATCCCCCAGTGAGGGCTCTTTCTCAAGCCTCTCGAGGAGAGTAGCAAATAATGAGTATGCCTCCTGAGGGGACATGCCATCAATGATCTTGAAAGCCTCCGAGTCAAAATCCTTGACATTATACGTGTAGGCAGTCCTGTAGCAGTCTTGGCCCAAAAGCAAGCACCTGATGGCATACCAGGGGTAGAACTCCCTCTCCCTTCCCTCATGCCTGAGCGAAGCAAAAACCTGGACTATGTCACACACTACTCATCCACCTCGAAAGCCTGCTTTGCTATCACTACTGCTCCATGGCTATTAGAAGATTTGAAAAGCTTTTTGAGTTTTTGAACGTTCCTGTCCAGGGCAACATATTTTCTCCCCCCAACCTGACCGTAGGCTACCATGAAGCCATCGACCTCTGCCTCCACGAGCTGGTCATCGCCCTCCATTCCTATGTAGCTACTTATCCTTACCCTCATTGCCACCACCCTTCAAGGATTTGATCACATAAGCCCAGCCCAGGGGCTGGAGCATGACCATTTTCCCCTGCTTCCCGGGCTCGCTTACAATCTTTATCAATCCCTTCTCCTGCATCTTATACAGCCTTGCGGTGAAAACCCTCAGGTACTGCCTGGTGTAGAAGCCATAGCCATACTTCGCAATATAGTCTTTTACGAGGGCAATAATGCTGGGGTAGATGCCGTTTTTCTCGGCAAGCATCTTTATCAGCCTTGCCTCAACCTTGCCCACCACCAGCCTCACTCCGACCCCCTCCCTCGCTATTATTATTTCCCCTTTTACCTTCTTTAAACAAGTAGTAGTCCTGGCTTATCAAGGCCTCCAGTTCTCTCGCCTGCTTCAGGCTCAGGAACCGGGCCAGGAACTGGAGCGGTTGATTGGCTAGCTTCAAGAGCAACTCCCTGATACTGCTTGCCTCACTGGCTATCTCCTCTGCCCGGGTCCGGCCAATATACGGGAGCGTTGTAAGTATATCCACTGCTACATCCCAGGCCGTTCTGCCATGCTTCCTGGGAGCCCTGCCTACTCTCCCAGGCTCCCTTAACCCTACCTCTTTCTCAAACGTGAGTAGGAGCCAATGAGGGAACTTGTGCTCATGCCAAATAGGGACGAGTCTCGCAAATCTTGCGACAACAGTCAAGGCACCAGTAAAGGAGGAGTCTATGTCTCTGCTGGAGGATTTAAGCAGGTAGCCATATTCCCTATACCCCGAGATCACATAATAGAGAGTGTCGCAAGAAACCAGCTCTGAGTCAAGCTGTCCAATCCACCTGCCAGATGTGATCTTGCTCCAGAAATCACTTGGAGTGCTCCTCTCCACGCAGACAGTGTTCCCATCCTTATCAGACCAGACGTAATCAGCTTGAGCAGGCTTGACCATTATGGTATGACCGTGCTTCTCAAAATACTCCTTGACCTTCCTGCCTGTCTCGGTTCCAGCCTCCGACGAATCAATTATCAAAACAGGAATAAGGATCACCTCTAGGGCAGACAAAAAAAGATATAGGGTTATGTCCTAACAACAGGGGATACCAGGGCTCTAGTGAACGTCTTGGATACGCTTGGCTCTATCACTAAGATCCCGTTCTTACTCAGACCTATCCTGAAACCCCTTGTCAATGGCTCCAAGATCTCAATAGTGTTTTCAAACGTTGAGCGGGTAACTCTGACCTCAAAAGGCTTCACCACCTCATTGATATTGGTCTCAACCTCTATCTCCTTACCTGGTCCATCCGCAGAGATGATCATCTTCCCCGGTTTTCCAGTAACAAACCTCAGGACTATGTTCTCTTCCTCTATCTCGCTTAGAGCTTGATTTATTGAGCTGTAATCTACAACAGCCTCGCCATTCATCATACTCCAATCCTCGTTAAGGATCACATCGATGTTGGATATAGCAGGCTCAAGCCCGTTAATCTTCTTCCTTACTTTTGTGCCTGTTGATGTCTCATACGATATCTTCCAGACCCCCTGGTCATAGTCCATGACATACCTGACTCCCTTGTTGGTCTCACCGAGCTCCTTAACTGGGATCCCGGCCATGAAGTCCTCGTCCATTGCTATTCCAGCATCTATCTGTACCAGCATTGTTTGAGAGGGATCAATTGCGAAGAGATATAGCTTGTCTCCTGCCTTCCCGTAGAGGATCAGCTCATCGCTTACCTTCGAGAGTTTTTTTGCGATCTTACCTATGGGAATGTCCAGTTGTATCATACACCAGACACCGAGAGACATAAATGGCGTAAAAGGTTTTTAAAAGATTGGGAGTAAATGGGTCAGCACGCTCAACTCATCATCACGTGCCTCATCAAAACTATAATCCCTTCTTCATCGGGATGAGAAGGTTTGGACAATGCTTCCCTCAGCCGATTAATTGCTAAAAACAAGTCTTAAACCACCCTATCCCCATCCACGCTGAGCCTCCTCTTCTGCCCACCGAGGACATACCATGCTATCCTGTAGCTGACCCACCTGAGCCTGACAGAATACATGGCTGGCTCGCCCCTGCCACATATCAGGCATTTCAGAGTGCCCTGGGGATTGGGGGAGAGGAAGACATCGCCCCTGCGGGATATCTGGTCAATATTCGGGATAGAGAGGGCGTGCCTGGGGCAGAAGTCAGCCACTATGTCCATGGGTATTACGAGATCCCTCTGCCCAGTCCAGTCGTCTATCCCATCCCTGACCAGCCACCATGCCTCCCTGCCATACCTCTTGGCATTCTCCAGGTTCATCTCCTGGTATCTCCTGGCTTTGATTTCATCAATAGCCAACTCCCGCTCACCAGACCGTGCTGTTGAGCCCTGTGTCTGACATGAGCATCAAGTAGTAGTCCTCCTCTGAGACAGGACTAGCTTCCTCGTCGACAAGCCTAGCCAGGATGTCCCCGGTCTCATTCCCGGGTTTCAGTGACTGGGGCTGGAAGCCTGCCTTCTTTGACTCAAGCCTCTTGACTATCTCGCCCCTGAACTCGTTGAAGACGAACGCAATCAAATCCCCCATGCCCATGCCATATCTCTTGCTCAGCTCCTCAATAAACTGCCTGACCTCCGCCGGGATCCTGATGGTGAGGTTCACTTTTACCATGACCCTGTACCCCATGAATAATGTTCAGAAAAACTCTTTAAACAAGTATCCAGCAGAAAGAAACTGCATCTCCTATCTAATCCCTCTAACATAGCAGTAGTCACTATACTATTATAGAGATATTAAGCAGAATTGACAGCAGGCTCTCCTATTCCTTGAAGCTTTTGTGTCAAACCAAAACACAACACCAAAGGAGATGGGAGAGCCTGGTATGTTTGGCTGGTAAAATAGCTAGATATTTCTCCATAAAAACACCCCTGTTTTTTCTTAGATTTTTTCAATTGAAAATTCAATTCAAGAATCATACTTTTCAATTGCAGAGTCAATCACCTCCAATTGAGAAATTTCAGTTTTAATTGAGACAGGCATGCTCTTCAATTGATCGCAGACTTGCCTAAGCCCGAGTAATAGAAGAGAGTGGCGAGCCAGGAGGCTACTGGTTGAGCCTTCCTTTCCTAATCAAGTATGCGAGAAGGATGACTGCCTCAGCTAGGACATGAGGCTTCCTGCTCTTCAAGTCGGGGGGGAGCCTCGACAGAATACTCTCAATAATCCCTTGGTAGTCACTGTACTCGAGGTTTGCCTTTGACACAGCCTGTACAAGGTAAATATGTATTGGGATCCGCTCCTGCTTCAGCCTGAAAGTTCCGATAATCGTCTTATAATTCCTCCTCACCTTTCTCCTATCAACCCCTAGCTCCTTACAGATATGCTCAATGGTGATAGGGATCCCATAGCTCTTGGCAGATGCATAGATCACTGAGGCAATGAGCTCCTCAGTCCTCCTGCCGGCGGTTATCCCCTTCCTCATCAGCTCCCGGATAATCCTAGCTGACTCAGCTTGGACATATTTGGGCATGCCTAGTTTCTTGACCATGATGCCCAGGATGTGGTGCATTGTCACAGACCTTGCCTCACTGTAGTCTAGATGAGATACATCAGTCCCTATCCCGTAGTCATGAACAGCTGTATTGACAAGAGCCAGCAACTCACCATCCTTCCCATCATCTTTTGGAGGATGATCGGATGTTATTGGCCTATCTTCAACCACTATTCCGTTGTCAAGACAGATATAAGCATACAACTCTGCATCATACACTACTCTACCGCTAGGACACTCCATAATCCCCCTGAGAGTTGAGGATAGGGGAGGATGGTAATTAAAAAAACTACTCTTTCTGAGCAGGGAAAAGGGATCTTATCAGGTTTAGAGCCAGGTAGTAGTTTGTAACACTTAGAGCGTTTGCGAGCTTCATCTTCCTTACTTTTATCCCTCTCCTCTCGCACGCATGTATCACTGAGGCAACTGCCAAAACATTGGGTTTAATGGCACTGATACTGCGGACCTTCTCGGCTATCTCGACAGCATCCCTCATTATCTCGCCTGAGTTTTCCAGGCCCAGGTATGACAGGGCCTTCGTTATGAACGCCCTGTAGTCAACAGGGGCTTTGCCATTCCTCCTCACGACCTCAGCGTAGGTCTTAATGAACTTCAGGGTCTCGTTCTTGGGGAATATCCTCAGATACTCGTATTGGGATATGGGAATGCCTGCTCTCCTGATCCAGTAGTAAAGTATGGCTATGGCGTGCTTTCTAATGGTCTTCCTAGTCAGTATCCTCCTGCTTGCAACAAACTCCATAAAGTCCCTCTTGGCATCATCCAATACCTGCTGAGGGATATTGGGGTAGTATGACCTCACAAGGCTCACTGCACTGTCGAACTCCCTGGGAGCTTGCTCGTGTATCTTGCTATATTTGATGCGGGTCTGGGTTTTAACTAGCCTGTAGAAAGTATCGTTCTCCTCCTCACGGCTCCTGGGCACCATGTAGGTGTCTATCAGCCCCCATCTGCTGTCAGCCCTCTGGCTCCCGCTGGATGACTTCCAGGGTTCCATGTAAGGGATTGAGTTCGGGTTGAGTATTTCACCGGTCTCAGCACATATGAACTCACCATTGTCCTGTACAATGCTTTTACATTCCAATTGATCCATCTTACCTCGCCTCCATTTTAAGGTTAGAAGAGCAATTTGAGTTTAAAAAGCTTGCGGTGTTTAGATCTCAATACCAGCCCACCGAAAGATTTAAAAACTGATCTGCCTCTTAAAAAGGGAATTGTAGGAGGTTGGCTGGGATGGAATCAAACCTTAAACCCAATCCAAACCCAAAAAATGAAAAAACTTTTTCATGCCCTGTGTGTGGGAGATCTCACAAAACATTCAACAACCTAGTCGCCCATATGTCCACAAGACATGGGAGCGTGGAGTTCATCGTGAGGAAGAACCCTGATAGGGTCGAGCTCCTAAAAGGTGGGAGCAGTCCTATAAGCAACTTCCTAAACGCTCAACCTCAATCTCAGGTAATCTCTCAACCCAAGCCTCAGACAATTCACTATGAGGACTGGAGCGGGGCACTTGAGACCCTGAAAAAAGCATATAATGCTGGATTGTTCGTCCTGATCATAGGACCCAAGGGCACAGGCAAGACCACTTTGGTGAGAAGATTCGCTGAGATGGTTGGCAAGAAGCTCTACACGGTCAACTTCAGCCTCAGGACCAAGGAGAGCCACTTAATTGGGATGCAGGTATTGGAGAATGGGAACACTAAGTTCGCATCCGGAGTAGTGGCTGAGTCTATGAAAGAGGGAGCAATACTTTACTTAGACGAACTCAATACAGCGGAACCAGACGTGTTATTGAGGCTTGACGAAGCCCTAGATGACAGAAGGGAGCTCAATATCAAGGAGGCTGGCGAGCCAATGGTCATAAAAGCTAAGCCGGGCTGGTTCGTGATAGCCACGATAAACCCATTGAGCCATGCGGGGACTAAGGAGCTACCTCCACAGCTATTGTCGAGATTCCCAGTCAGGCTGTATCTGGACTATCCTCCTAATGACGTAGAGCTCAAGATAGTGAGGCTACATGTAGGGGAGCTGAGCACAGAGGAGACAAAATGGGTAAACCTGGCTATTGCCCTGGCTAACAAGCTAAGGGAGCTGGCTAGAGTAGAGGAGCTATATTATGGTCCCTCGCTCCGTGAGACAATAGCTTTTGCTAAGCTGATAAAGGCAGGGGTTGAGCCCAGGACTGCGGCTGAAATGGTGTTCGCAAATGCCTACTGGCAGTGGGGACAGGTCGCCTACTCCAAGGTCATGAACCTAGTGGTCAGTCTCTTCGGGGAAAAGTCAAAGTAGCCTAAGACCACAAGCTTTTTAAACCCAAGAACCTCTTATCTTAATCAATGAGGTGTGTGGGAAAATGCCCAGGCCAAAACCCCAGAACCCCGTGATAGACAGGGGCACGTTGGTTGAGGTTTCAAGGTTCCTAGCCAGGGCCTGGAGCGAGAAATATGGGATCGAGCTGGTTGTAAGCGAGAACGTGAAAGTCCCCTCTACAAACCTCAGGGAAGATGGCAGGATGGTCGTTGAGATGCCTCCTCTCTCTGCCATAGCCATCAACGATGTGTTCATGCAATACAGGGTCTGGAGGAAGGTGCTGTGGCATGAGGCAATGCACGCCTATTTCGGACTGCCAAAGGAGCTTGACTCAGACGCCTGGAGGTATAGGCCTGTCTGGGCAATGATAGCCAATGCGATAGAGGACTACAAGATTGAGGAGGCGGGGGTCAGGATCTACCCCGGGATGGAGACCGAGAAGAAGCTGGCTGACATGGTCTTCGTCAACAGGATGGATAGCGAGATAGATGACATAGTTGGGTTCATGGAGGACCATTACGATAAGAAGTCCATTGAGCAGTATCTAGTTATCACCAGCTTCATATATGCTGTCACAGCAGGAGTGATCCCTCCCAAGATGTACTCTCACCTGCCTAGGGAGAAAATAGACTTGGTTAAGAGGGTGGCTGAATACGCAAGGGCAAACGCCTTCTCAAAGCCCCTACACGGGCTGGCTGAAGAGGTGGTTAAGATGTTGGGGATAGATGAGAGGTCTGCCGATAGAGTGATCAATGACTACCGTTTCTCTAATGCCAACCTGGATTATGCTATGAAGAACCCATATGTCCTGGATCCAGAAAGGACTGACAGTAAAAGTGAGTTGGTTGAGCAGATCAAAAAACTGGGGGCAGAGGACAGCCTGGATGCACCTGAGGAAGTGAAGCAAGAGTTCGAGAAAATAGTCAGCGAGTCAATCAGGAGGCAGATTGAGATGAAGCAGTCGAAGATATCAGAAGAGGTTGTGAAGGAGGCTGAGGTCTTAGGTGTAAACAATGAGATATTGATTCCTGACTCATCCCTTGTTGATGAGACCCCTCTATACGACCATGCCCTCATATCCCACTTGAAGGACAAGCTCAGGGCTATCAAGAGGAGGTTTTCAGAGGTCTACAGTCATACTGGTGATGAGATAGATGTCGAGGAGTATGTCAGGAAGGGCAAGCCGTTCGTCTCCGAGGTCTATAACAGCAAGCCTGGAGGGATCAGGGTAATGATACTCCTTGACTTCAGTGGGTCAATAGATTCTGTATTTGGGCTGTGTAAAAAGTACAAGAAAGCGGCTATTGCCCTGGCTGAAGCTTTGAATTATGTAGGGGCTGACTTCTCAATATATGCCTTCTCTCAAAACAAGCAGATCAGGGTGTCAGTCTACAGGATAAAGGCAAGGGAGGAGAAGTGGAGCAGGGTTAATGCTAGGAGGCTTGCGGCAATAATAGCTGATGGATATACCCCCCTACACAGAGTGTATCAGCTCCTGAGCCCCTTGGTGAAGGCTCATAACCCCCACTTCTTCATAACCCTTACAGATGGGCTTCCTGACAAGATAGATGAAACCAAGAAGGAGATCGCAAAGCTCTCAAAAGTCACAAAGATGATAGCCATAGCAATAGGTGATGAGTATGCGAATATCGAGGAGTTGGCTATGAATCTGAGGAAACTAGGGTATCATAAAAGCGTGGCAGTGGAAAATCTAATGAGCCTGCCGGAGAGAATCTTAAGGCTACTGTTAGACTGATTGAACAGCTCTCTTTTTTCAACTAAGCCACAACCCTTTCAATTGAGTCTCATTGACTGTTGAATTGAAAACTTGGCTTTTTGAATTCAGATTTCAACAGAGGAGACGTGAGAAAAAAACAGCAATATTTTCACGGCATAAAACCTAAAGGCATTCCGCCTAGGAACCTGGGATTCTGCCTAACAAGTCCCTCATCGCATCTCAACATACCGAAAGACTTAAATACTTGAAAATCCCATATATAGGAGAAATTAGTGGAAGGTGGACAAGATGGCTCAACCCCGATCCAAACCTCCCAAGGGGATGGGTGCCAGGGAGATAGCAGTCATAGGCTCCATCTGGATTGAGGAATACAAGAGCCTGGATGAGAGGGAGTATAAGAGGGGGCAGGCAAAGGATGCTTGGATGCTCAAAAGATGTCTGGAGAGGGATCCACTTAGGAAGAAAAACGGACCCTGTAACTCAATGTTCATCCAGAAACACCTGTCAGCGATCGAGAATGCCTATGACCCTGTCCTGGCTGATGCAGAATCAAACCTCATGATAGCCATCAAGACCCTTGACAAGATAGTTGGAGAAACACACAGACAGGGCAATGTCATCAGGGCTCTCGAGGCAATAGCCAGCCTGCCTAAGGATTTGAGGAGGTATTATGTTTGGTACATGGATCAGGAGCTGAAGAATTGGCTGGAGTCCAAGATAGGTGAACAGAATATGAGGATGCTAGCATTCTGGAGGGACAGGATCACCTTGAATGTGGAGATGGATGTCGAGACTGCGATACGAATGCTAGTGAAATATGGCAGGGACTGGAGGGACAGAGCCAGGCAGATGGTGTTAGAGATCTTTGAGACAGTAGTGTGATACAATTCATTTTCAAGACAGACACCTCACGCTCCATAGTCGGGAGTGAGAGCCATGGAAGAGAAGAGGGGTCTGGAGGAAAAGGCCTGGGCTGTAATCAGACAGATAGACAACCTGCTCTCTGAGCTCATAGACCTCCTGAAACCCTACATGGATCCTATTGATGAGTGGGAGCTTGAGAGAGAAGCCGTGGAAACAATCAGAGACCTGGCGTCATGGGTTGAGGCAGTAGCTAGGGGAGACAGTAATGGCAATAGTCAAGCGAATAAACTCACTTTATCATGAACCGCTAGAGCTCCTCGGACAAGGTAGGCACATAGGTGAGCCAGACTACCTAATCTGAGAAACCTCAACGCATGGGTGAGAGCAATGTTCACGGAAATAACCCCAGCTACGCAGACACCAGCCAGCTCCCATATCAATTGAGAAGATGCCCCAGGTGTCCCGTAAGCATGCTGGACAACCAAAGAAATAAGAGCCCATGCCAGCCAGGATAAAACACAGCCCTCATATCCATCACTCAACCCGGTGCTCTTGCTTCTCCAGTCTCTCCTCTAGTTCTTCGAGTCGATCCCTCAGGCGGTTAATGGAGGCAATCGCCTCGCTGAGCTTATAGTCAAGGCTGTTTATTTTCTCCTCGAGCCAGCTGATGTGGAGGTAGATGCTCTTTATGCTCCCCTCGACTCCTTCCACCTTGACCTGAGCCCTGATCGCCTCCTCCTGACACCTGAGCAGTTGATCCTTCAGCTCCTCCAGCTTCTTCCCCCACACGCTACGCCACCCTCGGCGATAGAGAATAGAGTGTGCGGTTTTAAAGAAAAAGACGGCCAGGGCTCACCAACCCAGGCGACCCCACCATTGGGCCTCATGGAAGGCTCCGCTGAAAAACACCAAATCCCCGTGGAAAATTCAACAGGAAAACCCTGGAGGAAAACAAAAACATAAACTATTAATCCCTGATAGCTCCCTGGCTGAGGCTCACTTTTATCCTTTAACTGGCTGGTGCTTTGCCTCTTATTACCCGGCTGTGCCTGGTTATTGTTTTTACCTGTTGCCCCACAGGTCTGGCAGGCTCAGGAGCTCTATCTTTCTCGCCCCAGTAAGGAGGGCTGACAGGGCTATTGCCAATGCATCCGCCAGGTCATCCCTCATGCCCTCTGTCTTCCCTATCCTGTAGCCCCCTGTCCTGGCGTCATAGGTTGCCTTGTAAGAGTTGAACTGCTTGAGGAAGTAGTCGTCGTCTGGGAGCAACAGCCTCCTCTCATCTATGAGCCTCCGCATGAACTCGAACACTGCCTCCCTCTTGACATCCCTGTATGCCTCCCTTATCTCGCCAGCGTAGTGCTTTGAGAGGAAGTCATAAACCCCTGCTCCCAAGCCCACGGTGTCCACTACCGCCAGGTCTGGCTTATGGTAGTTGAGCTTCTCGAGGACAAGGGCGAATGTCTCGTCCAACCCCTTCTGGCCCCAGCGGTAGTAGTCGTGAACAGCCACAATCCCATTATCAATAGCGAAGTCCCTGGGGGCACGGATAAACACTACAGCTGTCTCGTCCTCCCCATACCTGGCTATGTCGACCCCTGCGTAAATGAGGTATTGGCTCCTGAGCACAGGGTTCAGTGGGGCAGAGGTCTCGCTCTTCTCAGTCCTCTTAGCCACCACCACGCACTCCCTGACAGCCATGGGGTTGAAGAACAGCCCCTCCCTCTCCGGCAGGAACTCAGCCATGAACCACCTCCTGAACTCGGCGTCTGTGAGGGTTCTGCGGAAATACTCCACCATCTCCCTCTTCATAACGCCTGCCTTAACCGCATCCTCCCATGTCCACTTGAACCTAGCATACTCATCGCTAGTCCAGGCGTCATAGAGGAAGCCAACCCTGTGGGGAGTGCCAAGAAGGACTAGCAAGGGCTTCATCCCGTTCCTGGGGCTGGCGAGCATTCTCAGGATACGGGTCCTTATCACCTCATCAGGGATGCTGGCGGTCTCATCAATAATAAGTGTCGAGGCACCGAAGCCCAGCAGTCCCTCTTCACTCTTAGCCGTGAGCATCCTCAGGGTGGAGCCGTTCTGTAGATGGATTATCTCACGAGTAAACCCCTTCCTCCTATCTACGAAGCCGAGGAGGTATGGGTTGTTGTAAAAATAATTCCTGACCAGGGAGAAGAGAATGTTGGACTGCCTCATAGTCGGGGCTACAACCACCACATCCTCATTAGGGTAGAGGATGGCGAGGAGGACGGCAAGCATAGAGGTGGAGGTGGTCTTGCCCGTCCTGGTGGATGCTACTAGGACATACTTCCCCTTGCCCTCCCGGTGCAGAACCCTCTTCATGAACTCCTCCTGGTAGTAGGTGGGGGTTATGCCGAAGAGGGCTTTACAGACGGCTTTAAGATTCCCTGCCACTCTCCTTACCAGGCTCACCCTCGCCACCCTCGGCTATCTCCCTCAGGAACGAGTAGAGGTCCTTGTCCCCTCCCTTGTATTTGAACGCTATCTCAATGAGTTTCGAGGCGACCTCAACCATCTTGTCCACAGAGGGCAATGGCACATTCTCCTTCTCCTCTATCTCCCTGCCCATGAGGATCCTTTGCTTGGTCTGAGAGTAGAGCCATTTGAGCTCTCTGTCCCAGTCGAGGTCTGCCTCATCGGGTCTAGTAGTCTTCTTCCCCTCGCTCTCTCCCCTAAGCCCCAGCTCCCCCATGACCAGGAGATATTCAGCCTCCGTGATGGGACTGCCAAAAAGCTGGGACAGGAATGCCATGCCCTCCTCTCTGCCGAGGCTTGACAAAACAGATTTAACCTTCTCCCTCTCCTCATTACCCAGGCTCTTGAGCCATTTGAGGATAGGAGGAGCATTGGGCAAAAGCATTCACCAAGCATTAATTGTAAAGAGGTAATGTATAAGGATGAGGAGCGGATTTAACCTTCAGTTCACGGAGAAGGAGTTAGAGGGATGTGAAGTGGAGTTAAAGGAAGTGTCAAGCAGTCCTTCTTCGTCCTAAAGATCTTAATAATGCTCTCGCATCAATATAAGTGATGGTGGTTCCATGGCTGGTGTAAAGAAAAAGAAGTGGCTTGAGACCATATTGAATATGACCGCAGAGGGAGAAGGATGGGCTGACATACTTGCTCTCGCAAGCGCATCAAAAGCATTAGAGCAGAATATCGAGAGGTATCTAAGGAATACGTGCAGAGAGTATGAGCTGAAATATACAGAGCCATCCTTGTATTGGGGCAGTGCCATCGGATACTATCATGTTAAGTGTGATGGAGAGGATGCAGTAATAGGGATTGATGGCGACATAGTCATGGTTCGTGCCGAGGCGTACGTATTTTTACCCGATTCCTAGATGGTTTTTCCCTCTCCCTCTTCTCCAGGAGCTGGAAGAAACAGGAGGAAAAGAAAAAAGATTTGGCTTGTATAGAAGGGACAGCCTATCCGCTATCTGACATCTCTTATCTTGCCTTGACCGGGCAGGAACCTGGCGACAGTGTCTCCTATGAAGCGGTAGACTCCTCTGAACACGAACTGCCTCAGGACTGGGAAGTGCTGTGAAGTGGTCTCGAAGTATTCGACAGGCCTCAATACTGCGATGCCCAGCCTCGGGGCACCCAGCTCTTCGAAGTCGGTCGTGTCCAAGAGGTATATCCTGCTTATTGTGTCCTTGGCGACATCGCTGGACAAGACCATGGGGTAGCCGTATAGCTGGGCAACCCTGAACCCCATCTCGTGACCCTGGTCAACATATTGCCATCCCATTGGGCCAGGGGCTATCTTGGTCTCGGCGAGAGGCGTGTATCTGACGAACTGCAGGTATAGGGCGTTTATCTTGGCCCATGTGTCGGGGCCTGTCAGCCATATCCTGCCAGCCGGGTTGGCACCCTTGATCATGGTCCGAGTGTTGAGGCTCTGGATCATCTCATCAGTCAGGGCAGTCGGAGTCCCATTGTTGTGTATGACCACCGCATTGCTCCAGGAGTCGGCACCGAACCTGTCCAACCCGTAGATGTTAATGTTGGCTCTCACCTGGTTGGGGACTGTCGCCCCATAGACCCCGGATACCTCCTCTGAGCTTGCGACTATCTGGTCAAGGCTCAGTATCTGGCTATCAGGGTTTAGTGCTGGGACTTCGCTGGAGCTGGAGCCAACTGCCTCCATGCCTAGGAGCTGGTTTATCTGCTTGCCGAACTCCCTGCCATACCAAACTCTCAATTGGTTGAGACCAGCCCATATGTCGTCAGCACTCCTAGCCAAGAGCTCCTCCATCACTTCGCTTATCTCGAAGCTCGTGGCAACTATCTTTGGCTTAGTCCTCAACACCTTGACAGTTGGGTAGTTAGGGCCTGGGATAGTCCCTGTCTCAGTCGTCACTGTTGCTGTGGCACCTGTTGATAGGGCAGATATAGCCCTCCAACCGCTTCTCGGCCATGTGGTCTTGGGAATAATGCCGAATATGTTTTGTTCAAGGTTCAGCTGAGCCCAGACCTGGGCACCATACACGATATTGTAGTATTGAGGAGTCAGATGGGTGGTGACAGTCCCCGCTTCCTTGACGAACTGGATGACATCTGCTATATTGGTGAATGGGGAGGGCATTCCACTGTAGAACCATTCTACATCTTTAGCCGAGATGTGTTTGAACTCACTCACTTCTCATCACCCCCTCTGCCTTGACTTCCGGGAGAACCTTGAACTTAGCGGGCATCTCGGAGACAGTTGCCTTGCCACTTAAGACTTTTTTAATGAACTCCCTGAAGTCATTGTCATCTCCCGTGGGCTCGGGAGTAGTGGTTGTTTCAGGCCTAGGAGCGGTTGCCTTGGATAATCTCTTCTCCCTTAGCTTCTTCTTCAGCTCCTCAAGCTTCTTCCTGACCTCCTCGGCTTTGTAAATACTCTCTGGTTTGTAGATGGGCTCCCTCTCAATAGGTCTGTTCTCTCTAAGCTTCTTTGCGTAATAATTCATGACTGTCCTCTGGATTATTAGTTTTCTATTCAACTCATCAATCCGCTTCTCCAGCTCCGCTATCCTCATGTTCATTTTGTGTATCATCAAAAACCTTAGTTTAAGCATCTTCTCTAGCTTTCTGATAGTATCAATAGCCTTCTTGATCTCCTCTACTGGGACTTGTGGTTGAGATGGCTGACTCAACTAAGATCACCTGCTCTGAGAACTGTATTGGGGTAAAAATACTCAAATATTCAAAGCAGAAATAGAGTTAAAAATGATCATCAGGACTCAGTAATCCCGCTACTCAAAAGCTCATCATAGGATTTGAGAGAATCCAATAAGGAGACAATCCTTCTCTGGACTTTATCCAGGAGCTCTTTAGCCTCATACAACTCGGTGAGGATTTTAACTGCATCCTCAATAAGGTCAGGCTCCTCTTCAACTATGTCAGCTATTATCGAGAACCCCTGCCTCAGGGACTCATCAACCAACTCTTTCATCTCATCTTGCACCTCATCCCTGTTGGAGAGAAGCTCGTTTAGGGACTGGAGCAACTCCTTCAACTGTTCGACAAGCTCACGAGTGAGTCTGCCCTCTTCAGCTATTGCCTCTATCTCATCTAGAAGGCTGATTAGGGATTCGTAAGCATGAGTAGTGAGGTTCTCCATCAAGGCGTCGTAGAGCTCCTCAAAGTCACTCCTACTGATCCTCCTCATCCTCATCAGAAATGACCTCTTTAATCGATTCCAAGAGCTCTCTCAGCTCCCCTACCAAGCGGGATATGAGCTCCATTATCTCCTTCTCCTCCTCGCTCTCCTCTTCTATTTCCTCCTCTTCAAGCTCAGGCTCAAGCTCCTCTTCTTCCTCATCTGAGTTAGAATCCTCTAAATTCTCCTGGGGCTCTGGGTTGCCCCCATACACGGGGTTATATACTCCAGGGGTCTCCGTGGTCACGGGACCCTCAGCCTTCGTAGTCTCAACAGCCT
>Ga0080008_175246_pt1 | contig 32611 bp, 39 predicted proteins | sample ConCONMetagenome_FD_69211 | JGI IMG/M metagenome (GOLD analysis project Ga0080008, IMG submission 69211) | Hot spring microbial streamer communities from Conch Spring, Yellowstone National Park, USA - CON_C (SPADES assembly) (version 2) | ecosystem: Environmental > Aquatic > Thermal springs > Hot...
GGCGGGTCGTCTAGCCTGGACTAGGACGCCGGCCTGCCAAGCCGGAGGTCCCGGGTTCAAATCCCGGCCGCCGCACCACCCAATCACTCCCACCAATCACTCCAGAGCCACCTCTAGAGGGCTCCCCTCCATGATTTCCCCTCCGCATATCGGCTTTCATATCAGCTTTAAAACCCCTCCCCATACCGGAGCTCATGGTGCAGGGGTTTGGTCGACCCAAGCCTGGTGGATTTGAAAAGCCTAGGGGACGAGGTTAGGTTCAGGATTTTCGACTACCTGTGGGGTAAAGGCGTTAGGAGCTCAGAGCTAGGAGTAGACCCCACGTACGCTAACAAGGTCAAGAACCGCAGGGCTAGGGTCTCCGATGCTCTGCTTGAGAGGATAAGGGTGAGGGGGAGCTAAGGGACGTTCACACCGTGGAGTTTAAAACTAAGGCCGGTCGTGAACGGGGGGCTGGGGTGCAGTCGAGATATCACTGAACCTGATACAGGCTGAGAAGCTGTGTAAAGCAAAGTCCTAGACAGGAGCCTGTGCCTTAAGATGGCAGAGCTAGCCCCGCAATGGAGCCCCCTCAAGAGCTTAAGGTGATGTGGGGAGCCTGCGTAGTTTGTAAGCTCTAAACTACTGTAGACTTATTGTGGGAATTTCAGCCTACAGTAAGCCTATCAGATTCAGAGATTGGCGGTTACATACACTAGACACACGGGTGCACAGCCCCCGTTTTCCCTCCTAGCGTTTCTGTGCTTGGGCACTCGCAGGCGTGCACAGAAGAGCCGGCTGTGGGTAGGGCTGGAGGATCCCCGGGTTCCGCGGTCCCCGTCAGCCGGTCTGCTTGACTATTATCATCACGTTGTAGACTTGGCTGGTTATGCCGGATCCTGTGAACGTGAATGTGTGCGACCACGTGCCGTTGGCGGCGACCGGGCCCGTGCTCTGGGTCTGCTCGGCTATCACCTCCCCGGACGCGTCTAGGAGTTGCACGGTCACGTCCGCCGTGTGCGCGACCGCATCGTTATTCTTAAGGGTGACGGCCACGATCACCCTGTTGGGCCCCCTCGGGCTGAGGCTGAAGGACTGTATTGTGAAGTCCGTGCCGGGGAAGGAGGCCTGCCACAGGCTCAGCCTCTCTGTTATAGTGTTTATGGTGAGGGCGATCGCCACGGACACGGGGATGGACACGGCTAGTGCTAGTGCTAGGGCCAGCCAGAGGGGGACGCTCCTGCTCAAAACCCTGCGACGACCCGGCACCACCGCCACCTCCCGCTCTACTATGCTAGAGATAGTGGCGGAAAACCCATGAACCTAAATTCGGAGGACACCAAGACCATGTAAATCAAACCTTATAAAACCAGCCCAGGGGGGTAGAACCCGAGGAGAGAGGTTCCCCCGGGGCTTTAAAACACGGGGGTTAGACATCTGCGGGGCGCCGTGTTGTCTAACTAGGGCCGGGAGCGTGCGGGTGCACAGCTGTGCACCCCAAAACCTCCCCGAGGTAGGTGAAACTGCCCACCCCGGACTCTCGCTTCCACGGGCCTGCCAGCCCCCCAGGTTAAACGCTAGGCTACGGTGGAGCTCCTCTAAGCACGTGATTGTGAGCCCGCGCCCCGACGCTAGGTAGACCTGCACTATCGCCAGACCCCCGGCCGCGGGAGCCCCCCGTCTAGGCATTGTTGCTAGGAGGCCGCGAGGCTGGCCCCCGCTTCCACGAGCTTCCCCGAGAGCTCTATCTTGAGAGGATGAGTCTGGATGTTATGCCTCCTACGGCTATGCCTATTACTAGTAGGAGTATTGATATGGGTAGGTTGATTTGTGTTGTGGTGGTTGTTATCGTTGCTGTGTGCTCTCTGGTTACCTCTCTTGTGATCTCTCTCTCTAGGATCTCTGTTAGGGTTCTGGTCACCTCTCTTGTTTGTGTTATATGCTCTTTTACCGTTGTTGTTATTGTTGTAGTTTCCGTCATTATCCTCGTTTCCTCTCTTACTTGTGTTGTGGTGGTTGTTAGAGTTGTTTGTGTTGTAAGGGTTATTGTTTGTTGTTGGGTTACTGTTGTTGTTGAGATTGCGGTTGTTGTCGTTGTCTGCGTTTGAGTTGTGGTTTGGGTCTCTGTTACTGTTGTTGTCTTTGTATCTGTTGTTGTGGTTATTCTCGTCGTTGTTGTGGTTGTTGTGTATGTTGTTGTCGGCTGTGTTACTGTTGTTGTCACGGTTGTTGTTACTGTTACCGTTGTTGTTGTGGTTGTTGTTTGCGTTACTCCTACTAGTTCGAGAGCGTATATAGTCCACCTGTAGTTCCCAGGCTCTCTATCCATTCCAGCTATGTATAATCTACTACCTTCAACCCACATCCTCCCAGGTGTTAGGTAGGAGTCTGCGTTAACGTTCTCGCTTAGATAGCTTTTACCCCTCACGCCAAGATCTTTATCTAATAGGTACACCGTGTGCCTGTAGTAACCGCCGCTCATCTCATGACCTGCTATTGCTAGGTATCCTCCTATGAGGGCCCCCTTCATTGGAGTGAATCCCCTCAACTCAACGTTTAAGGCGATGCTACCGTCAGGCTTGAATTTGATAAGGTGGCCTCCATCGCCTACAACGTATACGAACCCCTCATCGTCTGCTAAAGCTGTAATAGCTACACCGGGCACCCTCGGGTCTATGGATTTAACGAGGGCCATGGACTGGGGGTCTACTATCTCAATCCACCACCTATCACCTGTATCGTTCCTAGCAACACCTACAGCCCATAGATGTCCTGTTACCTTGTTGAAAGCTATGCCCGCTACCACTGTGTGGTGTCCGCTTAAACCCCGGGATTTATAGGATGAAACCCTAGCTAGGCTACCGTCGAGTTTATCGATTCTGAAGACGAGGTTCAATCCTCTTAGATCACCACCGCCCACATACAGGTAGCCCCCGCTAGACTCTATAGTGGAGGAGAGGCCTATCCAGCCTAGATCCTTCACCTCAACGTTCAAACTAGAGTCCACCTTGAGAACGTACGCCTTAGGAGGTATAGTTACGGTAGCCCCCGTAGCGTAAGCATAGCTAGCCATAATAGTGCAGTCAACAAGAGTATCATTACCAGGACCTGGATTCCTAGTCCACACACCTACGAGAGCTCCTGTAGAGGCACTCCTAAACTCGACCCTAAACTGGTAATCCCCAGGCTGGCTATCAAAACCGAAGACTAGGAGGAGATCGCCTAGAACACAGGAGGCCTGAGCACTATCATCACCACCACTAGGGTTACTAGAGACAACCCATACAACATTAACACCGGGAACCCCACCCAAAGCCTGGAATGTGGAGTGGAGGGGGAGGCCTAGCATGGGTATAAGAACAGCTAACACAACGAGCAAACTCACAGCACCACGGCTACCCAACGCATCCACACTCCTTAACCGCTTACCCTATAGTCATCGAAGGGGGTATATAGGGGATTAGAGGCTATAAAGGGTCGCGGAGCTCCAATCTCCTAAAAATGAGGTTCATCCAATATGTTAAAAACTATCCTTCCAGGGAGCCCGCTAACCGTACTTGAACCCCAGTATGAACCCTGCTGTGAAGGCCCCAGCGAAAGGTATTGAGGCTATCACAAATGACTGTATGGAGTATGTCGTGGCCTCTGCTCCAGCTAGAGCTCTTTCAACGAGGAGCGCCAGCTTATCCCAGTTAACAGCTATAATACCATAGTAGGCTAGGACTAGAAGGCCTACAGTGAACACCCCCAACACTAGCAACACCACTTTAACAAGCTTCTTCAAAGCATACCCAGCAGCGAAACCAAGAATCAAACCACCACCAGCCTGGAATATGAGAGCCGTAAGCACATCACCTGAAGTCACATCATCCACATCCAACCACCACAACACTATAAGTTAACAAGAGTTTAAATCTAGAAAGGAGATAGCTTAAGTTAAACTATACACTTCATATAACATATAACCCGTCCCCATTAAAGGCAACTCATGGTGGGCCTGTGTGAGTAGAGATGAGGACGTAAGGTTAGTTAAGGAGTTTGTTTCTAGAATAATACCACGTAGAAAGCTAGGGTATATGAAGAAGAATGTTTACAGAGCTGGTGTGAGCGGTGGTCTGCAGGGTTAAAGTTAGGTTAAAGGTTAAGGATAGAGTCTTTGAAGGAAGAGCTCTTCTCAATAGCGGTTTGAGGCGGACACTCCAGACATCATTGTACCCGTTCACATAGCTAGGGATCTTAAACTATGGCCTCCTAGTACGGAGGCTGTGGTAACCCTTGAAACTGGTGGAGGTGAGGTGACATTACCATACTATTGCTACACTTGAACTAATGCTACCTGATAAAAGATCTAAGATTGTGAATGTTAATATAATCGTGAGCCCATACGTAGATGAGGTGATACTTAAGCTTAGCAAACCTCGCCTTTTAAGGCGGGGTAGAGTCAACACACAGCTTTTGAGCGTTAAGGCATTTAAGCCCTCCGAGAGCATGCTACTAGCGTGGTGATGAGGTTCTGGCTGGAGCCTAGGGCTTGGGGGTTGCGGGGGTGAGCCCCGCCTTCGAGTATTCAGAGCACAACGTACCCCCCGGTCTTGGATGAGATGATGCTGGAAACCATAACCCCCGCTCGGAGGGGTGATACCCTAGATCCAGAGGTTCGAAACCCCGCCCCTTCAAGGGCGGGGAGGGGTTATATCCTTCTCCTCACCGAACACTACGGGTGCCGAACGTCTTCTATAGGATCATGAGGCCTACCTCGCCTGCATCCCTCTCCACGCACCCTCCAAAGACCCTAAACCCCCCTCGATGGGCTTTACACCTAGTTGTTGTAGGAGATCCCGTTCTACAACACTGTAGATTGTACCTGTATCTACGAGAACTTCGACTTCAACAACTTTACCAGGCTCTGCTGGGTTGAAAAGCCCAGCTTTGGCTTTTAGGGAATGTAGTAACACCTATACATATGTTTGCCCTAAAAGGTTATCATCTTAACATAGCACAGCGTCACAGCCATTTAATTGTAGCTCTTTTATTATAGAGTTGTTGAGTGGAGAAGGGGTTGCATTTTCTGTTGGGCAGCTTATGTTTATGTTTGAGCTTTGATTCGCTAGCTATGAGGTCTTGTCTTCGCCTCTACACATTTGGAGGTTATATCCATATCCTGCCTCTAGCTGCTTCCCTGTAGTCCTCTGTTAGCCTTATTCTGCTGATTAGTGCTGATTTGAATGGTCCTTTGCATTTTGTTTTGAATAGTGCTTTTCTAGATCTTAGGTCTACGTCTACTAGTAGTGCTGGGCAGTCGTGTCCTCTTCCATCTCTTAGTGCTGAGAGTATCATTTTGGCTGTGCTTAGTGGTATTATCATGAGCTCTAGTCCTTGTATCTTCTTTTGCAACTCTTTTATTGCCTGTTGTAGTGCTGGGTTTTGGTCTTCAACGTATATGCATGCTCCTCCGGGGTATCGTGTTACAAGCTCTACCATCTCTTCCCCCAGTGTTTCCTCTATTATCTTCACCAGCTTTTCTTCAGCTTTATAGCCTGATATGCATGCTCCGTAGACGGGGGTCTTTGCTAGGTCTACCTCCACCAGATCCCCCTCAAGGAACCTCCTGTAGTTCTCCTGTCTAAGCCTCCTCCTATCCTCTGCACTCCTCGTAGCCTGCACCATCGGCCTTGTGAGCTTATACACTCCACCTGGGAACAGCCTGGCTATGTACTCTGCTAGCCTATCATCCCCCATGACCACTACGTGGTTCGATCTAAGAGCTCTAACAAAATCCACCTTGTATTCTAGCGCAGCCCACCCCTCAACCCAGCCATCGCTATCAACTACTATAAGCTCAGCTCCATCGCTCAAAGCCTTTGCTTGGAGCTCCACGCAAGCCGATATAATCCTACCTACTAGAGGTGAGGGTTCAATAGAGCCTATGAATCTCAGCATTTCAGGTTCAAGGAATCTAAGCCATGAAACCCAGCTTTTAGGGTAGGCTAAGCCTATGAAGCCCGGGGGCCCTATATCGGCTTGGCCTACATCGGCATCTACAATGGCAACCTTTAAACCTCTAAGAATACCCCTATTGGCTAGGAGTGCTGTGAAGCTGGTCTTCCCGGAGTCCGTTGAGCCTAGAACTGTAACAGTACAGGGGGTTGGACAGCTTGATAGTATTGAATCTGCAACCTCAACCCACTCATCGTAAGGCTCCTCCTCAGGGGAGGCTAGCTCAACCCTAGCATCCCCTTCAAGCTCCACATCAATCCTAGACGCTGTAACCCCCTTAACAACATAGCTTCTAAGCTCTCCGATAACGAAAAACTCCCCCTCCCCGAGCTCAGCCCCTAGGACGCTAACCAGGCCGCTTGAAACCCTCAGCGTTGCAGGCCCAAACACCCTAACTAGGTCCCCAGGCTCCATCTCAAGGGCTACTTTAACCATAGAACTCCCACATCTAACCTGGAAGCCTTAAGACTCTTAAAGCTTCAAGAGCCCCTGTTTTGTTTTAGAGATAAGGCTTTAACCACCACCCTCTCCTCTATCCCTATGAGCTCCCCCAGTAGCTCTACAACCTCCACTAGCCTCAAAGACGCCTCCCCAGCATGAGGTACCACGTCTTCTTGTAAACCGCTTACTGGTAGTGAGTGAACGCTATGGGGTGTTGCTAGAGCTCTAAGCCTCGCTGTTATCGATGTAGCTACATAGCTGTCTATCATAGATCCTACTGGTGTGCCCTCTGCTAGGAAATCCGGGAGCCCTGTTATATCCCCTCTTAGCAACTGTGTTATCCTCCTCTCAATAGCGTTAGCCACGTGGGCCGCCCCTACCGCTAGCATATCTGCTATCACAGCTGTGTGTATGGAGTAGAATGCACATGAGTGCACCACTCTTCCATCGACTACAACCGGGTTTGTAGTAGTACTACAAGCCTCCCTTAACACCATGTCCTTGGAGAGCTCTACGAGGTCTAGGACAGCTCCATATATGTATGGCGTGCACCTAAGACTGTAGGGGTCTTGGAGTCTACTGGTGTTAGAACACCTAAGCTCATCTAACACCTTGAGGGCCGTACTTACACCCGGGTGTCTTTTAATCTTAGACACGACAGCACCGTAATGCTCCTCCACACACCTACACAACTCCAGAGAGCTCCTAGCAACCTTTAAAGACCTTGACATGGCATCTTCGAGCCTCAATATGGAGTAGGCTAGCAGAGCTGTACTCCAAGAGGTGTTGTTAACCAGAGCTAGAGCCTCCCCCGGCTTGAGATCAACTACATCCAGGCTCTCAGATCTAAGAGCCTCAGAGCATTCAACCCTAGAACCCCTATGTAGAGCCATGCCGACACCTCTGAAAATGCAGAGGAATGCATGAGCGCTAGGAGCTAGATCACCACTAGCACCAAGACTCCCCCTAACAGGGATTAAAGGGGTTATATCGGAGTTCAGAGCATCAGCTATCCTCAAGGCTAGAAGCCCCCTAACAGGATCTAAACCCTGAGACATCTGGAGAAGCCTTATGAAGAGGAAGAGTCTTGAAACCTCAGGTGGAGCCAGAGGACCCACACCTACAGCGTGTTCAACCAAAACCCTATGCTCCCACTCAGGGCTACAAACACCACTCTTATCCATTAAAGCCCCCAACCCCGAACAATACCCGTACACCCTACGTTTCGAAGCCTCAGATTCAAGGGCAGACCTAGCGGTATCTAGAGCTCTCACCAAACCCTCCCCTACAAGGACCCTCTCCCCACTTAAAACCCTCCTAAACACCATGAAATCAGGGCATAGTCCTAGGTCAACTAAGATAGCCAACCCTAACACCAAGAGAAGGAGACCTCCAGGAACCTATATAACATGAGGGGGCTCTAAAACATGGTATCGAGCCTTTAACCGTTTAAAAGCACAGCATCTCGTTTAAGCGATGGGGGGTTAGCCTGTGATACTAAGTGATAGGGATATACTGGTGTTGATAAAAGCGGGAGATCTTGTAGTCGACCCTCTCGACCCCGAGGTTGTGAGGGAGAACGGTCTCGATTTAAGGCTTGGTAGGGGTTATTGTAGGTTTAAGAGTACGGATAAGCTATTAGACCCCCGTAGCCCTGGAGATGCAGGTGAGTTCTACGAATGCGGGGAGGCTGATGAGATAATTGTTAGACCCCGGGAGCACGTGTTGCTACACACGTTAGAGTATATAAGACTACCAGACTACATAGCGGGTCTTGTCAACCTCCGGAGTACATGGGCTAGAACAGGGATATACGTGCCATCAACTGCTGTCGATGCAGGTTTCGAAGGACAACTAACAATAGAAGTTATAGGCTCAAGCTTCCCCGTAAAGCTATACGCTGGAGATCGCTTCCTACACCTAGTCCTAGTAAAGCTGGGGACTCCATCTGCTAAACCGTACTCAGGGGAATACCAGAAGCAGAGAGGTGTAAGGCTACCTAAGTTCTTTAAAAATATTTATGGAGAAACCGGTAGCTAGGTCAAAGGTGTTTAAAGGTTAAGTTGGAGAGGTTATCTAGTACTAGTGGCGGCCCTTATGTTAGCAGCGTTCACAGCATTAACTGTTGAAGCACAGGAGACGGAGAGGGCTTTAATAATAATCGGCAAAACTATAGGTGCTAGGGTAGCAGTAGGCATGGCCGGGGCTGCTGCCATAAGTGCTATAACTGAGAAGAGAGAGGTCTTCGGGCCGGCTTTGCTAGTAGTGGTCTTAGGGGAGGGAATAGCCGTATACGGTCTCCTTATAGCCTTGCTAATAATCCTTATAGTCTAAACTAGGCTAGACTGCTTACATTGACCTCTACTCTCCTATCAAAGAGCGTGTTTTTATAAGGTATTAGCCTAGAAACTATTATTGGTGTTGCGGTGTTGAGCGCTATTACAAGGGATAGGTGGAGGAGTAATTTCTCGGAGTGGTTTGACTGGATCATTGGGGAGGCGGAGGTTTACGATTATGGTAGGTACCCTGTTAAGGGTATGGGCGTTTGGATGCCATATGGGTTTCAGATTAGGAGGCGAGTTTTAGAGCTTGTGAGAGAGCTCCACGATAGGAGGGGTCACGAGGAGGTTCTCTTCCCACTCCTCATACCCGAGACTCTCCTCAGGAAGGAGTCTGAGCACATCAGGGGTTTTGAGGATGAGGTTTACTGGGTTACCCATGGTGGTTTAGAGCCTCTCGATGTTAAGCTTGCTCTTAGGCCTACTAGTGAGACTAACATAACATACTATGAGTCCCTCTGGATCAAGAGTTACAAGCAGCTCCCCAAGAAGTACTACCAGATTGTAAGCGTCTTCAGGTTCGAGACTAAGGCTACAAGGGCTATGATCAGGCTTAGGGAGGTTACCACGTTTAAGGAGGCTCACACCGTTCACGATAGCTTTGAGGATTCCGAAAGACAAGTTTTAGAGGCTACAGAGATCTACAGGGAGTTGTTCGACGCCCTAGGCATCCCCTACATCATATCTAGGAGGCCTGAGTGGGATAAGTTCGCTGGAGCCCTCTATACCATAGCATTCGACACCGTAATGCCCGATGGCAGGGTTATGCAGATAGGGACTGCTCACAACCTAGGGCAGAATTTCACAAAAGCATTTGATTTCAAGATACAACTAGCAGATGGAACCCTCGACTACCCATGGCAGACGAGCTATGGTGTAAGCGATAGGGTTATAGCTACTATAATAGCTATACATGGAGACGATAGAGGGCTTGTGCTACCACCACTAGTAGCTCCGGTACAGGTTGTAGTCATACCCATACCTGTGGGGTCTGAGGAGGAGAGGAATGCTGTACTAAGAGAGGCTAGGAGGGTAGCGGAGGTTCTGAGAGGAGGGGGTGTCAGGGTTAATGTTGATGAGAGGGAGGAGTTGAGGCCTGGGGCTAAATACTACTACTGGGAGGCTCGGGGGGTCCCGGTGAGGGTTGACGTTGGGCTTGAGGAGGTTAAAACTGGGGTTTTAACTGTGGTTAGAAGGGATACCCTTGAAAGGTATAAGGTCGCCAGGGAGGAGTTAGTGGGTTTTGTGCTAAGATTATTCGATGAGATAACTGTTAACATTAAGAAGAGGGCCTGGGATTACATGACATCATCGCTTAGAAGAGCTGAGACCATGGATGAGGCTAGGAGGTGGGCTGAAGAGAAGCGTGGGATCCTTGAGATGCCATGGTGTTCTAGGGAGGAGTGTGCTAGGAGGGTTGAGGAGGAGCTTGAGGTTAAAACACTAGGTATAGTGTGGCCTCTCGAAAATGCTGAGGGCCTCCGATGCCCTGTATGCGGAGGGCAGGCTGTAACCTGGGCTAGGTACGCCAAAACATATTAAGCTTGGAGGAACTAGTTAGGTTGGAAGGGAAAGTATAATGCCTAAGAAGAGGGAGAGTAGAGGGAGGAGGAAGGGGGGTAAGGGTAAGAGCGGAGCCGTACCATGTGATAACTGTGGTAGGCTAACGCCAGCGGATAAAATAATATGTGTAACTAGGACATACAGCCCCGTAGACCCCGCTCTGGCAAGCGAGCTAGAGAAGAAGGGAGCCATAATAATGAGGTACCCGATGCAGAAGTGTTATTGCGTAAGCTGCGCTGTATTCTATGGGATAGTTAAGGTGAGAGCTGAGGAGGAGAGGAAGCCGAAGGGCTTGGAGATCTAAGTCCACGATACACCTTAAACTTTTAAGGTTCCAAGCTTGAAAACACAGATCCAGGGGGTTTAGGTTGAAGTTCCCGAAGAGGATTAGAGTTTACTGTCCAAGGTGCAACACTCACACAGAGCATAGCGTATCCATATACAAGGCTGGTCAGAGGAGAACCATGGCTGAGGGTCAGAGGAGGTATCTGAGGAAACAGGAGGGTTACGGTAGTAAGAGGAAGCCTGAGCAGAAGAGGCTAGCTAAGGTTAATAAGAGGATTACATTGAAGATAGCATGTAGTAAGTGTGGCTATAAGCGGCATATTCTCAATGAGAGGCTTAAGAAGGTTGAGCTCGTGGAAGTTTCAAGGTGACTTCTATGAGCGCCCCGGCCATGGAGTTTAGGAGGAGGAAGATTCTAATACCACAGCCTAGGAGTAGGTTCCTCCTAATCATATGCCCTAACTGTGGTAATAGCCAGGTTGTGTTCAGCCACGCTACATTCCCAGCTAGATGTCTATCCTGCGGTGTTCAACTGGTTAAACCAAGAGGTGGTAAGGCGGAGATTCTAGGTAGGGTAGAGAGGGTTCTAGCCTAGGCTTGCAACGCTCTCAAAGGGGTCGACGAGCCCCGCTATTGTGAATGCTACAAGCTTATCTAATGGGAGCCTAGCTATATCACCTCTCCTGTAAACCCTCCCCTCCACCTCTACATTAGCTTTAAACTTCACCACGGCGTTCTCGCCGACCACCACTATGAGCCCTGCTAGGAGTTTGGCGTAGACGGCTATGAGGGCGTCTAGGATCCTGATGATACCGCTGTCAAGGCCTGAATATTCCTTGGAACCTCTAAGATCATAGAGTCTAAGGGCAGCCATAGAGTAGGCCACTTCTACTGCTAGGTTAAGGTAAGCTCTACAAGTGGCTCCCGGCTTTAAACAATATGTTGTTAGAGCCCTCCTAGACTCTCTCAAATGCTCTAATGCTATTGGGTCGTGTAGCTTAACTGCAGCTCTGAAAGGCCCCTCTATTATCCTAGTGCTCAACCCAAACTTCACCTGAAAGCGGGGTTACAATGTTCTTCGATGCTAGTAGGATCGCCACCGGAGCTTCTAAGTCTAAAACCTCGCCTCTCTTGAAACCCACCCTTAAGCCTAGGAGCTCCACCTCACCTAGGTCGAGGCGTGCTTTCACAGTAACCTCGCCTCTAAACGGTGATAGCTCTAGGGTTGGTTTGAAGCTATCGCCTTCAACCTCCACTACGAGGAGGGAGGATTTACCATTAACACTACCAATAAGCCTAGCGAGCCTCGATGGATCCTTTGTAACCTGCATATCAACTGGGACCTTGAGCTCCTCCACTATAGACTCTAGAACACCCTCCTCAACCTCCAATGTTCTACTAACACCTTTTAACTCCAGCTGCTCTCCAATCAAACCCCTCCACCCAGGATCCTCTGCTGTTGGAGTTGCAGGAACCCCCTTCCTAGGTCTAAGAGGTATTATATGCCTTAAGCTTAGATCAAGACCAGCTATGTAGGAGGCTATCTCACCTCTTCCCTCCCTACCTAGCGTTAAACAGTACTCACAGTAACCAAGCACGTGGAATCCACGGCTTCCGCTAAAGTAGACCCTAGAGTCAACGCCTAAATCCTTGTAGAGCATCCTCTTAACCCTCAATGCAGCCTTAAACCCCTCCATGAGGCAGTTATCGTCCACGAGCTCCACCCCCTCTTCGAGCTTAAGCTCTCTACAACCTCTAAGACGGTCTACGTCTATGTCTACCAGGATCTCTGACCCCAACCATCCCTTCTCCTCCATGCTCCTAGCGTCGGGGAGCTGGTATAATGCTATTGAGTAGTAAGCATGCCTCGGAGCGTTAGCTTCAAGATACCCTCTCAGCTCGTTGAAGTCCTTGAACGATATGTGTCTAATGTAGCTTTCAGTCTCGAAGGGCTGGAAGGCGAACTCTCTCATCTGGATATCACTAGGGGGTTTGAGCCTTGTTGTTACAGAGTAGTAGGCTTTATAGAGTGTTTTAAGGCTACCCGCCCCCTCCCACCTCTTCACCCTAAAGCTCTTAGTCGATCCTCGGTGATACATAGAATGTCAGCCTACCGCCATCAGCGTACTCTAGGTCAACCCTAATAGGAGCCTCCTGAGCGTACTGGATTGTTATTGTATCCGCCACCTGAGAGGCTCTCGTTATGTACTCGAAGTACTCCATAGTGTAGGAGGCCTCATCAGGGCTCTCAACGCTAACCTCAAGGAGAGTCTGTCTATCGAGGGAGAGCTCCACCTCCCCGCTAGCTACATCGCCTCTACCTAGGAAGACTATCCTACCATCCTCGAAAGCTCGTAGGGTAACGCTATCGGCTATCGGTTTAAGAGCTCCCACAACATCTCTGAAGATGCTCCCCAGCATTTTAGCTTTAACGGTGAAGGCTATCCTAGGCTCTGGTAGCTTCTCGTATGTTAGATGTATTAATGGTATTCTGAACCTCCTAACACCCCTCCTCCTAAACTCCACCAGGATACTATTACCTTCTAGCTCTAACACGAGCTCATCATCCTTACCAGCTCTTCTTAGAATCCTACTTAGAACGCTGAATGACACCCCCACCTCCACAACATCCCTCTCAATGGTGTACTCGGTGAAGGCGCTGGCAGGGTAGAGGAGGTCTACCATGACTATATGGCTTGTATCAAGAGCCCTCAAAGATAAACCCTCAGGTGTCGCCACGAAAACACCTTCATCGAGTATCTTCTCAACACTAGCCACTATGTACCTCCACACCCTTGCATCTCTGAAGTGGAATCTTAGCATTTAAAGGCCACCATGGTAATACTAGGGGGTCTAGGCTTATAAGATGCCAAGCTGGGGTTTCCTCACAGGGCTAAAGAGGGGGTCTCATCTTAGCTGCGAGCTTCTCAGCGTATCTCCTAGCAGTCCTAACCACTTCTACTACTATGAACGCTATGAGCACGTAGAGGGATATAACAGCTATCCAGGCTAGCCCCTCAAATCCCTTCAATGTTCTAAGCGTCTCGTGGATTACATATGCTGAGGTAGCTCCAGCTACTAGAACTGACAGCATCCTGGCTATGAAGCCCGGTAGCTCGCCTATGATGGAGGTTTCGAGCCAGAGCTCCCTGTAAAACCTTAGGGTTACGAGAACAGCTAGAGCCAGAGCTCCCATGCCGAGGGGGGCTAATCCTACCATGTTTAAACCGAAGGTGGCTAGCACAGCTAGGAGTAGGACACCGCTTATCTTAGCAGAGGTCACCATCACCCTAACACCGATCTCGTAAACACTCTCAGGAACTAGGATTGGGAGCTCTAACACAACATACTTGCTAGCTATACCAGCCCAGCTCGTGAAAACCCTGTATGTCACGTTAGACAAGGCTATTGTGGCTAGGGGGAGTAGGGTTAGAGCTAGAGCTATATCACTGCCAATGAGGCCGCCTGTGTAAGCTGTTAGAACAGCCAGGGGGGCTAGCTCGCTTATAGATATCGCTATCCCAGATAGTGTTAGAGCGTAGAAGCTATTCCTTAGTATAAGTAGGGTTGCTAGGAATACAGATAACATCCTTACAGCTAAGGCTGTGACAACCAGGATTGCTAGGGTGAGGAGTACTTCAACCCTAAACCCTCCAGCTACCGGGGTTACGAAGCTCACGGACACCATGTAGAGTAGGGCTATGAGGCCAGCGTAGGGCTCGAAGGAGATCCTGTAGCCTACGAACCTCCCGAGGAAGTAGCCTGCTACAAAGGCGCCTAGGTAGGGTGATGCGAAGAGCTGCGTTAGACTAGCATAGCCTAGCGTAAGGGTTAAAGCTATTATAACCTGGAACTCCGCGCTCCCAGCTAGCAGGGACATAGCAGTTCTGAATATGAAGCTGGCAGCTAGGGCGAAGAGCACTGAAAGCGATAAGGTGACCAAGGGGTTCTCATGCCCTCCCGCTACCAGGCTTAAAGCTGTTAGCAGGGCTAAATCCTCTAGAGTTGTTATGGTTAAAGCAATCCTCCTAACCTCCTCAGGCTTTAAACCCATGGTTAACCTGTATATAGTTATAGTGCTAGACGAGAGGAACACAATAGCTACTACGAGGCTCTCCAAAAGGGGGAAGCCTAGAGCCCTAGCGATAAGCAGTGAGAACACGAGTATAATAGAGGCCTCGACAACCACAACATAGGCGAGCTTAGGGTTAAAACCAACAACACCAACATCCCTACCCATCTCAAAAGCTATAAGAACACCACTCAAAGTCAAAAGGAGAACACCAACATCCCTAAAGAAACCCTCACCAACACCAAACAAATCCCCTAAACCAAACTCGGAGAAGAGAAGCTTAACCAGAAAACCACCAATAAAGAAACCAAGGAGAGGAGACAGCCTAAACCTATCAGTAACATAGCCTAGAAACGCTGACACCAATAAAACCAGAGACATAAGAGCTAAACTCACAGCAAACCCCCAAACACTATGTAAGGGTAAAACGTTTATTAGCAGGCCTAAAGGGTCTGGAAGGAGCTCCTCTTAGCCAAAACACTATGAAGGAGAGTTCAACTCAGTTCAAATACATGCGATTCGATGAAAAGCACGTTAAGTAGCAGAGGATGTAGCAGCATGAGGGCGATCGATAGAATGTTCTGGTTAGAAGAAAGGGGCGTGCCAGGAGGCTCTTAAAGGCTCACCTAGGCCTCGGAAGGGTTATAGTCGATGTACACCTTATACTCTATCATGAGAGGCCTCCAACCTATAGAGTTGTAAGCATTGGTAGCCCATAGAGCTTCATGATACAAAGTAGCCTCTTAGGGAGCCCTCTGTCTTTATATTTTTAAACGTTAGGTTTAGGCGGCTAGGTAACCTCGACTAGCTCTCAAGCGTTCCCCCGCTAACGGTATTTAACTGTATTTCCATTAGCTATGCTTTCTGGTGTAAGCTCTAGTAATCCTAAGCTCTGGGGTCTTCAGAGCTAGTGCTTAGTGTAGCTTGCTGGCTTCCTCCTGCTTATCCCTGCATTCTGTTCTTGCGTGTTTTACCATGTTGTATAGTGATAGTTTTAGGGGCCTTCTACGAGCTACCTCGATGTTATCGTGTGCTGTGTTTTACCAATCGCCTCTCCTAGATCTTCTATTAGTCTCTTGAGCTCCTCTTTAGGTTTTCTAGGAGCTCTTAGCATGTTAGGCGTATTCTCTCCAGGTGTGCCCGCACTTTGTGCACCTGTAGAACCTTGTTGGGGGCTCGTCTGCTGCTCTTGTCTGGATCATCCAGAAGTATGCTTCTTCGTTTCCGCATTTGGGGCATGATATGCCTTTGACTATCTGGGCTGTTGCGGGTTGCTGGCTGGATTCTAATACTAGGATTTTATCCTTAGGGTTTCTTCTGACCTCGGCTTTCACGGAGTAAGGTTCAATGCTTTTAGCTATCTCATGGTAGCCGCATTTAACGCAGTATAGTTGAAGCTCTCCTCTAACTCTTCTGGGCCTTAGTAGTGTGCCACATCTAGGGCAGAATCTAACAGCCATTTCAATTAACCTCCTCTAATCCTCTACAGCTAATACAGCTAAGCTTAATAAGCTTAAGATGCTTAGCGGCTTTTAGGAGCCTTTCAAGAAACAATACTACCTCTTGGATCGTCTTAGGAGCTCTTGGGGGGTTGGGGAGGTTGCAATTGCAATCCCCCGTGGAGTATCTTAGCTCCTGCATGTAACCTTCCAGCTCAAGCCTTTTACAGAGCTCCGGGCAACCTCTGGCTATCAATAGGGCGTCGAAGCCCCTACCCCTCACTATGGCTGATGTGCATAGGTCTTGAGAGCACCTAGACACTAGTATCCTAGCTTCAATCTTCAATCCTTAAACCCTTATCCTCTAAGGCCTTCAAGTAGAGCTCCCTAAACTCTTCGTTAACCTCAAGTATCCTATCCAAGGCCCTCAGTAGTACGATTACCGGGTCTCCATCAGCATCTTTCAATTGTAGATACACAACTATCCTATCCTCAAGAGGGTGGGGCTGCTCGTAGTAGGCGAGCGCCACCTCCTCCATTGATAGGAGTGTCTTGGATAGAAGGTTACCTATAGTGTGATCCTCCCCCTTTAAGACCAACATGTACTTCCCACCGCCTAGATCCTCTAAGCTTACACTCCCCGTCACTAGCTTACCCTCCACGGCTTATCTGATAGGGTAGGGTTTAAAAGACTTAATTGTTTTAATTCGCAGATTTAGGTTGAGCTTTACAACCGAATAGTGGGGTTGGACGGTTTGAGTGTTTGTAGTGAGATACCCTATCATGTGGATTTAGAGGAGGCTAGGAAGGCTATAGTGGAGAGTGGGGCCTCAAAGGTTGTAATCCAGCTCCCCGATGGGTTGAAGCAGTACTCCGTTGACATAGCCGAATGCCTTAAATCCATGCTACCAGAGGATGTGGAGGTGTACGTGCACGCTGATAGCGTTTACGGCTCATGCGATATACAGTACGGACAGCTATGGGCCACCCTAAAGCCCTCCCTCATAGTTCATATAGGCCACAGTCCTTACCCAGGAGAGCTGGCAGGCCCTTTCGTGGAACCCTGGGAGGGGCTGGGAGTTAGGGTTGTCTATGTTAAGGCTCTTAGCAAGTTGACTGTGAGTAGCGATGTTATAAGGGAGGCTGCGGGAATTCTGAAAGGTTACAATGTTAGGACGTTGGGTTTGGTGGCTACGGCTCAGCACACTCACATCCTAGGTGAGGTAGCTGGAGCTCTTGAAAGTGAGGGTTTGAAACCCCTCATCCCAAGGGGTTTTAAACCTTATTTCGACGACGGCCAGATAATAGGGTGTGATTACCGTCTAGCCAGGCTCCTACGGGTCGACGGCTTCGCCTATGTTGGAGGAGGGGTTTTCCACCCGCTAGGCTTATACCTAGCTACGTTCAAGCCTGTGGTTAAGATAGACCCGTATGAGGGGAAGGCTGTTGATATGACCCCTGAGGGTGAGAGGGTTTACAAGGTTAGACTCTACAAGGTCATGGAGGCTTTCAAGGCTGAGAGGTGGGCTGTCATAGTTGGGTTGAAGACAGGCCAGTACAGGCCTTGGCTTGTGGAGAGGATAGCTAGGGAGATGGAGGCCCGGGGTAAAAGGTATGTTTTAGTAGCCTCGGAGAACCTGACCCTCCAGAGTCTTATGGCATTGGATAATAGGTGGGTTCAAGCATTCTCAGTTACAAGCTGCCCTAGACTCCCTACAGACGACTACTGGGATTACCATAAACCAGTTCTAACCCCTGGGGAGACGATAATGGCCCTTAGGGGGGAGTTGGAGCCCTACAGGTTCCCGTGGTAGCCGTGAAGATCTCCAAGTTCTCTAAGATACTTGAAGAAGTTGCACCGGGGATACCGAAGCCTTTAAGAGAGCTAGAGCAGTACACAACCCCAGCTCATATAGCTCTTAGGGTAGCCCAGCACGCTAAGCTCTCAGGACTACTAGATGGGAGTATCGTAGTCGATTTAGGGGCTGGAACGTGTAGGCTTAGCTTAGCAGCGTTACTACTAGGAGCTCCTAAGGCGGTTGCAGTTGATATTGATAGGAGGTTGCAACCTCTATGTATGGAGGCTGCTAGGAGGCTTGGCTTAGAGAGTCTCATAGAGTTTATTGTATCACGTATATCGAGGGATACAGGGCCTATTAGCTACTGTGGGGATTGCATAGTTGTAACAAACCCGCCTTTCGGGGTGTGGAGAAGGGGGGTTGACACAGAGTTCATCCTCTACGCTTTAAGCCTTAAACCTACTAGAATATACGCTATTTTAAAGTCTGGGAACCTGGAATACCATAGGGGTTTAGCTTTGAGTAGAGGATATGATGTTAAACTGCTATGGACGCTTAAGTTCCCCATACCAGCATCGATGGAGCATCATAGGAGTAGAGTTAGGAGGGTTGATGTAGATGTCCTATGCTATGAAAGGAAGGGTGGTTAGGAGGGTTGAACCAGGGGATGTTCTAGGTGTTGAGGAGGAGCTCTACCCAGGTGACGGGGTTTACGTTGACGAGGAGGGGTTTGTGAGAGCCGGGGTTTTAGGTGAGGCGGCCCTAGACCTTGAATCTAAGACCGTGGTTATTAAGAGGTTGAAGCAACCCCTAGCTCCTAGACCTGGATCTAATGTAGTTGGCTTCGTGGTGGGCGTTAGACACGATATTGTATTGGTAGAGTTATACGGGCTCGTATCCCTGAGCCCTAAGGTGGCGTGGTTGGGGGAGTTCTCCGGGGTGTTCACCGGGGGGATACCTATAGGCCAGGTGTCCGGCGAGTTTATAAGGGATATTCAGGAGTACTACAGGGTCGGTGATATGGTGTTAGCTAGGGTTCTAAACGCTACAAGCCCGTACCAGCTGACTACGAAACCCCCCCAGTATGGTGTTATATACGCCTTATGCTCTAACTGCCTTACACCACTAGAGCCTGCAGGTCAGAGGAGTATGAGGTGTCCAAGGTGTGGTAGCGTTGAGGCTAGGAAGGTCTCCATACTAGCATCCTCAAAACTACTCCAGGTTAACATAAGAAGGCTTCTAGCCGTTAAAAGGTGGTAGAATTGTATAGAAGTGTTACTAGAGTGTACAAGGTGCCTCCTCAGGCGAGAGGGGATCTACAGGCGTTTCTAGATAGGCTCTCAAAACATATTAGAACGCCTGTAGCATCCATAAGCGTGAGAGGAGATACGATAAGGGTGGAGCTCTCGGGAACCCCATCGCAGATCCGCGATAGCACGGAGGCCCTAAGAAGGTTCTTCGAAGAGTACAAGGTTAAGGTGGGGAAGAAGGTTAGGGTTATCACATTCCACAAGATGGAGAACATTGCCGGTACGGGGGCTCCAATAGATGCGTTGGAGGAGCTCGTAAAGTTAAAAGGGTTCCCCGCTAGGAGGAGAGCAAAGAAATCCATAGAGACAACAGCTCCTAAAAAAGTAGTGGAGGAGGCTGTTAGAAAGCTTGTGGAAGCATATGGTAAGGTGAGGGATGAGAGGATATCAAGTAGTGCGATGAAGATGGTGATAGTAGTATCGGCATACCTCGAGCTAGACCCATCTCAAGTCATAGAAGAGGCTATGAAAATGAATATACTATTCAAAGACTCCAATGGAAAGATTAGAACAGGCTACGCGTGGAGAGGAGCCCTAAGAGAGTTCATGAGAGCCTATAGGAAGGAGGCTAAGACAGAAGAGGGGCTTGGAAGCTGATTCAGCCTTCACGACCACCTTATCATAGCTTTAGGCTGAACTCCAGGGAGGGCGGTTCTTTGAAGGTGTTATTCTCCATATAAGCTTTTAACTACGCATAGCCTCCCCTCTGTTCGAGGTAGGAGGGTTTGGAAAGAGATATTGATGATATATTGAGGGAGCTTGTTAGAAGTAGCGATAAGGTGTTCGTCTCCAGCGACCCGGAGGAGCCTTTCATCCTCGTTGATAGAGGTTCTGATGGTTTGGCCTTCGTGGCCCCCGGTCCTGGGGAGTCGTTTAGGGTTACCTCTATAACATTGAGTATGGTTGCAAGCCTTGAGATGGTGCTTCAAGAGTCTCTAGGGGGTTATGTGGATAGGGATGCTATACTAACTATTGGGTGCGGTGACCTCGATAGCTTCTACGCACATTCCTGGGATATTAGGAGGAGGGGGAGGAAGCTATACTATGGCTATGAGAAGACACACTACCTCCTACTAATATCAAGGATCTACTGGTGTATCGAGAGTTGGGGTCACGCTAGCTTGGTGTTAAGAAGTTTTACGAGGAGATATGATAGGAGGACAGGGCTCCCCGTTAAGCAGGTTAGAGGCTTCCTCCTAAAGAGGAGTGGGGGAGGGCTTAAACTAGAGAGGGTTCCATTAGAAGAGCTTATATGGGCTAACACAACAGATCCTGAGACTGGGGAGAGGTTGCCTCCAGAGCCTTCAGTAGAATATTGTTATGAGCAGGAGTGCGTATCCTCCGATGAGATACCATGAAGGTGTAACAAGCCCCCACAACTAATCCTCCCTAGAGAGATGCTAGTGTAGCCTGGTGGTCGACATGGATTTAAAGTGCGTACAGGAGGCTATGAGGATAGCATACTATGAAAGGGATAGAAGGAGGGGTTTACACGCTACATTCACATGGCTAGTGGAGGAGGTGGGGGAGCTGGCTGAGGCAGTGTTAGAAGAGGATAGAAGGAAGGTTGAGGAGGAGATAGCAGATGTCATAGCCTGGACGCTAAGCATAGCAAACCTACTAGGCGTAGACGTAGAGGAGGCTATGAGGAGGAAGTACGTAGCAGACCTAGAAAGAGCTGGGTGCAAGAGCCACTCACATATTTAAACCCCAGGGGATAAGCTTAGGAAAGGGGGCCTGGAATTTGGCTACCAGAAGGAGAAGGCAGGCAGGGCCTATGAGCGCGGCAGGCCTCATATCATTCTACGAGGAGCTCGAAGGAAGGATAAAGCTAAGCCCAGCAACAGTACTAGCCATAGCCCTAGCCTTCTCCCTCCTAGTAATAATGGCACACATACTCTTCCCATAAACCATTAAATCCCAAAAGGTTAAACCCTAAAAGCAACAGAAGCAGACAACATTAGAGTAGCTCTAGAAAGATATAGAGTTACGATCACACCTACACCTCTAAGCTAGCCACCAACTCCAGCTAACCCCCTCCCACAAAACTAAACTCACGCCTGGAACGCCTAGTCAGATGTAGCACCTTGCGAGTAACGAGATTAAACCCTCTTACCGCGATCCCGGCATTGATACTATTAGAAACATAGATATTAAGCCCTGACACACACGCTGTGATGAGGTAATCGTTGGTACCTGAAGGGAGCGCGTAGGCTAAACACGTTAACACACCAGCTGAGGTCATTGCGTGGGTAGAGGGCTCCCAGCTATGAAGTGCTCAAGCTTAAAGCTTTTGAGGGGCTCGGAGGCTGTTTCTGTTTTCACGATCATCTATATCATCTACATGTCTTTGTATGCCGGTAGGAAGTGCTGGTATCAGTGTGGAGAGCTACTGCGGTGAGGGGGTTCCACGCAGTGCCGTTGGGAGGCAGACGGTCGGCCATGGTATTCCATGGTTGACCCTCTGCCGAGAAACGGCTCCTATTGGCCCTCTCTTACAATTCTCAGTGATTCTAGGACAAGCCTTTCTATTGAAGGTAGTCGTCTTAGCACATCTTCCGAGTCAAACTTAGCCTCGTGGAAGCCCCAGACGTGTAGAGCCCAAGCGTTATCCCATGAGTGTAGAAACCACTCTCCCAGCCTCTCGGAGACCCTTAAGACTGTTTTCTCAAGCTCTCCAGCAGTCCATCTACCTCTCTCACTAACCCTTCTAAGGATATCATCTAAACTGTAATACACTGCAAGAGCCTTAACAGCTTCCTCCACAGCCTTATAAAGCTTCTCTGAAGCTTGAACAGGATCTCTATTTACAAGAGCCTTACCCTCATCGAGATACCTTAGAGAGAGCTCTAGATGAGATTCTACAGCAACCCTCGGATCTAGACCAAGACTCTTCACCAGAACATCTATAACCAGAGACTCCACATCAAACCCCCTTCCCTTCAACTCCTCAACAAGCCTCCTAGGGATTACAACATCCATAACCATAGAGATCTCCCCATGAGAATCTCCTTAACAAACCTAATAAGCCATAAGGATTCCAAGATTCTCTGGCTAAGATAAGACAGCTGGGGTAAGTCGGGGCTCCTACACCATCTATCTCTGCTCTCGTCCAACGGAATAAGTTCTTCTCCTAGCAATAACGACATACATCCAGCCATGGTGTTACCGTTAAAATATTAAAGTAGGGGTTTAAACATAACTCCCTCCCCGCATCCCCGGAGACCTAGCCTTAGGCTAGCCTCCCCCGGTGGTTTTCGGATCTCCGCTTGGACGCGCACACATTACCCCTCAGCATCCCCACGCTTGAGGCATCATAGTTCAGAGCCGGGGGCCTCGGCTCCGGTGGGGCTATCGAGGTCTCCTTTTCCAAACTGGTGGCTCAATTATAGTTGTATTAACCTAGTCTTAAACCTCTCCACCCCCGCCTTGAAAGGTGAGCTTTCACTTGTAACCACTAGATACCACCTAGCGTTTTCTACTCTATGTGATGTTCTTCTCCGGCTTCGAGGGGCTCTAGTTGGGTTGGTTCCTTAACCTATGTTAGTCTAACTTATCATTATCCACCCTTTTGTTTTACTATCGTAGTATATGATGCCTGCTTTGTTTAGTATTTCGAAGAGCTTGGCGTACTTACCGCTGGCCTCCATGGCCTCTGTTGGATCGCTTGACTTTATGCTCTTTATCTTTGTTTTGAATTCGTCTAGGGAGCTTCTATCTATTAGTATCGCGTTGCCCCCCGCTGTTATTATTACGGCTCCAGCTCTTGCACCTTCTTCTATCAAGGTCTCGGGCGAGGTCTTGTACCTCTTGTACGCCTCTCCCACTAATATGTAGCCTTTTGTTTTGAGCTCCTCAACTACCCTCTCTCCCAAGCTATACCTACTCCTACCCCTCTCCTGTAGCATTGCTTTTAAGGCCTTCACTTCAGCCTCTATCCTCTCAATAGATTCCCTGATCTTCCTTATCTCCTCCAGCAACCCCTTGGATATCATTAGCGCAGTCTTCTCAGCGGCTATAGAGGCTACTCTTTCAAGGTCGTCCCTAGGGGGTATCTTAACCCTCCGAGCTCTCTCCTCTTCCACACTTAGCACCGGTTTAGTTGTGATTTAGAGGGGTTTAATGTGTGCTAGCTCTATGTTTCTATAAGCTTGTCCTTGAACACCTTAAATGGGTGTACTGGAGCCCTACCATTAACGCTTATGGGTCTTAGTGCTGGTGGGGCTTTCCTATAACCTGGCATTTGTTGTTCAAATCTATCCTCTAGCGTGGTCTTCGTTAGATCTTGGTAGAGTATTCCTAGTGGTATCCTATCTCCGAACTCCAGCATCTTCTCAACAATCCTAGGTATCTTGACATGATCCTCGGGCCCTCTAATCCTTGGATCCCATAGTGGGTCTTCTTCATTTAAATAGTATATCCTCTCCTCATACCACTCCCTAGTCATCGTATCATTGTATGTTGGGCATGGTTGTAGTATGTCTATGAAAGCTGAACCCCTATGCTCTATAGCAGCTTTAATCAAATCCTTAAGCTGGTTCACATGGTAAGCATAACCCCTAGCTATGAATGTATAGCCTGAAGCATAAGCTAGGATTAAGGGGTTAACCCTATCCTGCACATTAGGGTATGGTAGGGCCTTAGTTTTAACACCAACAGGTAGAGTAGGCCCAGCCTGCCCCTTAGTTAAACCGTAGACAGAATTATCAAAAAGCAAAATCGTTAAATCAATATTCCTCCTACCAAGAGCAGTAAAATGACCACCACCAATACCAAGTATATCACCATCACCACCAACGACCACAACCTCAAGCTCAGGATTAGCAAGCTTAACACCCGAAGCTACAGGTATAGACCTACCGTGAATCACATGAACATTACTACCTCTAACATAGTATACGGATCTAGAAGAACACCCTATACCACCTACGACTACAAGCCTCCTAGGGTCTATGTCGAGCTCCGCTAAAGCCCTATGTATAGCTGCTAGTATACCGAAATCACCACAACCAGGACACCATTGAACCCACGCTTCAGTCTTGTAATCAGCCCACCTACGCACCACCGCTAACCACCACCCTCCGAGCACCCTCACCTAGGATCCTCTTAACACCATAGACTACCTCTACATCGTAGAGTGGTCTAGCGTTAAGCTTCTGTATGAAATGCTTAACCTCAATCCCAGTGTAGGCTCTAAGTAGGAGTGCAAGCTGTCCTATAGCGTTAGCCTCAACACTGATAAGGAGCCCTGGATCGCCCACGGCATCCATAACAGCTTTTGAGGGGAATGGGCTTAGGATTCTTAGCTGTAGGAACTTAACCCTCACACCCTCTCTTTCAAGCTCTTCCATAGCGCTTAGTATGGCTTGTTTTGTTGAGCCGAAGGATACTATGGTTACCCTAGCGCTAGGATCTCCGTGTAAGGCTATCTTCTCTTCTTCAGGTATACTCCTCGCTATGGTCTCGAACTTCCTCAACCTCTTCTCGACCATAGCCTCTCTATCCACCGGATCCTCGCTTGCAAAACCGTGCTCGTCATGTTCTAAGCTTGAGAACAGCATGGGTGCCGAGCCTAGGGGGGCGAAGGGGCTTATACCATTATCGGTTACCTCATACCTTCTATAATCCTCAGGTGGGTTTTCAATCCTTAAACCTCTACTGATGCTAACCTTATGTGGGTCTAGATCCCACTCATCGAGCACAGTTATGGTTGAAGCTATGTATTTATCCAGTAAGTGCACCACAGGTGTCTGGAATTCCTCAGCCCAGTTGAAAGCCTTTATGGCATCGTAGAATGCCTCAACATGATCTCCCGAAGCTATTACGATTTTAGGCGTATCACCGTGACCTGAGAATATAGCGTGTAGGAGATCCTGCTGGCCGGTCCTAGTAGCTATTCCCGTGCTAGGCCCCGCTCTCATCCAAAGAGTTATGACAACGGGGATCTCCATTTCAACTGCCATGCTTATAGCCTCGTTCATAAGGCTAAAACCCGGCCCGCTAGTTGACGTTGCAGCCCTAGCACCTGCGGCTGCCGCCCCTATAGCCATGTTGATAGCCGCTATTTCATCCTCTGTTTGTAGGACTGCTATGGGTATTTTATCGAGCTCCAGCTTCTCGGAGAGCTCTCCGAGCTCCACGTACTTATTCTCCTCAATGTAGAAGGCTTCATCCGAGGCTGGTGTTATCGGGTAGAAGGTTTCAAAGGTGAGCCCTCCAACTACCTTAGCCATAGCCACTACCTCGTTCCCGCTAGCTATCATCCTAACCCTACCCCTGTGCGGGCCGTCTGGGAGCTCTGGAATGTTACCGATATTCTGCTCCATGAACTCGAAGGCTACCCTAGCTGCGGTTATGTTTGGTGCTAGTATCTTAGGTCTCCTACCGAACTGAGCTTCCACAGCCTTTACTATGTGCTGTAAGCTAACACCTTGGGTGTAGAGCCCTGCAGTTAAACCTATCACGTTAACAGTCTTAGCTATAGAGGCTATAGGAGTCCCCAGGGTGTCTGAGACCTTTTTAAGCATGTCCTTAAGAGGTAAACCTACAGTCCTCACCCCCCTCTCCTCAAGCACCTTAACAGCTGAGCCCACCGTAGGCTTCATATTCATGTCTGCAAAGAACCTTCTAAGCCTAGATCTAAGAGAGGGCTCCATCGAGGCGATCTTGGTTGCGTCAACATCAACACTATCTAAGTCGTACACCAGGTAACCGCCCTTCCCCACATCGCTAATGTGTGTTAAGACGCTCTCAGCATCTATAGCTACCACGAGGTCAACAGGGATCTTTAGAGCTCTCGCAGGCCCATCTCTAACCCTCACGTGGTAGTAGCTATGAGCCCCCATGATATTACTGTGATACTCCCTGGTCCCCAGCACGTTATACCCCTTAACTACGAACGCCTTAAGAGCTATCTGGCCTGCAGACTCAACACCACCACCCTGAGGCCCGCCTATTATGAAACTCAGGTCAACCACAAGCCCTCACCCCTCGTATATCTCATCTCTAACATCGGGATCCACATATGCACCCCTAACAATCCTATGGCCTAGAGTCCAGTGGGTTAAAGCATCCTCTCTCGTAAGCCTAACCTTGCATGTTGCACACCAGTAAAACCTATCAGCATCAACGTTCATCCTTGCATGTTTAGAGCAATAGTAGTCCTCAAATGTAACCTCACCCCATACTGTACAGTAGCCAGCGAAAGGGTAGTGGGCGTGTGGAAGCCAGTTAGCACAATTAAAGCACCCTAAACCATCCCTCGATTTCTTAATCACCCCTATCTCAATCAACTCCTCGCACACCACACGTTATCGTTCTAATTTAAAGCTTAAGTTTTCAAGTATTAAACTCACATGGGGTCTAGAGGTGGTTTTCGGCCCTCTAAGCGATGGTGACTACATGGTATCAGGGAATAGACTGAGGGTTACCAGGTCACCTGAGGGGCTTACATACTCCAGGTTTAACGATAAAGATAGTTTGATTCTATCTGCGAAGCTCTCAGAATCTCTAACTCTAAGCCTCGTACCCTTAGAACCTGTGAGCGGCCCCGCTTCCGGTATAGTTGAATGTATTTACCTAAAGCTCAGCACGCCAGTGGTTGTGGATTCTAACGATAGGATAGTCGTGGAGGTAACCGCACCCATAGACTACGGTGTTGTAGCATATGGTGGAGGCGGATCCTACAACATCGTAGACTCCTTCCCGGAGAGTAGCATACCCTACAAGCTAGCCCTCTACGGGCCTCCAACTCAAGGTGTCCTATGCAGGTTCTACAGGGTTGACTTAGAGAAGCCCCAGGGCCCTGGCTTAGCTAGGGTTAGCGTTAGGGTGGTTAACGAGATGGGAGGTGTGGCAAGCGTCAGTAACATTATAATACCGCTAGGCGGTGTTAAAGTGTTCTACAAGCCTGGGACTTGGATTACAGTGTTGAACAGTATAAGCATGGTCTTAGAGTCTAGGAGCGTAGCATCGATATACTCTGATCCCGAGCCTGTTTCAGCGGATTTCGAGGAGTCGCCTGATGTAGTTAAAGGTGATACACGCTCCATAGACTACGTTTTTGGGAGGAGAGAGTTTAAGATGATATGGGGGTATTAAAGGTGGTTTTGGAGGAGCTTCTGGGGTACATTGGGGGGTATAGGTATGTTTTAGAGGCAGTAGCCATACTACTGGGATCACTACTCATAGCTATCCTAGCTAGTAGGTACTTCAGATCCCGGGCTTTAGCTAGGCTTTCGGTAGAAATCGTTAATCCCGTATCGCGGCTCATATTCATATCCATACTCTTCATAGGCTTCGTCCTAGCCTTAAATCGAGTGGGGCTTGATATAGGTAGTATCTTGGTGGCGGGAGGCTTACTAGCTATAGCTGTGGGCTTCGCAGCTCAGACAACGGTATCAAGCCTCCTATCAGGCACACTAATCTACATAGATAGACCCTTCAAGGTGGGGGAGGCTGTGTCCATAGGGGCTAACATGGGCGTAGTAGAGGATATAAGTGTTTTCAGTACTAGACTCAGAGCTTTCGATGGAAGGCTTATAAGGATACCGAACGAGGATGTATTCAAGAGCACAATAGTAAACCTATCAGCTACAAAGGCTAGAAGGCTAGAGTACCAGATACCACTACAACACGATGTAGATCTAAAGAAGACTGTGGAGGTTGTGAAAAGAGTTCTAGACAGACACCCATTAGTCCTAGCAGAACCCCAGCCCATGATATTCGTAGCTCAGGCAACAGTAGAGGCTGTAACACTAAACATCTGGGCCTGGGTTCCACAACAAAGATTCTTCCAGGTCTGGACAGAGCTACTAGCAAGTATAAGAGATGAGCTAGCAAAGGAGGGCATACAACTAGCGCTACCACAGAGAGTAATCAGGGTTAGAACGGAGTAGGTGAGCCTCATATGAAATCAACTCTCATAACAGGGCTGGCTGTTGTCAACGAGCTAGGTGATGTGGTGGGAGACTCTGTTCTCGTAGAGGAGGGGCTTATAGCGGGAATCGGGCCTAGGTCTAGGTTTGCGGGCTCCTATGGTGTTGAGTATAGGTTTGAGGGCTACATACTACCCTCCATAGTGGACGCGCACCTCCACATTAGAGGCTTGGGGTTAAGCTCTGAGAGTATCGATCTGAGAGGTGTGAGGAGTATAAGAGAGCTCAAGGAGAGATTGAAGGGTTCCAGAGCACCTCTCCTCTACGGTAGAGGTTGGGATCAAGAGCTTTTTGAAGAGTCTAGATGGCCTACTAGATGGGATTTAGATGATGTAGTGAAAGATGTACCGGTGGTGTTAGTGAGAATCTGTGGTCACGCAGCAGTACTTAACAGTAAAGCTTTGGAGCTCTCTAGACCCTGGGAGCTCTACCCAGACTACACACTTATGGAGGCCAGCGTACCCACAGGCGTTGTATTTGAGGATGCTGTAGCCTACGTGCTTAGCAAACTGTTGGAGAACGTGGATATTAGAAAGCTTGTATTGAAAGCCTTGAAGGAGCTCTCAGAAAACGGCATTGCCGGGGCTTCATCCATGTCATGTAATGAGGGCGAGCTCGGGGCCTTAGAGAATTTAGCCTTTGAAGCTAAAGCTCTACCAGCTAAGATCTCATGCTATCCTGACTACGCTAGGAGGGATTATGTGAAGGGCGGTGTTAGAGGGTGGGTTGAGATTGCCGGGTTCAAGCTATACTCAGATGGCAGTCTCGGTGCTAGGACAGCATATCTAAGGGAACCGTATAGTGATGAGCCGGGTACTAGGGGGATATTATTAGCGGATAGAAGGGTTATCGGAGAAGCTATGGTTGAGACGAGTAGGAGGGGTTTGAGGCTCGCTGTCCACGCTATAGGGGATGGGGCTCTCGACGAGGTCTTAGAGGCCGCCAAGGCTACAGGTGTTAGAGGGTTTAGGGTTGAGCATGCTAGCTTAGCGTGGGATGAGCAGATTGAAGCTTTGAAGGAGCTCTCGACATACGTTGTAGTCCAGCCTAGGTTTAGAGTTAGTGATTGGTGGGTTGATAGAAGGCTAGGTCCTAGGATTAAGGCAGTCTATAGATTTAAGAGCATGGTGGATAGAGGGGTTAAGGTAGCGTTATCGAGCGATGCGCCTGTAGAGCCTTTAGACCCTAATGAGACTATAAAGGCTGCAATGTCTATGTGCAGGCAGCCCGCTTGCTCGAAGGAGGAGGCTCTGGGTATGAGGGAAGCTCTAATATCATATACTAAGTTAGCAGGGGAGGCTTCCGGAGGGGGTCTTGCTGGTAGTGGTGTTTTAGAGAAGGGTTATAACGCGGATTTCACGGTGTCGAGGTTGAACCCTTTATGGGATGGTGTTCTGGAGCCGCTTGAGGTCATAGTCTCAGGGCTTAGGGCTTCACAGGTTTATAAATACCTCTCCTAACACTATATTTAACTGTAGGGTGAAGTGTTGTGGCGGTCCTAAGATCCGGTTATGTTATAGCTGGTGCTTATGCTGATAAGATTAGGAGAACCCTCTTCGCCCAGACACGTGATCTAGTTAAAAGTGGTACTCTAACACCCCAGGAGGTTGCTAGGGCTAGTGGGGAGCTTAACAGGGTCTTATACGAGATTCTTGTTAACAAGCTTAGAACTGATAAGGGGGATGTCGTTATGATAAACATAGAGTATCGAGTCGAGGAAGGCCGGGTGGTATGGGATTATGATAAGTTAGATGTAAGAGTGTGGAGAAGAGTTCCAGATGATGAGGTGGCAAGGGCCCTATCAGAAGTCAAAGCTATGGCTGCAGAGCTTGCAGTTAGAGTAGTTCAATTCGAGGTAGCGAGGATTGGCGAGACAGAGGGGGGAGACCTGGTGTACTCCCTTAAACTCGCTGGAAAGGACGTAGGGGCATTCCTACTAACACCCTTAGATGAGGATAAAGCAGTGGTAAGGGGTGCAGTGATTGAGCCAACACCATTACTACTGAGAAGGCAGGTGGTTGACGTACAACCCCCAATAGATGACTATATAGCTAAAAACATCGGCGCTTTAATGGGTAAGGCTACACATGTTGAGATAGGCGAGGCCGATAAGGCGATTAGAGAGATTAAAGCGTTAATAGAGGTAGTAAGAAAACCACCGGTATCAATGGTTGAGGAAGAGGAGTATTAGTTAACGGCTAACAGCTCCCCCACCCTTAAAAGAATCTCCTTCCACCTCTTCCCCGGGAACCCTAGCTAGTAGGGGTTAAGCTACCACAGTAAGGATCTAGGAGTAGTGCTGAGAACCGTCTATCGTGCGTTTAGCGTACTTAGACGGGAAGAGCCGTTCCACTATCCATAATGTCTATGTGGAAAACCTAGAAACGGTAGGGTGTGAGAGGATTTCACATCCTAGAGTCCTCTATTCTTTTCCCTTCAAACCCTCAGTTGGCAGGCCTGCCTCCTTCCATCCCTTGAGCCCTGGGGTGTATCTATAGACTGTGAAACCTTTACTTGCGAGTTTTCTAGCAGCGAAATAAGACATTGTGCAGTCAACGCTACCACAGTAAACTACCACCGGCTTATCCTTAGGTAGGTTTTCTAGGTGGGAGTCTAGGTCGTCTAAGGGGATGTTTATAGCACCTCTGATATGCTCTTTATCGTAGGCCGCATTAGCCCTTACATCGACTAGTAAAGCTCCCTTAGAGGCTAGGTTTAGTACTTCATTTGGATCCCAGATTTCCACGTAGCTCATCCCTTAAACACCCTCCTTGTGGGCTACTTGGGAGGGTTAAGTGTATGTGTATAGATCTTATTGGGGGGTTCTTGTGTTTAAAGTTTCTCTTCAGGTTCTCCTACCAACTGGGAATATAAGGACTGGTATCTCCTCTTCGCAGTCCACGCTTAGTAGGTTGCAGAGCTCCTTATCGTAGAAAGCCCCTACAGCTACTGTTGCTAGGTTTAGGGCTTCAGCTACCAGGTATATGTTTTGTGCTGCGAACCCAGCGTCTAAGTGTGCGTACCTGTAGGCTCTGAGCCCGTACTTTGAGGCAGTCCTCCTATAGACTATGGTTAGTATTATGTTAGCAGGCGCTTCCCCCACATGGCTTTGATCTAATGCAATCCTCTCCAACTCCCCGCTATAATCTCCTTCTACGAGCAGTTCTAAGCTGTGCTCTCCAGGGTTGTAGTGGTAAAGCCCGGGGTTTAGGTTTTCAACCTTAGAGGCAACAAGGTATGCTTCTACAGGTTGGAGGCCTCCAGCGCTAGGATACACTCTTTTAGGCCCACCCCACCAAGCCCTCCCCGTAACCCCTATGGTGTGGTAGAGTAGTGTTGATACCTCTACCAGTGTTAGGGGCTTACCAGAATACCTCCTCCTACTCCTCCTAGATCTAATAGCCTCCAGTACGTCGACACCCGCTCTCTCAAGAGGTTTAGGTAGTTGAACTCTAATAGTAGCCTTAGGGTAACTTTTATAATAGTAGTCGAATTCATAAGGAAGATCAACACCATAGTAGTCTCTCGCCAGAAACGATATATAGTGGTATAACATGGTTAAATCACCCCTCTCATAAGCCCTCCTAAACCCCTCATAAACCGCCCTCCTCAAATCACCGGGGCTCCTCAACAGAAGTCTCTCCATAAAACCCAGGATATCAGAGACGCTCAAGACAGCCCTCCACAGGATAAAGATTAGCTAGGGAATCTAATAAATTGGTGGGCCCGCCGGGATTCGAACCCGGGACCACGGGGACCCGAGTCGGGCGGCCTACAGGATTCTCGGCGCGTACCCCGCATCCTAGCCAGGCTAGACTACGGGCCCACCGACCCCACCCCATATTACCATGATTTAAAGTTACCTAATAAACCTTTACGCGCAACAAACAGGGTGTTAAAACCAGGTTATATTGAAATATGTTACTATCTTTCAAGCTAGTGGAAGTATGGTGCTAGATTATGCTAAGGGAATCTTATATTGGGAGAGCTATTATAAGAGCCGCTCTCAGAGATTTGGAGGAGCTATCCGAGGTCGATGTAGCCATTGTGGGTGCAGGGCCTTCAGGCTTAACAGCTGCATACTATCTAGCTAAGGAGAAGTTTAAGGTTGTTGTCTTCGAGCGTAGGTTCTCATTTGGCGGTGGTATAGGGCCTGGTGGGAACATGCTACCTAGAATAGCCTTTCAGGAGGAGTCACTCCCCATTCTAGAGGAGCTTGGGGTTAGATATGAGGGGACGGAGTTCGGGGTTTACGTTGTCGATCCTAGCGTCCTCATAGCTAAGCTAGCTTCTAAAGCCGTAGATGCTGGGGCTAAGATCCTGCTAGGAGCTCACGTTGACGATGTTATATACAAGCTAGACCCTCCTAGGGTAACTGGTATACTCTGGATTTGGACCCCGATACAGATGAGCGGGATGCACGTCGACCCCTTGTATACAGAGGCTAAAGC
>Ga0080008_132895_pt1 | contig 32205 bp, 34 predicted proteins | sample ConCONMetagenome_FD_69211 | JGI IMG/M metagenome (GOLD analysis project Ga0080008, IMG submission 69211) | Hot spring microbial streamer communities from Conch Spring, Yellowstone National Park, USA - CON_C (SPADES assembly) (version 2) | ecosystem: Environmental > Aquatic > Thermal springs > Hot...
CCTTACTCACAGCCCTCCTCAAAGCATCTATAACAGGGTCCTTTAGGATACCAGCTTTGATAGCGTACTGCATCTCAGGTGGGGCTATGTAGCCTAGACTGAGGCTTAGCACATCAGCCTCATCCCCTGTATCAGGCTCCAGATCCGGGCCTAGGAGTGCCAGCTCTATCCCAGCTAGCACGTAGGAGGCTAGGGTCCCGAAGCATCCGAAGAACATCATATCCACCATCTCAGGGAACACTATTACATCGTAGAGGCTGACACCAGGAGCTACACCTGGAGCCCTCTCATACTGGCTAGCTATTATGCCTGCAACGTGGGTCCCATGAATTCCACCCCAGTAGAATCCAATCCTCTTACCACAGTAGTCCTCTATACCGGTACCCGTAGCGTCAACCTCCCACTCTACAACACTCCTACCGTCCCTCACAAGCCACGGGTGTAGGTTTTCAATACCAGTATCTATGACTGCCACCCTAACACCGGAACCGTTATAGCCCATTGAGACCAGCCTAGGAGCTCCTATCGCTGGGGTTCCATTACCGAGCATGGGGCTTATAGCCTCGAAGGGGAGCCTTAGAGGTTCTACTAGGTAGAGGATTCTATCCCTGTAGACATTATATCCCCTAAGTCTAAGCATCTCAGCCACGCCTGGAGGGCCTTCGATTATAAGGCCTCCTAGGAGCTTAAGCTCCCCTACAACCCTACCACCAGAACGTTCTACTAGAGCTCTCACATCACTAGAGGGCGTCCCACCTGGAAAGGCTATGAACCGACCGCTAAGCTCGCCTTGAGAGTATGGTGGGGTAGATCTGTCTAAGAGCTTCCTCACATCTACGTCCAGAGGTTTATCACTAGAACCGGTAGACGGTAGTATGCTTATAGTTGTGAAAGCTAGGAGTATTAAAGCTATGAAAACCCTAGCCTTCAACCACACCACCTATCTATGCGTATAAGCTGGCGATCAAACCTTATAAATAACGTTCCTAGCATAACCACCTTACAAACCCTATTTAACCCCGCTGGAAACCCGAGTTACCGGTGGCCGCCTTTGGGTAGGAACCCCTTCATAGGGGATATAATACTGTTTATTGATAGCGAGAACCTCATTATAAACGGGATAGGATCACCTAAACACATTAGGCTACCCAGGGAGGTTGTAGAATGGCTTAAAACAAGCCATGTAGCACGTAGGATACTAGAGGAGCTCATAACACATTACAGGTTCAGGAGGAGGCTGTGCAATAGGGGGGCTTTGAGAAGCCTCATACTCCTACTATACTCCAGGCTTAACAGAATCCCCCCCTACAAGGTTGCCTTGAAATACGAGATCTCACCAGAACAGCTATACAGGCTGGAGAGGGGGTTGAGGAGCGACGGGCTACTAGACATAGTGGTTAAAGCAGCCTACTAGAGCTGAACCTCGCAAACCTAACCTATATGACCTATCGTATACTCTAGTTTTAAAGCTCGCCTTCATCAGCATAAAGGATAGCATTAGGAGGTCTCACATATAAAAGTGTGTAAATAATGTGGATAACCGTGAAACTGAAATAGCTTCCAAACCCCATTATTCGTCGTTTAACGTGTAGAGCCTGGGGGGTAGCTGGCGCCGGGGGAGGGACTTGAACCCTCGACCACCGGGTTAACAGCCCGGCGCTCTACCTAGCTAAGCTACCCCGGCATCCTAGAGGTTATACGAGGGCTGGGGCTTTTATAGGTTTTAGTGTTTTGAATTCCTGCTCTTAGGGTGCTAGCCCTATTAGCATGGGGGCTATTTCTAGTATGCTGAGTAGGGTTTTGTAGTATCCTGTTATCATTGATGCTACATATTGATCTGCTCTGGTTAGGCTTAAACCCTCCTCTCCGGGGTTCCAGAGTCCTGTTGTGTAGAGTAGTGTGTATAGTAGGATTATTAGGGTTAACCCTGCTATAAGGCCTCCTAGCCCTGGTTCCCTCTCATCGAATCTTGTTAGAGCTCTTGTTAGAAGTAGCCAGGTTACGGTTAGTGTTACCACAGCTATAGCCCATCTAGCTAGTGTATTGTATAGTTGGAAGCCGCCATCGTATTGTGTTAGTAGACCCAGCCTTTCGAGAGCTAGGATGAGGAGAGCGTATATTACTGGCGATACTGCCAGCGTTATCATAGCGTTTCTAATCGATGTTAGAGGGGGTTTTATCGGGGTGTAGGGGTCTAGGGTTAGAGCTTTAACAGCGACATCCCTTGAGGGTTTAAGGTAGAGGCTTAGGGTTTCTGATACGTTAATAACCACTTGGTAGAAGGCTGAGAGGATTAGGGCTAGAACGAGTACATTGCCTAGAGGGTTGCCGGAGAGGAATGATACGAGGGGTTTTAAGACAGCTGATTTCACACTAACACCTCTAAGAGCCTCAATGTAAGACCACGATAGAAGGGATACAGCGTAGGATAAGGCTACCACCATAACAGCTAGCGAGAACAGGGATATTACGAGAGCTGGGAAGCCTCTAACCCTAAAGGCTGAAAACTGCCCCTCCCTATAACCCTGGAGGGTAACGCTTAGGAAGTGTAGTATCAAGAGGGTGGATACAATGTAGAAGCTAGAGATAACACCCACATCAAACCCAACTACAGCTAGAGGGAGTAGGGAGAGGGAGTAGAGAATAGGCTCCAAGAAGACAACGGATAAGACCAGGAGGGTGAGGGAGAAAAGCTGAAACACCATAAACACCACTGGAACCACAGTATCGGGAGAAAGCCTCTCAATAAAACTAAAACCACCTAAACCCTCAAACAACAATAGAAAACCCTCTAAAACACGAACTAGTAAAGGTGTAACAACAACCAAAACCAAAGCCCTAGATAGAATCTCAACATAAACCTTCCTAACCACCAACCCCCGCCTAGAACTCTAAAACCAGGTAAAAACCTAAATATCATATGGGAAGTACTATACATAGGGGGACCCCAAGATGCGGTCTTAGGATAAATAAGCAGAAGAATGCAGCAGTAAACATCAGGTGGAGGTACCTAGAAGGGGGGAGGGGGAAAGATAGGATGCGGGGTTCCCCCACAGAGATGAACTGGAGGATTCAATGAAGGTGGAGTTGTGGGCTGGGGTCACCCAAAGCGGGCAAAGGCTAATGACATGGTGGGGTGATAATGGAAAGCCCCACATGAAGCCAATGAAGCCAAGGGCATCAAGGAGGCCTCACATCAAACAATATAAACCTCCTTGAAGCCCGAACCTCAATCCCCCCCAGCTCTGGAATTTCATTGAATCGTATGCCTTAGCTAGAACGCTAACACCAAGACAAGCAACACACGTCAAGGAAGCAATATTGAAAGGAGACATAACAATAGCACACCCAGGCTGCAAAGGGAAAAACCATAATAGTGAAACCCTAAACCACCAAAAACACATAAAAACACCCCCGGAAGCACCAATCACATTAACAACAATACAGACCAGAAGCGGAAAACACAAGAGTTAGATAACAAGTACGCCAAAGGAAGCCTAGAAACCCCACATAAACCAAAGCTTATATACGTTATCCTCAGACACCGTATCCATTAACATGTGTGCTAACAGTATACAATTGAAACTCCCATCCACAACATGGGAAATCCAATGAGAGGTAGAAGCGAAAAGCTTAAATACCAGATCCTACACCATATACATGGAGCCCCTAGCCGGGGGCTTAATGGAATAGAATCCATACAATGGAGATGAGAGAAATTTCCACAGTGAACATGAAGCGTAATGGTGCAGAATCCATCCAATGGAATTGAAAGAAACACTAGCAGCCTAACAGGTAACCGCATATCCCCAGAATATGAATCCATCCAATGGAATTGAAAGAACCATATCACTACACGTAAACGCAGCCGTAGGCAACCTAGAATCCATCCAATGGAATTGAAAGCCAACCTCGACTTGACCTGATTGCCTGAGGATCTTCATATACCTGAATCCATCCAATGGAATTGAAAGCAACCATCCTACAAACATCCTCATACTGCCACTCAGGGGTGAGGAATCCATCCAATGGAATTGAAAGACCCGTACTTCGACGACAGGGGTTGGACTGCGAACTGGGGGAATCCATCCAATGGAATTGAAAGATCCTCTCACGGATCCTGTGTACACAATGCGATGCGGTACCGGAATCCATCCAATGGAATTGAAAGTAGGTTTAGGAGCTCCAGAGCTGGGCCTGCCTCAACTAGGAATCCATCCAATGGAATTGAAAGGGACAACGCAATAGTCCAGGGGCCTAACGGGAGAGGTGTGAAGCCATCCAATGGAATTGAAAGCATACCTGTCACGCCTCTGCGCATTAACAATAATGTAGATCAGGAATCCATCCAATGGAATTGAAAGGTAGCAGAACGCGGGCTCTGTGACGACCGCTATTAGCTGTGCCAGAATCCATCCAATGGAATTGAAAGACTGTGGGGTGTTTACAGTAACTCTAGTGATAAGGAAGAATCCATCCAATGGAATTGAAAGATCAAGATTGTCTCCGGGGCTACGTCCAGGTCTACCCCGGAGAATCCATCCAATGGAATTGAAAGTAGGCACACCGGTATAGCCTTGTTCTCAACCAGCTCCGGGAATCCATCCAATGGAATTGAAAGAAGCCTAGGATTGTCTGGGGCTCCCAGGCCCGGTACTATAATGGGAATCCATTCAATGGAATTGAAAGTCTATAAGGATGGCCGGCTAAACGCAACATCCCAAACCCATCGAATCCATTCAATGGAATTGAAAGGAGCATTCTACCATGGTACGTTTTTTAGTTTCAGTTTGTAGGCTACCATGTTAGCTGCTATGTGTGCTATGCCTGAGATGATAGCCAGTATTATGAACATTACCGGTGTTATGGTGAACCCTGCTATGTATAGTAGTGCTACTGCTCCTACGTAGAAGTTCAGCTGGTCTAGTATTGGCGCCGGCGCTCCTCTCTGCATTCCAAGCCTTCTTTTAATGAATGATGCTATGAGATCTCCTATCATAGCTCCTATCGATGATAGTAGGCCTATGTAAGCTATCTGAGGCTCGCCTAGCACCAGTGCTAAGAGAAGCCCTACGATGGCTCCAGCTACCAACCCCGCTATGAGGCCTTCCCACGTCTTCCCATCTCCCAGTAGTCTACGGCCGTCTAAGAACTTCAACCCCCCGTCTATAGGCCTCCTCCCCCGGGCTAAGACGGGTGTTGCGTTGGCGAACATCGCTGGGATTACCGCTATTAACCCCTCGTAAAGGCCGTCTATGGGCTTGAAGTCTAGAGCCACCTTAGATCCCCTCCCTCTACCTTGAATAAGAGTATCCTCTCCCACGGCTTAACAATCTTTAACATGAACTTCCCCTCCTCAACCTTACTAGTGTATCCTACCACCCTAGCGTACTTCTCGGCAATCCCGATACCCGGGCTCGTTAGAATACCGGAGAACTCTGAGGCTTGGCCTAAGGCTAGCCCACCTGTCACCCTCATGAAGGCTAGGGTTGCAGCTAGGAGCCTCCTTGAATACATATCAGGCTCCCCCCTGTAGTAGGAGTTTATGGTGTCAACTATGACGTACATGCCTTTAAGCGATGCTTCCCCAGCACGCCTAGCTAGGTCATCAGCTGTCCTAGCTACCCGAGCTTCGCCCTCTAGGCTATCAACTACTATTACTGAACCAGCCTCAGTAGCTATGAAGATGGGGTTTAAGCCTAAGCTCCTAGCTAGCCTGAATAGGTGGACGCCAATCCTAGTCTTCCCAGTACCGGGAGGGCCGTAGATGTAAGCTAGCTCCCTACCCTTAACAATCCTAGCTATAAGGGGGTGAGCTATCACAGTAGCCCAGGCCTTACACCGGGGAACCTCCTTGTAGGCCTCTCAGCTCTCCTCCTAAGCTGCATGTCAACCTGGCTGTCGAAGAGGGCTACAAGGTTCTTCAGGTTAACCTTATTCTCCTCCACAACCCTAACGATGCCAGGCGGGGTTCCATACTTCTCCAACGCCTCCTTACCCTCACCTGTGGATCTAATCTTCCTTCTAACCGGGTCGACCTCCACGAAGCCAACGTAGGTTAAGGCTATGAGATCGTTCTTCAACTCCGGGCTGTGGAGGCCTACGCCAAGGCTTCTAAACTCGTATCCAAGCTCCCCTCCTAGATCCTGTATGTGTCTAGCTATATCATGTAAAGTCCTCTCATGCATAGGCCCTAGGGAGTCTACTATGTAGAGGAGTGCCATCTGCCTTGGGTTCTTAACAACCTTATCTCTGGTTACAACCTGTATAGATATTATCTTAAGCTCCTTACTCTTCCCAGTCTCCTGCTTAGCCTGCCCCTTCTGCTCCTCCTTCCTAGGCATCTTTGCCACCGCCACAGATCATAGTGTGAGGTCTAGAACTTTAAAATTTAAGGTTTAGGTGTTTAAAGGTAGGTATGGTGTGAAGGGTGCGCTGGAAGCTCATGCTAGCATATGTTTTAACAATACTCCTACTCCTAAGCTATGCTAGCATAGCCCAGCAACAGGACCGGGCAGTCCTCACAGGCTGGGTTATAGTACCTGCTGTTGAGAGTAGTGGTAGAGGTAGTCTGATAAACGTTACAGTTACAATAGTGATACCGGGATCGGGCACCATAAGAGTTGTAGGCGAGAGAGGGGAGGCTACAGTAGGGGGGACTACGCGGGCTAGCATGACTATGGCCGTTAAGACTGGGAGCTTGTATGCAGGCTACTACTGGGGCTCCCTGGATGCAACCATAAGAATTGGGACTAGGGAGGAGGTTGAAGGACCTAGTGGGGGGTTCGCCGTAGCCCTTCTAACGTACCTAATGCTAGTAACATACTCCAACATGGGGCTTAGAGGGTTTGCTGTAACAGGGGCTATATCTCCTGATGGGCTGTCATCGAGGGTTGGAGGTGTTGATGTAAAATGTAATGTTGCTCAGAGCTCCGGCTACACACTCATACTACCTCTAGCAAGCCTCCCCGACCTGGGGCCACAGTGTAGGTCAATGGTGGCTGTTGGAGGGCTCTTCTCAGGTTTAAGGAGCGTGAGGGGGGTTCCTGAAGTTAATATCACAGCCTCCTACCCTCTACCCCGGGAGTACGATAGGAGTATGAGGGAGACAGCTCAACGGTTTATAGGTGAATCAGAGAGGCTCCTAAGAGAACTTAGGGGGGCCAGGCTACCTTGGACTCTAGATTGGATTAAAGGTAATGTTTCTAGGGCGAGAGAGGTTGTAGACAGGCACCCCTACGCAGCGGCTAGCTTCGCTTTTGTAGCCTACGTTATAGCACTACAATCCCAATACTACCTCCTCCTTGAGGAGAGAGGTGTTCAGTGGGCTAGAAGAGAGGTATCTAGCTTAAAGTCTGAGGTCGAACGGCTTAAAGCAGAGCTGGATTCGAAGCCTAGGAGTGGCTCCGCATACTACCTCGAGTTCCTAGCCACAGCCTACTCTAGGCTTGCTGATGCTAATACGACAATCCAAAGGGTGGAGTCGATGATAGATAGGGGTTACACGTTAGGCGACCTAGCCTTAGATCTAGGTTTCGCTAAGGCGAGGCTCGACACGGTTAGAACATGGATATCCATAGCAGACCGCCTGAGGGGAGAGAGGCCGGCTATAGAGGAGGGTTTCATTAGGGCTCTAGCTGTAACCTTCGGTGACTATGTTAGATCTAGCGTGCTCTACGCCTCAGAGCTGGTCAAATACATGATTAGAGCCTATAACCTTCCAGAACGCGAGGCTAGATCCCTCCAAGTATACCTTGAGATTGTGGAGGGCCTTCTAAAGAGGGCTGATAGTGAGGTTTCAAAGGGTAACTATTTAGCAGCCCTAGGTTTCTATAGGGAAGCTCTCTCGAAAAGCCTAGCCAGGATATTCGTGCCACCCAGTGTTATAAGAGATGATATAGTTAATGGTTATTTGAAGGAGCTCTCAAGCCTCCAATCACTTCTAGCCACCTCAATAACATCAAGTGGTTTCGTCTCAGGCCTAGCCCCAGCTTACGCGGACTACGCCATGGTTAGATACAGGTTAGGCGACTACATCGCATCCCTAGGCTTGCTAGAGGAGGCTGTAGCCTCAACAATACTATGGTACACCCTACTGTTGAAAGTCGCATCGCCGACAGGGGTGATCGCTGGAGCCACCCCTCCAGCCCAGCCCGTGGTGCCCGGAGCTCCGGGGTCAAACGCTAATACGCTAAACTACTACGTCACAGTAGCCCTCGTAATACTCCTATCCTTCCTTCTAGGCATAACAGTCTCAACATGGCTTTCATACAGGGTTATGAGGGCCTCCTCGTAGCCGATCTCCCTTTTCCTCATCGATTGAAACTTCAAAGCAGTCTGAGGAGAGGTTACTTGAAAAACTCCTCTAGAGTGGTTTTCCTCACGGTTTTAAACCCTCTAACCAGGGGGGCTATCACGTTCTTGAAGTCGTTTTCAAGCTCCTCTCTTAAACCTGGATTGTAGAGTGCGGCTGCTGGGTGGAATGTAACTGTTAACATTAAATCAACCCCCTCCACTCTAACCCTCTCAACCCTCCCCCTCGCAGCTCTTATACTATCCCATCTAAGCCCGGCCATCTCGTAGAGTGTTCTACCCGCGATCCTACCGAGGGCTACTATAATTTTAGGTTTGATCATTGAAATCTGCCTCCTAAGGTAGGGGTTGCAGGCTCTAACCTCGCTATCAAAGGGCTCACGGTTACCTGGAGGCCTGCACTTAACAACATTAGTTATGTAAACACCACCCCTCTCAACACCAATAGATGATAGTAGAGAGTCTAGAAGCTTACCAGCTGAGCCAACGAAAGGCCTACCCTCAAGATCCTCACTCCTACCAGGAGCCTCACCAACAAACATTATACTAGCGTTAAGAGGCCCCTCACCGGGGACAGCCCTCGTTCTAGAAGAGTAGAGAGGACATCTAGTACAGCTGAGTATCTCGGAGACCAAGCCCTCGTAATCCTCCTTAGAACCCAAACAAACCCCTTAGGTTGAAGAGAGAAGGCTTAGAGTTTAAAAACAGGTGTAGAGAGGTCTAGGACCTCCTCCTAAACCTAGCTAATGCAATTAAAGCTACGAAAGCCGCAACCACAGCTATGGCTACCAAGGCTACGTAAAACCACAAGCTCCTCCCAGCCTCCTCTACCCCCACACCACCCTGAAACTCCGGTGACCTGGGGGGCCTCACGTTACCTGTGGCATAAACTATCTTAGCACCTTCACCACCGGGCGTTATGGGTTTAGATGTTATAGCTATAGTCATAGCGTATTTCCTTAGAAGTTGTCTCACCTCCTCCAGCTCAGATTCATAGTCGTTCACCACATGGCCGTTTGTAACTATGTAGCTGTTAGGGGTTACTATAAAGCCTGAGCCAAAGCCTATGGCGGAAACCTCCACTACAGGGGGAGTCCTAGCTCTCTAAGCGTTGGTATGACCTCCTCCCATATAACATTGCCTCTAGCTTCCATTACTATTAGCACGACAGCGCTTCTAACCTTCTCCAGCATCACCGTAGTTTCTATATCCTGCTGTGATACCGCTAGAGGGGGCGTTAGAGCTATGGCAACCACTACGACCAACCGTAGAGAGCCTAGCCAGCGCACCAGCCCATATCTACTGGGCATTCCTATTCTCACCATCAGCTGACGGGTGGGGGGTGCGTGGTTAAATAGACTGGGTTTTACTCTTTTGTAAAACCTAAAACATTTTAGGGATCCCACCAAACTCCTATAAATTTAAGTTTGTGGTTTCAACTACAGTCAACGTTTTAAGGCTCTAACCCCCTCTCCTGCCACGGTGGCTTGGTATTGTGGCCGAGGAGTTTGTTGTAACCCCTTGGGAGGTTAGGGGTCGTGTTGACTACGATAAACTTATAAACATATTTGGTACCCAGCCTATAACGAGGGAGCTCCTGGATAGGATTGAGGGTTTAGCTGGGGAGCTCCACGTGCTTCTAAGAAGGGGTGTTTTCTTCTCTCACCGTGATCTAGATCTCGTGCTAGACGACTACGCTGGCGGTAGGGGTTTCTTCCTCTACACCGGTAGGGGGCCTTCAGGCCCTATGCATATTGGGCATTTAATACCATTCATTCTGACTAAGTGGCTTCAGGATAGGTTTGGGGTTAACGTCTACATAATGATAACGGATGATGAGAAGTACTGGGACGAGCCTGGTATGAGCATTAGAGATGTTAGGAGGTGGGCTTACGAGAACACACTTGATATCATAGCTGTGGGCTTCGACCCGGATAGGACCTTCGTATTCCACGATATAGAGTATATAGGGAAGCTCTACCCGATGGCCGTTAAGGTGGCTAAAAGGATAAACTTTAACACTGCAAAAGCAGTATTCGGCTTCACAGGCTCAACAAACATAGGCCTTATATTCTACCCAGCTCTACAGGTGGTTCCAACGCTTTTCGAGAAAAGAAGGTGTCTGATACCCGCAGCTATAGACCAAGACCCCTACTGGAGGATACAAAGGGATATGGCTGAAAGCCTAGGCTACTACAAGACCGCAGCTATACACTCCAAGTTCATGCCACCCTTAACAGGGCTTGAAGGGAAGATGAGCACGTCGAAGCCCGAGACAGCAATATTCCTACACGACGACCCTAAAACCGTGAGATTCAAGATAATGAGATACGCGTTCTCCGGAGGGCAACCCACGGTAGAGCTCCATAGAAAGCTAGGAGGCAACCCCGACGTAGACGTGTCATTCCAATGGCTCAAAATATACTTCGAACAGGACGACGCCAAACTTAAAAAGATAGAGGATGACTACAGGAGTGGTAAGATGCTTACAGGAGAGCTCAAGGAGTATCTAGTGGAGAAGATAAACGAGTTCCTAGAAGAACACAGAGTCAAGAGGGAGGAGGCTAGAAAGCTGATCAACCTCTACATGTACGATGGAGAACTAGCTAGGAGGATGTGGAAGGAGGGCCCGTGGAGCCTAGAGGAGATCGAGGAGAAATAGCTTTCCAGCAAATCAAGCCTTTTACCTTCAAAAGACTTCCCACCACAAGCCCCTCAAAAGCTCTTATAGACTCGAACCACCCTGAGTGCTTACAATTCAAAGCCTCTTTCTATAGAACGAGGTGAAGAGATCTAAGGGTTACATAGAGAGCACTTGAAGATGCACTCCTCCCACAGGTATTCTAGGGCTTGGAGAGCAGACCGTAAGCCTCGCCGGCCTCACTGTCATAGAGTTTAATAGGTGGAGCTCTAAGCTACTACGTGGTGTTAGTGATGGCGTACCCGTATAGGATAAGGGCTTTAACGCTCCATCTCTCAAGAGGGCTTCTTGAGAACGAGGGTGTTGTGGAGGATAAGATGTATAGGTTGCTTGAAGCTAGGGATCTTGTGGAGTCCGGGTTGGGGATTGAGGTTGATAGTGTTAGAGTTACCTTACCTAATACTGGTGACACCGAGTTCTTTGAGATTCTAGAGGTCGTCGCCAGGGTTAGACCTGAGGAGGTCTTAGTATCCATGGGTAGTATTGGTAGTTCTAGTTCTAGGCTTAAGGAGGCTGTAGGGGAGGCTGTTTCCAGTAACCTCTACATAGGCATTCTACTTGAAGAGCCTACGTGGGATGCTTCGAGGAGGATTTCAAAGCTCATCCACGATATAGCTGAGGAGGATCTGGGTAGCACTACAAGGGTTGGGGTTAACGTTCTAGGTGAACCCATATACACTCCATACTACCCTCTAAGCTACTCTCCAGGTGATAGGGTAAGTCTTACAGCATCCCTAACATACCCTAACTACCTTAGAGAGGCTTATCAGAAGGGAGGTGTTAAGGGGCTAGGAGAGGCTGTTGAAAACGCTGGGTTGACCGCTTTAAAGGCTTTAGGAGAGGCTACAAAATCCTTAGAAGCGGGTTTGGGAGGTGTTGATCTAAGCGTAGCACCGTGGATGGAGGAGTCCTCTCTAGGCCTTGCAGAAGCCGTAGCAGGGGTTAGGATGCCTAAACCGGGTTTCGCTATGGGCGTTAGGGTTGTCAACGAGGTTTTGGAGAGTGTAGCCTCTAAGATAGGCTTAGCTGTGGGGTTTAACGAGCTCCAACTACCTGTAGCTGAGGATTTGAAACTTAAAGCTAGGGTTAGCGAGGGTGAGATAACAGCTAGAGATCTAGCCAGACTCTCGGGAGTTTGCCTAGCAGGCTTAGACCTGGTAGCGGTACCTGGGGATGTGGATGGTGTTGCAGGTCTTATACTTGAGGTTGCAGCATACTCTAGAGCGAAAGGGAGGGTTCTCGGTGTTAGGGTGATCCCTGTAGAGGGCGCCCAGCCTGGAGATGCCGTCACACTACCCCGCTTCGGGGAAACACCGGTTATCCCCATATGAACTATATGTTATTTAAATGCTCAGTCCAACAATTATACCTAGGAGTAGGGTTTATGAGAGAAGGTAACACCTTGGACTACGTACTAGTAATAGACTTCGGCGGCCAATACGCCCACCTAATAACACGTAGGGTTAGAGACCTAGGTGTATACAGCGAGTTTTTAAACGCGGAGAGCGCGAGCTTGGAGGAGATAAGAGAGGCTATCAAAGGGGCGAGAGGCGTTATCCTAAGCGGGGGGCCCTCAAGTGTGTGGGAGGGCAAGCACGACCACATAGCGAGAATCGTGGTTGAGGAGGGTAAGCCAGCCCTAGGGATATGTTATGGTCACCAACTTCTAGCTAAGATCCTAGGGGGTAGCGTTGGTAAAGCCGTTAAACCCGAGTTCGGGCCCACCATAGTATCTGTGAAGGCTCGGGAAGACCCTCTATTTAACGGTATACCCAAGACCATAGTAGCGTGGATGAGCCATAATGATGCCGTTCTGCAACCACCTCAGGAGGCGGTAGTACTAGCATCTAGCCATGGCAGCCCTATAGCAGCTTTCAGACATGGAGCAGTATACGGGGTTCAATGGCACCCTGAAGTTGTACATACAATGTTCGGTCTAAAGCTCATTGAGAACTGGTTGAAGCTCGTAGGAGTCGAGAGGAATTGGAGGCCAGAGCACATGGTTGACAAGCTTGTAGAAAGTATTAGAGAGGCTGTGGGGGATGGCGTAGCAATAGCTGCTGTAAGCGGAGGTGTTGACTCAACAACAGCATCTCTCCTAGCTAAGAAAGCCCTGGGGGATAGGCTAATCCCTGTAATGATAGATCACGGCCTCCACCCAGCTGGAGAGCCTTGGAGATCTGTGGAGTTACTTAAGAAGATTGGCTTAGAGGTTGAAGTTGTCGATGCTAGTAATAGGTTCTTTGAAGCACTAAGAGGGTTTACCGACCCCGAGGAGAAGAGGAGGGTTTTCGGTAGGGTTTACGCTGAAATCCTAGAGGAGGTGGCGGAGTCTCATAAAGCCGAGTACCTGGTCCAGGGAACCATATACCCTGATATCATAGAGAGTGGGAGGAGGCCGGGGGCTAGTGTTATTAAAACACACCATAATGTAGCAGGGTTGCCTGGAGAGTTTAAGTTAAAACTCGTAGAACCACTCAAATGGTTCTACAAAGACGAGGTTAGAAGAATAGCCTTCAAGCTAGGAGTTCCAAAGGAGATTATAAAAAGGCAACCAATACCCGGACCAGCCTTAGCTGTAAGAGTTGAAGGTGAGGTTACGAGAGAGAAGGTAGAGGTGGTGAGGAAAGCGGATGCCATAGTAAGGGAGGAGATTGAATCAGAGGGGTTACATGACAGGCTATGGCAGTACTTCGCTGTACTACTAAACTCCAAGGCTACAGGGGTTAAAGGAGATAACAGAGTTTACGGTCACGTAATAGCAGTAAGAGCGGTCCTAAGCGTGGATGCAATGACAGCGTCCGTAGCCAGACTACAATGGGATCTCCTTGAGAGAATATCCTCTAGGATCATAAGCGAAGTCCCGGGAGTTGTTAGAGTTGTATACGATATAACAAGCAAACCCCCAGCTACAATAGAGTGGGAGTAACGTCTTCCTCTAAACTCCAAATTCTACGCTTCGCATCCCGCTACTCTTTCCTGAGCTCCTCTAAGTCTATCACTATAACCTCAGGTTCTCTTCTCTCACCTTCACCTCTAGCCTCCAACCTCTCCTCCCCGCTTTTTATCTTCTCTATAGGGCTACTCCACGTTTTGCCGCATGACTCGCAGATGAAAGCACCCATTACTGTTATCGTAACTCTACCATGCTTATCAGGGATTGGTGATACAAGAGTCCACGTCCTTATAGGGCTTGAGGCTCTCGCTCCACACTGCGGGCATGTGAACGGACTCCCTCCTCTTCTAGGCAAACCCTCACACCCCAGAGCTTACAGTATCACTGGCAACCTTTAAGGTGTTAAAGGTTAATATGAAGGTTGGAGTCTCCAGGTTAGAGGATGTAGTAGGGTATGGAGGGTTATATGGAGGTTTACTACGAGCCTTGGAGGTGGAGGCTTTTAGAGGAGAAGAGGAGTTTAGCTATTAAGATAATGGAGGTTCTACAAGCCCTCTACGGTTCTCTAGTAACTCACGGTAGTATAGCGAGAGGGGATGTTAGTGTGGATAGCGATGTCGATGTTGTAATACTAGACCCTCCCAATCCCTCGCTTGTAGAGCTCACCCTTGAAAAGGGGGGGTTTAAGGTTAGGTGGAAGGAGTTGGTGCAGGCGACCCCAACATACACTCCTAAGGTCTACTTGTACCTCGACTATAAGGGGTTGCTTGTTGTAAGCTATCCTCTAGCACGGCTAAGACCTAGAGAGAGGGAGTTCTACAAGTGGGGGGGTGAGTGCACCTTGGACGATCTGCGTAAAGGCGTTAGAACCCCTGGTGTTGATAAGAGACTTAAGCTTATAGAGCCTACGGATAGGGGTCACAGGGAGTCCCCTGTCATAGGGAGGGAGGGGTATGTGGCTAGACTCCTAGGGATCTCAGTTGAAACTGTTATTGAGAGAGTTAGAGTTCTTACTAGGAGAAGAGAGCATGGGAGGACTGGTGTATTCCTTAAAGTCGAACTTAACCCTGAGGATAGCGTAGAGGAGGCTGTAGCTAGGGTAGCTAGAGAGAATCCTATGTTCAGGAGGAGGCTTGAGCTCTAGGCTTTTCAATCCTGGATAGCACGTATTCGATGATTAACCTAACACCATAACCTGGAGCTAGACCCTTGTCAGGCCAGTATGCTGGTGCTATACCGCTAGCCTCATAGCCCATACCAGGCCCTGCTATGTCTAGGTGTGCGTATGGTTTACCGTGGGAGAATCTTTCAAGGAATAAAGCTCCGTAGATGGCTCCACCAACCCTCTGGCCAGCGTTAGCTATATCACCAACCATAGCCCCCTTCGTTAACCACTGTTTGTAATCATCCTCCATCGGCATAGGCCAGAGCTTCTCTCCGGTCCTCCTAGAGGCTTCTAGGAGCTCCTCCCTAAGCCTCTCATCTCTCGTGAAAAGCCCTGCTATTAGGGGGCCCAACGCTACCACTATAGCTCCTGTTAGCGTAGCTAGATCCACTATCTCCCTTGCATTCAGAGCTTTAGCAGCGTAGGCTATAGCATCACCTATTATAAGCCTCCCCTCTGCATCAGTGTTTGTAACCTCCACCACAGTTCCATCCCACATTCTTATTATATCACTTGGTAGGTATGATTCTCCGCTAGGCACGTTTATAACTGCTGGGATTAAGCCTACAATGTTAGCCTTTAGGTTAAGCTTGGAGAGGGCCCAGATGGCTCCTAGGACGGCTGCACCTCCAGCTTTATCAGACCTCATATAGACTATGGACTCCCCTGTCTTAATATTTATACCCCCCGTGTCGAACACAACTGTTTTACCTACTAGTGCCAGCGGAAGCTCGCTAGAACCCCTGTAATGCAGCATTATCATGGCGGGTTTCTCGCTAGAACCCTTCCCCACGCTAACGATACCTCCAAACCCCTCCTTAACAAGCCTATCGAAGTCGAACACCTCAACTACAACATTTAGGTGCTTTGAGAAGAGCTCCTTAACCATATCAGCCAGCCTCCTAGGCGGGAGCACGTGCGGAGGAGCGTTAGCCACATCACGGGCGAGATACACTCCTTCAACCACGGCAAGCACATAACCTAGATCGAGATCACCTCTATCAACGAGAACCTTCTCAATCAACCTCCTCCTCTCACTAGTAAAAGCCTCAAGTCTATAAGAGGCTAGGAGCGCTGCTATAAGCGCTTCACGTGCAACATCCGGGTTAAGCCTTGATAGCACTAGGAGGGAGCACCTAGCGGACTCTACAACCTGTTTAACACCACCAGCTATACCCCTCCTAGCATTCTCAAGCAACCTAAACCACTCATCATCAAACCTGCCTAGCCCGACGTAGATAACGAGCTTGCCATCCACATACACCTTGAAAACCTCGCCAACCCCAGCCTTGAAGAAGCCGAGATCAGAAGCCCCTTTAAGCTGGCCACCGCGATCGAGATCCCTAACGGCATCGACCACCGGTTTACCATCGGGGCTCTGAAACACTGGGACTATGAGGCTCTCGCACGGTGAGGTAAAGAGGTCTCCTTGGTAGACTTCAACGGTGGGAGGTCTAGTGTAGAGAACCATAACCATACACCATAGAGTCTAGAGTGCTCGAATCCTTTAAAGCTATAGCTAGAACACTAGCGCCAAGACAAGCAACCCACTTCAAGGAAGCACTATTGAAAGGAGACATAGCAATAGCACACCCAGGCTACAAGGGTAAAACCATAATAGTTAAAACTCAGATCATCAAAAGCACATGAAAATATTACCGGAAGCACCGAACACACTAACATCAATAAGACCAAGAGAGGAGACATCAAGCCCACCAGCGTAAGCAACCAAACACCTAACAACAAGCCTAACAGTGGAAACGTTAAAGCCATCACCATGACCAGAATTGAAAGAATAGGAGTTAGGGGTTTATGGGGGGTAATGGTTTAATCTTACCACCTTCAAGGGTGAGTAGTGGTAGTATTTCTATGTACTCTCCTATCAACGACCTCCTTATCTTAGGTAGTAGTACTTGTTCTAATTGGAAGTAGCCTGCGTGGCTGTTCATTGTAATTTTTATCCTTACTGGTCTAGCCCCGCCCTGCTCTATCTCAACCTTGCTTATGCTTATTGCTGAGAGTGCGTGCATATCCATTTTACCCTTACTATAAGGTATTCTAGCCCTACCCTCAGCCATATCAGTCCCGTCAGCCACTTTAACTATGCTAGCCTCTATGGTTAGAGCGTCCACATCCATAGCGGTACTGTATATAACATTCATAACCTCACTTCTAACCCTGTAGATGAGCCTAACATCGTCCAAGGGTAGTATCTCAGGTAGCATCCTGGATAGTATACTGTATGCTATGAGAGCCCCCGTATACTCATGACCATGCCTGTGAACAGAGTTACCTATATCGTGTAGATACGCTCCAAGCAACACTATAAGCTTAGAGTACTCAACATCCCCAACAATGCCTTGAGCCACACTAGAAGGAACAACCCCAGCCTCAAGGAGTAGATCGAGTATCTCAAGAGAAGCACCGGATACTATTGTAGCGTGAACGGGGCCGTGATCGTTATAGAGAAGCCTCATAACAGCATTAACATTACTCATCCTAAGCAACTCCTGAACTTCAACATCCTTAACCATGTAATCCCAAGCCCTGGAGAGAAGCTTACTAGACCTAATATGAGCCTCCACAAGCTGAGGGCTAACTAATACCATAAACCCACCAGGTGACTTAGATGGTACAACGAGATCTTAAAAACATAGATGGACTCGTAGCCTAAGCTACTCTCCAAGAGAGGTAGTAGGAGTTCAGACCTCATATCACCCTATATAGGGGTGCACGGGTATTAAGTTTTAAGGTGCCCCTAGATGATGGATTTGCCTGGAGGATCTAGGGGCTCTATTGACCGTGATATCATAGTGGGCTATGGTGGTTTCATGTTCAGAATACTATTCTATAAATACGGCTACACCCCCCACTATGCTGAGCACATAGTGGATCCCGTTGATGGGAGGGAGAAGCTGGTTCTAGCCGTACCTCACACCACACCTGCTAGGGGTAGGATTCTAATCTTCGATCCCGAGGAGGGGAGGGTCGAGTGGGAGGTTTCCGTGCCCGGGAGCTCCGTCCCCAACCCCCACATGGCCCATGTAGTATCCGAGATCAACCCCCTCACGGGGTCCTGGGTTGAAGTCGCTAACTCTATGGGGTTAGAGCTCGGCGACATCATAGCACCTTCGGGGGATAACAGTTGGGTTGTCATCGATAGGAGGACTGGGGCTGTCAAACGTATGGTGAAACCCGGTTTTAACGCTAGATGGGTTCACGATATAATCCCATCTGTTAACGCTGATGGGTTCATAGTCTCAGATTATGGTGTTGGCTTTTACAAAATAAGCTTTGATGGTTCAACGGTCTGGGGCCCTCTTATCGGTAGCGGTGCAGCTAAGATATCGTTTATTGAATCTGCAACCCCGAACTGGCATAGCCCATCCTTTGGTGGTAGATACCTTCTTGTAAGAAACCGCGATGTGGAGGGGGTTTACGAGGTCGACGATAGTGGTAACGTTGTATGGAGATGTGCTAGTAGCCCTGGGGGTGTTAACGTGTTCTGGCCCTTCACACCACACTCAGCCTTTAGAACTGGGGTTGCAGAGCTAGGGGGGCAGCTGACCATAGTGGGCTTCGAGGCCGGTGGAGGCATAGTAGCTTTAGACAGGGATTGCAGGCCACGATGGGGGGTTATGAAAGGCTTTTCCGTGACACCGTCGACAGCATATAGGCCAACAAGCTTCGGCCTACTAGAGACAACACATGTATTCCCAACACTTAGAGGCACAATTGGCTTCATAGACTGGGGCGGAAAATATGGATCCGTGGTAGGAGAGATTCTAGAGATACCCTATCATCAAACACTATGGTTTATACTAGCACAAGATCACGATCCAGGAGATGCATGGCACGAGTATAACCCACCAATAGAAGCCGGAGAGTGGAGGGAGACGAAAATCGCGATATCGGCAAATCCCGGGGGCCCGCTGGAATACGCTATATACGGGACAAACATACCTTACATACACGGATCGAGCGCAAAGTGGAAGCAGATAGCAAGAGGAACGGTGAACCCAGAGGACTATCTAGAGGTGGATGCAAGCGGGAACACCTTCATCAAGGTAACAGGGAGAAGAGCGGTAACGGGAACACCTTCAAGCTGGAAAATCATTGTATTGCTAAGAAGATAGAAGCTTTCAAGCTTTCAATCCCGTAACATCGGGTGCGAGCCCACAACATTTACAGTAATGATCAACGGTGTTAATAGTAACCTCTCTTATCTCCACACTCCCACTAATGAGCTCCCCTAAAGTACCCTCAACTTTAAACACCTTTAACCCAAGCCCGCTCGCCATCTCCAACCCCTTAAGCCCTATCCTGGATACAACCAGTCCATCCAAATCCAACCCCATCAACTTAACTCTGCTAACAGCCTTAGCAATCTTGGAAACACCGTAATCCTCGGCCCTCACCCTAAAAGGGCCTATCACAACAACCCCTCTACTAAGATCCACTACAACATATTCATCAGCATCAGCAGGCGACGAGATTAAGCCATTACATGTGAATACAATTAAATTCAACCAACGCTCACCATTAACCTTTTCGCCTTCTAGGCTTTTATACTATGCTTGGCTTGTAGAAGGGGTGGATAGTGATGATAGCATGTGGAGATGCCTTAATAGTTGTTGGATTTAAGGTTTTAAATGTGGGTTTTAGAGTTTATAGGAGGGTTTTCCGGTGCCCGAGGATCTAGGCTTTTATAAGGCTAGGGTTGTTATACAGGATTCAGTTCATGGCGTTATTCCTGTTAATGAGGCTGAATACTATCTCCTTCAAACCCCCTTCTTTAGAAGACTTCATGATATTAAGCAGCTTGGCTTAAGCTATCTTGTCTTCCCATCCGCTACTCATTCCAGGTTCGAGCATTCTCTTGGTGTTATGCACCTCGCTTCTAGGGTTGCTCAGAAGGTTGTTGAGGCTTCCCGTAGGAGCTCCAGGGTTTGCTCTAATCTCTTTCACGAGTGTGGTGATAGGGTTTACCGGGCGTTTGTGCAGGTGGCTAGGCTTGCGGGTCTTCTCCACGATATAGGTCATCCTCCCTTCAGTCATATGCTTGAGGATACAGTTTCGGATCTCATATTCAATCCTGGGGATAGAGGTATTGTGGATGCTAACATGCTGAAGGGGTTGGAGGATGCTAGGGCTAGGATTACAGAGATAGGGGTTTACGGTAAAGTTCATGAAGCTTACACTATTTACTTTACGGAGAAGCTTATTAACATGGTTAAAGACTCTGAGTACGGGGATCTAGGCTTATTCCTAAACCTAGCTCTCGGCTCCCTAAACCCTAACATGGTTAGGGTTGAAGACTGGATGCTAGAGGAGCTCGGCATCAGGGTTGAAGCTTGTAGGCTCATAAATAACATTATATCAAGCGGGCTCGTCGATGTTGATAGGCTAGATTACCTTGTAAGAGATGCGAGGTACACTGGCGTGATATATGGTTACATAGATATAGACAGGGTTTTGGAGAGTTTGGAGGTTAAAGTTGAAGGTGACACCGTTGTGATAAGAGTTCCACCCAAGGGGTTCCAGCCTGTAGAGGATGTTTTCGATGCTAGGTTTAAGATGTACAAGACGGTCTACTACCACCATAAGTTCGTAGGGGTCCAGATAGCCCTAGGTAACGCTTTCACCCAAGCACTAATAGAGTGGGAGGACCTCCAGCCTAAACCTCACTCAGAGCTCCTAGACAATGCAGGGGATCTACTAAACCCTGCTAAGCTATCAAATCTCATAGCAGATGGCTTCATATACTTCGACGACGTAGAGGTATTGAATATCTTCAAGCTAATGGCCTTTAAAGGGGGTAACGTTGGAAGGAGATGGGCTAAATCAGTACTCCACGAAAGACACCTACTACCAGTATCTCTAATAAAGAGAGTGGACGAGGTTATAGCTGAGATATCGAGGGTGGCTAAAAGTCAAGTGAGCAACATAGCCCGCGAACTGGAGATAGTAACTAGTGATAGAGAAGCATTCGAAGGGGTGGTTGAGAGAAGTATAGCTAGGAAGGTCAGAGAGCTAGGCCTAGACCCAAGTGAGGTAAAGGTGGAGAAATCGCCGAGGAAAGTTGTAAAGAGCGTAGATGGAACACCAGTAGGGGTTGCAGAAGCATCACTATACATTAGAATGCTAGCAGAGATAGCATCAACACCCATAATCTTGGTGCACACGTACTCAGATAACGAAGACATACACATAAAACTACATAGGGAGAGGAGCAGGATTAGAAAAGCCTTCATAGAAGAGCTGGTAAGAGAGGTAGTAGAGAGACTTAAAACCTAGAGTATAAAGGATATAACTAGGTTCACACAACAACACATCATTAATGAATTAACAACCTCAGAGGATACCCGAAGACCTATATGCTTCCACATACATTAACGTGCCCACGCTAGTCTGAATAGCTCACAACTTTAAACACTACCTTCCCTAGAGGAGGCTAGATTAAAAGGTGGAGCTCCGTAATTAGACTTGGTGGTAGAACTGTCTGGAGTTCTCAGGCTACTTCGATCTACACTAACCCTACTAACAGTGCTACTGATAACCCTCATAATAGTTAGACTCTCTGTATTCTCACTAAGATTAGCATTAGCAGTGCTAGTCTTCGTTGTGATGCTTACCGTAATAATGGCCGTTAGTGCTTTGCTCAGGTGGTTTAGAGCGAGGAGGTGATTCTCTTAATTCACATTGTTTGCCTCTCACGAGATAGGCTTATGGGTGGTTATTATCTGCTCGTTTTCGCGAGGCCTGGATTTGTATTATGTCGAGGAGTTTGGGTTTACTTTTAATTACCTTCATATTGTAGGCTACAAGTGCTCCTTGGATTCCGGGTAGTGATAGTATTCGGTCGACGTGCTCGGCCATTTCCTCCTGGTTTCTCGCTACTAGCTTTAATAGCATGTTGTACTCTCCTGCGAACACCTCATATGCCTCTACTACGTGGTTGTCTTTCTCAACTAGCCTCCTCAAGGTTTCCAGAGTGTCTCCTCTAACCTTTAGAAGTATGTATGTTGTAGATGTTAGTCCGAGCTTGGCTAAGTTGATTTTCACGGTGAAGCCCTCCAGTACGCCCATCTCGGTGAGCTTTTTAACCCTTAGGTATACTGTTGTCTCGCTTACACCTAACTTCCTGGCTATACGGCTCCAAGGCGTTCTAGAATCCTCCTCTAGAATCCTTATCAAGTTAAGATCCGTAGCGTCAATCACCCTCTCCTTGCTCAAGACCTGCCACCCTTGGTTATCACAGCTTTAGCTAGGGTTCTCCAAGAAGCTAGCCATGCTAAAAGCGTTATCACAGCTAGTAACGTTACCATGGCACTCTCCACTCTAGAGAGGGGGTTTCTAGCGGGGATTGAGAATATATAGGCTACAGCAATTACACCAGCCCAACCTAGTACTATGATGAGAGACGCTACTCTGAAAGCGTTCAAGACAACCCTGAACCTTAAAGGCGGCCTACTCATAGCAGAGAGCCTCATCACATTTTAAGGCGGGGAAGGGTTATAAACCCGTAAACCATCCCATTTACAGCTATAATCCTCGCCTTTAAAGGCGGGGATGGAAAGGGATTTGAGGCTTAAGAGTATGGGGTCGAGGTGGAGAGAAGCCAGTGTGGGAAGGGAGTCCGATGGCCCCACCGGGGCCGTGACCCCCCGGTCCTAGAATGTGATTCTTTAAGAGATGAGGGCCTGGTGGTAAGATGAGGAGTGCGATTCCAAGCGGAGATCTAGCAAGCTCGGGGAGGCCTGCTTGAAAGCCAGGTCTTAGGGGGTGCGTGGGTCTCGCTCTCTGAAAGGGAAGGGGAGGAGGTCACACGTCTCACCCCGGGTCTCTGTGGCTGTGAGGTGTAATCCTGCGATGCCCGGGATCCTAAGAAGAAATGGTTGCTGGTAGGATCTTGGTGAGTATGCTTAAAGCTATTCTAGGCTTTAATAGCATGCTCCTAGCAAGCTTTGAGATTCTAAGGGTTCCAAGGGCTATTTCAGCGTGCTCTTCAGGGCTTAAGCTTAATAGGAGTTTCCTCCTATCTCCGGTAGGCATGCTCTTAGCCCACTCTAGAAGTCTTCTTTGAATTCTAATAGCTCTACTGATCCGCGATGATTTGAGGGCCTTTATGGGATCTCTACCCTCAATTAAAGCTTTCGCTGCTATATAGCCTGAGATAAATGAGGGTCTTATGCCTTCACCTGTTAGAGGTAGCACGTAGCCCGAGGCCTCTCCAACCTTTACTAAACCGTTAATATAACCCAGCCTTAAACCTCCCACCGAGACTACGGCAGCCTCTCTCCTAGCAATCCTAAACCCCCTGAACCTATCATCTGATTCGAGGAACTTATCGAGTAAACCCCATAGAGTGTTATGGTTGGAGAACCCTCCAACGCCCACCTCTACACTATCACCTTGGGGGAAGACGTAGTAGTAGCCTAGAAGGCTTGTATCAAACCTAATCTCTATAGCCTCTAGATCCACATCTTTAACCTTCTCAACAACATATTGAACAACGGGAATCCTCTCACCCTCATAATATGGGAAACCTCCTGCAAACACCCCGGATTTAACCTCCACAGTACTCCCACCAACTCTAGCGTAACCTCCCCTAATGTTATACTTAGACCTATAGAGAACCTCAGCTCCGGCACTTGCAAATAGATGCTCTAGGAAGGCGCTCTTATCAACTATAACCCCCTCAATCCAACCTCCAGCCTTAAAAGCTCTAACACCGTCGACGTAGAGGTCAACATAGCTAATCCTATTCAAAACAACCTCCCGGGGTATGCTAAACGGGAAATCCCCAATAGCAGGGATACCCTTACCACAAGGCTTAACAGCGAGACTATCGTGAGCCTCGAAAACCACAACCCTATAGCCAAGTCTACTACCTGCATAGGCAGCACCTAAACCTCCAGGACCGCCTCCAACAACGTAGAGTATACTGCTCAAACCGGGAAACCCAGCTAAGCAAAATCCTAGCGTTTAAACGTTATAAATACTGTATTAAAACTCTTCTAAGACCGGAGATTCCCTAGCTGTTTTGCCGAGAATCCGGCTCGGTTTGGATTATTACGTGGTATTTGTATCCTTCTAGGGCTTTTGCTATCCTCTCATGCTTAACTCCAGGTTTTGATAGAACTACTATGTAACCTTCATCTAATATCCTCTCCCACCCCCACTTCGATATTAGTGCTAGTAGCTTCTCCACCCTCCTTATTTTAGCGTTTAAAGCTGTGTTTGATAGACTCCTATAGACCTGTGCTAGTTCCCCAGGATCCCAGGGGTCGTCGTAGAATATTGTGATTCCCTGCTGGCCCCCTATGGCACTCACTAGATTCCATATTATATATGCTACCTTCTCATAGCATTTACTCCTACACTTAATCATCCTCGGTGTCTCCAGAGTCTCCGGCAGTCTACGCTGTCTTCTCTCAAGGTATCCTAGTATGCTACCTCCTATAACCTCGTTAACTGCTCCTAACCCCCTATCCTTGGCTGCTAAAGCTTTCTCCACGAGCTCTACCAGGTTTTCGAGGCTCTCCTCCTCTACAACCCACGATCTTATGTGGTCTAGGAAAAGTTGAGGTTCTAGGATCCTGCTGAACTTAAGCTCTCCAGTAACCTCTATGGCCAGGATCTCTTTATCGCTAACTCTAACCCACTTCTCCAGGCATTTGCCGGTTTGAAGCACAATCCTCCCACCAGCTTTAAATAGGACTGGGTCGTAGAGAGGATTGCCTCTACACGTGTAAACCTCAACCTCCACGCCCTCACCGTTCAAGGTTACATACATTGAATCCCCTAACTTCATATGAACCCCCATACCTTTAGGGGATATCGCCATCCTAGAGCCTCTCACTACATGGTAGTCTACGACCCCGGCCCCGCGGAGAGCCTCAAGAGCTCTTAGAGCGTAAACCTTGTACTTGAAAATATCCAACGGTATTAGTAGATAGCCGTGGTCTCTGGGTAGGCCTTCCAGGACTCTGGCAATGGTGTTGCTAATCCTTAACACGTAGCTTGGTCTAAGCCTGCTCATCCTAGCGAGTCTCCTCTTAAATTCTACATCTACAGGGTTGTAGAGTATGGTTATGGAAGCCTCCCTCCCATCCCTACCAGCTCTTCCAGCCTCCTGGTAGAATTCCTCTATGGAATCGCTTAGAGTGTAGAATACAACCCACCTTATGTTAGGTATGTCCACGCCCATGCCGAAAGCCTTAGTTGCTACAACCACAGCCTCCCCCTCGCTCCTCTTTGTTAGGAGCTCCTCAACCCTCCTCCTATTCGCATCGCCGAGCTCGCCATGGTAGGCTAGGATCTTCACGTTAAGGTTCTCCTTAAGAGCTCTTGCTATGACATCAACGTTAGCCCACTCTATAGATCTACTCTCAGCATATCCTGTGAAAACCACTCCAACCCAGTCGCCATGCTTAGACCTACATGATTCAACATAGCCTCTAACCACATCTACTAGGAGTTTTAGCCTTTCGAAACCCTCTGGGGCTATGACAACTTCGAAGTTCAGGTTATCTCTGAGAAGCTTGGATCTAATGATAACAGGTGTTTCCGCATCTAAATCAACATCGGGGAGCTCCTCTCCAGATACATCTACGATCACAGGCTTCCTGCTGTGACCTAGCATTCTAATTATCTCCTCAGCGTTATCCAAGGATAACGTAGCGGATAGACCTAGAAGCGGTGGCTTGAACCTAGATTTAACCCTATAGGATGCTAGGGTTCTCGCCAGGTTAAGATAGGAGGGTCTGAAAGTTGAACCCCAGCTTGTAACAACGTGTATCTCGTCTAAGACAATGAGCGAGGGCGTCTCCCTCTCAATGAAACTTCTAAACGATGGATCCCAGAATCTCTCGGGGGCTACGTATAGTAGGTCTAGGAGCCCCCTCCTAGCAACACTATATATCCTCTCCCTCTCCTCTCTAGAGACGCTCGAGTCTATATAGACGGCTCTCAAACCCCTCTTAGCGGCTCCGCGAACCTGGTCTCTCATAAGAGCTCTAAGCGGTGTTACAACAAGGGTGTAGGATCCAATCCCATTAGAGGAGGCTAACCTGGAAGCTACATGGAATATAGCTGTTTTACCAGAACCTGTAGGCATCACCGTTACCAGGCTACCGCCTACTTCAAGCATCTCCGCTAGCATCTTCAACGCCACAACCTGCCCCTTACTCGGGGTTAGGCCCCTGTATAGCTGGTTGAACAGAGTTAGAGCTTCTTCTCTAAGATACCCCCTCATTCCACGCCCTCCTATCTTCCCACTACTAACACTAGCCCCCCACGACCCCGGGGTATCCTCGAAGATCTTAGAAACTACAAACACACGATCCTTGCACAATCCAAGCTCAGCGAGAGCCTTTAACACACCCTCCCTATCACTGGAGGGCTCCCCTCTAGATCTAAGGTAAACCTCGGGTAGCACAGCTACAACCCTGTCATGCTCTTCTATAGAACCTATAGCCTCATAGCCTGTAACTGTAGCATTTCGCATCAACCCCTTAATAGTGCTACCTAGGCTAACACCAGGGGTTATTATAATAGGGTTTGAGGAGCCTTCTAACAAGGTCGAGAGTAGGTTTATGAGATAGCCGGGGTTAACAGAGTCTAGCGAGATCACGCTAACCTTGGATCCTGCGTTGCAGTCAACAGCCTTCAAGTTGGGCTTAGATCTAACGTTGAGCACTAGACCCTTTAACATGTCCGTGATATTCCTAACAATAGAGTTTATCAATATCCAAGCCCAGCTTAGCCTAGGCTGTAGGTAACATATATTGGGTCAGGGGTTTAACTTTTATAGAGAGTCGCCTCAGTGTAACTAGCTGGAGTGCAGCCGGCCTTGAAGCTCGTAACTCACAACGCTGTGGGGTTAGGGGTTGCAGCCATGGTGTCATCACTTTTAGGCTGCAGCTCAGGCTGTGTCATCGCTTCAAGCCTACTCGGTGTCATAGCCCAGAACATTATAGACGCTTTCTCCCACGAGCATAGGGGGAGGTATACGAGGAGGACAAAGCTACTTCATAGCGTTGAAGGAGTTACAGCCTTAACTGTAATCCTAGGAGGTCTCGTCGTAGGATCTCTAGGCTTTAGAGCAGTGGACACCATAGGGTTGCTAGTAGCTCTAGAAGCATCAGTCCTGAGCCACCTGCTACTAGACTCCCTCACACCGGGTGGTGTGTACGTTCTAGGTAGGAAGGTTGTCTTAGCCAAGATACCTTATGATAACCCCGAGGTCAACATGATACTACAGTTACTAGGATTCCTAGCTTTAACTATAGCAATACTAGCCCGCATATAAGGTGTAGGAGCTCAGCGACAACCCCTCCCCGCCCCTTGAAGAGAAGCTTTAAATTGTAAATAACAGATATTAGCCTGGGTTTAGCCTATCATAACGGGGTTTAGAATGTCCTACCCGGCTCCCAGCTCTACTAGAGGCGGGAGGGTTAGGGTTTTAGATCTGGATCTCGTTACCTTAGATCTTGCTAAGACTCTCGTTAAAGTGGCTAGGAACGCTATAGAGTACTACCTCAGCGGTGGCATCAGGCTTTACGAGATACCGAGGGATGTTAGGGATAGATTCCCTGAGATAGAATTATACGCTCCGGTGTTCGTGACATTAGAGAAGGTCACCGTGAAGGAGGGGGTTAGAGGTAGGGTGCTTAGGGGGTGTATAGGGTTTATAGAACCAGTGTTCCCCCTAGGTGTAGCAGTAATAGAATCAGCTGTATCCTCTGCTTTCAACGACCCCAGATTCCCACCTCTAAGATCTAGGGAGTTAAAGGAGGTGGTGTTAACCTTAACCATACTAGGCGGGAGAGTGGAGGTTAGGAGGTTAGATGATGTAACTATAGGTAGAGATGCTTTGTACGTTGAGAGAGGGTTACATGCAAGGCTCTTCTCAGGAATACTACTACCAGAGGTTCCAGTAGAATACTGTTGGGACATAGAGACGTTTGCTAACATGACGTGCAACAAGGCCGGGCTAGAGCTTAGATGCTGGGAGAAACATGGAACGAAGCTCTATAGGATACCGGGGAGGACTTTCAAGGAGTTGGAGCCAGAAGGTGAGATTGTAGAAGTAGACCTTGTAGAGGAGTATAGGAGAACGTGCAAGCCAAGCGGGAAAACTTAAAAGCCCGCGGGTAGTGGAAGTACTAGAGGATGAGAGCTGTAGCCTGCACCGAGCTTGAGGCGATGAAGAAGCTCTCGATCATCGACTCTCCGGTGCGTCCTCTACATATATTCATTGCCACCGTTAAAGTACCTTGATAAACATCTTCCCGGGTTCCTGCTAAAGTACTTACACTCCACGAGCTTCACAACTCTATAACACTCGCTGATTATATCTTCTAGTGACTGCTCCATCTCATCGCCTGAAATCTTTCCCTCCCCTCCTCTACCTTCCGATAGGGCTATGAAGGGGATTGTATCCCTACACTTTACCACGAAGTGTATATCCGGGGCGTCGGCTTTAAGTAATTTGAGATACTCTACCAGCTTGTTCAAGGCTCTCTCAAGTTTAAAAACTATTCTCGTTTTCACAAACCTCTTACTCTTCTCGCCTGTTAGCCATATGGGCGTTTCCATTTCAAAGCTATGGTCGTCTAGTAGGAGGGAGAGCATGTAAACTTCTATTTTCTCCCATAGAGGTGCCTCATCCATTCTCCTAGGCCTAGCTACCGGGCCCCAGTAGCTTCTGATAATCCTCTCTCTCAAATCATCTGGAGCTGTCAACATACCCGCCCATACCCCGGTTCTCTAGCGAGTGCTCCTAAATGGTTTTTATTTATTAATTCAAACCGCCTAGTACGTCTTTGAATCAAACTTATTTAAGCTAGACTTTAACCTGGCTGGGCGGCTCCCCTAGCGTGTAGTATATCCTCTTCTTCCTCTTCCCCCTATTCTCGATCTTTAGTAGGGTTACTCTGCCTACTTCACATGTATTCCTAACATGTGGGCCTCCGTCGGCTTGTATGTCTACACCTTCTATCTCTACTATCCTCAATCTATCTACACCTGGTGGTATCTTATCCGCTAGTTTAACTAAACCCGCTATTCTCAGAGCCTCGTCTCTCTGGAGCCAGTATACCTTAACATTTCTACAGGTTCCCAGTATCCTGTTAGCCTCCTCTACAGCCTCCTCGAAAGCCCTCTTCCAATCGCTAACATCTATGTCGAAATCATCTCTAGAGTACTCTGGCGTTATATGACCTCCAGTTATGAGAGCTCCGTGCTTAGAGTAGAGAATAGCTGCTATAACATGTGCTGCAGTATGAAGTTTCATCATCCTATACCTCCTATCCCAGTCTATGAAACCCCTAACGCCTACACCCACTCTAAAAGGGCTAGGATCCTCTACTAGGTGTGCAACCTCATCTCCAATAACCTCAGCTCTTAGAACCCTAACCCTATAGCCTTCAACCTCAAGGTAACCTGTATCAGTGTCAAGACCACCATATGGTGTAGGGTGGAAAGCTGTAGCATCCAAGAAAACATAGCCACCCTCAACCCTGGCTACTGTAGCCGAGAACTCCACTATATAGCTATCCTCCTGGAATAGAAGCCTAGTCTTCAAAGACCCACACCTAACCCTGCTAAGAACACCCAAACCTTAAAACACTTCAAATCCCCCAGTTTATAGTGTGTACGAGGAAAGAATACCTCTTAGACCTCTCTTCACAGAAGATGTGGGGAGTGGATGGGAAGGCTCTAAGGGGGATCGCTAAGACCATAGCTTATCTGCCGTGAGAGGCGGCGTGCCACAATCTACATGGGGTGGCTTAAATCAGAGACTATGGGGATGCGAGGAGGCCGCTGTCGACATGCTTGGATCTCTAAGAGATAATATTGTTAGTATTACGTGCTCGCTATGGACGCTACGCGGACCGAGAGACACTCTTACAGCACCATAGCGTTTCACCGCATCCTCAGCCCAACGTGGCATATCTATTTGAGAGCCTAAGTAGAACGCTATCCTCCCAGCAGCGAGGTAGGAGTTCTTAAAAGCATTAACACCATCCTCTGCTAACAAGACATGCCTAAACCCGCTCGCATTCAAAACGTGAACCAGCCTCTCAAAGCTCACATCTAAAACATCCATACACCCACTAGAACCCCTCGTTAGAGCCTTAACAATCTCAACCATAACCTGCCTCTCACTCCTAAAACTAGGACACTCCCAAGCCCTCACAACAAGAACCTTAGGGGGGCTAGGAGGGCCCAAAAGCACCCCCAGAAGCACAGAGCCTGAATAAAGCTGAACAACCATAACACACCTAGCAATAACATCAAGCCTCCCAGAACCCCCAGCATAACCCCTAAGCCTAAACCCACCCGTAACACCAGTAGAGCTCACAACAACAAAAACACTATCAACAGAGCTGAGAACACCAATCATAGCGTAAACGAAAACCCCACAGCAAAAGAAGATAAAGAAAAACCTTTAAACTCTAGCAAAAGCTAACCCTAACAAAGGAGAAGCGGCCGTCGTCTAGCCTGGACTAGGACGCCGGCCTCCCAAGCCGGCGATCCCGGGTTCAAATCCCGGCGGCCGCACCACCCAATCACACCCACCAATCACTCCAGAGTAGCCCCTAGAAGGTTCACTTCTATGATTTTCCTTTTCCATATCGGCTTTCATACCAATTTTAAACCCCACTCCATATCAGAACCCATGGAGGGGCTTTAGTAGACCCGGGCCTGGTGGATTTAAAAAGCCTAGGGGATGAGGTTAGGTTTAGGATATTCGACTACCTTTGGGGTAGGGGTGTTAGGAGCTCAGAGCTAGGAGTGGACCCTACCTATGCTAATAAGATCAAAAACCGTAAGGCTAGGGTTTCAGATGCTCTGCTTGAGAGAATGCTTAGGATGCTATCTGTAGATGAGTTCGCAGTGCTAGTAGGCTCTAGCACTGCACAGCAGGCTCTACAGCAGCCTACAGTTAGGGAGCCTCAGAGCCTCGGGGAGGCTGCTATAGCCCTAGATCAACATGTTAGAGTTCTGGAGCTGGTGCTTGAAAAGTACCCACAGCTATCAAACATAGCATACCAGAAGCTTGCGGAGCTTCTTAAAGCAAGGGTTAGGGGTTACAGTGTAGCAGTTACAAAGGAGCATGTTGAGGTTTTCGAGAAGTTACTTAAGTCTAAGGCTCCAAAGACTAGGGAGGAGAGGTTACGCTACCTTAGAAGGGCCCTTGAGGATCTAGGTTGGGAGCTCTTAGCTGAAAGGCTGCAGGAGTACATTGCCGAACTCCAGGAGAAAAGCCCGCGTGTGGCAAGACATGTAGCTAGAACACTAACACCAAGACAAACAACACACATCAAGGAAGCACTATTGAAAGGAGACATAACAATAGCACACCCAGGCTGCAAAGGAAAAACCATAATAGTGAAACCCCAAACCAACAAAAACACATAAAAACACCATCGGAAGCACCAAACACATTAACAACAATATAAACCAAAATGGGAAAACACTAGAGTTAGATAACAAGTACACCAAAGGAAGCTTAAAAACACCGCATGAACCGAAGCTTATATACGTTACCCTTGGATACCGTACCCATAAACTTGTGTCCTAACAGTATACAATGGAAACTCCCATCCACAACATGGGAAAAGCGATAAGGGATGAGAGCGAAAAGCTTAAATACCAGATCCCACACCATATACATGGAGCCCCCAACTGGGGGCTTAATGGAATAGAATCCATACAATGGAATTGAAAGCCTAGGCTCCCCCACGTTAAGCCCCACACCTTTAAGCCTTACAACCCAGTAGTCGACAGAGTCGAATGGTATAGAGAAGTAAACCCTTGTGGACACACCATAACCATTAACCCCCACAGGAGCATCTTCGTATGGGAAGAACGTGATATTAAGATCTAGCAAACCTCGCCTTTCAAGGCGGGGTAGGACTCTCACACAACTTTAGAGCGTTAAGGCTTTTAAACCTCTTTATCGTATTGTATGCGGAAGGGGTTGGGGTTGGCTCCATCTGTGGGTGAAGTGCTTGGAGGGATGACCCAAGGGGGGACTATTCCCCGATTTGTACTCACAGATGGAGACCCCCGACCCCCTCCAAGCTCTAAGAGAGGAGATGGCGGAGGGGTTGA
>Ga0080008_158027_pt1 | contig 31942 bp, 34 predicted proteins | sample ConCONMetagenome_FD_69211 | JGI IMG/M metagenome (GOLD analysis project Ga0080008, IMG submission 69211) | Hot spring microbial streamer communities from Conch Spring, Yellowstone National Park, USA - CON_C (SPADES assembly) (version 2) | ecosystem: Environmental > Aquatic > Thermal springs > Hot...
ATGCAAGCTGGAATGTTCTAACAGCTTGTTCAGAAGTGTTGGTTTTAAACACCATATAAGGTGCAATTTCTAACTCTCCTTTTGCTGCAATAGCACTTTCATTTATCTCAAAAGCTGTTGCAGTGCTAAGCAAAACTCTATCAATAAATGACCGCAACAACCTTGTATCCTCTTTGTAATAATCCCATATCAAATCCGCATAACTTAATTGAAAATCGGGTGCATAAAAGTATGTATGGATGATTGGAAGAATATTGTCCGCATGGTTTATAACATCCACATCCACAAATTTAATGTCATTCAACAGCGTAATTCTTATTGGAACTGAAACCACATCGTTATCTACATATCTACCATAAATGTAAGTAAGCTTTACAAAAGACCGTCTGCGGGAACTCTTTACCAAATGTTCTACTGTCTCTTTTGAAGTTGTTGTTGAATAAGGTTCAAGTTTTTCTGGTTGTATCATCCAAAACTTTTGCAACCTGTAAGCTTTCTCAAGAGGAACATACACATCGTATGCGTAAAAAGAACCATCATTTGAAACATAAAAATCAAGAGGATGTAAAGCTTTAACTACAAGTTTCTTTTCAACTTCTCCAAACTGGTCTATCTCTAAATCTGTATCTATAAGCAAAGCAAGATGCCCGCTTAACAACCCATAAAACAAAGTAAGCCCAACCTCTTGGAAAAAATCAGACTTATAAATTGCAAGGTCATAACATTTTTTCAAAATAGATGGTATTTTGCTATGTGGGTCTGATGCGTAAAAAGTAAGTAAGTTTTTACTTGCTCTATCTACCAAAGACCTAAAATAGTAGTATGCAAATGCAAGCTTTTGAAAAAAGAGACTTGACTTGATATTGCTTTGCCAGTTCAAGTCTGGGTCTGGAATTACAGAATTACCATTTAATTCTCTAATGTAGTCTCTAACTCTTGAATGCCTATTTTCATTCAAACTCTTTAGTTCGTTGTAAACTCCAACAACAAAATTTTCCAGCTGTGTCTCCTCTACAGTAAAGGGAGTGCCTGTATAATCATAAAGAACAATCATAAAAATAAATATAACACAACCTCACCAAAATTTTAACTTATCCTGTCCAGTGCGGTAGTATTGTCCATATTGATAAACTTTCTTGGAATAGTTGTAGTTTATATCACACGCATTCCTATACTGTCTGCAAGTTAAACCATCATGCCACACACATACATTTTTACGCCTGCATTGTTTTTTACAATCTTCCCATCTCAAACTATTAGCCCTTTGACATTCTTTTAACACTAAATTACCACCATTATACCGTTGATACATAATCCAAAGCGGTTCTCTGTAAAGACTGCGTAGATAATAAGCAAAAGCATAAAAGTGGTCTAAGTGATTTTCTGTGTATCTTGGAAAGTAAGGTCTAAGAATTGGGTCTAAAAATTTAGGTGTAAGTTGAAAATATCCTACAGAACCGTGTCCATCTTTGCTTACAACAAATCTACACCGTGTTTCCACATGCGCTAAACCTATGTTATACCAATACGGAAAATTTGAACCAAAATACCGTGCTGTAGCCAGTTTAGTCTTGTCTGCAATTCTTATACAAGCTTCAAGAGGTTTTGCATTAGCCAAATATGAAAGCCAAAGCAACAATAAGCTGAAGAACAATCGCATAAACATACTTCCACACCCCTAACCATACAATCCTACCTATTATCAAACGCCTTGCTAAATAACCAAATCCAAGGCTTGCCAAAGCTATAGATAGCTTACGAAATACAAGGTCTGGTATAAGTTGTGGGTCAAAAGAGTTAGCATAGTAAAGATACAAAGCAAGTGGCAAAAACAGTATTACAAACCAATAGTAAGTCAGAAAGTCCTTAATCGTCTTCATCTATATCCACCTCCTGTGGATATACTATACCTACAATAAGGTTTTTAGACCTTATTTTAAGCATGTCAACATTCATAAGCAAAAATACCACATCTTTTGTATTATAAGCACCCAATTCATAAACAAGTTTGTTGTTTTGTGTTGGGTAAATAAACTCTATCACTACCAAATCATTTTCTTTTGCAAACCTATGCACTTTAATAACATCAGTTATAAGGTCTGGGTCGCTTTTTAGTATGTTTTCAATTTTGTCTAAATCCTCTTCAAAAATTACAACTCCATCATCAAGCAAAGTTTCAATCACACCAAATCTTTTCACCTTCATGTCTTAACCTCCTTTCTAAACTATTTTAACACTTCTATCATTACCTGCAAGTATCTAAAATACTTCTCAGTCATTTTCTCGTTCAAGTCGGAACATAGAATCAGACAAAGTTTTTGGTTTCTTAGAATAAAGTTAGTTCTTCTGTTTGTATTAAACTTACAAAAACAAAATTTTAATTAAATTTGGTTTCTATCTTCCTCAACTCTTCTAAGGTCTTTGCTTTTCTTATCGCTTGCTTCATCTGTTTACTCCACTGTCTAATAACCTCTCTTTCTTGAAGTTGTTTTGCGTATTTCCGTTTAAGTCTTTCTACTTCAACTACATCACCTCTAACTTGTGCTTCCGCTATTCTTACTATCACATAATCAGTTGGTTCAAGTAAGGTAGCTACATATTTTTTCAACTCTGCAAGCTTTTCCTCTTTTTCCTCCGCAAGTTTTTCCGCTTCTGTTTTTACTCTAATTTGTCCGTTGTCAAGAATTATATCATCAGGTGATGAAACTTCAAGTTCTACATATTCAACACCTTCAGGCACAGCTTCTGGTAGCAAAGCACAGCAAAGAGTTTTTAGGTCTGGGTGAATGAAAGCATAAACTTTCATTACTCCAACCTCCTAATAGAAATATAATAACTGTTTGAAGTAGAGGAATTATTTACTATTGTCCCTAAAGAAGTCCAAGCTACATCATCCTTCCAGACATAACCACAGTAATATAAATCGGGATACCAAGTAGAAAAACGAACCTGTGAAAACAGTATAGACTTTCTACCTAATCTTGTATAAATCAAAGCTGTCATTAAGTATGCACTACCTTGAAATGCTGTTGGGTCATCAAACCTAAAGCGTGTGAAGAGCCGTTTTCTAATATTAATTCGTTCGTAAAGCCAATCAAACTCCGCAACAGTCAAACGAAACGGTTCTATCGTGCTGCTATAAGTAGTGTTGTTTGGCCACAAGTCTGGAAAAGTGGCACCTACACCCGCAGGATTAATACTAACACAAATAAGCTGATAAAGAGAACCACTTATTATAATCCTTAAAGGTCTATTACCACCATGAGCATTTAAATGTAATACATAATACGCCTCTTCTCCAACTTGCAAATCATAATCAGATGTAGCATTAGTCATATCAATTCTTCTAAAACCACCACCTCCACTACCACCTAAAACACTATCAGGCAACCAACCCAATGCTATTTTACCATCAGCACCAGCAACTGGTATGGTATTTGGTGCAGGTGTCGTGCTTGCATGGAACCCATCAACCTTATCTGCATTTTTCACAATAAAAGTTTCTGGATTATTACTCATAAAAGCTTGTGCCAGTATATCAAAGTTTTCGTTTGCTTGATTTAACTCTGTTATAACCTGATTAGGTGTTGGTGTCAGTGGATTAAATGGTCTCCTTACATATGGCATACTATATATTATACTCCAAACTGGTCATTAAAGCAAGTATGTTATACCAATCTTCTAATCAGAACATAACCTGAGGTTGGTTGTGGGAATGTTATTGTTCCGAGGGAAGTCCAAGCTGTAATTGTATCACGCCAGTTTGTGCTATAAATAATTATTGCTGGATACCCTTCAGATATTCCATACATATCCTGAAATCCTCTTATATTTTTATACTGTGTAAAATTTGTTATGTAAAAAACCGCATTCGTAAAAGCCCAACCAATTCTAAAAGATGAGTATGTAAAATATAAACTTGAACCTCCAGTTGAAATCCGTAATAACTGGGCATACACAAAAGCATTAGCATAAGTTGTATTGTTTGGATTTAAAAAGATACCACTATATATCGCTCCTGATGTTCCTCCTGTATTACTACAAATCAAATGACACTCATAATAAGTCCCACTTTGAGTTATAATTCTTAAGGGCACACTTGTTCTGTTTGTAAATCTAATTATCGCTTCCTCTCCAACCTGCAACATATAATCACTTGTAGCGTTTGTCAAATCAACTCTACGAAATGTATAAACATTACTTTTTACATAAGTTTGGCTTAAATCAAGCACACCTTCCGCATTAAGAGGAACTATCACATTAGATGCTGGCACTAAACTTGCATGAAATCCATCTACAGTATCAGCACGTTTGACAATAAAAGTTGTAGGGTCATTGGAAACAAAAGCCTGTCCTAAAATTTCAAAATTATCGTTGGCTAACTCTAACTCCGTCTCAACCTGATTATCATACGGAGTATTTGGATTAAATGGTCTGCTTGTATATTGCATAGTGTATAATATATACCATGCTAATAGTTTTGGAAGGTATAAACGGTGCTGGTAAAACTACACTTATAGAAGAACTCAAAAAACTTTACAACTTTAAAATCTACAAAGAACCACGCCACCTTATACAAAACATCAAAGATTTGCTTCATTGGAGAGAAACAACTGGTCAATGGTTTCTCAACAAATAGCAAAACGATATAGTCTTGCTTGACCGTTATACATTAAGCACTTTGATTTACAATGTAATTATCAACAAAGATTTGTCTTACGAGGATTATCTTCAACACTGTAAAAAAGTTATCAAACCTGACTTAGTTATAATTCTAACCGCACCACTTGATACAATCTTACAACGTAGACCTAACTTAGACAAAGAAACTGCTAAACGCATAATGAAACTATACCATCTCTATGCCTTAGCCTCAGACAAAGCAAAGCTTTTCTCAAACACTGAACAGGCTAAGCAGTTTATTTCTTCTTACGTCTTTTCGCCAACCTCTTAAGAGTTTCAGCTAAATAAGCCCTACGCCGTATAGTAGGATTTGGGCTACGTTTGCCTTTCTCAATACACGCTTTTGTAGCACCGCTAAAACCTTGTCTTCTACACCATTCTGTAAAAGCACCAGGTTTCTTAATAGCTTGCTGTATCCACTTTTTCTTCTTCGCCATACTGTTAAATATAAAACAAAAAGGAAAAAGAAAGAAGCTTACAACCTCATCGGCATCAACACATACATATAATTCTCACCATTCTCAAACACCATCGGATTTTCTGCGTCTATAAGTCTCATCTCCACTTTACCCTCCGCATTGTCAATAAACTGTTTCAAATATTTACCGTTAAATGCTACATGCATTTCATAACCAGAAGCCTCCACAACTGGCACCCTTACTTCAATCTCTCCATAATCAGGACTTTGAGTTTTTAGTGTTATTTCTTTACTATTTGTAAACATCTCAACACCTATCGCATCTTTACCAAGCACGAGAAGTTTTTTCAAAGCTTTTTCCATCTCATCAGCATAAAACACAGCCTTGTAAGTCCAGTCAGATGGTATCACAGCTTCATAATCTGGATATTCTTCTTCTGTATTTCTCAAAGCAAGTTCCCATGTAAAAGCACTTACAAAAGTCATGTTTTCTGTTGAACCAAACACAGCTATATCAACAACATCTCTATTAAGCATTTCTTTTAATACCGCCAATCCACCTACATGCAATTTGAACCGCTTATTAAATTCGTCATTCTCTTCTATCAAATGTTTATAAATAACAAGCCTGTGCCCGTCAGAACCTACAAAGTTTATATAACTCCCTTTCCCATCTATCAACAAACAACTTAAATTAGAATTATCTTTAGAAATCGCAAAACCTACTTTCTCTATAGCATCAAGAAGCACACTCTTATGAAGACTTGTATGAAAAATCATTTCAGGAAATTCAGGCAACCCTACTTCATGCATCACCAAAAACTTTGCTTTAGCTCTACCAGATTTAACTTCAAGCTCGTTATCCTTTGGCGCAAGAAGTATTTCTTCATCAAGTTCTTTTACAAACTTTACAAACTTTATTCCATCAACATACACAGTTTTAGGTTCAAGAAATAAACCTATCGGTTCCAATGGCACCTTGACCGTCAAAAACCGCTCTAAATTTGTAGTTTGCATTATAAGATAGTCCTTTTTAAATGTCAGCTTAACTGCTTGATAAATAGACCGCCTTTCAACTGCTTTCGCTATAGTTTGCAAAGCATCCGTAAGTTGTGATTTGTAAAACCTCACCAACATGCTCATGGCTTACACCTCCTTTTTAGTTATTATACACAAGTTTTATAAAACGCTTGCTTAAATAAAGCACACTATAATCAAAGGTTGGAGTTGGTGGAATATCTTCGTTGGGAAACCGCTTACCTTTAACTGGAGGATATTCATACCAGTTTGCATTACGTCCAAGTGCCTCTTCTACAATCCTTTTTGCATCTTCTTCATTTATTAAAACAAATTTGCTAAGCGGTTCACCCTTCTCATCTCGTGCTATGTCAAAAGGAACCTTATACTGTCCAAACTCACTTATTATCTGCAAAGCTGGAATATCTTTGTCCTCAAAGTAGTTATTCTGTAATTCATTTTTCAACTCTTTCATCTTTGCTTGTTTCTCTCTTGGTGAAAAAGCTTTAACCCTACGGGTTTTTAGTAAATAAAGATTTACATCTCCAAAATTCAACCCATAAATTTCCTTAACCTGTAAATCATACAAATAGTTTGAATAATCTCTAAGCACACTTTCAAACACTTCTGCTGTTGAAGTAGTTTCTTCTAAGACTTTTTGAACATCACCAGTTGGAATAGCAAGACTTACAAGAAAATCTTCAAAAAAGTCATAATACAACTTAACAATCTTAGCTTCCAACGGTGCCCAAGATACATCTTTAATCAGATTGTGATTTCTAACTACAAAAACCGATATTGGAAAAATTCTACTTTCAAATTCATTTTCAACCAACACATAATACCTTGCTTCTCTACGATAGTCTAAAATTTCTGGTTTGGGCGGAACTATTACACGCATCGCTACACCTCCTTTAAGTTTGGTATTATATTATACCATATAACAAAACAGAAGTCAAGAGGTAAATGCGAGGTGAAGAAGTCTGATATCTCGTCGAGCTCATAACCCAAAGGTCGCAGGTTCAAATCCTGTCTCCGCTATTTATAACTTTAGTGGGTTGCCCAATAGAAAAAGAACTTCTATAAAAACAACAATACGTCCGCCTCGCACCCACTGTGGGCAATTTCGGGTTGCAGTTCCCAAAGCTCCGCACCGCACCGCACCGCACTCCACACCGCACTTGAAATTGAGACGCAATCTCAAAATCCGCAAAGTTAAAGAGAAAAGCGGGATGGAACCCGCTCCGCTGGGTTTATCCAAGCCCTGCTTTTTCCAATGCGGGTTTTATGTATAGTTTGAACAGCTTTTCTTTATCCTCTGCGTATTTCCATATAGCTGGGAATGTCCATCCGACCGCTGGGTGAGATGCTAACTTAATCAGAAAATCTTGCCAATCATCAAGCGTATAGTCTTTTACATCCTCTTTCTTTACTATCACCACCGCTTTGCTATGTGGGTCTCTAATCATAATCTCATTGGGTTTAGGTTCTCTTTTTCCTGCAACGGTTAATATAACGCTTATAGGTTTCCTCATGGCTTACCCTCCGATTAGGGTTCCTGTTTTTTCTCTTATCTCTTTCTCTATCTTTTTAGCCAGCTTATTCAAACCTAGCTTTTCCATCACATCATGCACATCATCAGATAACACCGCTTCTTTCTTCTTATACCTAAACACCACACGCCCACGCCAATATTTCAAATAACCTTCTTTATACCGCAGGCTCTCATAAGCCTCATAATCCTCTGCCTTAAGGTTCTCAATCAAATAGTTCTCAATAGCATAATACAAGGCAAAATAGAAAATCATCTTGCAATGGATAAACGGCTGGTCTTTGAAAGCCAGCAGTTCCTTCTCATACTGCTTCTTAGCTTGGTTGATTAGGTTCTCAACACTTATCACACGCATCTCCACACCTCCTTTTAGGGTTTTCATGAGTATTATTATAACCCAAACCGTTGGGTTTGTCAAGTGGTTTGTAAAAATAGCAGGAGCAAAGCCCCGCCCTAAAGCTTGGTTTATCATAGCCCTGCTCTTCTAAGAATAGTTTCTGTTTGTGTTTTGGTTAAATAGCCGTGCAATTCTATTTCCCAAGCCAAATCTTGGATGACCACGTAATCATACAGGTTTAAGTAATGTTCAATAATGCTTATCAGATAGTCTTTCAATGAACGTTTTTCTGGGTCATAATTTCTCATATCCTCTGCGGCAAGGAGTAAGTCATCTAAACTTACACGATACTGTTTATCCTCCATATACTCATCTAAAACCTCCTCCACGATGTCCGCATATTCATAAATATCGTGGTAATCCCATATTTCCAACCTCCGATTATCAGAAAGCTGGACAGCAAAAGCTCCATCAAGTAAAAGTCTCTCAAAATAGCTAACAAGGTTGTGCCTGTAAGGCACTAAGTCCATAAGCCTAAGTGTCCTCATCACCGCACCTCCTTGCATGGTTTTCATGAGTATTATTATAACCCAAACCGTTGAGTTTGTCAATATGATTTGCGTCATATTCTGTGTGATTTTGTGATGCGTTCCGATGCTTGGCTTTCAAAGCTTTACTCCTCTCCTCTTCTCTCTTTCCCTTATAAACCCTATCTCTCTTCTCCTTCACCTCAAGTAATAAAAAGGTTCTTGACTTCTCAAACCGTGCTTGACTTTAGCCCAACACAAGCCCAACACTAACCCAACACTTAACCCAACACTTCAAACCCTTGAAAATCAATAATTTTTTAGTTTTTGTTGGGTTTGTTGGGTTTAGCCCAAAAGTGTAGAAAGTGTTGGTAAAAGGGGCGGGTCAGCGGGCGGTTGGGCAGTTGGGCAGGTTTTGGGTTTGAAGGGGTGTTCTGTTGGGTTTAACCCACAAGCCCAACAGATTTACCCAAATCCTTGATTTTCAACAATTTGAAGTGTTGGGCTAAGTGTTGGGCTTGTGTTGGGCACCCCCAAAAAACCCAACAAATCACTTGACAAATCCAGCGGTTTTGGTTATAATAAAAGACATGAAAAGCATGCAAGGAGGTGTGGTGATGAAGAGCGGTGTGATAGTTTTTAAGCGTGGTAATGGTGGTGTTTATGTTTTTAAGTATCCGTGGCTTGCTATTTTACACATTGATGGAAAGAAGGTTTTTGTTTATGCCACGCAGTCCTTACGATATATGATTTTTGTGTCGGGTAATCAAGAAACTAAGCGGATGGGTTGGAAGCAAGGTTTAAAACTGTTTAAGCAACTAAAGGAAGAAGCGGAGCATATAGAAATTCATCCAGAATTTTACAGAATGCAGTTAAACCTGCTTGACAAATCTAACCGCTTGTGTTATAATAATACTTATGAAAAACCTTAAAGGAGGTGTAGCTATGAAGAAGCAAAACCTTTTGACCCAGCTGTTAGAAGCTACTTCTAATGCAGAGGTGTATAGGCTTCAAGAGAGGCTTAGGGAGAAGCTTATAAGAGGTTTTTCTTCTGATGAAGCTGAAGAATTCGTTAAAGACTTACTGAAGTTTAGGGTTAACTACTTGAGGTATAAGAAACACTATGAGGATGTGGGAGAAGTTTTGAGTAAGTTAGCCAAGCTTATAGCCAATTATATACCAATTTCTGAAGAAACCATTTAAGGAGGTGTAGCCATGAGGTATGAATTTTTGCAAAAGCTGATGGAGGCTATGATTAAGGAAAATGATGCTGTGGTAGAAGAGCTGAAGAAAGAGCTTAAAGAGTTTTTGACTAATGCTAAGGAGTTTGATAGGCAAGAGTTTGTTTATGACTTAATTAATGCTATGTATACGTGGTCTGATGAGTTGAGAAAGGTGAGGAGGTTAAAAAAGGCGTTGTTAGCCTTCATGGAGGATGAGTTTGAACGGGTTTATGAATACGTAGAAAGTAGATTTGACTATATGCAAGATAGGGTTGATAAGGTTTATAGGTCTTGTAGGAGGTATGATGATTAACAAAACTATGGCACCGCTTGGCGGTGCTTTTTTAAAATCAAAAATGACCCAACAGTTAGGCGGATTTTGGGCTTGGAAAGGTGTTTTGGTGGGTTTAACCTACAAACCCAACAGATTTTTCCAACTTCTTGATTTTCAACATATTGAGTTAGGTATTGGGTTTATGTTAGGCATCCCTAAAAACTCCAATAAACCACTTGACAAACCCAACGGTTTGGGTTATAATATAAGACATGAAAACCATGCAAGGAGGTGCAGCCATGAAGCAAGAGCTGGGTTTTAAGCTTAGCCGTCAAGCAAAGTTTTGGCTTGATGCAGGTGACCGTAATGGTAGGTTCCTATGGGTGTGGTTTGTGCCCATAGGAGATGTTGTTGCTGTTGTTGAAGAGACTTGGGAGCGTGGCGGACAATCAAGTTATGAAGTCAAGTGGTGGGCTTTAGAAGAACTTGAGGAGTTTCTGGATGAGGATTACTGCGGTGCTTATAGCTTCAAAGGCTACAAAATCAAACGGGTTGCTGCTGTGGTTGAGAATTGGACTAAAGAAGAACTTAAGAAGGCTAAGAAGTGGTGGCAAATCCGCCGCAGACTTGAGAAAGGTGAGAAGTCTGAAGAGTTGTTTAAAGCTTTCTACGATGGGATAAAGAAAGGCTACTATCTCATCCCCCTTTCTTGAGGGGGCTTGACTTTTTTAACAAAGTATGGTATAATAACACTTAAGGAGGTGCGGTGATGAAGGTAGATATAACAAGGCTTGAGTTAAGCAGAGCTACGAGGTTATTAAGCAAAATGATTATGAAACATGCAATTGAACATCCTTACGGTTGGTTTAAACTGAGCACTGAGGGTGATTTGATGGTTGAGGCGGTTAGTGATGATATACAAATCAAACTGCGGGTTTCTGCGTCGTTGCGTGAAGAGGGTGAGGTGTGTGTTGAGGCGGGTGCGTTTGCTAAAGCGGTGCGGTCAAGCAAAGATTTAAAGTGGTTTATAGCACTTGAGGATAATAAGCTTGTGGTTTATGCTGATAATACGAAACGGGTTTTTGATGTTAAGCCTGTTGAAAAGTTTCCAAAGTTTCCTAAGCGTGTGTATCAGAGTTCGTTGCCTGTTAATGTATTTAGAAAGGGTTTAGAAAAAGTTGGGTTTGCGGTTTCAAGAACAGAAGACAAGCTTAGTGAATTGAAGTATTTGTATATTGATGGGAAAGGTAGCTATTTAAACTTTGTGGGTAGTAATGGGCGTAGGTTAGCGGTGTTTAAGGTTGAAGTTCCGTTTGATGAAAAGATATACATTCATCACAAGGCGGTTGATATTCTTAGTGAATGGTTGAGATTACAAAATGCTTATGGAACCGTAGAAATTGGTTTAGATAAAGTTGCTGGTTATGTTTATATGATTGAGATTAAGACTTTTGAGTTAGTTGGATGGATAAAAACGTGGTTTAATTATCCAGATTATGAAGCGGTGTTTAATCGTGGTTGCAATACTTTGGTTGAAGTGCATGCTAAGGAGTTAAGTAAGGTGCTGGAAAAATTTGCTACATCATCGTTTGTTGTGTTTGAATTAACTGAGAATAAAGAAGGGTTTAAAGTTAAAGGGAAAAACGATGCTGGTGATGAAGTGGTTAAAGAGGATAAAACACTTAGGAACCAAGCGGTTTATGATGAGGTTTTAAAGAAGCTGTATGACTTTAGGAACTGGTTTGTGGAGTTTTGTAATAATCCTCAAAATAGGCTTCCAATCCGACGGGATGGACGAGAGGTTATTAATGGAAAAGGTGTTTTGACTTTGCAAGCAAGACAAAAAATACTGGAAGAACTTCAAAAACTGGAAAAAGATACAAACCTACAACTTTTGACTTTAGAAGAATTAGAAGAAATCAGGTGGGTGTGGTTGCAAGATGCAATGAGGTTTAATTTACCTCTTGACAAACCCGTTGACTTGTGGTATAATATAAACCATGAAAACTTTTGAAGGAGGTGTAGAGATGAGGCACAGAGGTATTTTAACCAGCTTGTTAGAAGCTTCTTCTACTGTAGAGTTGTATAGGTTTCGTGAAGAACTCAGGGAAAAGCTTATTAAAGGTTTCTCTCCTGAGGAAGCTAAAGAGTTTATCAATGAGCTACTTGAGTTTATGCATCATTACAAAAAGCTAAGGAGAGATAGCGAGGTATTGAAGAAGTTTGCTGAGTTGTTGGCGGATTATATGACGGTTCCTGACTGGCATGGAGATATTTAAAGGAGGTGTAGCGATGCTTTTTCTTATGCTTGTTGGAATGTTTATTTTGGTTGAACTGTTTTGGAGGGATGAACTATGAAAAGAAAGACTGTTTTTATGCAAAAGAGTGTCCCGTTGTTTGTAGATAAGCGTGGTTTGGGTTCTAAAGAGTTGAAACCGCTTCTCAAAAGTATTTTGGCTACTGAGGAACTTAGACCGTTGAGTAAAGAAGAGATGAAAGAGTTGATGAAGAATTACAAAGGACGAGTGCGGATTTTTCTAACCTACAAATTTGATGAAGATTTGATTGAGTTTTTCAGAAATTCTCCAAAAAGTTTACAATTTGCTTTGTTTAAGCTTTTAAGCAAAAAACTTCAGGAGGTGCAACCATGAAGAGGCATAGCATGACTGTCTTTCTTTTTGAACCGTTTTATCAACTTTACAAAGATGGGATTATTACACCAACGCTTATAAGAATTGTGCTTTACGAAATGAAGAATGCAGGTATGGATTTTGAACCGTTGCATAGGATGGAGTTTGAACAGTATCAAAAGAAGCTTGGTGGTGGTAGAGTGATATTCTCATTTCCGCAGGATTTGTATGAGTGGTATGTGGATATTAACCTAAACAAAAAGCGTGGGTTGTGGGTAGCATTACATCAAAAACTGATTGACAAATTGAATGAGTTGAGTTATAATATTAATAACAACACTTGAAAGGAGGTGTAGCGATGCAAGACATTAGGCAAGTTTGGATGCAAATTGCACAAGCAGAAGAAGAAGCTTTTAAACCTAAGCCCAAAAGACCAAAGGTAGAGATACCACAACCTCCTGCTTTACCGTTGAAAATAGACCACAAAGGAGCAAAGTGGTATCTTGAGGAGTTTCTTGGTGTAAACGAGGAGACAGGAGAGAAACAGATTAATGAAATTCCGCTTGGTTCTAAGATTTCTGTCTTCTTTGTTAAAATGTATGGGATAAGCACAGTGTTTAATGATGATGGAAAATTGGTTCTCAAATCACAAATCTATAATTTGAAAGAAAGAAATAAGGCGGTGGTTTTGTATTCACTGAACAACCAATTTACTGGTGAGTTGCTTGTGAATGCGTTAGAGAGGCTTGAGGGAGGAGAATTTACGATAATAAACGCATGGCTTTCACCTGTTGTAATTACTACGACAGATGGGAAAACCCATAAAGCGGTGTGGGAGATTAAGAAGACTGCACTTAGAAACTTGATAAATTACATGAAGCAAAATGAGATTTACACGCTTGTGGGTCGTGAATTGTTGCTTGGTTTGACTAAGAAAAAGGAGGGTGTGCGTATGTGGTGTGAACCGTTTGTAGATGATAAAACGCAACCTCCAAAGCGTGTAGAAGAAGTATCGGATGAGGTTTTGAAACAGGCGTTTGAACTTCTTAGTGAGTTTGAGGAGTATAAGAACAAATTTAACTTGCTGACTTTTAAGCAAGATGATGATATACCGTATGAGTTTTAATGTTTTAAACCCAGCACTGTTTAGGAGTTGGGGCAGGTTTACCCACCCCAACCCCATGCAGTGCTGGGCAACCCCTCAGGAGGTGCAGCGATGAAGCACTTAGGTGTAATTAATAATATAATATCAAATATGAAGACTGTCAAGCTGTATAAACACCAACAAAAAGCTGTGTCTCTGTTTCCAGAAAAGAAATATTTGGCGTGGGAGGTGGGCACTGGGAAAACAATCGGTGCTCTTGCAATAGCAAAGTATCACGGGTTTAAAAAGTTGCTTGTGGTAGCACCAAAAAGTGCCCATCTTTCTTGGTTGAATGACAATGAGTATTTTAATCTTGATTTAGAGATTGCTACTTATGAGAAGTTTAGGGACAAGATTAACGATTTTTCAAGTTTTGATTTAGTGATTTTTGATGAAGCGCATAAGCTTTCATATACAAAGACTGAATGGACTAAAAAAGCTATAAAGCTTAGATATAGCAGAGAGATTAAAGAGGTTTTATTGCTTAGCGGAACACCTTTAGACATGTATCATAAAATTTACGCACAAATTCGTGTGATGAACCCGTTTGATGAGAAATTTAAAGAGTATCCAAGCTATTCCAAATTTATTAATGCTTACTTTGTGTTAGATGATTACTTTAGACCCAAAGGTTTACTGAGACCAGAATTCAAACAAGAGTTGAAAGAGTGGTTTGAACAGTATGCTTTTGTGGTGCGGAGGGAGGATGTAGTTGAATTACCTCCATTACAGGAATATGTGGTTAAGTTAAAGTCTGTGGAACTTGAATATGATTTATCAAATTACGCTCTTGCTAATTTCATGAAGGAGTATCATGCATCCAGTATCACAAAAGAAAAAATTGACTATGTGATTGATTTCGTAGAAGAAAATCCAAATACCATTGTATTTAGCTACTTTATTGATTTTGTAGAAGCTGTAAAAAGTAAGTTAAAAGACAAAGCTTACTATATTACAGGACGAACTTCTGAAACACAAAGAAAGCAAATTATAGAACGGCAGGATAAACCGCTGATAGCTACTTATGCTATGTCTGAAGGTGCTAATTTGCAATTAGGTTATAGGAATATTGTTTTTGCAAGTTTGCCTCTTAAGTATATAGACTTGGAACAGGCTATAGGCAGGGTTTATCGTGCTGGACAAACAAACAAAGTTGCTTTGTTCTATTTGGTGCAAAATGGTATAGACAAAGCTGTTTTGAAAATTCTAAAGAACAAAAGAAACGTAGTGGAATATCTACGGAGAGGAGAATAGTTATGGAAGAAAGGTTGGAAGAACAGATGAATGTAATATCGGCTTCTCAGGTTTTGTTGTTTTCAAAGTGTCCGTATATTTTGTATTTGAAACTTCAAACGAAAGAAGAGACACCAACAATGTTAAGCGGAACTTTGTTTCATCGTTTGGTTGAATTACGTTTGAAAGGTTATTCTAAGGAGGAGGCTATAGGTATTACAACTGAAGAGTTTATTAATCAGACTTTTTTCCCAGAAGCTATGAGAAATGCTATACAGTTTTATTCTTCGTATGAAAAGACACTTGAAGAGATACTTGAAGAAGGTGTTTTAACGGTTGAAAAGAAATTTACGCTTGAGATAGATGGAATAACAATAGTAGGTTATATAGATTTTATAACACGAAAGCGTAAGATGGTTGAGTTAAAAAGCACAAAGTTTGACAGACCGCTTCCTGAGTTTAGGCATATTTTTCAGCTTTCTGTATATGCTTTAACTGAAGAAGCGGACGAGTATTTTCTTCACTATGTATTTCCAAACAAAGTGGAGATAATAAAAACACAAATTTTACCACGAGGAGAAGTTGTTGGGTTAATAAAATCAGTAGCTAAACTTCTTGAAACTAAAGAATTTCCTCCTCTTGGTATGTTATCAGGTTATTGTCAGTTTTGTGCTTATAAAAAACTGTGCAAATATTATGACTTGACAGACAAGGTTAAGTTGTGGTATAATAAAGAAAAGGAGGTGCAGCTATGAATAGGATAACATTTTTTGACCTTTTTGTTAAGTGCGGTTTGATTTATGATGATGAGGAATACGGTTATCGTTTTACGCCTTATGTTTTGGTGCTTGCAGAAACAGTTGATGGTATCGGTATAAAACCAATTACGGATTTGTTTTTTGGGTTTAATGAGACAGACCGTGAGAGATGGGTAAAAGAGTTTTTGAGTTATTGTAAAGAAGCAAGAGAAAGAAACAGATACTATCTTTCAGTTTTTTCTGAACGGCGGAACTCTTTTGACTTTTTTAAAAGAACTAAAGCGGCTATAAGAATTGATATAGATGAACCACTAACACTTAGTGAAGTGATTAAGTTGGTAGAAAATAAAGATTTGATACCGATTCAACCCACACATGTTTTGAGGTCTGTAAGAGGTTGGCATATTCTGTATATAACAAAAGACTTTATAGAAAATGATGAACAAAACAAAAATATTTTTTATTTATTGCACAGTTATGCCGAGGACTTGAAATCTAATCTTAGGAAATATGCTGATAAAGTTGATTATACATATCAAATAGCCACAAGGTTTAGTGAAGAGATTTATGAACTTAGAGAACCGTATGAGGTAAAAGAGTTAATCAAAGCAATTGAAGATTACTATAGTTTGGATATTGAGATAAACGGTTTCAAACTTAAGAGAAGACAGTTCGGTCGTATTCCTATCTCTCACATTTCAGAAGGTGTGGCTTTAACTTTGTGGAATGCGTGTCCAGTATTACGGCGGTTAGAAGAGAAGTGGGAATATCACACTTACAACGAATGGTTTATAATGAGTTGGAAATACGCATTTCTTTATGCTTTGACTGGCAAATCTGAATACAAAGAAGAATTTTTGAACAAATCCAAGCTTTGGAAAGGCGTGGTAAAGATGACACCAGAACAACAGTTTGAATACACATTAAAATGGGTGCTAAAAGAAAAAGAAACACTTCCTTACTTTTCTTGTTCATTTGTTTATAAACATGTTTCTGAAGCAGAAGAAAAGTGTAAAGAGTGTCCGTATGCAAGATGGCAAGAAGATGAGTTTGGTAATAAAACACTAATTAGTAGTTGGTTTAAAGAACTATTTTACATAGAAAGCAGGCTTGAGAACTTTAAGATAGATGAAAAGCGGAACCTTTGGGTAAAAGCAGATACAAATGAACCAATTTGTGAGTTGTTTAAAATAGAGGATGTGGTGCTTTATAACAAACCAAACAAAAAAGAAAGGTTTATAAAGATTTTTTACAGGAATAAATACGAGTTTGTTCCATATGTTTTAACTGCGTCGGCAAACATGGATTTTTCGGAGTTTAATGTTTTGACTTTTTACAACCAAACTTTGTTTAAAAACCTTTTGATTAACTACCTAAATCTTTTCCAACTTTCAAGAGGAGCGAGGGAAATAGATAAAGCTGGTTATAAATACAACAGAATAACTAAAAGCTGGGATAAGGTGGTTGCTAATCTTGGGAATTTCAGAGTAGAAGACCTAAACTTTTTCATGTGGAATGATAGAACAAATGAATTGAGGTATTACATTCCAGTAGTAAATGGTTCTTACGAAGTTTGGAGAGAAACTTATAAAAAAGTTCTTTTAGCAAAAGACCCAATTATGCTTATAATACTTGGGCACTTTTTGTCTCACATTACAAGAGAATATTTTAAAGACAAGTTTGTATCAAGTAATGAACCAAACGTGTTAATTTTTCTAAGAGGTTTTACTACGAGTGGAAAAACAACAAGATTGAAAATAGCATCGGCACTTTACGGAACACCTGAAGTTATTCAAATTACTGAGACTACAACAGCAAAAATTCTTAGAGAATTTGGAAACATCGGAATGCCTCTGCCTCTTGATGAATTTAGAATGAGAAAGGATAAAGAAGAAGAAGTGGCTAATATGATTTATGCTATAGCAAACGAGGCTGCTAAAGATACGGCTTATGAAAGATTTAATCCTATTTCTGTGCCTGTAGTGTTTAGTGGTGAGAAAAATACCTTGTTTGTGGAAACATTAGCTAAAAACCGTGAAGGTCTTTACAGAAGAAGTATTGTGCTGGATGTAGATGAAATACCAAAACCAGAAAGGGAACAGTTAGCTGAGTTTTATGCAAGAGAAATCTACCCAGTTTTGAGGAAAAATCATGGTTTTATTTACAAGTTTATTGAGTTTTTGGAAAATGAAGCAGATATTGATAGGCTTTCAGAACTTTACCAAGATGTGGAATTACTTAGAGAAGAATTTGATAAACGCAGGTCTAAAGTTCTTCGTGGAATAGTGCGGTCTTTGGATAATCATTTGAAAATGATTTTAGCATCACTTCATCTGTTTGTTGATTTTATTGGTTTAAACGATGAAGAAAAAGCTGAGGTTTATATGTGTGTAGAAGATTACATAAAGACTAAGTTGGTTGGGTTTTATGAAACATTTTTACCCAAAGAAGAGGATAAGCTTACGAGAATTATTGACTATCTAAGAGATATTATTGATGGGCTATACAATGCTTGGAAACACCCAGTTAATAAAAAGACAATTAAAAGACTAACTATTAACAAACTCATTGAAATAGCTGGTGTTCAAGCACCAACACAAGACTTGGAACCTTATTTAAAACTTTTGCTTATGAAGTATTATCCATCAAATAATACATTTACTTATGTTGGTTCTGTGTTTGTAGAAGGTAGGAATTATCTATCAGATGATTATGCTAAACTTGAAACAGAAAGGTTATTGTTTGTGAAAGGGAGATACCCACACTTGTATCAAGACATTCTTGAAGTATTTGTAGAATTGATGTTGATAGTTCATGGAGAATACGGGTTATCAAAGCTTATTAAATACATGAAAAAACTTGGTTTTACGGATGTAATGGAATATACAATAAAACATAACATTACAATTCACAAATTTGGTGATGATGAGGATGATAATCCATCACCAACTTCACCACCGAAGAACCCACCAGAAATTTCACCACAAAATAATTCTTCTTCAACTGAAATTACAAGCACTTCTGAGGTTGATGAAGATTTGGTAAATAGTTTTGTAGGAGAAGAAGGTTTTTCATCCGCAACTTTAAAAACAGATACTACAAAACAACAAAATCAGACAAATACACCTTTTACTGTAAAAGTAAAACCAGCAAACAAATCACTTGTTGACCCTATTCTTTGCAACAGTATTGATGAAATACCTGTGAGGTATGATGAACCTGTTTATTTTGATATAGAAACAGAAGAAGATAAACCTGTGCTTGTAAGCGTTTATCAACCTCATTTTGGAAACAAAGTTTATTGTCTAAACCTCTTGAGGGAAAAACCAGCAAGATTTAAAGAATGGTTTTTAAAGTTCTCAGAAATAAGAGGTTGGGGTCTTGACTTTGACTTAAAAATTCTTGGTTATACATATGAACAACTTAAGAATAAAAAGATTGTAGATGTTCAACTTGCAATAAAAGTCCAGCATTATGAGAGATTTAAACAAGGTGGAACAAAAGGTGAAGGTTTCAGACTTGATGAAGTAGCAAGAGACTTATTAGGTATAGAATATCCAATGGACAAATCTAAAATTCGTATGACTTTCAGAAACAATATGTTCAGTTCGTTTAGTTATGAACAACTTTTATACGCATCTCTTGATGCGTATATTCCGCATCTTTTGTATGAGCGGTTGTCTTCCAGCACGCTCAATAGTTTAGTGTATCAAATAGACCAAGAGGTGCAAAAAATAGTTGTAGAAACATCTCAACACGGAATGCCTGTGAAACTTCAAGCGTTGGAAGAAGAAATACATAGACTACTTCAAATCAAAAATCAAATACAGAAAGAGATACCTTTCAATTACAATTCACCGCAACAAACAGCCAAATTCTTTGGTGTTAATAGTTCATCAAAAGATGTGCTTATGGATTTAGTTTTGAAAGGTAATGAAATGGCTAAAAAAGTGCTTGAAGCAAGGCAGGTAGAAAAATCTTTAGCGTTTGCAAAAGACCTTTACGACCTTGCAAAAAGAAGTGGTGGTAGGATTTATGGAAACTTCTTTACTACAACAGCACCATCGGGTAGAATGTCTTGTTCAGACATAAACCTACAACAAATACCTCGTAGATTAAGACAATTTATAGGTTTTGAAACAGAAGACAAAAAACTTATTACCGCAGACTTTCCACAAATAGAACTCAGACTTGCAGGTGTAATCTGGAATGAACCTGAATTCATCAATGCGTTTAGGAAAGGTTTAGACCTTCACAAGCTGACCGCATCTATATTGTTTGAAAAGAATATAGAAGAAGTAAGCAAAGAAGAACGGCAAATAGGTAAGTCAGCAAACTTTGGTTTGATTTACGGTATATCTCCAAGAGGTTTTGCTGAATATTGTATAAGCAATGGAATAAATATGACGGAGGAGATGGCTGTAGAAATTGTAAGAAAGTGGAAAAAGTTCTACAGAAAAATAGCAGAACAGCATCAATTGGCTTATGAAAGGTTTAAGTATGATGAATATGTGGATAATGAAACTTGGTTGAACAGACCTTATCGTGCATACAAACCTCAAGACCTCTTGAATTACCAGATACAAGGTAGTGGTGCAGAATTGTTCAAAAAAGCTATAATTCTTATCAAGGAGGTAAGACCTGACCTGAAGCTTGTTAATTTGGTGCATGACGAAATTGTAGCAGAAGCTTTAACCGATGAGGCGGAAGATATAGCAATGCTTATAAAACAAAAAATGGAGGAAGCTTGGGATTATTGTTTGGAAAAAGCTAAAGAATTTGGTAATAAAGTATCTGAAATCAAACTTGATATAGAGAAGCCTAATATTAGCCATGTTTGGGAAAAGGAGTAAGTTAACATTTATTCCTTGTTTGGAGGTTTAAAATGAAGCTTGTTTATCAAGCAAGTTTTAAGTTTAAAGCAAAGAAAGAGAAAGACCTTTATAGATTGCTAAAAGAAAGAGTTTTTGCTAAGTCAATCAAAATGTATAGCACTGTGTATAAAGGGTTCCCAGACTTTATTGTAGTTAGGCTTAGAGAACCCTACTCTAAATACCTCTCCGCTGGGTTCTACGAGGTGAAGTTTGTTCAGAAACTTCCTCAGAACCCACAGGAACTTCTATCTCCGTTCCAGAAGAAAGCTTTTGAGTTTCTGTCTGAGGCTTTTCCTTGCTACCTTGTTGTTGGAGTGCCAACTTTAGGTGAGGATAATTTGCTATTGCGCTTTCTGGAATTATATACTCCACACCATCAATTTTGATTTTTACTACTTTTTCCATCATACACCTCCTTTTTTAGTTGTTCTAAGTCTTTCAATATTAAGTTTAATATAACTTCAATTCTTTCAATTTTCAAGCGTAAGTCAAAAAGATGTTTTATCAAAGGTATAAGCAATACAACAAACACAAAACTCACCACGTTAAAAATGACTTGAAATACAGACAAAGCTTCACTCATACTCCTTTTCCCTCATCATTTTAGTTGTTTTATATATATCAATCATAAGCTTCAATTTTCTATCAAGGTAGACCTTAGTTTCCTCAGTTAGGTATTGTCTTGCAAAATTATAAAACTCAATGTAGTTTAGCAAGATTTTCTCTTTCTTTTCAAAGTCTTTTTCAAAGTTGCGGATAATTTTTTGCACATCCTTAGTATTACCGATAATTGAATTCTCAACCAAGCGGTGCATTCTTTCAAGCATAAACCTTTTACCTTCGTTGTCAAGATGTTTGAACATAGCTATCATGTGTTTTAGTTCGTTTGGGTCTTGGAGTTGTTTGGTGTCTCTTAGGTTGATGACTTTATAATAACTGGCTTCTGTAGGTCTTTTGAACTCTTGAGGTTTCAATCCACCAAGCCAGTCCATTAAGTTTTCAACAAAGAAGTTAGAGAAGACACCATCATAGAATGTTGCAAGGTATCCAATATACCAACCAAGCCCTATTGTGGTATAAAAGTCTTTTTCTGATAGTTTTTCAGTGCCGTGATAAAACTCTCTCAACTCTCCATACCTACTTTTAACCAACGGCTTACCTTCAACTAATGCAACCATTCTTTTACCCGCAGGTATTATTTCAGGTAATATTCTAACTAACACATCAACAAAAGTTTTATCTCCACGCTTTATGGAACCGACTTCTTTTGCAAGATTTATAGCCAACTGAAACACTGGAGATGGTAGGTCTAAGTCATAAGTCATAGCACTTGGGCTAATAAGTCCAGCTTCTCCTACGGTGCTAATCATTTTCAGAATTTCTAAACCTTTTGCTAAGATGTTCCAACCTACACTACTATTGGTTAGGTCTTCTCCAGCTAAGTATTTTACAACTTCTCTACCACTTGCTTCAAAAATGTAGTATTTAGATTTAGGGTTAAGCACTTCTATACCAATAATATCGGCTACTCTACTATGAATAGCATAACCCAAGCTTTTTTCATCCAGAATTTCAGGAACATCTATACCAAGCAAATAACCTATAGCGTTTGCTACATGTTTTGCCATTGTATAACTTAATTCAAACGGAGCAAAGTATGGAACCGCTTGAGTTCCGACAGACAAAGCAAGTATAGAAGACAAAGCCATACCTTTAGCAAGAGCTTTTAAATCTCCTCTGCTAATATCTGATAAGAACTTTTGAGATGCTTGCAAACCCAATGCAAGAGGTGAAAAGATGAATTTATACCAAGAGATAAAAGCTTCTCTTGTGTGCGTGTCTTTAAGAAAAGTGATACCAAGTGTTCGTGGGTCTCCACCTACAATTATTCTTTCTAAATCATCAATTAACAACTCTTTGTTGTTTTTGTAAAAGTTATACAAATCGTTAGCTATAGCTTTGGCATCATCTGGATTAAACTTAGTTAAGAACTTAGCCAAATCATCTATAACATTTTTAAAACCAACCTCATCTTCAATCGTAGCACGGATTGATGCACGAATAAGACCTTCTACAATAGGAACAAGAGGGTTTAAAGCATGATACTTATACAAACCGTGTCTCAATCCAGCTTGTTTGTATGCGTTTTTAACCTCTTCCATAAAGTGTTTAAATGTAGCACCAGAGAATAACTTTAGGCTTGGGAATAGTGTAGAAGCCAAAGCTAAGTATTGTCCGTAGTTGGCTACAGTAATAGGCGTATTGAATATTGTATAAATGCTTCCAAGAAAAAGATTGAATGATTTAATCATATCAAGTAATTCGTTTCCTGTTTTGCCTTCATATGCCCTAATAAAATCCAATATCAGTTTTTGTAAGTCCGTTCTGTTTGGTTCTGATATACTTTCAATATGTTCTCTGAGAATACGAAAAGCTTTTACACCAGTCATATCCGCATATACTCTACTCCACATTTTAGATGAAGCATATTCAACAAAACTGTCATAGTTTTTGAACAAAATAGCAAAACCTTTACCTTCACGATGTAGTTCTGGTGCTTGTTTGAATGCTATTTCATCAAGAAATCTTGCAATGTTTGTTAGTTTTGTTTCTGCTTCTTCTGTTAGTTTCAATGATACCAAAAGTTTTTCTATTATTTCATCGTTTTTCAGTAATTTTCCAATATCTGAAACTTCTTTAATTTCTATATCAAAACTGTTTTTTAGCATATTGGTTATATTTTCTAACGCTTTTGCTGTGTTTTTAAGTTTGTGTGGGAAAATGTTGTTGTTATAATACACGGTAAATTTACCATGTATCAGCTGTGCCTCAGCATCATCAAGTTTTATTTTCAAAATACTATTTATGTAATCTCTGCTGTTTGCTATGTTATGGTAAGGGATGTTAACATATTCGTTATCAAGTATAGTTATTAGTCTGTTTCCTACAATCTTTCTCAAGCTTTCTATTTCTTCATCTGTAAATACTCGTTTTAATTCAGGTAAAAGTTCATCAAATGGTTTACCTTTAGAAGTGGCAACTATCATAGGTAAACCATGTAGTGTTATAAAATGGTCATAGCTTGGGTGGTATGCTGGTTTGAGTATTAAGTAGTCAAATTTATCTTTTTCAACATTTTTCCACGTTAAAACAAGCGTGTTTCCTTCGTCCAACTCTTTGAAAATCGGTTTAATAATATCATCTACCTTGCTTGATTTTACATCAAAAGTATGAATAATTACATCTTCATCCAAACGTTTAACATGAATAACTGAGGCTCCATCTTCAAGTGCTTTGTTTATAGCATGGTTTAAACTGGTAATTCTTTGAAGTGCCAAAAAGTTGTATATTTCGTGGTCTTTCTTTGAAAGTTCAAGGAGTATCCTTTCTACTTCTCCAGCATTCACTTTTATAGAACCGTCTTCTCTTATGTATCTACTCAAGGCTTGTTTTACTTCAGGTTTGTTGTAAATGTATTTTGCTATTGTATTTATTTCTGAAGCTATTTGTGTATCATGCAAATATGCTGTAGCCAATCTATACAAAGCAGAGGCGGATTTAGTGCCAGCGTGTTTGTATAACGCTTGAATAATATTTTCACTGAAAGATAATCCTTCTTGTATGTTTTTATTCACCAAAACCAGTGTGCTTTTAACGGTCTCTAAATCTTGTTTGATTTGAAGTCTTGTGGTTGTAAGATGGGTCAAATTTGCTAATGTATCTGTAATAAACTGTTCTGTTGATTTGTTTAGTAGAAGTTTAACTGATGCTTCTTTTGTAAGTTTTGGTGCTTCTTTTACGGATTTTGCTATATCTACAGCAATAGCAAGATTAAACGGGTCAAAAATAGCAGTAAGTGGATTTCTACCTTGCATTTGTGCTATTCTTGCTTCACCGTAAAGTGTAGAGGCAATGGTAAAGCCAGTAAAAGCATCTGTTAATAATCTAAATGCTGGGGTTAGAAAAGGTCTTGCAAAAACACTACTAATACCAAGTCCTAAAGCAGCCGTATTCAAAATCAGTGTAGCGTTTTCTATATAGTTAATTGTCCGCCTTGCTTTTTCAATAGCTTCATACTTCAAATGTCCATTTGTTTGTTGCATAACATAATTTTTGAAGTTTTCTTTGAAGTTTGGGTCTATACGTTCTGCTAAAGTAGATAAATAAACTACTCTACCGTAATCCTGTTTTCTCAAAGCAAAATCTATTTGCTTAGAGATGTAATTTGCTACATCTTGCAAAGCTGTTTTGTCTTGCTTTTCTTTTAACTTATCTACAAAGTCTATAGCATATTGAGGATAACCAAGATTAATTAACTGTTTTGCTTGTTTAGCTAACTCTTTTGGACTATCATAGTCAGATGGTGCGTAAGTAAACGCTTTAAACCCAAAATGTTTTTTAGTAAAGTTGTTAACTTGTTCAGCTGACGGAACAATACGCTTGGTTATTTTATGTGCAAAGTCAAACATGTCCGATATACTTTTTTCTATTTGGATGCTGGCTTGTTTGAAAAACCTTTCCCAACTCATCACTTATTCCTCATCTGATATTTTAATTAAAGGTATACCTCCAGAAAGTTTTTGATTTAGTTGTTCTCGTTTAATTCTAAGCGCTTCCCAACCTTGAGCAATTTTTGCTTTCTTATAAGCACTATCAATTGCAAGTCGTTTCTCTTGAAGTCTTAACTTTTCACGCTCCACCCATCTTCTGAAGTTAAGTTCTTCTTGGTCAAGTATAGTGTTTATTATGTTTTTTATCATATTAGCTTGTTCCTTTAAAACATTAAGTCTGTATGCATACACATCTTTCAATTTTCCAAGTTGCTCCAAAACACCTTTCATTTTTAGTTTATACAATTCTCCTATTTGTTCAAATATTCGTAAAACATTTTCGTTTTGTGCTAAAGCTGGGTTATCTGCTACTGCTATTAAATCATTGATTGTAAGATTGGTTGTATCTTGGTTATGCATTTTTAACAGATAGTAGCCTTTTAAAATCTTGGGAAAATTTTGCACTGCAAAATCCCAACTGTAATACTTGAAAAGTGTTGAGATTTTTGAGGGTAAATCAGCACCAGTCATTTGTGAAAGAGGAGTCTTAGCTAATTCTACTGTAATAACGGGTATTAGTTCTTCAAGTTTCTTCTCGTAAAGTTGGTAAATTTTATAATAAACTTCCGCATCTTGTTCATACTGCAAAGCTAAAACATTAGTTAACTGATAAAGTTTTATTAATTCTGGTATAAACGCTCCAACAACAGTTTCACCTTGCTTTGGTTCCTGATGAACTCCTCCACTCAAACTACTTAAACCAGTTGTTATACGCCCCGAAGTTTTAGGTTGAGATTTTTGAGATTGTTGCGGTTGTTGTGGTTGTTTGGGTTGTTTAGGTTGTTCAGTTATCGGAATATTTAATTTTTGTTCATCTTCATTACCACCAATAGACCGCCCAACAAGGTATCCACCACCTAATAAACCAACAATACCAAGACCAGCAAGTGTTTTACGATTTTTTAAAGCGCTAAACACCCTACCAATCATAAGGTTAAATATAAGTATTATTGTTTAGACTTTCTACCTTTGCGGGCTTTTTGTTGCTTCTTTATATTAGTTTTGTTAACTTGTTTTATCAAATTTTCAATAGAAGGTGGTTTTGGAGGGTTAATCACTGTTGTTATATAATTTTGTTTAGGTAAAGGAGGTTCTACTTTACCAACAATACCACTTTGTGCCAGTGTGTTCGTTGCTTGTTTAACTTTTTCTGGTATAGCTTTTATAGCAGAAACAGTTTTTCTACCAACATTCTTACCAGCTTCTTTTAATGATGCTAAAAGAAGAGGTGTTTGTATAGTCATTTTTGGGTTTCTTGTTGCTGCAAGGACAAGCAATGTAGCTAAAGCACTACCACCTGTTAACAGCAAATCCTTGTTTGTTAATAGTTTGTTAGTATCTAAAGAACGGTCTTGTGAAGTTGTTTGGTTTTGAGTATTTTGTGGTTGTGATAAATGCTGTGATTGAGAAAAAGGTGTTATTTGTAGTAAAGATTGTGGTTGAGGAGGTGTTTTTTGTGGTGAAAAAACTGCACCTCTATTTCGGGTTCCTTTTTTATTATTTTGACTACTTTCTATGTTATGAGGAGATTTTTCTATGTTATAGGGGGATTGTGAATTTAGATTTAACTGTGGTTCTTCAGAACTCGTTTTCAAATCTTCAGAAGTTGTATTAGTTTCTTGTTTAGTTGATTGTGCGGTTTCTTCTTTTTCTACACCAAGCACTCTACTAAGTTTTTTAATCAAGTCTGGTCTATCAGCAAACTTTTCTGCATTTTCAAGCAAAACTACTTTCCAAATCGTTGGTAGGTCTGATTTTTCTACAATTTCTACAAATTTCTTTATAGACTTTTCAACAGTAAAAATTTTGTTTAACTCTTGGTTGTTTAAAGCACCTACCATATCCAATGTTTGAAGTTTCACAAGCAGTGGACTATTTGCAAATTCCTCTCTAACCTTTTTTGCCTCAAGTAGAAAGTTCGCCACATTTTGTTTCAGTTTTTCATCAGACTTTGCCCACTCATTAACTTTTTCCCAATCAATTTTTCCATCTTTTGCAAGTTCTGGTGCGTGTCTTTGTAAAACTTCTACAAAGTCAGTAAGTTCTGTATCAGAAAGTCTTGCTATCTTGTCTTTGTTAGTGTATAATGCTATTACATAAGGCAATACTTCCTCACTAATTGTTTGAGCCAACACGCCAAATGGGTTTTCTTGTTCAATTCTGGGCAAAACTACTATACTCATGTTTTACCTCCTCAAAAGCATAAAAGCTGTTCCAAGTTGGGCAAAAGTTGGTAGATAATCAAGTAAACCTCTTCTATAAACAGGTTGAACAATTGTTGGCACACCAAATAAAGCTTTTGCTATATCCATTTTAGTTTGAAAATCTAATATTTGCGGGTCTGTTTTAATTACACTATCTGCAACATTTGCATAAAATTCAGGACGCATAAACAAATAACTAACCAAAGACTGAGTTCTTGCACCAGTTAAATTAGTCAACGCTTGAGTTTGGTCTCTAAGTGTCTCAAATGCTGTTCTGTTTAGTATGTCTGCCAAAACCCATTGTTGGGCTTGAGTGTTGAGTAAACCTAAAGCACCAAGTTTTAGGTTTTGTTTGGTTTGTTCTGCTTGGATGATACTTTGCTGTTTATTTAACAAATCTGTAAAATATCTACTAATATCGGTTTCTGCTTCACGATAAACTTCTCGTAATTCAGTTGGTATATTTTCCATAAACGCTATTGCTTTGTCTATATAAGGTTTGGTAAGACTTGCCATAGTTTGTGAAATAGTTGGTGTTTGATTTAGCAAATCCATAAGTATATTTGCACCCTGTTGGGCATATGGAGGAACATGTGTTTGTATAGACTGAGAACCCTGCAAACTTTTACCACCAGAAGCACCAAGCATACTACCAGCAACACCACCTACTATTTGTCCCGCTTTTTTACCAACAGCTCCAGCCAACGCTCCACCTATTTTCCCACCAACCCAACCACCAAGCAATGTCCCAGCTATCGGAAGAGTAGGTTTAAGAATTTTACCTATTCTTCTAAACAACCTCTTCACTTTTAATACCTCCTAAGATGAAATTTAAGCACTGCTTTTTTAAACCGCTGTTCAGATTGAACACTGCGTTCCAAAGCTTCTTGTATAGCTTTAGCTTGTGCTTCAAGACTAAGGTCGGAGGTAAAGTATCTCTCAATCCAGAAGCTTAATGCGTGAATTAACAAAGCTTTGTTTTCAAAAAGCAAAGGATGAGACTGATTTGGTTCTACAAGATTGCTTCTATACGTGTAAACATAATAATCAGCTACATAATCAAAATTATCTGATGCAGGACAATCAAAGTATAAGGTTCCACCGATTGAACTGGTATTTGGGATATACAGAAATCTTGATGGTATACCTCGTATATCTGTAGCATAAACAAAAAGCATTTTTACATCCTCATCACCTATCAACTTTACTCTACGCTTTTTATCCAAAATCTCTTGAAACTGTTTAACGTCTTCAGTAAAGTCAACTGAATAGTTGTCTTTTAAAAGTGTAAAAAGTGAAGTTCTACGCATATAGTTGAAATTGTTTCGTTTTTCAAGTTCTTCTATTACAAGCTTAAAATACTGGTGGGCAAGGGAAAGGAGCTGGTCGTTATACGGAACTTGCCTGTCCTCAATTACAAACCTGACCAGCTCCTCATTCGTCATGATTACAGTGCAACCAAGATACCACCGCTTGCTTGCCCACCAGTCTCACTTGCAAACCAAGTAGGTTGTTCACCTCTGTAAGTAAAGACACCTATAGACATAAATCTTCCAAAGTCTCCAGATTGGGTCTTAAACTCTTCAGGTCTTACAATTGCTTCTCTTACCGCATCTTTACCCAAGAATACACAAATAGCTTTTCCGTTTAGCTCAGGTTGCAAGGTTCCGATTATGTTGTCTATCCACTTACCGTTATCTTCTATGAACTCTTGACCATAATACATTCCGATGTAGCCTTCTCTTATTGCCCTTGCATCTTGTAGTCTTGACATCATGGTTTGAAACTCTGGGTCGGTGCTTAGCCTGTGTTTTGCTTGTTCATTAATGATTATTACATATCTTCCAAATCCTCTTCCATCATAGCTTGGACAATACAATCTTGACAATTCTTTTGCAAATAGTCTTATGGCTTCCATGTTCAATTCAGCAAGTGTAGGTGCGGATGCCATATTGTATTGAGTTATAGTTGTCGGGAACCCACTTTCTGCTGCAAAAGTCTTGGTAGGTGCGAGAGTTCTACCTACATGCACTTGCAAACCGCTTGTAGTCCAAAGACCAAGCACATCAAGATATGCAAATCCGTTGGCTATAATATCCCTTTCAATAGAACCCACTACTACTTCTTCTACATGCTTTCTAATCTCACTTTCAAGGTCTATTGCGGAGAATATCTTTGCTCTCAAAGTCCACGGGATTTGAACACCTCTTTCCTCAACGCTTACGCTATATCTCTTGTATTCAGGAAACACGGAAGGTAGAGGTTCAAATTCATCTACAGTCTTCCAAAATTGACTGTAAGGTCTCGTAGTCTTCTTCCACATCTCAAAGTATCTATCGGTTCCTTCCCTGAAGTCAGTCCACTTGGAAACAAACCGTCTGAATGTAAGTTCAGGCACTACTCTCTTCAAAACTTCTTTCATAATAGCAGCACGTCCAAGTTTATAGCTTTGATTTTCGGTAGTATAACTAAAGAACTCATCATCAGTAAAACCTAAAGCACCTGAAGGTATAGCTGTAGGTTGCCAAAACAACGCCATCTTTCTCACCTCCTATATTTAAATATTAATCTCATCCAAGCTTTCGCCAAGTAGCAACTTACCTTCACCATATTTTCCTTTCTCAGAACTGTCTTTGTAGTAAATATCACCCATACCTTTGTAAGTAGCATATTCCAAAGCTTTCTTGTAATCATTTTTGTAATCTTTCATCGTGTAGGTAGGAACCTCCTGCTTAGATGGTGCCATATATCCGTAAAACCCTACTTGAGAAGATTTAAGAAAATCTTTCAATATTCCCGCTAATTCTCTTTGAACATCATTATAAGCTTCTTGTAGATAATGTAGATAAGTTTCTTTTATCTGATTTTTAGCTAAATCTTGTTGAAGCTTATATTCTGCACGCTGTTCAATAACAGGCATATACTTGATTATGTTAGGGTTCATAATCGTAGCCATATTAAGAAATACACTCCTTCCTATCTGTTTCCAATAATCCCAATCCCAAACAGGTTGAGGTTGTTGATATTCTGTAGTATCCTCGTTTTCTTCTTGAGGTTGTTCTTCTACTTGTTGAGTTTGCTGTGTTTGATTTACAACTTGCTGCGATGCAGTTTTGTTTACATCGTTTGCATTAACCTCAGCATTCAATTCCTTATACAACTCATTTAACAATTCTTGCAACTTTTCATCCATCACACTTTACCTCCACAAAATTTAATATACGAAATCACCGCATCTTGTCAATACCTTGGAGTTTTAATTACAAAATTAGACTGCTTTGTTTTTCTGTAAAGTGGATAGCAAACATATCTTAAAGCATCATGAATATGTTCATAAAAACCATCTTTTACCAATTTACCATTATCGTTTATCTGAAACTCACCAAGCAAACCGTTAAGTGTAATATGACAGTTTTGATAAACTCTCAACCATTTTTTGCCGTATATATCTGTAGTAAGCATATCTCTTATTGCTTCAATACTCTGAAATTGTGGAACATGCATTGTTTTAACTGTTATTCTAAATTCATCTTGAATACGCTTCAAAATGGTCAAACCGTCAAACTGGTCTCTTTGGTTTCCTGCAACATCTCCCCACCACTCTATATCATGAATGGTAAGATTAAATTTTGACTTTAAGCGTTTGGCAACATTGTTAAGAAATACACTTACAGGTTCATTTTCACCAAGCAACTCATCTATTACAATTAGCCTACCAAGTTCATCCTCAAGCAACAAAACATAAGCTGGTCTTCTAAAACCAAAGTCTATACCAGCATAAAAGTTGTAGTAAAAAGATAAGTTAGCGTTTATGTTAAAATCAGAGTAAATGTTGTCTTCAGAAAAGTAGCTTGTGTAAATACCGTTTCCTTCAAGATAAGCATTACCCCATTCACCCAGCAACATTACCCGCCTGTAGTAATATGGTCTATGTTCCATCTGAGCAAGGTAGCTGTGAGGTGGGTTAAACCGTTTAGCTATAATACTATCTTCAGTTTCAGAGACTTTTTCGTATCTTCTGTTATTAACCACGTAATAAACCTTGTCTTCAAAATTGTAAGTATCAGCGTTGCGGAAAAAGTTTTTTGCTACTTTTACATATACAAAATTATCATACACACTTGACTTAACAATACGCACAAACGGTGCAAAAGTTCCATTTTCTTCTACAAACTCTTTATAAATCCAATGCGTTTCTGAAACTGGGTTTAAATTTACAAGACCACGAATAAACCGATGCGGATACCTAAGCCTTTCAGACGCTTCTATAAACGCTTTTTGACTAAGTCTGTCTAACTCGTCAATAATTATAACATTAAACTCATATGAACGAACAGTTTTGTATTGTTCATTTTTGTCAGACAAGCTTAGGTAGAATATCTCAGACTGATTTATATACGAATAAATTCTCTGAAGTTGTTTGTTTTCATCGTAGTCTATACCAAGCTTGATACCTTT
>Ga0080008_182529_pt1 | contig 31751 bp, 45 predicted proteins | sample ConCONMetagenome_FD_69211 | JGI IMG/M metagenome (GOLD analysis project Ga0080008, IMG submission 69211) | Hot spring microbial streamer communities from Conch Spring, Yellowstone National Park, USA - CON_C (SPADES assembly) (version 2) | ecosystem: Environmental > Aquatic > Thermal springs > Hot...
CCCCTAACTTATACACCTTACCTAACTGCCTAAAAACTTCGCTAAACATTACTCCAACTACCCTCTCAAATACCTCCTCTCCCTGCTCCTCATAAATCCTCTTCAATCCCCTCTCCAACACCTCCAACACCTCATTAATCCCTTTCAACCCAAACCCACTTAGCAATACCCTCAACAAATGCGACGGATGCCACACACCCAACATATACGCACGATCCGAATTGCTCCCCTCCCTCACTAACAAAAAACACAAAACAAACTTCAATAAATGTGCATACATCTCCTCACTAATCTTTCCCTCAACCTTAGCCTTCCCAAATACCTCTACCATCTCGTCAAGCCAACTAATCAACTCCCTCCCATCTTCTACATCCACCCTCAACCTGCTCAAATGAGAAAAAACCTCAGACCAGTTAGGTGAATTCCCTTTACTAAACTTCATACCACATCCTAAAAAACACTACCTAAACCTGAAAATCCTCCGCACTTAACAACTCACACTCCCTCTTCACTAACTCAACCGCCCTATAAAAATCATCACCAATCACCCTCACCCTATCCCCATACACATTCCTCACCGCCCTCCTCACTATCTCTCCCTTCATCAAACTATCTTTCCACCCAAACTCACTAAACTTCATATTCACCACCTCATTCAACTCAACTAACACCCTCGCCCGCCTGCGCCTCTCCTCAATAGCCTCTACCAACAATACCCTCAAAAAACTATCAATCTTCCCCACAAAACCCTCATAAAAACTAACAGGAAACCTCTTCTCAAACTCCTCCAACACAAACCCAAACGTAATCAACATAGGCTCACCTACATACTCAACCAAATCCTCCTCTACTGTCACACCACCCTCCCTATAAAACTCCATATACAACCGATAAGCCTGCTTAGCCAAATCCCGCACAGACGGAGGCTTCTCCGTATTAAAATCTAAAATATACCTATACATGCTACTATCAACCACAATCGCCAAAATCTCCCTCGCCCCTAACCCCTTCATAGCCTCATACCGATGCATCCCATCAATCACCTTATACTTGCACTCCCCAGAAACCACTATAATCGGCACCAAAAACCCTAACTTGTCAATAGACAACATCAACTCCTTCCTCAAACTATCAGACAAATCCCTCTGAACGCTCGGCACCTCAACCTCATCCATATCTAACACCACAAGCTTCAACACATTCCCCTTCACAGGTTCCTTAAACACCGCTATCTCCCTCATACACCCTCACCTCTTATTCTACTTATTATCTCATCTCTTACTTCACTTAACCTTCCCAAATCTACAATATACCCATCACAACAAAACCCACCCTTCTTATCCTCGCAAAAACGCTCCTCCACATTCCCATCACTCCATACAAACCGCCCCAACCTTCCCTCCAACCAATCAACAAACAAAGACACCAACTGAACCTCTTCCTCACCCAAATCCTTAACCTCTAACTCTCTTTCCCTCTGCCTAAACCCATCAATCCACACCGTCCGCCACTTCACTTCCCTCACACCCACCAACCTCCCCTACCACAAACCCTTTACCTCCATTCCTCTCTTAACACCTGCAACGCCCTCCTCGCCAACTGCCTCGTCTCAGGCGTACAAAAAGAACAATTTACTAACATCATCAAATTATCCTCTGCATTCCTTACCACCTCATCATACAACTCCGCACTCGCCATATAGTTAACCTCAGTCAACACCGCACCACTCCTTACTACCGCAGCTAACAAGTCAACCCCAAACACCATCTTGTCCAACTCTTTCAACGCATTCACAAGCAGAAACGCCTCAGCCTCCAACAACGCTATCCTCCTCATCTCCGCTAACTTCGCATTACACGAACCTAACTTATCCACCTTCCCAATCCTATAACTTACCTCACTCGACACCTCCGCTACCCTCTTACCTATCGCATCCCTAACCGCAATTACCCTCTGCACATCTCCTGCAACACCCACTGATACCACCCCACATAACACTAAAACTACTAACATCACAACTACCTTCTTCATAGCACCCCACCTCCCTCATCTATTGTCTTTCCTTACTATCACAAGCTCCTGATGCTTCTTAACCTTCCAACAACTATGAACACTCGCCGGAAACCTCGCCACCTCATTCTCAAACCTCATACCCTTTTTGTTCGCAGATAACCAGATCGCCTCCTCTCCTTCCTCCAAATAAATCCATACCGCATTCCTCCCACCCGTATGAACCATACGCTCCCACGGATAAAATTCACCATCCACAACAACCCCTTCAACCTTATGCCCAGACAAATGTCCAACAACTTCACGCCCAACCTGACACCCACATGGATGCCAATATGCCGCCTTCTCTGGTGAACATAACTCACAACTACAGAGCACACCAAGCACTTTCATACCCACTCACCCCCTTCACTCATTTTTTGAACTCTCCTCATACAACCTTTCCAATACCCTCTTATACTCCTCCCAATCCACACCCAACTGCAACGCTACCATCTTTTCAACCAACTTCGCAAACTGATGCTCCCAATAGTACGGCGCCCTCACATCATCACCCGGCTCCTCTACCTGAACATTGCCCTTCCTCGCCTCCTCCTCCCACCACTCATCAAATGCCCTAACCTCCTCTTCTTTCACTCCCCTCATCCACAACAAAAACCACTCCACCAACTCATGAACCACCACCAAAAACTCATACCTCACATCCCCTAACTCCGATACCTCAATGACCCACCTACCATCCCCTACCTCATAATAATCCCCCACCGTCTCATACCTATGCTCACGATGAGGTATAACCCTTATCACTACCTCAGGAAGCCTGCCCCTCATCCAATACCTCCCGTATCCTCTTCACCCTACCACGCACCTCCATCACCTTCTGAAAAACCTCATTCATTAACCCACGCAAAAAATACATCTCATTAGCTATCCTTACAGCTCGTGCCAACTTCTCCACTACATCCTCCATAACCGCCTCCAACTCCTTAACCTCAACCCTCAACTCCTCCTTCATACTCCCACCTCCTCACGCTTCATTAACTCACTAAACCACTCCTCAAGAGTCGGATACCTCTCCAACCACATCAAATCCTCATCAATCAGCTTACACCAATAATCTACCCTCTTTTTCACCTCATCTACACCTAACCTCTCATCAAAAATCCAACTATCCAACATCCAACTAATATCAAACTGAGCCCCCTCCTTCCATGCAAAATACGCCCGAAGAGGATCCTTATACCTCTCAAGCAAATGCTGAAACTCCCTCAACTCAAGCTTTGTCTTCACCAAAACCTCCCTCTTATCCATCACTCCCACCTCCTTATTCATTCAACTCACCTAACTTACAAGGAACCCACCTTTGACCTACCTGCCTAATACATACCGCCTTCAGCCTCTTCCTTTCAGCTGGTCTCGTCGGCTTCGTCTTAAATACCCACCATTCCTTACCATCATAACTACTACGCTCAAGCCACCAATCACTCCCAACTACTACCAAATCTATCGCAATCTCCTCTACCCCATAGCTGTTATCATACCAAACATCCTTCGCAACCTCCTTGAATTCCTCCCAAGTAAACCACCCCCATTCCTCACTCCCTACCCATTCTACCTCCTCCTCACTCTTACCATACTTCCTTAACACTTCCAAAGTCTCATCCAATAAATTCACCAACTTTTTTCCCATCTCTCACCCCTTACCTACCTCCTACAGAAGGAACTCCTCTGCTCTATCACTTTACCATAACCTAAAATATGCCTCTCCTCACTTGCCCTCATCCCAACTCGGAACATACCGCCAACCATACCTCTCTACCACTTCCCAATAACACCTCATACTACACACCCACTTGCCCCACGCCTCAGTCCCCCATAACCTATAATCATCCACCCAACTCCCATCTATCACCTTCCCAAAACCATCCACCCTCTCACTACCACAACTAAAACACCTAACTAATCCCTCCATCCCTACTACCTCCCTCCTCAAATTCTCTTTACCTCTACCTCAAACCCATCTTGCTCCAACCTCCTACACATCAAAACACAATCCCACCAATCCTCCCTCCTCACCACCAACTCCTCCAAAAACCTCCCCTCCCTATCATACAACCTCATCCTACCATACTCACACCAAACAGGAGGAACTACCTCAACCTTAGCCACACCATTCTCTACCAAATACCAATACAACCTCTCATAACTCTCAACAAACCCCCTAAACCACTTAACAAACAAAACCCCTAAAACCACCACTACCAGAACAATAATCAACACCACATACCAAACCATCCCCTACTACCCCTCACCATACACTTTACCCAACTCTTCATCTATCAACCTAATTGCCTCTCCAAGCTCTTTACGCACTCGCTCTTCCGACCAACCATCATTAACCCAATAACCAATAGCCTGAACAACCCCAAGCAACCGATACTCCTCAAGCCACTTGCCACCTGCCCCTTACACAGGAGCTAAGGCTTCCTGCCTTACAGCAGGCTTACTAGCCCCTATCCCTGTCTTAATGAACAGGGACTCAGGGTTACTTTTGTAAATCAAATTGTAAAGTTTAAACTTCACAGGATTACATAACTTCACAAACAAAGTCTTCATATCAAAACACAGTCTACGGAGCTTTGCTCCGACCTTCAATATGTTCATTGCACCTACTAAATCCGCATTAAACACCTTATTTAACTTCAAATCCTTATACAAACCTCTACTTACCCTCCTCCCTGAAAATTCTACTTCTTCTCCATTTACCTTCTTACCTTGAACCTCCACTACATCATTACTAATCGGAGACGCTTTACTTGTATACCTTTCATCAACTTCCACTACTTCAATCCCTAACTCCTTACACTTATACTTTAGCATATTTACTAACTTCCTATGCGGTATACAAACATAATTCTGATTTACAACTCTACTGAAAGGTATCCCATTCTTATCTACTGCATCCCTCCCTACATAAACTACCTTATGCCCTGTTTCATAGAGTAAATCTACTACCCTCCTCGTTATCTGGTGCATCCAAGTGCTTAGCTTCCTGTCTCTTGCTTTACATAAGTTCCATAAATACTTCCTCAACCATAACCAATGCTTCTCTAAAATCTTCCTCTTCTCCTCATCCTTCTCCTCTTTCACCATATTCTCCACCTGATCTATATGACTCTGAACTTCTGCTCTCTTCTTATTCCACCACCGATTATAACTCTTCAATTCCTTCCCTGAGACTATAAAACTTTTTAACTCAGGATTATCACTTACCACAGATAACAAATTATCTAACCCTATATCAATCCCAGCTTGATATTCTCCTGCCTTGTCTATACTAACCTCCTTTTCATATACTACATGCACCTCCACCCATCCCATATCATATACCAACCTCACTTCCTTCACCTTATAACTAAAACCCTCAGGCAACAATACTTTCACCTTTTCCGCCTTACATTCCTTACTACCTGTTCTCAATATCAAAACCAACCTTCTCCCATCTACCTCAAAAGAAACCGGAACACTAAACCTTGTCAAATTCTTCAACTTCCTTGGCTTCGATAATCCAGGTCTGCCTCTAAACTTTCCAGGACTTTTCTTATACTCTTTCAATGCTTTTGCCCATAACTTCAAATTCCTTACTTCTTGCCTTATTATCTGAACACATGCTCCTGCATTCCTTACCCTCTTCTTCTGCTCCTTCAACTTTTCAACTAAACCCCTCAATACCTCATCCTCTTCAATTAATCCTTTCACTTCCTCTAACTCCTTCCTCTGCCACTCTGACTTATTACTCTGTATCCTATCAGCCAACAACGAATACAATAAACTCGGATTAAAAAGCCTAAAAATATCATTTACCCTCTTATCCCATTCCAAAATAAATACTCTCAACAAATTCTGAAACTGAGCTAAATCATAAACAAATCGCTTTACTTTACCTCCGTACTTTGAGCTTAACCTAATACACAAAACTCTCTTTACTATCATCTCTCACTACCTCCTCATTTACTCATCCTTAAACAACTCATCACAAACCGACTTATACTGATACTTACACAGTCCCCACGGATCAAAATACTCAAAACCCGGCATCCCTGCCCTATTGCAATCAGGATCCTGGTCCAACGAATAGCAACTGTAATTCCCCTGCTCATCCTTCCTAATAATACAAACGTTCTCCCCATACAATCCAGCATCCGTCACCTTTATCTCCTTAACCATCCCTACCACCTCCTCTAATCATTTTTATCAAACCTACCTACTGTTATCTCAACTCAGGTCCCCTAATCTCATCCTCACCTACAACACAAAAACTCATACCCTCTCTACCTCAACCTCAAACCCTGCCCTCCTCAACACCAAAACTATTGCTCCTACAAACCACTGAACCCCACCTCTCACTACTAACTCCTCTATAAACACCCCATCGCTATCATATAATCTCACCAACACACATCCAACCCATTTAGGCACTACCAAAACTACCTTTTTAGCTCCCTTCTCTACCAAATAATCTACCAAACCAACACACTGCACCTTAACACTCACCTCTTTCACTAAAGTCACTAAAACCCAAAAAATAACTAACCCCACTATCACATACACCACATACTCAAACATCACCCATCCCTCCTCACAACCTCATCTATCGACATATAACAAAACTCAAATGCTAACCCCGGAAAATCCCTAACAACATCCTCCTCCACTCTCATTAACTTATTCCTCAACACCTCATCTTCCTTATCACCATACACAACAACATATACACGCACCTTTTCATTGCTCGCTTCAAATGATACCATCCCAACCCTCTCCACCTCATAAAATCTATCAATAACCTCAGAAATCACACATAACCTGCCTACACCACCCATAACCCCTACCTCACAAAATACACCCACTCACCACCAAGCCTCTCAACCTCCCTACCATCAAATAACCTGCCCCTCCTCCCATCACTCCACGCCAAATACGCTCTAAACCTACCCAACTCCTCACCTGACCTCTCATGAACCATCACAACCATCACCTTGTCCTTCTTCCTAGCCCTCATAACCCCACCTCCTATTTACATTCTCTATTACCATTATACCCAAAACCATATACCTACCCCACACCACACAACTCCTACTTCCTCAAACATCATCTATCTACACTTCTAAAACCAAATTTCCCACTCTCTTATCTAGCACCACTTCACCCAACCCTCCCCTATTAACCTCCACACTCAATAAGCCTTATCTCCTCCTCTGTAAGACCATATAACTCATAAACTAACAGGTCAATTTCCCTTTCAAGCTTTTTAACTTTTTGCTGTTTTTCTTGGCTGGTCTCAAAGTTGGGAGATTGGGTAAGTGTAAGAATTTCTTGAACCTTTTGGACTATTTGGTCTGCAAGGGGTTGGGTCTCAGAGGTTAACTTTTTAATAGGTAATCTGCCTAAATAGCTTTCATTAAAATTCATAGTCATAACCGCCCCATTATAAACAAACCAACAGTAAAACCACTCTGCTAGTCGTGAGTTCATTATCCCTAATACATATTCATACGGATATAAACTATTAGTTAAGAAAATATTCATTACAGAATCCAAAGTCAAAAGCCCCTGTACATCATAAGTAGCCTTTATAACTACCCTACCAAAAGACTTCCTAGCATAAGCTAAAATTCTTTGAGAAATTATCTTAGGTCTTAGCAACTTTTTAACTATATTACTGCTCAGCTCCTCCAATGTAAGAACAACTTTATCCAAAGGCTTACAAATTGCATATTTATCAACATTACGTCCCCTGACTACTTCAACACCCCTATCATGATCTAAAATTTTTCCTTGCAAATATAAACCCCGACAAAACTCAGAAATATGAACAAGCAATATACTATCTTTCAGCATCTTTTCAAATATTTTCAACTTTCTATTATCAACATATATCGGTAAAATCCCAAGCCTATCAGCCACAGAAGTTTTTACCACATTTATAACCTCTATCATACCACCCCTGCATCTTCCAGCTTTATATCCATACCCATCAAAGTCTTTACCCTTCTGCGATATCAAAATAACTTGCTCAAGCTCAACACTTTCAAAAGCTTTCGTTATATCAATTAAAACAAGCAACTTATTGTTTTTGTAAATCAAAACCCTCGGCTTCTCCCAACTATCCACAAAAGTTATTGACTTAGGAACTACAAAAGCTAATATCCCACCCTGTCTCAAAAACTCAAAACCCCTCTCTATAAACAGAGATGCCGAGTTCCCTTTAGTTTCACAATATTTATAATGCCTCCGTATATACTCCATACAACCTACCTTTACCCCATACGGTGGATTTCCAATCACTATATCAAACCCACCTCTCATCTCAACCACTTCTCTGGAAACTTTATCAACGCATTCCCTTGCACCACATTAAACCGCAAACACTGAAGAGGATCAACCTCCACCCTATCACCACTCTCCACCAAAGAAAACCACAACCTCAACTTACAAATCTCAACCGCCCTCCCATCTATATCTACCCCATACAAAGAATTCTCTATAGCATGCCTCCTCACCTCATACTCAGATACACCACCCACCAACCTCCTCAACCTAACTATCTCATCCAACATCCCAACCAAAAAAGCACCAGTCCCACACGCCGGATCACATACCTTCACCTCAGCTAATAACCTATCCACCTCACCTTCATACCCCCTCACACCAGATACATCACCACCCCTCACAAACTTATCTATCCCATTCTCACTTACCTTGCCCTCCAACTTCGCCACAAGATAATAAAATAAACTCTCCCTACACATATACTCCACAATCATCTTCGGCGTATAATAAACACCCATCTTCTTCTTTTTCTCCTTACTCAACCACCCCAAAAACCTTTCATACACCCCACCCAAAACCTCATGCCCTAAACCTCTAAAATCATAAAACCTCAAACCCTTCCAACCCCTACTCCCACTATGCTTATACTCAAACACCTTTCTCAACGCATCAACTAATCCACTACACCCCAAAAACCTCTCCACATCCACCCTCAAAAACCCTACATCTATATACTTCCCTAAAACACCATACATACCACCTAAAAAACCATCCAACGACTTCTCACAAAATACCTCAGAAATATACTCCCTCGACAACAACCGAAAATCCTCAAACATCCTCAATAACATCAACATAAACAAAAGCTTAAAAACCCCTACCCTCCTCTCCTCCACATCTCCCACCTCACCCACCACACCATCTAAATAATCCAAATAACCCACCACATCTCTATAAAAAGCCTTTACCATATCATCCATACCTCAACCCTCCACCCTCAACTCACTTACCCCATCCCTCTTCTCTACTACCCATACCTCATCCCAATCCACCATCCTTTTTAATTACTCACTTCTTATCTCTCTATCAACATATATCTCCTATTTCTCATAAAAACACTCTACTATCTTACTTATTACTTTTGCAGGATTCTTCATTATTTCATCTTCCCAAATCTCTAATACCTCATAACCATATTTCCTATAAACCTCTTTCTTTTCTTTATCCCGTTCCTTTACTTTAGGAAAACTATGCCAATAATTCCCATTCATTTCAATTATCCAATCTTCCTCCTTATGTATAAAATCAGGGACAAACCCCGCAATAAATACTTTTCCATCACCTACATATCTCCATTCTTCTGGGAAATAACTCTGCAACAAATCACAAAAAACCTTCTCTAAACGAGAAGGTTTTTTGTGAAAAACTTCTACTCTGGCTCTCACATTTTTCTCTCTATATTTCAAATCCTGCCACTTTATTTTAATTACATAAGATTGCCTTACCCTACGTTCCAAACTTGCCCATGCTCCTTTTATTTTTTGAGAATGTTTTCTTCTATACTCTTCACTTTTCACATATATTCTATAACACTCCCAACTACAACATTTTTTCTTTTCTTCACTTTTCCTTACTTCAAACTCTTTACCACAAACTACACAAACTTTTCTTATTCTTCTCCCTTGTAAAAATTTCTGCCAACATTTCTCACTACAAAACTTTTTATTACCCCCGCTTGGAATAACCAAAAACTCTTTACCACAATATATGCATACATTCCTTAATCTCTTTCTCTTTTTAAATTCATCACTACACTGTCTACTACAAAATTTTCCTTTATTCTTTTCAATTAAACACCTATAAACTTTAAACTCCTTACCACATACTATGCAAACCCTCGTTAACTTTTTTGCTCTATATAACTCAAAACATTTTTTTTTTACTACAAAACTTTCTACTACTCTTACTTGGATCTACCCAAAACTCTCTATTACATATAATACAAATCTTCCTTATCCTTCTTATTCTATGTAAACCTTCGCATTTCTTACTACAAAACTTCGCTTTATTCGCTTCACATCTATATACCTCAAATTCTTTACCACAGTTCAAACAAACTTTCTTTACTCTTCCTATCTTTATCCTCCCACTATCAATTTACTCACCCCTTCTTTTTTCTCTACCATCCATACTTCACTACATAAATCAATAATCCCTCTCTTCACATCCTCATGATGCGTCACTACTACCACTGTCCTATCATCCCCCCTCAACCACTGAAGCAACTCCACCACCCTTCCACTATTCACCCTATCAAACGGCGCAAACACCTCATCAAGCACAAGCAAATTCGTCCCCTTCCCCTGATACATAAGAAAATCCGATAACCCTAACATCACAACCAACATTATCAAATACCTCTCACTACCACTCCACCAATTAAGCTTGCTCATACTCTTATACCCATCACTCACCTCAACCTCCAGCTGACCTCTGCTACCAATCCTAAACCTCACATCCATACCTAACACCTCACCATACCTCCTCATAAGCTCATTAAACACAACCAACACCCTATCCAATACATATGCCACCACCCCATCATCACTTAACCCCCTCTCCCACTTCCTCGCTGTCTCAAACTCCCACTCCAACTCCTCTACCACCGAAAAATCTACACCACCCAACCTCTCTACCTGCCTCCTATACTCATCCGCCCTCGCCTTAACCTCCAACGCCCTCCTATACTCTGCTACATCCCCTACCCTCCTCCTCATATCCCATACCTCTTTCAATAACCTCTCCCTATCAATCCCCTTACCCCTCACATACACAACCTCAAGCTCCCTCAACTGTCCTTCCACTTCCTTCAATAACTGAGATAACCTCTCTAACTCCTCCTTCGCCTCCCTCACAAACCTCTCAGTATCTACTTCAGAACCACATACCCAACCCCTCCCATCCCTCACATACCTCATCTTCTCCTTCACATTCGCCACCTTACCCGATAACTCATCCCTCACACTCCTCAACTGCCTTATCAAACCCTCTACCTTCAACGCATCACGCCACCTCTGCACCTGCTCCAACACATACCTCCTCCTCTTCCTATACTCCTCAACCGATATCGGCAAATCATTACCCCACCTCTCCAATACTCCTAACGCCCACCTCAACTCCTCTTCCTTCACCTCCATCTCCTTCAACCTTCCCATCAACTCCCTCATATCCTTCCGCACCCTTAACTCAACTTCTACCTCTTTCCTCCTCTCCTTTACCCTCTCCCTCAACCTCTGAAACACATCCAACCCTAACCACCTAATAAATAACTCCTTCCTTTCCGCATCACTCTTCACAAGAAAACTATCCATCATTCCCTGCTGAAACCAACTCGTCAACACAAACTCCTCATAACTCATCCCAACAAGCTCAGCTACCCTCTTCCTCATCACATCCCAATTGTACGCCTCCACCTTACCATTAACCCTTGCTACCCACCTCCTTTCCGAACCCCTCACATACTCCACCTCAACCTGACCCACCCCTTCCCTCTCAAATAACACCAACCCACTACCCTTCTTCCTCAACCTATTCACTACATCATCCTTCACCTGACCACGGCTGTTCTCCTCCCATAACACTGTAGCCAACGCATCCCACAACGCCGACTTCCCAACCATATTGCTACTACCATCCCTGTCCCAATTCCGACCTTCAAGCAACACAAGACCAGGCTTGAACTGAACATCCGCTTGACCATAACTGAAGAGGTCCCTAACCTTCAATGCCAAGAAACGCACCATACTCCCACCCCCATAACATCATAACACTACTTCCTTGAAAACCTCTTCAATCTACTCGCACTAAACTTCCGAGCCATCGCATCACTTATCTCTTTCAACGCATCAAGCTCCTCCACATAATGAACACCCATATAAACCTTCACCATCTTCTTCAACTTCTCAAAATCCACCTTGCCCAACAACAAAACAATATCCTCTACATCCTTCTCCCTCGCACTCTTCAACTTCATCATTATTAGAAATTCCGGTCGAAGAACCCTCACATCGCCAACCCTCACCGCCATATCTAATCCATCTTGCTCCCAAGCCTTCTCAGCCACAATCAAATCCACCTTCAACGACCCACAATTCACCACCACCGTAGCCAAATCAACCCCACCATACCCACCAACACGACAACCAATCTCCCTCAACCTGTCCCTCGCCTCCTCTAAATCTTCCTCCCTAATCAATAAATCAAGCTCCCGAACAGTGGGCTTCCTCCCAGTCACCCAATACGCCACAGCAACCCCACCACATATCGCATAGTCCAACCCCTCAAGCTGAGACAACACATCCTCAACATCAACCCGCATCGCCTCCATCAAATCAATTACCCTCTCAAACCTCTCATCTAACCTAACCATCAGAACATCCCCCTCCTCCTTGCTTTTTACATAAATATAAAAAGCGGCTTCCAACCCCTTACCCTACAAGGGTCAGAAGCCGCCCATAAACCACACCGCATTTAGCCTAATACTTTGTCCCTCTCTTTATCAACCACAAACACCGCTACATATCTTAATATTACATTTACATTAATCTCACCCGCATCCTTCGACGCATTCAAATCATCAATCATCACACTATCCACCGAACATGCACTAAACAACAACCCTCTTCGTCCAGAACCCAAACTAATAAACACATCATGCGACTTCTTACTCATAACCCACTCCGTAAAAAATACCAATACATCCAAATCTCTACTCTCTACAAACTCTAGCCTTAATTCCTTGCCTTCAGGAAACTCTGCAAACTTCACATCCTTCAAATACTTAGCTACATTCTCCCAACCCTCCCTCTCAATTCTCACCTCAAATTCATTAGCCTTAAGATACCTCTCGCATACCTTAGACCTAGGCATACTCCCACCTCCTCTCCTTATTTAAACTCAACATCAACAAAACTCGGCAACCTCTTTAACTTATTCCACATAACCTCAAATTCATCCTTACTAATATCTGACACCCCTTCCCATACAGGAAACACCCCATCTCCAACAAAACGAAACACAATCCTACGACCATCAGACCCCTCAAACAACTCAATCATCACCACATGGTCCAAATTCAATACCTTATTTGCTAATCTTACCCACATACTCTCACCTCCTACTTAATTTTTCAACAAACCTTTCACCCACTGAATTTCCTTCTCCCCTACCTTCAACACCTTCCTCCCATACTCCTCAAGTATCTTCCACACATCAACCTTCACATGTTCCAACTGAAACAACCTCGCCTCACTATCATACCCCCTCACTACTTCAAGCAAATACTCAACCCCTACCGCTCCCAACCCTCTCACCCTGCTCGCCAAATCCCTATCCTTAACCCTTACATAACAATTCTTCACATCCAACACCTCCAAATCCTCTACCCTGTCCACATGAACAAACCTCACACCATACCCATCAACCCACTCCCACCTCAAAAAATCTAAATCCACAACCACACCTCCTACCTCTAACCCATCCCCAAAACCACGCTGAAACGGAACACCTGCATATACCACCTTCCCAACAACCTGCCTCTTATGAATATGCCCTGATACCACTAACTTTACCCCTTCAAAATCATCCAAGCTTACCTGCTCCTTCCCTTCCCACACTACCGCCTCCCTCAACTCAAAATGCCCAAACACTACATCACCTTCCAACCTTCCCCTTGACTCCTGAATACACCACTTCCATGGCACATACATAATATCCCTACCTCCCACCCGCTCACTACACACCACCATATCAACAACTCGCACTCCCTCCAACCCCTTCAACACCTCTAACCCACTCTCCTCACACCTTTTGTCGTAATAATCATGATTACCTGCCACTACTACTACATCCACTTCCCTACTCAACTCCCTAAACAAAAACCACACCCTATCCTTATCCCGACCACTATGCATCCTATCCCTAAACGCATCTCCAAGAAATACTACACGCTGACATCCCCACTCCTTTACCTTACTCAAAACCCAATCACAAAGCCTGTCCTCCTGCTCCCTCACCCACTGATACCGACTAGGACCTACATGAATATCACCAAAGCTAAAAATTCTCATTTCTCATCTCCTTCCTTACCCTTGTCTTTCGTACTACCCTTTAACTCTTTTAACTCTTCCCATTCCTCCTTGAATACATTCCTCAAACATGAAAAATTAAACCCAAACCTCCTCTTCCTCTTCTCCACTTCATCCTCAAAAGACAAAACTACAGACCAGCCCCTCTTTATCAAACTCGTCAAATAATCATTCAGAACATAAGACGGTAAAATAAATACACTCATACGAGACAAATCAACCCAATCAACAATAGCTACATGTTTCTTATTAACTGTCAAAACCGTAAGAAACAAATCTTCCTCCGTTGTCTTATGCAAAAATTAACTGAATGCTTTACTATAAAAACATCATTCCATCTATAAACACTAAAGCTTATCGACTTGAAAATATCACCACTTAACCTCTCCTTCACAACAGAAAGCACTTTATCAACTAACGGCAAACTTTCATCACGAACAATACCTTCTCCATAAACAACCGGATAATAAAAAATCGTACAAACACTCATCACCCACCCTCCTTAAATACTCTTATTTACTACTAACTTCACTACTCTGTCCTTGTCCACCTCCTCATACCGGACCCCAATCACCGCAATAAACCCATTCGGATGCAAAAACACTCTCGGATACTCCTCAAATACCCTGCTCAAATCTATATCTTTCGCCCACTCCAAATTCGTATTCTTTATCACAGATGTATGCTCCCTACTCATAGAATTCCTCTCAACCAACAAAACAACCCCACTCTCCTGAAAGAACCTATAGTGGTATGGTGCCAAACTCTCAGCAGAAAACGCTACCTTCACATCACCATACTCCCTAATCTCAACTTTACCCACCTTCTCCCTATACCTCTCCTCCTCTTCTCTTATTTTCCGACGAGGCTCATCCAATAAACCTATCTCATCCAACGCCGCATACACCTTCCTTATCCACAACGAATAATCATCAATCAATAACGTATCCCATAATACCTTACCCACTTCACCTCCATACCTATTCAAATCAATCAACAATATCTCCCTCCTCATCGCATCTTCCTGCGGATCTAACCTTACCCCAACCTCCTCACTTGCCCTCTTCACACCAAACCTATCCGCTACATCAATAAACCTCAACACCCTCGACATCACAGATAACCCATAAACATGCCTCAACACCAATACCAACGAACAATTCAAACTCACATCCTGATGATGATCAAAATTCATCCACTCCGGCTCATACCTACCTCCCACATCCACCAGACACACTTCCCTATCTTCATAATACTCCTGCGGCACCTGCTGAGGATGCACAAACTCAACTAACGCATCCGGATAACTCCTCTTCAATAACGCAACCGCAATAAAATCATCCCAATGCCTCGGCTCCTTGTGCGTAACTATCTTCCTCACCATACCTCCCACCCCCTCGCTTATATTTATACAATATTACTTATATAACCTCATACAAACTAAACACCCCTCTCTCAACCTGACCAAGCTTCTCTATCTTCTTTACCTCAACCTCCTTACCACACAACTCTCTCAACATATCCTCAACCGCACGACCCTCAAACTCTACTTCCCAACTATCCGAACCAACCCGCACCTTCATCCTATACCTCCCACCTAAAACCTCCAACTCATACACCCCCACACCACATAACACCCTCTCTCTACCCTCACCACTCCTCACTTCAGCCTTATCCACTTTCTTCAACACCCTCTCTTTCCACCTTTCAGGCTTACTTATTACTTTGTAAAAAGTATCATTACCCTCTTTTCTCATCTCAATCTTCCATCCTTGTTTCCTTCTCCGATGTAAAAACCTCCACAAATCAATCTTCTCCTCAGGAAATTTCTCCTGAACCAACTTCTTGAACTCAGACAAATAAAAACCTCTCTCTAACAACTCATCCAACCACTCCGCATATTTAACCTCAGCCATACCCACCACCTCCCTTCAAATTTGATTAAGCAAATACCTCATCAAAATCTACAACATGAGGACGAGGAAACGGAACCCATCTGTTTGTCTCTCTTTCAATAGTCATAATATTACTAAGTTTACTCTTCACCTCTTCCTTCACAGCATCAATTTCCTCAGGAGTTAACCTCTCTAACAACTGCTGTATCGCATACCTCTCAGACAACTCCTGATCAGTATATAACTCATCACCCTCCAAATCAATTGGAGAATTTGCCTTATAAATCGGATACTCACCATTACAATACTTCTCTAACAACACCAAACCCAAATCCACATGAGCCCGAACCCTACCAGAAAGCTTCGCCCTCCTAACAAGACCTCTATACCCAACCTTTACCTCCTCAAATTCAAATGCAATCGGCACCTCCCCATACGCATACCTCTTGTGAGGAAGACCATACTTCTTCAACAACTCTAAAATCTTTCCTTTACTCCTAGCTTCTAACAACTCAAGTGAAGCTACTCCTTCGTAAAACACAAACCTCTCCATACTCCCACCTCCTTTTAGTTTTTATTTAGCTAAAACTCAATCTCTCTGTTCATTTTCGCCAATTCCTTTTTCCACGACAAATAAGTCATCAGAAGATCACGCTTTGTCTCTAACGCCTGAACCAAAGTCGACAATAAATCAACCTCCTGCTTTGCTTCAATAACACGCCTCTTCGCCTCCTGCCACTCAGGAGACCTCACCACCGCCTCCTCAACTGCCTTCTCGGTCACCTTAGGCAACGTCTCCCTAAAATGCTTAGCCAAATTTGCCTCAAGCACCTGAAACTCTAACCTCCTACCCTCATACTCCGCCTTCGCTCTTGCTAATAACACCCCTAACTCTGCATACTTATAACTCAACTCCCTCAAATCCTCCTCAAGTCGGCTATCATCTATCACCAAAGTCTCCCTCAAAAACTTCTCAAACTCATTACCTCCCATCTCACTAAACCTCATACTCCCACCTCCCATCTCATCCTTCTACATACATTATACTCAGAAAAACCTCACACCCTTACCTCCCACCTAACCTCCTATACTCATTAACAATCGCAATGTCCTCGTCAGTCGCATACTTACTAGCCATCTCTTTCAATATCGTCTCAACAGTCTCCTTATGCCTATCAGAAACATACCACCCAGGAGGAATGCGACTTGGCTTGATCAGCCCAGGAAAAACAACAGAATCTATATCCCGTATCCCTCTCGTGTCCTTCAAATAGATCAAATAATCCTTTATCTTCGCTTTTACCTCACTAGGCAAAAGCTCAAACCTCAAACTATAATACACCCCACTTCTCCCCTCTCCTCTACCAATCCCAACAGGATTCAACATCTTCCCAAGCAAAACTAACCTAACCCAATTGTTCTCTATCTCATCCCATAACAACTTCAACCTCTCACTCCTCTTCACCATCCAAACCTTATCAAGAAACTCTTCATAATATCTCCGAATATCAGCATTAACCTTCGCTAACTCCTTCACCTTTTCCTCCAACAACTCAAAAGTCATACCCTCAACACGAATAATGATCTTGCCATCCTTAAGCTCTGAACTCCTCACTAAATGCTTCGCCCAATACATCAAGCTCCTCACTACCTCAATCTCCCAAAGTTCCTCATCAATCAACTTCCTTACATAGTCCAACACCGTCTCAGCTTTCAACTTCAAACTTCCTGTGCCCCTCTCTGCAACCTCCTTAATCAACTCATAAGTCTCATTCCGAAGAGCTAAATAAACATCCCCAGTCTTCCGCTCATAGACAACAACCTTACAATCTACCCCCTTATACCTTTGGTCCACCTCCACTCTATACCTGTAAGGAGCCCGAAAAATCTTTGTCAAAAACTGAAAAACCTTATCTAACACCTCTCTCACTTCCATACACCCACCTCCCACCTCATTTTCCACTTCCACTTACATTATACCCAGAAAAACCTCACACCTTGCCCCGCCTCTTCTTAGAATAACCCTTACATTCCTCCCCATTAAAATACTTCGAACACAACCGACACATCTCATTCCCATGCTCAAACCCTACGCCAAACATCGGACACTTACCAACTGCACTCACCACATAATATCCAGAACACATCTCAAACAGATTGCACCCAATACACTCCCCCGCCCCAAACCTCCCAAAACACTCTCTCAACATACCCATCACCTCCCCTTCAATATCAATCCTATAAACTTATCTATCCTCATAACCACAATAGGCTTCTGCCTACCCACACCTAATACCAATACATCTACTCCCTTCCCTACCGCCTCCTCAACCCACCTAAACAACTCCTTATAACTACCTGTTCGTCTCTTACACTCTATAAACAACTCAAACCCCTCATCAATTTTAACGATCACATCGCCTCTCATTGCAGGAGCTACCCCCGAAACAGGAACCCTATTCGCCTCAAACCCAGCTCGCCTAAACCAATCCCTAACCCTATACTCAAACCCCTTCCCAACCTTAATCGACCTCTTACCCATACCTTACCATTCCTTGCAATCTCCCCACGACCTCCCAACCGCTACATCAATGTCAAACTCCAAAAACTTTTCCATAAAAGTAACTTAACACTTTTTCTACAACAGCCTTAGGATCAGAATACACCTCAGTTTCCCAAATCTCCAACACTTTATAACCATTTTCAATATATACCTTTGTTTTTATCTTATCTCGTTTCCTATTCTCAGGTAAACTATGCCAATAGTCTCCATGCACTTCAATTATCCATCTTTTCTCTCTATGAACAAAATCAGGAATAAACCCTTCTACAATCATCTTTCCATCACCCACATAAATCCACTCCCCAGGAAAAGAATTTTGCAACAAATCGTCTACCACCTTTTCCAGCCGGGTAGGTCTAACCTCTCGTACTTCTACTACTTTCTTAATAAACTCAGCTCTAAATTCAGGATCTTGCCATACACGAGTCGCCTTTTGCCTAAACTCCTGATCCTGCCACAAAGCAGAAGTAATCTTAGAACGCATAGCCTTGCCTTTTTCACTATTTAGATACCTTCTCCAACATTCCCGACTACAAAACTTACCATAGCCTTTCCTTACTAACCATTCGTCTGCTTCAAATTCTCTACCACAACCACGGCAAATTAATTTCACTTTCCTTCTTCTAGCTAAACCAGCACACTTCCTACTACAAAACTTACGAGATCCTGCCAAAGATGCTATTACTTCAAATTCCTTACCACAATAGGAACACTTCATCTTAACAGATTTCTTGTTCTTTTGAGCAACAATTTGTACAATCTCATACACTCGTTTTCTGCCTTCTTCACTATTTATATACTTTAAGTAGCATTCCCAGCTACAAAACTTTCTATTATGTTTATAATTCAGCTCACTTTTTCTCACCTCAAACTCCTTACCACAACCAAAGCAAATCAACTTTACCCGTACTCTTCTATATAAACCTTCACATCTTTTACTACAAAATTTACGAAAATTCGCCTCTGATAACCTTACCTCAAATTCTTTACCGCAATAAAAACAACCTAGTTTCACTCTACTAGTTTTACTAGCCATCTACCTTACAACTAGATCTCTTTGCATTCTCCCCAAGATTTACCAACTTCAATATCTATATCAAACTCTACAAACTTCTCATCTGGTAACTCAATATTTCTCACCTCTTTTTTTATTATACGACAAACCTCTTCCACTTCCTCTCCAGGACAATCTACAATCACAGAGTCATGGACAAAATTCACTACCTTACCTCGAAAACCTTCCCTATACAACCTTTCCACTATTCTCCAAGCTGTTAGCGCAGCAATATCACTCGCCGCACTCTGTACAGGTGTATTCACTGCCTTCTGCTTCCAACCTTCCATATCTCCAACAGGATCTATCCACCTAAATCTACCAAACATTGACCTAACATAACCAACCTCCCTAACAAATTCTCTTACTCTATCAAGCCAAACTTTTAATCCAGAAAACATCTGAAAATATTTTTCAAGCATCTTCTTAGCATCCTCTATAGGTATCGATAAATCTTTTGATATAGTTACATGACTCATCCCATAAATTACTCCGAAGTTATACACTTTTGCCCTCCTCCTATACTCCTTCCTTACCTCCTCTGGCGCATCCTGAGGCATTCCATACAGCTCAATCGCCACCTTCGTATGAATGTCTACACCAGACTCAAAAAACTCTTTCATTTTTTTATCTTTTGAATACTGACACGCAACCCTCAACTCATGCTGACTAAAATCCGCCTTCACAATCTTGCCATCCTCACCAAACCTGCTCACAAAAGCCTTCTCCAAAACAGGACCTAACCTCGTTGGAATATTCATCAAATTTGGCTCAGATGATGCAAGTCTCCCTGTATCCGTCCCAACTACAGAAAACTTCGAATGAATACAACCATCAGCCCTTATCCACTCTTCTAAAAATGGTTCCACATAGGTCCCAAGCAGCTTCTCTATTACCCTGTACTCAAGCAACCTCTCTATCCTCACCCTTGCCTCATCAGATAACCTATCCCCTTGAACCTTCAAAACTCCCTCTAAAACCTCCTTCCTCGTCGACTCAATCTCAATACCAACCTCCCTTAACCACTCCAACACTTGCTTCGGCGAATTTAAATTGACCCTACCAACACCACGTAAAAACTTCCTCTTCCTTTCCTCTAACTCCTTCCTCAACCCAACTAAATACTCCACATCCACATACATCCCATTCACCTGCAACTCAATACTCAAATTTAATATCCCCTTCACTACCTCATACGCATCCCACAAACTTCTACTCACCCTCCCAAATATCTCACTCCACCGAAGAGGTACCTTCTTAAGCTTCTCCTTAAACAACTTATACAACTCCAACGTCACATGCGCATCCATCGCATTATACTCATACAACCTCTCCCTCTCTAACCTCCTAATATCAACTTTTTTCCAGTCTATTCCATATTGCCCCACATCCAAAAAATCTAACGCCAACCGCTTCAACGACACACCCGGAACCGCCTTCCCACTAAGCAAATAATACATCACCTGAACATCCTCTATATCACTACTCCTCCCATGCAACTCCCAACCATACTCCTTCACACCCAGTACTACATCAAACCCAGCATTATACACAATTAACTTTCTCGCCCGCTTATACACCTCCTTCATAAATTCCCTTGCTCTATCTTCACCCAACCTCTCCAAATCCACAACATAACACCTACCATCAACCGCTAACCCAACCGTCAACACCTTAAACTCTCCATGCCACACATCACTCCCAACCGTCTCAAAATCAAGCGCAACTTCCTTGCCCCCCACCACCGATAACACTTCATCTAACCTCACACCATCAACCACATCATACCTAATCCTCCTATACAACTTCCCAGTCTCAACAAATACACACCCCCGAACTAAATCCTTTACAAATTGCTCATACGGACTCACATCAAGAACTATATCCTTATTAAACATCTGACGATACGCCGGATGCCAAGTTACTAACACTTTTCCATACTTCGTATCAACAATATTACCCCTCACATCAGATAACGCCCCAGGGACCTCAAAAAACTCTTTCGCTGTGGACCCTAACGCCACTATCAACCGTCGCCCCTTCAAACGCATTAACTCCTGCTCCAACTTCACCCTACAACACTTCACAATCTCCTTTGACAGTTGATTATTCGGAGGATAACACTTGACTACATTCGTGATATAAACCTTAGACCAATCTACACCTATCGCCTCTAACACCGTCTTCAAAATCTTGCCTGAATAACCAACGAAGGGACGCCCCTGGCGCTCTTCCTCCTCACCAGGAGCCTCCCCAACAAGCACTAACTCTGCTCCCAAATCTCCCTCAGGATCAACCCTCCTCTTCCCACGCAAAGGACAAGATAAACATACCACATCACTCATTATCCACTCCTAAAACGGAATATCCTCATCTTTCAATTCTTTATACTGATATTGCTCCACAATTCGCCTTGCTATTTTCAACATCTCATCAATATCCATAGAACCACCTTTCGCCTTCATACCAACAACCCCAACATCGGCTTTCTTCTCATCACTCTCTCTTTTCCTTTCCTCTTCTAACGCCCCAGCACTCACATACCTCTCAACTAAGCCCTCAACTCCCAGCTCCTCATCCCCACCATACAAAATACTCTTCAACTCATCATACCCTTTCAACCTACGAGAAACAAACTCATGCAAATCAGGAATCTCCTCCATATACAACTCTCTCTCCAAAATCTCCCTTATCGAAATCTCACGAGGCTTAACTCTAACCGTATAATTCACAAACCCCCCACTACCTTGTATCTTTTCAATAACAACATTCCGCCCTTTCTCCAGGTCAGTAATATCGCCATAATCAGGATCCAAAACCGTCTTTAATAACGATAGTCTTACAGTCTTCGGCGCTAAATACTGCTTAATCGACTTCTCTTCACCCTCCTTGAGCGGAATAATGTTCATCAAAAACCGCTCCACCACAGCTAACCGATTAACAAGCTGCATCGCCACCGGCGTCCTCAATCTCTTCAACTGATCCACAACCTCACACACCGGACAAGCTAAACCCTCACTAATTTTGGGACAATACTCCATCCCTGACCCCACAAGCTTGAAATGAACACCAACTTTCTTGTAGAACAACTTGCCATCACGAGGAGGTAATACCCTAATAAGATTCTCGCCATAGTCAGGCACCCAATACTCATCCACAGCTTGTTGTGCTATCGCTTCCAAATACTCCTTCCTCAACAACTCAAAATCTAACGCCATAACACCCACCTCCTTTTAGTTTTTATTTTGTTTATCAAGATCACTCTTCTTGCTTTCATTATCTAACACACCAAAAACCTTCTTATCTACTGCCTCTACCACACAACCCATATACCAATGGGTCATCAATTCTAGAACTTCACCTATATACATCACATGAACACTACACTTATCAGGTAACCTCACACGATCCACCCACTCTAACATATGCCTCACCACAACCTCATCCACATCTGCTACATAAAACGAATACCTCCTCAAAAAATCCTCGCTCAAACAAATACAAAAAGGCAAACAAGCCGCCACACCTAACCTCCCTACCCACAACAACGGAACATCATCTGAAAACTTTGCCAAACATACCCCTAACGTCAACACCAATACCTTATACAACCCTAAATCATTCCTTTCACCAGATACCAACAACCAGAAATCAGGAATATTACTAGACAAAAATCGCAACTGATAAGGCTTAACCTCTACCCAACGGTCTCCATCAACAGGAACTAACTTAAACCGCTTCATATCCTCCTTAAACAACCTATATGCAACTAAATAATCTTCAACATCAGGTATCTTCACCATACTACCAACCCCCTTCATTTATTAATTTTCATTCCCACTCAACTCACAAGCATCCACCACTTCTAAAATACTGCATGCATTCCACCAACTCGTCAGCTCCATCATATCCACAATATACCTACCCCTCACATCATTCACCACAGGTAGCTCAACTTTCTTGACCCACTCAAGTAAATACCGAATTACTTCCTCCTCCACCATCGCCACAAACACAGAATTCTCCTCAATGAAATCACTAGTTAAATAAATCCAGAACGGTAGACATGCCGCATAAAGACGCTTGCCAACACGTAAATATGGCACATCTTCCCTAAAATCCGCTAAACATAAATCCTCCGTCAACACCAACACTCTATACAAACCAAACCCAGAAACCTCACACTCTACCCCATCAACCAACAACCAATAATTTGGAATATTACAAGACAATAACCTCAACTGACGAGGTTCTACTTTGACCCTCTGAGACTTTTCAACAGGAATTAACTCAAAATTCCTTATCTCTTCCTTAAACAACTCATACACAGCTTCCAAATTAATACCTTCAACCAACCCCTTCATACCACCCACCTCCCATTTTTTACTCCTTCCACTTACATTATACTCAACTACCCCTCACACCTCCACCCAAAACCCTCAAACCCTCCTCAACCCTCTTAACCATCCATTTACGAATAACCTCCACCATCCGACCAACTCCATCAGTTAACCTAAAAAACTCAGATGCCCTCAACACCTCATCCTTACTCCTACCCTCTCCAGGATCCTTCAACCCTATCAAAAAGCCAACCTCAACCTTGTCATACCCAACTACCCTGCCTATTTTCAAACCTACCATCACACCATCACGCCACGCATCCCTGTCCAATAACACCCTCACAACCTTCCCTTCTCCTATCCTTTTTACCACCTCCACCTGCTCATCACTCACCTCCTTCCCCAATAACGCCACACCTCTCATCCTATACGCATCCTTCCACCCCTCACACACATACAAATACCCATCACTCACATCATACCAGTCCAACCCCCATACCACCCCTCTTCTCGGAGCAGAACAATTCATATACTTCGGCTCCATATCCTTTACCGCCCTCGCCACCCAATACCACAACTCCTTCCTGCCTCTATCCCTCCAACACGGTATCACCAACCTCCCATTCCACCACCTACACCCCATCTCCACTAAATCCTCATACCTCACATTACTCTCCTCACACCACTCCCTAATCAACCACTCCACCCCTTTGCCTATCTTTTTTAACTTTAACTCTACACTCCCCTCAGGAAAAGCAACCTCGTCACGCCTCTCCTGAAACCTAACCTCACCCTTCACCCTCCTAAACCCCACCAACAACTCCCTCACATCCCTAAACGATAAACCAAACCCATCTACCAATATCTCCTCAACCCTCCCAGAATAGCCACACCGAAAACAATGCCCAACTCCCAAATAAGGATTAATATACAAATGCTTCTTCACATCTCCACACTTTGGACAATTCACACAATACTCCTGACCACCCTTGCGGACCTTAGCCCCCTGAGCCAAAAGCCACTCAATAAGATCCATCACTTACCTCCTACTTCCTTACACCTTACCTTAAACTCACACCAATTACATTCATTAACATCAATAGATAACCCCTCCACACTTTCCGCACTAAACACCTCAGCCGCCTTCCTCATAACTCCCTCAAACAACCTCACATCCGGATCCCTTATAACCTCAACCGTCCTTCCACTCTCCTTATGCACGCCCAATATCCCTACCTTCCTTATACTCTCAACAAGCTCCCTTATATCATCCCTAACACACGCCAACTTCAACCCAAAAAAGTACACATTCACCTGAACCAACCACCCCTCATAAATATTACCCTCCGATAACTCAATAAACCTCCTCAAATTACACGTCTTAATATCCACCAAAACCTCCCTATCAAAAATCGCATCAAACCGCCCCACCACCACACCTCTCCCAACTTTCAACACAAAATCAGGCTCATCCTCATGACCCTTCGCATTATAAAACACCTCTCTGCCTTTCCTCCTCTCCCACTCCACCACCACAGGCTCAAGCGCCCTCCCTATATCAAAAATCCTCCTGGTAGCCTCATCTAACTCAGCACCCTCAACCCCATTCGCAATAAACCACAACCTCCTCAAACAATTCACCCCTAACACACTCGCCGATAAACTTAACCTCCTCACATCATCTCCTCCCGAAAATATCCACATTCCCTCACCACCCTCAACGATATCACATCCCCCCTCTTCCCAAACTTATTCTTCAACACCACAAGCCTTATCAACCCCTGCTGCTCCTCCTCCTTCGTCTGAGACAACGCTATCACATAATCCGCTACCTGCACCTTCCTAAAACTCCTACTCACATTCCCTAACGACAACACCTTCTTATCCACCGCCTCTCTATTAGCTTGAGACGCAGTCACCACCCACTTGTTATACTTGTCCGCTATCCTCATCATCCTCTCAAATACCTCACCCTGCTCAACCCAATCAGCCTCCTTATACACCCTCCCCACACTCAATAAATCCCCATAATCCACCATTACCACATCCACCCTATCCGCCAAACCATCAACCAAACCCTCCAACTCATCTACCAACATCCTAGGCACATACATCACCTCAACCTTACCCATGCCCTTCAACAACTCAATCCTCTTGCTCAAACCCTCCACATCATTCCTCACATTCGAAAATAACAACCTGTCAAACCTTTCTAACACCACATCCTTGCTATCCTCAAGCGATATATACAACACATTCTTACCCTGCAACATAAACATCACCGACTGAAATACCAACATCATCGTCTTACCCACACTCGTCGCCCCTACCCACACCACCAACGACCCCTGCCTAAAACCTCCACCAAGCACAACATCCAACTGAACAAATCCAGACAACAACCTCCTCTCCTCCCTCTCCTCCACCACATACCCAATCATTCTATCTAATACACCATCCAACACATCCTCCCTCAAACTCACACGCCCTATCGACCTCGCCATAACAGTCCTATACACCCTACCCAAATCATCCACCACACTATCTATATCCACCCCCTTTAATAACTTTTCCTCAACCCTCTTCACCCCTTCAACTACCACCTTCTCTTTCCATAACCTATCCACTACATCCAATACTAACTCCGCCGATAAATTCACATCATTCCCTTTGTACCACAAGATCCTCTGTAACACATCATCACCTGCCCCATCCATCAACGCAAACATATACAAATCATCCCAACTCCTTACTAACTTCCCTCTCTCAGCAGCCTTTCTCAACAACATCCATACCTTCCTATCCAACTCCTCACTAAAAAACCATACATCCACCTCAGACAACACAGAACTCCCCACCAAACCATCTACCACCGCCTTTATCAAAAACCACTCCATCTACACACCCCTAAACGAACTACCCACCAACTCAACCTCCACACACATCTCTCTCAACCTGTCCCTCACCCTCTCATCCACATCCCACTTCTCATAACTCCAATTTGCCGTATAACACAACACCTTTTTGCTGTCATAACACCTAAACACCAACTCCCTAACCAAATTCTTCTCCTCAACCGATGCTCCCACACTCCAAATATCATCCACAAAAATCAAATCATAAGTCTCAACTAACTCCTTCAATACCCTCCTATCCTCCCTATACTCTACAACTAAGTCAAAAAAGTTAATCCAAAACGGAACACCACCACCCTGAAATACAGACACCCACGCCCTATTCTTATACAAAGCCGACAACAAATGAGTCTTCCCTACACCAACATCCCCCACTAACCCAACCCCCTTCTCCCACTCCCTCCTCTCAATCAACCCATAAAAGAAATCCCTCAAATGACCATTCCCTACACCCCATACAAAATTCTCAAGCGTCTTGTCCGCAAACCTATGCCCCGCTAGCTGCCCCAAAAGATACTTGCCCATCTCACTACTCCTACTACTCAAGCAAATTCTCCGGACATCCCTCTGCCTTCCACCTCTTCACTATATTCTCAACCGAATACTCCAACCTCAACTCATTCCTTTTCAATAAATCAGCATTCTTCAACTTCTCCCAATACTCCCTCGCTACATCAGCAAGCCATCCCCTCTTTGACACATAAAACACTATACCAACAGACAAAATGGTCCTCCAATACTTAGCCACCAACTCCTCCAAATCCCTCTTACTCTCTTCAAACCTCTTGCTAACTACACCCTGCCGTCTATCCTCATCCATCTTCACTTTTATCCGCCTCTTCACCAAATCCTCATCCGCCATTCTCTTAAATACAAGAGGCTCCCTTATCTCCTCCCAACACTCATGCTGATACTTTATCACCTCATACACACTCATCCCTAACTCCCTCGCCACACGCTGAACAACCTTCGCCGCTTTTATCACCTCCTTATCCATTAAATCCACATAAACATCCTTCCCAAACCGCTCCCTCACATACCTCTTATACTCCTCCACAACCTCCCTCACACCATTCTCTACTTTTGTATCTATTACATATTTAGTCACATACCGCCACCCATCACCAAGCTTCTTCCCCTCCACCCACAACCACTTCAAAAACCCATACAACCACTCAACCTTCTCCCTAAGCCCCTTCCCCTGCCACCCCTTCACCTCCACCTCCACACACTTCACAAGCTTACACGCCCCCCTATAATCCAATACATCAACCCCAGATATATCCTGCCATACCGCAAGAACTAGATAAACATCAGCATGTAAATACCTAAAATCCTTCACTGAACCATCACCTCCCTCTCCTCTATTTTCTTGCTTATCTCATCTACACACTCATCTAACATCTTCTCTAAACACACACTAAAAGCCTTAAAATCTTTCTCATCATACAACCTCTCAAGTCCCCTTTCAGCAGCATCCACAACCTCAGACAAATACCTCAAACCTAACCCTTTCGCTACAAGAAAAAACAACACATCCCTCCTATCACCTTCCCCACTATTCAACCGACGCATCACATCAATCACCTCAACCAAAAAAGCTAACCGAATCAAATACGCTAACACACCTTCAAACTCCATTAATACTGCATCACTCCAACCCTTAAAACAAGCCCTATCCACAAACTCCTCGCCCGAATCACACCTCAAACCCCTCAATATGCTAAACACCCTCTCAAAATCTATCTGAATATCAGCCATACCTCACACCACCTCCTAACCACTCACTCCTCTACTAAATCCTACTTCCAAAACATTCTCACCTCTCACAAAATCTCCCTCTGAGCACCGCCCTGCTTCATCTCAACTAACCCACTCCCTGCCCACACCCAAAACCTCCACTCTAACTCCTCCTTCCCATAATACCCAACCCTCTTCTTCAAATGATTCTTCATATACCTATTGTCAACCACAAACTCCCATACATTCACCTCATTTTTACCAGCCTCAACCCTCACACCTCTCCCTATTCGCTGCATCACCCTCACCACACTCTTCGTGCTACACCAGAACACTACCCCCTCTATACCCGCCACATCAATGCCCTCATCAAAAATCGTCGTCGCTATCACTACATCATACCCCTTCTCCCTCATACTCCTCAAAATACCTACTCTTTCCGCATCACCCCGACCTCCATGCGCAAACACCACATTCCACCCTTCCTTCTTCAACTCTCCAAGCAACCTCTCCCCGTGACGTATCTTCTCAACAAACACAACTATACACCTCTTGCCAAGCCCTAGTTCCCGCCTCAAAACAGCCTTCAACACCTCAACCATCCGCTCATCTCTCCCATACACCTCCTCAAACACCTCATTCCAAGTGCCCTTGAACTTAAAAGGAACTATTACAATATTCACAATAGGCTTTGCCGCATAACCCTTCTCAACTAAATCCTTCACCTGCACACCATGCACCACCTCACCAGTCAAACCAAGCAATAACCAATCCCTTTCCTCATTATAAACAAGAGGCGTCCCGGAAAACCCGTACCGCCACTTCGCACCACACAACATAGCAATCTGAGCCCAAGTCTTGCTCGAACTATGATGACACTCATCTATCACAAGAACTCCAACATCTTCTTTCAACCATCTTGCCAGTTGAGGTTTCTTCATCCATACCGACTGGACCATACCCACAACAATCCTCTTCCCTACATCAACCTTCCCACTCCCTATCATACCAATTTCCTCACTTAGCCTTAACCTCAACCTCTCAACCATCTGATGCAATAACTCAACCCTATGCACTAACACCAACGCCCTCTCGTTAGACAAAGCTTTTAATATTCCCGCTATTACCTCCGTCTTCCCTGCCCCCGTACCCATCTTCACTACCGCCCTCTTACAAGCCAATACCTGCCGCAACACAGGCAACTGCGTCTCCCTCCACCTCACCTCATCTATCCCATTCAACACTAAACTCTCCACATCCCCCTCCCACCCACCAAACACATACTCCTTACCTTCCACCTCAACCTCATACCCCTTATCCACAAGACTAGCTAGCACAAGCGTCAAAAAACCCGTCAAAAACCTATTCCTCAAAATATCATAAAACCTCTTATATCCATCCCACAACCCCATTCTATACGCCTTACTCCACCTCGCCCAATCCAATTTGACAGATAACACCTTATCTATTACACCATACACCTCATGCTTATCCGTCCTCACATACGTATAAACAGCATCAACACTCAACACCACATCAGCCATCCCACCCCACCTCCTACTTTGCCTCCAAATTCTTCACCCACAAAGCAGCAGATAACAACTGATACAACACCTTATCCTCTTCTCTGATACCATACAAACCCATGGGCAACGACATCGCATTCAATACCCCAAACAACTTCACCACTTCATGATACGAAGACGCCCGCTTTATCTTCTTCACCACTACCCCAACCACATACGGAACCACATTTTTCACACCAACTTCCTTTATTACATCATCCACACCTCTCACCACACCCATTACATCACCAGATAGTACCATATCCACAACAGACATCACCTTCTCCTCCTCTTCTACTACAACCTCACCTCCCAGATATACCCTCTCAAGTAAAGTCAAAAACCGACGAGGACTACCCCTCGCCTCAAAGAAAACATCACGCAACATCCTATCTTCCAACTCAAGTAACCTAGGTTCATCTTTCACAACCCTCACAAACAACTTCATCAAATCATCCTGAGACACAAGCTTAAACTCAAACTCTTGACACCTCTGCCGCAACGGCTCAATTATTCCGTCAAGCTTCGTCGTACAAAGCACAACTACAACATTTTGAGGAGGCTCTTCAAGCACCTTCAACAACAAATTCTGAGCTCCAACAGATAAATTATGCACCTCATCTAACACTAAAACCTTCTTTACCAAAAACACCGGCTTATACATCAACCAATCAACTATTCCCCGCATCGCCTCTATCGTCCTACTATCCCCTACATTTTCCTCTCTATAGTCAATAGCATGCCCACTCAGAATAGCTTTACACTTCTCACATACACAACACACATCATCACTACCACTTTCACAATTCACCCACATCGCAACAAGCCTCGCCACAGTCGTCTTGCCCGTCCCAGAAGGTCCATGAAATAGAAGAGTCTTCCAATCCCGCTTCCTCTTCAAGACCCTTACAACATGATCCTGACCAACTACCTCACTCCATTTCCTAGGTCTATACTTCGTCGCAAAATCTCTACTCATTCGCAGCCCTCTTTAACTCCGGAAAAACTTCCACTAAATAGTCATATATCTCAGCTCCAAATACCCCCTCCAAAGCCGGAAAAACTCTCTCCAGCTGCACCGCTAAAATCTCCAAAAAATCACCTGCTCTCCACTTTTTATCTTCATACACAAACTTATACCAACCACCTGCCTCTATCACATTCCCCTCTAGTATTAGAATATCAAGCAC